>OBLN01000005.1_pt1 | contig 104734 bp, 91 predicted proteins | sample 1519301 | NCBI WGS metagenome assembly OBLN01 (sample SAMEA2452533, study PRJEB22499) | sediment metagenome | reverse complement strand
CAAATTGAGTTTGAAGACTTAACTGAATCTAAAATGAGTGAATATCGAAATCCTCTATAGCATCAAATTTATATTTCACACTTCTTCTAATTAGCTTGAATCGTTAGCAGGCACGAAATAATATGACACAGTACTGTCAAACTACAGCGGTTTTAAAATGTACTTCAATTAGTTTAAATATGATACTGCAAGACAAAAAAATACCGCAACATATATTTTTAAGTTAGAACACAGATACTACGTTATTAAAATTTAAAAAGATGTAAAAGGGATTCAAATGAAACTTGGAGTTGCAATAGATATAGGTACCAGTGGTATCAGAGCACAGAAAATAGACCTGGAAAGTGGCGATATCCAGAAGACCGTCATTACTCTTCGCAATCCCCTTCCGGGAGCTAATGTAATGGATCACCTGGACTTTGCTATCACTTACGGGTTGGACCTTGCTCAGGGCCTGCACGTCAATGCAGTAAAACATGTCATCGAAACGCTGGGCATTAAACCAGAAGAACTGGAGAGAATGGCCATTTGTGGAAACCCGATACAGCTTTCAATTTTTCAGGGAATCCCTATAGATGATCTTGCTTATGCAGGTGAAAGGAAGAAAGAAAAACTGAACATCAAGGATCAGGAGAGAAATGCCCGTATCATTGATTGTTCTGAGATAAAAGGACTTGAAGTCTATCCTAATTCAAAACTTGTCGTCCCACCAGCCATCAGGCACGAAGTTGGTGCCGATGCACTTGCACTTATCATTAAATCAGGTTTCCTGGAGACAAAGGACACAGCAATCGCCACTGACTACGGAACCAACGCTGAGATGGCACTTATTCACCAAGGCACCATCTATACAGGTTCAGCAGCAGCAGGCCCTGCACTTGAAGGACAGCAGATAAAATACGGAAAGCTTGCATCACCTTTTGTCATCTCAGATGTTGAATTTGAGAATGGAAACATACGCAATTATGTACTTGACGAAGAGATGAACACTGTCAAGGCCCAGCTTATAAACCCAAACAACGGAGACATAATTGAAGAGGATTCCATTAAAGCAAAAGGAATTACCGGAACCGGAGTTATTGCTATCATTGAAGCAGGAATGAAGAACGGAATTATCCAGCTTCCAAAGATCAACACACCTGATCACATACTTTACCTGCAGGATAAGATCAAGTTCTTTGAGAAGGATGTCGAAGCAGCCGGACTTGCAATGGGAGCTATACGCGCAGGACACCTTGCACTGTGTAATGCAGCAGGAATAGAAGTAGCTGATGTTAAGAAAGCATACATGTCCGGTGCAGCTGGTACTTACATGGATGCTGTGAAGGCACACCAGGTAGGTATGGTGCCATACAATGTCGATGAGGTCATACAGATAGGTAACACATCATTGATAGTTGCAAAAGAAATCCTCCTATCAGAAGAAAGACTCTGGGAACTTCAGGAAATTGCAGCAAAGATTGTAAGCAACCACGTAATGTTTGCAACTGATCAGGCATTCAAGGACGCATACATCCAGGAAATATCATACTGGAGCGAAGGAATGCCTTTCAAGATGCTCAAGAAATTCCTGAAGAAGAAGGGACTTCCACAAATAGACCTGCCTGAAGGTACCACAAAGGTCACCAAAGTTGTGGAAAAAGATATACCCATACTTGGTGATGAAGGACTTGAAGTACTCGAACGTGTTGGTACATACCTGACAATGAAGGTAACCTGCCCAGAATGTCCAAAATGCATCAAGGTCTGTCCGAATGATGCAATTACCATCGATGAAGAAGGTGTTGTAATGATAAGTTCCGACCTTTGTGATGGTGCAAACTGTAAGAGATGCATTAATGCATGTCCAAAGGATACATTCAGATGGGAGAACCTTACTGTGCTGGAACAATCAGCATAATCCCTTTTTTTTTTGGATTTTTTTTAAAGAAGGTATAAGATATGAAAATACTCGTAGTCGGTGGATTTTTAGGTAGTGGAAAAACATCTACCATCATAAGATTAGGAACGGAATTCAGTAAAGCTGGTCAGAAAGTTGCCATTGTTGTGAATGAGATTGGTGAAATCGGCCTTGATGGAGATGTGATCTCAAAGTACGGCCTTGATATGACTGAACTTACAGGCGGATGTATTTGCTGTTCACTTAAGGTTAACATGAAAGTAACATTGTACCATCTGGAAAAAGATTACCACCCCGATATAGTACTCATTGAACCCACCGGAATAGCATTCCCACAACTCATAAAGAACGAAGTCAGCCTGATGGAACTGAAGAACACGACCATACAACCCCTTGTTACGCTGATAGATGGTAGCAGGTTCAAACAGTTAATGAAGGAAGTTAAGAATTTTGCCATGCGACAGATCATCGATGCAGAGATATTAGGCATCAACAAGATAGACCTGGTAGAAGAGATACGAATACCAATTATTGAGGCTTCTGTACAACAACTAAACCCAAAAGCGAAGGTTGTACTTCTTTCTGCATCGCATGAAGATGAGCACTGGCACAACTTTGTCAGACTTACAATGAGGGAGGAACCTGTATATCAAGAAACGCGCCAGCTGAAAACAACGAGTTCAGATACGCAAGAGATTGATGAAACCACAGGAATGCAAATTGAGGAGACTCTTGACTCCATTGAAGCATCGGGCATATCCAGCTATGCTACAGAGTACATGCTAAATGATAGGATCAACACGGACCTTGCACAAAACGTTGCAAAGGATATAATGGACGCTATCAAATCAAAAGTTATTGCGATAAGTCCTGAATTTGTGGGACACATCAAGTTGTTCATAGAATCCGATTCAAATACTGTTAAGACAAACCTCACTGCTTATGACCAGAATGTAACAATGGAAGTTATTGACACTGTTACCGGAGATATGCCCCGACTCAAGATACTCTCCGCAGTTTCAAGCATCGACCATGAAAAGCTTGTACATATAGTAAATGACACTGTTTCAGAAGAGCTTAGCAAGAAAAAGATCATTTTCAAACACATCAAGCCACATAATCATGATCATGTCCATGGGCACCCAACACCAATTGATCTAAGCAATAACAATTGATTAAAATACGGCTTTATACAAACAAAGCCTATTCCTTCTTTTTTTGTTACTTTTTAGAATATTGTCCCCTTGTTGATAAATCAAGAATGAGGCGTTCTCATCAACAATTGTAGGAAATCTCTGTGAATATAAGACGATATATAAGTATATCGCATGAACAGATGAAAAACATCTTTTTTGTAGATTTGTCGATATCCAATATGTAGACTTCGACTTTTGACGATACTTAAATCAAACGGTTAACAATAGATTAAGAAAAAAGTAACGAATCTAAAAACAATGCAACTGTATTCATTAGATAAAAGAGTCACTAATGTTCCTTGGATGGTTGCTAAATTTCAGCATATTTCTAAAAAATATATTTTTACATAAATATGTTAATAGATAACAAGCAAACTTTAGTTACATAAAGAAAATACAAAGAATAACCAGTGATATTTAAAGTTAACTGATACATTGTAATTTTCTTACAATTAATAAGTGAATAAAATAAATAAGTAGAGCACATACTGTGCAAATATAATCACATATGAAACACCAATACACAACTAAAAATGAAAACAGATGGTACTGTGTAAGAATATACAGGCATATTATATGATAACTATAGTATAATTTTCTGAAACCGATAGGTTTATATACGTACTTGGATTATGTGATTATGTGGAAAGATGAAGTTAGTGAATGACTAAAGATCGTTAGCAAATTGTTGTGGAGACTTTTGCTACATCACTAAAAGTCAGAAGCCAACGGATGCCCACCTGCTGCTTTACAGCATACTTCGCTTGAATGTATGATGAGTAGCAGGAAGTCAATCTAGATCTAAGGAGGTAGAATTAGATGGATATAGACCCAAGTAAAATATTGATTAGGTACAATGTGCAGAAAGAAAAAGCACAGTCACCAGAAGAGTTAGCAGCTGAAATGTTCCCTAAAGCAGAACCAGCAAGATCAATCTGTGCTGCAATCTTTGATGGAGAAGAAGACGACGTTATCGAAGGCCTTGAGAAGGCAATCGAAGGCGGAGCAGACCCTATTGCACTCATTGACGATGTGCTTATGGTTGGAATGAAGATCACAACAGACCTGTACGACCAGGGTGTAATCTTCTTGCCAAACGTTATGATGTCAGCAGATGCAATGCTCGAAGGTATCGAGTTCTGTAAGGAACAGGGCGGATCAGCACCAAAACCAAAAGGAAAGGTTGTCTGCCATGTAGCAGAAGGTGACGTACACGACATCGGTAAGACTATTGTAGCAGCACTCCTCAGAGCAGCTGGTTATGAAGTAGTAGACCTTGGCCGTGACTGCCCAGTCGATGAAGTTATCGCAGCTGTAAAGAAGGAAAGCCCAATGATGCTTACCGGAACAGCATTGATGACAACAACAATGTATGCATTCAAGGAAGTCAATGACAGACTCCTCGAGTCTGGTATAAAGATACCATTCCAGTGTGGTGGCGGAGCAGTAAACCAGGACTTCGTAACCCAGTACGAACTCGGAGTATATGGTGAAGAAGCAGCAGATGCACCAAAGATGGCAGATGCAATCGTTGCAGGAAAAGGACTTGCACAGCTGAAGGAAACCTTCCACAAACACTAAGGAGTGAGAGAAATGGTAAAAAGATACACATCAATGGCATACAAAGCTGCTGACGACATGATCTTCGGTAAGTCAGTTTACCCAGTCAAAGCAGAACTCGGTTTAGAAGTAGGTGCAGGATACGTAACAGCAGAAGTAAACTACGCACCAAGACCTGAAGCAGGTGTCTCCAAGGAGAAACTCGTTTCAGAATACCGCAGGCTCACAACTGACATCATGGCAAGAGCTGTACAGGTCGGTTTCCCAGCAATATCACTGGAAACAGAACACGTCGAGCAGATGACCAACAACCCAACATGGGGTGGAGAAGTCGCTCACGTACAGAAGACCATCATGGAAGAATACCATGAAGAATACGGAATAAAATGTGGTCTCAGGCACACACCTGGTGACATCCGTGAAGACCGTGACCTTCTTGCACTGATTGGCGCAAAATATGACACCCTTATGGAGTCATTCGAACAGGTTGCAGAGAACGGAGCAGACTTCCTGTCCATCGAAACAATGGGCGGTAAGGAAATTCTTGACTACGCAATTCTTAGAAACGACGTACCAGGTCTCATTTACGCAATTGGCTGCCTTGGTTCAATTGACATGACCATGATATGGGAAGACATAAGGAAGATCGCAGACAAGAAGGGAAGAATTGCAGCTGGTGACACAGACTGTGCACAGGCAAACACCGCAATGTTCATTGCAGGTGGTCTCCTCGACAAGAACCTTGCACACACCCTTGCAATCATCGCAAGAGCAATTTCCGCACCAAGAACACTCGCAGGCTATGAAGCAGGCGCACAGGGACCTGGAAAGGACTGTGGATACGAGAACACAATCGTAAAGTCCATCACCGGATGCCCAATCGCTCAGGAAGGAAAGACCTCAACATGTGCACACTCTGACGTAATGGGTAACCTCGTCATGCAGTGTTGTGACCTCTGGTCAAACGAGTCTGTAGAATACCACGCAGAATTCGGTGGTACCTCTGTACAGTGCTGGTCCGAGACCCTTAACTACGATGCAGCAATGCTTAACGTAGCAACAGAGACCGGAAATGCAAAGATGCTTCGTGACATCCTCGTACTCTCTGACAAATACAGAGATCCACAGGGATACGTCCTTGCATACGACAACGCATACAAGGTAGGACAGGCAGTCGTAAAGGACGGAGACGACCTTTACCTCCGTGCAAAGAACGCAGCAGTATCCTGTGTTGACATCCTGAATGCAGCAGACAGCAAGAAACTCGTCATGTCCAAGTTCGAGATCAATGCACTTAACAATGCAAAGGCAGCACTCGATGCAATGACCGACGAAGCTGACACATTCATGAGCGATTCTGTCGAGAAATACAAGGCAGAAGTTGCAGTCTTCAGACCAGACGCAAACTACAAGTTCTAAATTTAGAACTTGTTTCTTTTTTCTTTTTTTTCTCTCAAAAATAATAACCCATACTGTAAAGTATGCTGTTTTCCTATGCTTTTGTAAAAAAGAAAGTGTAGTCAAAAAAGAAGATTACAATATGAACTTTTTAGGATAACCTACACCTGAAATTGTAATTGTGGTTTCAAGAGGAGCATGTTTCCAGCCTTCCGGAGAAAATGTTTTCGTTGTCATCTTGATATCAATATTATCCTTGCTTACACCACATTCACCCATATAATCAAGAACCATACTTTTTCCATGTTCATTTGCATAGTCTACAGCTTCACGATATTTCTCAAAATTTGATCTTCCAACTGGAGAAAATACCAGATAACCTTGATCAGGATCAGCAACAGAAATTGGCCTTATAATAATCTCAATCCTTTTGATTCCTTTTCCAAAGAGAGCGCCTGCAGCATTTCCAACTTCCGCATGTTTTGGAATTATTATCTGTGCATCAATTATGTTTTCCATATTTTCACGGTAAGCTGCAACAGGACCACCAAGTAAAACTACAGGGACATCCACCTTAAATCTGGCATTGAATTCTCCATCAACTATTTTTTTAATCCCTGACCTATCAACATCAGGAAGAATATAAGACATCAGATTGAAAGCCATGTTTCTTGCTACAATATCCTTGACCTTGTTGCAGAATTCAAGAGCACCCATCTTATTAAGATCACTAAGTTTATCTGCCCCCGCCTTTGATGCCTCAACATCCCAGAAAGTATATTCACCAAGTACATGAAGAGCATCTGTTGGAGTAAAACCAATTGCCTGTATCAACCTTTTCTGAATTAGGGAGTCGATCATAACAGTAGAAGGATACCTTTTGGACAAGCTGGCAATTTCATTCAGACTCATTGGTTCATCACCAATTACTTTGAACACTTCAGCTTCCGACTCATCAAGGCCAAAGGGTTCAAATCCTGATCTCATGAAAAACTTGGTAGGTTGAATGTTCCTGTCAAGCACGCTTCTCAAAGGAGATACGCTCCTCTTTAATTTGTCCAGGAATCCAGGATATTTAGAAGATGCAAGGCAGAGAGGAATTACCCTTCTCGGACCAATATGAATCGCTTTGGAACATGTCCACACATGACTATCCCCTCCCATTGCGGAAGTTTCCATCCTTGTTGCACGAACCTTGGTCTTCCAACCACCCACAACAGCCCCTGTATCAGATAACTCCGGTACACCATCGGTTATTGCTGAAACATCGGTGCTTGTTCCACCAACATCCACCACTGCACAGGTGTTCTTTCCTGAAAGGAAAGATGCTCCTACAAGACTTGCAGCTGGGCCGGAAAAAATAGATTCTACTGGTTTTTCCAATGCATCCTTCAAGCCTACAACAGTGCCATCACATTTTAGCATCAGTAATCTGGCATCGATATTTTTTCTTTTTATCTCATCCATTACAGAAAGGATAAATTTATGAGAAATTGGGAGTAGCTGGGCATTCAAAGATGCAGTAACTGCCCTTTCATAGGCACCAAGATCCTGGGAAAGTTCATGACCACATACCACCGGCAGTCCTGTCAGTTCATGTATCACATCAGTAATGGCCAGTTCATGTTCTGGATTTCGAATACTGAAAACAGATGAAACTGCGAAGGCAGCAACCTCATCTTTGAACTTTTCAACAAATCTCCTGACTGCATCAATATCAGGTTTTTCAATTTCTTCTCCATTGAAACCATGACCGCCATAAATTGAAAGCACATGTCTTGCCGGGAACTCACCTTTTACAGGGTGTTCCCCCACAAGGATTAGAGCCACCGGACTTCCAGTACCTTCAAGCACTGTATTAGTAGCAAGAGTTGTAGAAACAGATACAAGATTTACATTTTTCAGATGCGTTGGATCAAGCCCATCGATTGCATTCCTGATACCAGCTACAAGGTCAGGATACGTTGTCAATGATTTACTCGAGTCCACCACAGAAGCATCTGAATCTCTTACAAGAATAGCATCCGTATACGTACCGCCAGCATCAATTCCCAGACTATAGTGCATAACATATCTCCTTTTTTAAATTAAAATACAAAGTCAAATTTCAAAAGACGAACTAGTAGCGCAAATAACTTCTGATTGATTAAAGAAGTAACTAGGTTATATTAAAATTTTATGTTAACAGTGAATAATGAAAACGAAAGCAATAGAAGGAAAATTAATACAATTTGAATAAAAAAGAATGGAGACATAACCATAGTTGAACTATGGTATGTCAGTTTAGAATATTTATGCGTAGTATTCGTTTCTTGCTTCGACCATTGCCTTAAGGTTTGCAACTGGAGTGTCAGGTGCAATTCCACAGCCTGGTGCAAGTACATCGACACCGTCTTCAAGAGCCTTGGTTGCGGCTGCCTTGACTGTTGCTGCATCGCCTGCAAGAAGAACAAAAGGACTTGAAACGTTACCACAGATTGTTACCTTTCCAGCAACCTTTGCCTTTGCACCCTTAAGGTCCTTTACTTTCTCTTCAATGCTGATTGATGGGAAGTGGCAGTCTGCCATCATTTCAAGGATTGGTGAAACATCGCCACAGATGTGGAGAATCATTGGACCTTTGACACCATCAGCAAATTTCTGAAGGAATGGTTTGAGCTGTTTGTCAAATGTGTCTGGTGACATCAGGTCAGGTGATGCTACTGGATCTGGTACACTGATAACATCTGCGCCTGCGTCGAAGAGTGCGTTTGCATACTCGATACATGCGTCACATGCAAAGTCAAGAATTGTGTTGAAGTCTTCTGGTGCCTTGATGGACCATTTCATGAACTTCTTTACGCTTGCAAGGTCAGATGCGAGTGTTACTGGACCTTCCATACCTGCGATTATAGGTACTTCGTCTCCTACTTTCTCCCTGATGAGCTTCATTGTTTCAAGTACAGCAGGAATTCTGCCTACACTAAGGAGATTCTCTGGCATTGCAAGATTGTCAACGCCCTTTGGGTATGGGTGATCGGTAACTGAAGGCTGTCTGTTCTTTGTACCCATGTTGACTTCACAACCCATTGCTTCTGCAAGTACTGTGAGACAGTATGGAGCTCTTACACCCTCAAGACCGCATACTTCGTATGATGCGACTGCAAGGTCTGCCATCTTCTGTGCGTCAGTGTGTGCTTCTGGCCATGCTGCGCCTGTGAGGTCCATGAGCTCAACAATAGCGGACTGTGTTACAGTGCAAACAGGTACTTTGTCGACTTCTTCACCTTTTAATGCTTTGAGTAATCTTTCTTTCATGTTCATAATGAATCCTTCTCTGTTGAGTAGATTTAAGTCACCCTGATTTGAGTAACATAAGATATAAAACTATTGGATTGAAGTAGAGGGATGCAGAAAATGATAAAAAACAGAATGAATAAACATGAACAGATGAGATAAGATATGTAAACAGGCTATAACTGATAGAAATAGATAAATAAGAGTGTAAATCAAAAATTGCAAATAAAAGGTAAACTGAAACTGGAATTATTCTGTAAAATCTGCATTTACCTTTTATACTTACTTTTTGCCATCACTCCAGATTGCAATGATCTTATCAATGGAGATATGAGTGTACATATCATTATCCTTAATTGTAAGAACCCCATCTGCACATGCTTCGACAACCCCGTAGAACCTGTCAGGACCACCACAATATATATCGATCTTCTTGTTCAGGTAATGTTCAACTATGAATGATTGCATTTTTAGCCTCCCTTTTATAGATTAAAAATCTTTACCCATGTAAAATTGGTACTTTTATTTATATTAACATTATCTATCCGGATAGCCTTACAAATAAAAGCAATTCAGCTCCAGAAACGTTTGTTCTTGGCGTAGTTCCTTTCAGCAACCAGTATATCACGGTAGAAAGCCTCTTCATCATGACGCATTTTTTGTATCACCCTTGTTGCCATTTCAGGTCCCACCCCCCTGCTTGCAAGCGCAATTGCCGCCATCTTCCCGTGAGTCATCACGATATTCGCGTTTCTGTAAACCCTTCTGATACGTTTAATATCCTCTTTTGATGTGATACTATCCTGCTTTTTCACAAGCTTTATTTCTTCATCCTCCCATGGTTTCAGAGCAGCCACAAGCCCTGAATCGCAAACCGGGCAAATGATCTTATCCGGAACATTCTTTACCATTCTTCGGGATGTCCACTTCTTGCAATGAACACAGAAAAGTATCACATTATCATTCATTATGCGTTCCTTCAGAGCCATGACAATTGACCTGTCAGCCTTTTCAGGAGCTACAAGATCGCGTTTCATGGAAAAACCGGAACTACCGATAGGCGTGGAACTGCTGACAACAACAAGAATATCACCAGAGGATACCTTCGTGAGTATATCTGTAACCCTTCCCACATCCAGCATATCATGAAATATCTCCCTTATAACCTCATCATACATCGCAGTATCACGATATATCTCAAGAAGTTTCTTCATGCTGATCCGGTCATAATCCATATCCTTACTGAGAGCACCGAACTTCCTGGCAACATGCACCATCTTCCATTTCATCAGTGATGTGTTCTTCAGGGTCATCTCAATAATTGGTTCGATATGCTCCGGCTGAATATCCCTTAAAAGAACCTCAATCTCCTTTGCCTTGATCCTGCGTGGAAGTGTCATGCGTATCCTGTAAGGATCTATCTCCTGTGCAACACTGCTTCCATACCTTGCAGCAAGAAGGGAAGTGAGAACTTTTGCCAATGTCTCATTCGCGTTATGACCAAGACATGTGTTTATAAGAACAGCATCACCATCATTCTCTATAACGAACATATGCTGATCAGGCAACGGATAACCACCTTCAACATGTTCCCTCAGAATAGAGAGCAACTCCTCCAGACCTGCAGGCTCTATAGGATAAACAGAACTGACCTCTTTTGCAATGTCCTCATCCTCTTTCCCTTCATGTATCATACCTGCAACTAAGGAACGAATGCTGGCAACTTCCTGAGCCACCTCAAATGGCACCGGGATCTCCTCACCGACCCAGCTTGGTATTTCCCCCATACCTCTCACAGGCTCCACTTTTATCCTGTCACGGTCACTGACCATCTCAATGACCCGCCACATATCACCCTTAGTAATAAATACAGCCCCGGGAGTTGCAAAATTAATTACAAAAGCCTCGTCCAGAACACCCACTGGCCTGCCGGTGACAATATCGAATATCTCGTACTTCCTCTCATCAGGTATCATGGAGAGGTTATCATAATAGTATTGCCAGCTTTTTCTTCTGCGACTTATGGAATCCGAACCTTCTTCCTGCCAGACCATCCGATAATCCAGGATCTGACTGATAACTTTCCTGAGAACCTCTATCCTCAGGTCTTTGAAGGGATATGCACGCTTCAGTATACTATATATCTTCTCTATTCCGACTTCCCCAAAATCAAGCACCATTCCGGAAAGCTGGTTGGCTATCACATCAAGGGAATTCATATGCGGAGAAATTGACTCTACTTTCCCGTCCAGAGCAAGTTTGCAGATAGCCATGCTCTCTGCAACATCATCGGCATCCATGGCAATTATAGTCCCTCTGGAGATTTCATGTATCCTGTGTCCTGCACGCCCTACACGCTGTAATATTCTTGAAACCTGCCTCGGAGAACCATACTGGATCACATGGTCAACATTACCGATATCAATACCAAGTTCCATTGATGAAGTACATATAAGGCCCCTGAGGTCTCCGTTCTTGAAAGATTCCTCAGCCTCGATACGTGAATCCACCGAGAGGGAACCGTGATGAACACCAATGGGAAGCTCCAGCATATTAAAACCCGCTGCAAGGGCTTCAGCACTTTGCCTCGTATTTACAAAAACAAGGGTAGAGACATTGTCCATGACTATATCCCTGACACAACGCAGATGTGCAGCGAACTGAACATCACATGCCAGCTTCTTTGAAAGCGCCACATCATCTTCAGTTACCTGCGGACATACAACCCTGAAATCCAGAAGCTTTAGCAGGGATACCGAAACTACGGAAACATCCCTCTCCGCGCCTGCCAGAAACTTTGCCACCTCTTGCGGATTACCCACAGTTGCCGAAAGCCCGATCCTCTGGAACTCGCCGGAAAGTTCCACAAGTCTTTCAAGACCAACTGAAAGCTGGGTTCCTCTCTTGGAAGATGCCATCTCATGTATCTCATCAACAACAACGTGAGTGACCGATTCCAGGTTCTTCCGAAGGCGTGAACCCGTAAACATTGCCTGCAAGGTCTCAGGAGTCGTGATAAGGAAATCAGGAGGCTTTCTTGATTGTTTCTGCCTTTCATACTGGGAAGTATCACCATGCCTAACCTGCACATCAATGCCAAGCTCCTTCCCCCACCACTGGATACGTGAGAGCATGTCACGATTAAGAGCACGCAGAGGTGTGATATAAAGAACAGATATTCCAGTCCTCTGTTCCTGTGTTTTGGCAAGTATGGCATGGAATATGGGAAGGACTGCCGATTCGGTCTTACCGGAACCTGTAGGCGCAATGAGGAATGTATGATCGCCTTTCAGGATATATGGAAATACCTTTTCCTGAGGTTCAGTGGGGGCCTTAAATCCCTGTTTTTCAAGGGCAGCCTGTATCCGCGGGTCGAATGAATCGAAAATGTTACCAAAACTCATTTTTTAGCTCCCTTGCGTTTTCTTTTTGAAGGACGCATCCGACTCACTTCCATTTTTCTTATGTTCTTCAGTTTTCCGAGTCTGGTCCCGTCCAGAAGATAGGCTTCCGCATTGTCAATATCCACGCCTTTTGATGAGAACAAAGGACCAAGCAAGTCATCATGCAGTGATTCATTGAAAGCCACACCACCACATAATTCATTGAACGATGGCACGATTATCAACTCCGGATCGTTCCAGCTACCGTTTTCTTCCTGCAGGTCCATACTTGTGAAATGCTCCCTCATGACCTGAAGGTTCAGATGTGTCTTTATCCAGCTTTGTTCAACCGTGGCATACCCCAGGGAGTCAGTGAAACGAATTGTTGGATGATTGTGGGCGGCAATGATATATTTTGCAGAGAGCAGAGCCGGGTCCGGCCAGGTATGCCCGTGGAAATAGCCCACGCCCTCAATAATAGAACCGCGTACAGGATGCATGGTTATATTTTTCCTTTCCGGTAACAGGTATTCTATGCCGCCATCATGATTTCCCGGGAAAATGTCCACCATTGCATGATCGCAGAGCACTGAAAGGAAATACGGGATCTCATCCCGCTCCTGCCAGGATATCTGGGGAACATTATGCTTCACATCACCAAGCAGGATTATACGATCAGGTGAAACCTGCTCGATGTAACCAAGTATTCTTTCAAGACCGTGTTTCATGCGACTGGGAATGGAGAATCCGCTTCTGTAGAGATCCCACTCTATTCCAAGGTGCACATCGGCGATTACCAATGCTTTCGTCTCATTGCTTACTACAATTGCAGGCTCATCAAAAACCGGATCGATCTCGATTGTCATTGTTGATGGGAAATTAACGATTGTCTTTTTCAGCCATTTGATCCATCTTTTTTGACAGCTCAATGACAGCAGTTTTTAGTTCTTCGATCTCAGTTTCGATGTCCAGCACTTTATTATAAAGAGGACTTCGATCATCCTTGATGGCCTGTTCCTGTGCAAACCGCTGTTTGCTTGGGAACACATACACATAGGTAAGCCACATTCCTATGAATGCAGCAATGAATAATGCTGCAAGGAAGAACAGATAATGGGGGAAAAGTGTCCTCATGAAACTGTCCCCTGAACTGTAATACTGAAGCCTTGTTATCATCAGGAAATTCAGCAGTGAGAAAAGGAACATCGTTTCTCCCACGATTATCAGCAACCCGCCAACTCTTGTGGACATCTTTCGTTGCTTTGGAACTATCCGATCAACTATAGAACTCATTAAGGAAATATTAGATTCATGGGATATTTAGATTATGTAGTGATGCCGGGAAGGAAACAACTGAAATTAAGTTAATGATGTGTTGAAAAGGAGTTTGTTTGGCTATTAAAACCACGTTCTGTAGAAAGCTCCAAAAGACGGTTATTTTATTTAGTGATTGGAGTGCATATGATAAAATGAATTCTAATCCGAATTAAAAAGATAACTTATAATTACCTTATTGCCTTGTAACATGCAAGTAATCCGGATTCATAATTCTGGATAGTTGCCAGTGGAAGATTGAAATAAATGGATGGTATTTCATCTCATAATCCAGACATGCTTTTAGAATATACATTTATGAGCCTGATGCAAACGAGGCGCCTGATACTTTAGTGATAAATTGTGAAATATAGGAGTGAGCAAAATGAGTGATTACGAATTACCCGACAAACAAAAAGAAGCCCTGGATAATTGGATTACGTTAAATATACTTCCTCAAAAAACACCAGAGAAGCCTTACGCCAGTTATGCGCTTAAACTTCTTTTTGAGGAATCACCAGATGGTTTCTTTATCACAAATCCGCAGTTTAAAGAAGCGATGGTCAGATGTGGATTCTCACCTGTAAATAAAAATAAATTAAATTGGGATTTCCGGGTTTCCCTAAAATCTCCAGACTTGAACAAATCTAAATGAGCATATCCAATTTCGCTAATAAAGGAAATAACTACTGGAACTCCATAATAAAGGAAAGCAATTGATTTTAGCAAGCCTGCTTATTCAGTAGAACGATATGATTCTGATGAAATCAGACAGAAGATACTCAGTATTACTTACTCTGACTGGAAGAAAATGGGATTCTCAAAAGGTACATTGAGTTACATGAAGAAGACTGCTGAAGCTGACAAGCCTTTTACTCTTAATGTTCATGTTAGGGAAAGGTTGGAGAAGTGGGAAGGGTGTTAAATAAAAAAGAGGAGAAGATGAGGAATGGCTTATTTACTCCTCATTTGTTTCTATACAAGCTTCAGCAAAGGAAAAACCTAAAGGAGTCATTGTAACTATGTCTGCTCCCTTGAATATTGTAATGGGCTCGCTACCAATTGCTATTCCTCCTTTTAATATAGCGGGCGCTAAACATTGTACTCTAAATAAATTGTAAATACTCTTTGTACATTCATCAATTGGAACCCCTACTATTCTAGCAATGTCTTCTTTGGTGGCATTACGATCAGTAATCTGTGAAATGTTTATATGGTCTTTTTTAAGTGTATTATAAAAAACTGTAAGGATTTTTACATCGATAACGTTCAAACTCTTAATAATCTCTATATAAGAATATCGAATTTCAGCATTAAAATCAGGATCTAAACTATTTGCTATAAGTTTATTCCAAAGATCTTGTAGAGAATCATCCTCTTCTAAAGCTGCTTGTTCTAACATAGGTATAGCAAATTTAGGAGGAATTGATTTTGTTTCAGAAAGACCTTTTTTGATTAGAATCGTGTTGACTTCATCTACCATTCTTTCTTGGCGCTGCCAACGAATGTAGCTTAATTTATCCCCAATTATTCCAGAAGCCTCGTTCAATGGATAACCTAATATTTTTGAAAGAAAACCAAGCATTTTTTGAGTTGCTTCAACTGAAGTAGTTCCAAATTTTGAAGCTTCAGCAACTGCTTTAGACATATCTTCAATTTCTGTCATGATATGTAATTAAAATCTTTTAGTAAATGAATGTTCTTATTTTGTTTATTTTTAATATCTATTACAAAGTGTCTGTCAATATATTGCGAAAGGTTCATTACTTGTTTTTATCAATTGAATTTCACCTGATGACTTATCATATTGAAATCTTTTGTATACCACTTCATCACTTAGCAAATTATCTATAGATATAAATCTCCAATTAGCAATGATATCAAATTTTGTATGGTTCACCATTGATTCTTCTATTTTAAGTTGATTTGTTACAAAATCATTCAATACTATTTTTGTTGATGAATTTGGTTCCAATCGATTTAGCTTTAATAATGTTTCATATGTTGGGTTTTTGCGTTGAAATGTTAAAAAAGAGAAATAACAAAACAATGCTTCTTTTTTTCTACTAATAAATAACTTAATTGCCTTTAATGAGGTGTTGGAATGACTGCGAGGAACAAATTCAAAATAAATTAAGAAATCTTTTGCTGCATAATCACTTGAATTTGTTACTACAAAAAAGATGTCCCCGTTATCTGAATTTTTTCCTTCAACTAGGATATAAGGAATCCGTTGATACTTGAAAATATCAGAATTGCTTTTTAAATTTTTATATGTTAAATACGCATATAAAAATGAAGAGTATACAACCATTTGTTCATTACTTATTAATATCTTTAAATAAGGAATTTCAACCTGAAGTATCCAGAAAACTGCAAGTATCAAAAATGTAATAATTACTAACCCATCTGTCATAATTTTTTGATGTACTTTGTGAATTTTCGGGAGAAACATAGATATAATAAGTATGGGTACGAAATAATTTAGTAGTGTTGCATATGATATGTTACCTGCTATAAGTAACATAATTAAAATCGCGAGCACTATTACAAATAAAAATTCAAGTATGTTTGTTTCGTTCTTTTTTAAATAATAGTAGCTAACCATCACTATTAATTTGTATTTTATCATAAAAAGCTATCTTTTACTTTAACACCGATTATTTCTATTGTTAATTGAACGCATCAATATTAAATAATATATATAGTTCCGTTTTTTCTTGTTACCTATATCCCATTCACATGAGAGATGTCTTGGATTTGAACCTTTTATTTCTTTTCACATACCAGAACAAACAGTAGAAGATAGAATCTCATTTAATATCCTTCAAATCATCTCAAAATGTGGACATTGCCGAAGAAACCTTAAAGAACGTTGTTGCTGTAAATCAGCGTATACGAGGCTTTCAAATGCAACATTGTTCAAAAGAAGAGAAACTTCAGAACCCCATCAGGCAGGCAAAGATCATCGAAAACATGAGCGTTGACGAACTTGTACATGCCATCGATGGCTGTGCTTTCGGTGCAGGAAAATTAGCAGATGCTGTTGACATTTATACAGAGATGCTGGCTGGCGGGTCCACCAGTTTCTTCGGATTGGCAGGAGCTATGGTGCCTGCGGGAATGCGGGACATTGTTTCAGATCTTATAAAAGACGGGTACATCGATGTGCTTGTCACCACCGGTGCCAACATGGTACATGAGATCGTGGAATCAATGGGATTGCACCACTATAAAGGATGTTCGGAATGTGATGACGTCGAATTGAAGCATGAGGAAATAAACAGGATATACGATGTCTACCTGCCGGAACCTTATTTTGTTGATTTTGAAGAGAAATTGAAGGCAATTCTTTCTGACATAGGTCCTGATACCATCTCCATCAGGGAGTTCATGACACATCTCGGAAACAACATAGATGACAAGAATTCAATACTAAGAGCAGCAGCCGACATGAACGTTCCTGTCTATTGCCCAGCTATACAGGATTCAATGATAGGTCTTCAGGCATGGCTCTTCAAGCAGACAAAGCCACTGAACGTTGACGCATTTGCAGACATGAAAGAGATAATAGACATCTGCTACGAAGCAAAGAATCCCGGAGCAGTGCTTATAGGTGGCGGTGTCCCCAAGAACTACATATTCCAGTCCATGCTCATAACCCACCAGGAATTCGAGTATGCAATTCAATTGACAATGGACACCCCTGAGACAGGCGGACTTAGCGGTGCAACACTTGATGAAGCACGCTCATGGGGTAAGGTCAGCGAAACAGCACGCTCGGTAACGGTCCATTCAGATGCCACAATAACACTTCCGATCATGGTCGCTGCTGCAAGGAGCAGGCTTGCCAATATGTAAATCACGCAGGAGCAGTTACATGGAAAGAAAGACAGGACTCATACTTGCACTTGATGTCACAGACAGGGACGAAGCCATACAGATATCCGAAAAAGTTGCCGGATATGTGGATGCCATCAAAATAGGTTACCCTCTTGCCCTTGCAACAGGAATGGAGATAATAGGACAGCTTTCAAAGTACGCACCAATCATTGCAGATTTCAAGGTCGCTGACATACCAAACACAAACAGGCTGATATGTGAGCAGGTATTCAAGGCAGGTGCAGACGGTGTTATCGTCCAGGGATTCACAGGACATGACAGTCTCGAAGCTGCTGTGAAACTTGCAAAGGAACAGGGGAAGGACATCTTCGTAGTTACCGAAATGAGCCACCCCGGTGCTCTTGATTTCATGCAGCAGGCTGGCGAAGGTATTGCAAAGATGGCAGCAGACGTAAAAGCTTCCGGCGTGGTCGCACCTGCAACCCGCCCGGAACGTGTTACAGAAATCAGAAAGATAATAGGAAGCGAGCTTTCCATCATATCACCCGGTGTGGGTGCACAGGGAGGCTCTGCCTCAGATGTCATAAAAGCTGGCGCTGACTGGGTGATCGTTGGCAGGAGCATTTACCAGTCAGATGAACCGGATATGGCTGCAAAAAAAATAGTTGATGAGATAAAAGAAGTTATCTGATCATTGATCTGAACTTGTGTGCCGATGATGATAAAACCAAATCTGATACATGATGAACCCTATGAGTTCTGAGGCACACATATCATCCCATTAAATCTATATTCTGTTTGAGTATCTGTGAAAATACTTCATTCTTCTTAACATCGACTCTTGCTTCTTCAAGACTTCTTTTCAGATTGGAAACTGAACTTTCAAGGCTCTGGATATAGATCATCTGCTGTTCCAGTTTGTTATTGAGCTTCTTGATATCGAGATTCTGGCGATGTATAGTAACATGAGTACCAATTTCATTGCTGGTTTTCTCAACCATCTCTTCAAGCTCTTTTCTTTTGGATTCCATCTCTGCAAGGGCTTTTTCAATATCCATTTCCAATACTGAATTATCCTCACGCCTCTGCTTTAGCTTTTCATCCTCGGCCTCAAGCTCGGCTTTCTTCTCTTTCAGAGCCTTCATCTCTTCCTGGAAAGCAAGTTCCTTTTCCTTGTGAACCTGTATCTTTTCCTCATGCTTCAACCTGAGTTTTTCATCCTCAGCTTCAAACTCAGCTTTCTTTGCTTCCAGGGTCTTTATTTGTTCCTGGAAAGCCAGCTCCTTCTCTTCATGAGCTTTGACACTTTCTTCATACTTCAGTCGGGAAGCTTCCAGTTCACCTGTCTTTGAACCGATTTCAGCGAGCTCAGTATGTATATTACCTTTTATGCCCTCGATTGAAGAACGCTTTTTTGTAAGGACCGATTCTTCATCCTCAAGTTCACACCTGAGTGTCTCAATATCCGCACGCTTTCGATTGAGCTCTTTTAATTCAGCGTAATAATCGGACTTTATTGCCTCAATGGCTGCAGGATAGCTGATATCTGCCAGATCAATGGAGATTTCCTCACCTGCTAAAAGTTTCTCTTCCAGATACCGGCGTTTTTCATCCAGATCATATTTCTGCTGATTGTACTTTTCAAGCTCACTATCATAAGTGGATCGCAGGGAAGACAATTCTTCCATCTTTGCAGTATACTCAGCAAATTCTTTCTCATATCCAAGTCTTGAGTCTTCAAACTCTTTAACCTGAGCTTCAAACGCAGAACGCTTTTCTTCAAATGCAGCGAGCTCTTTTTTAAGCGCTTCTTTCTGTTCAGGAGGGATAGCCTTTTCAGCCTTCTGCACAGCAGATTTCATTATCGCGCATTTATTCTTAAGCTCCTTTTCCTGTTCAGATAATTTGCTTTTGAGTTCATCAAGTTCTTTTTGTTTTTCCTCATACTCACTGAGATTGGATTCATACCGCTTCTTTATTTCTGAAAGCACAGACTCTTTCTGGAGAAGATCTTCTATATCTGAACCCAGCGTTTTGTAAACAGACTCCTGATTTTCCCGAGCATGAACCTGATTATTTCCAGGCATGTAATTCTGCGGGCTGGAGGACGATTCATCTTTTTTTACTTCCTTTTCCACATCATCTGTTTCAATAGGTTTTCTATAGATATTAGGAGTAAAAACCTTAGCTGATTTTTCAGCCTTTTTATTTTCCTCGGACCACAATGACTTCATAATATCAATTCCTCATCCTGTTTTCCAGCACATAATTGTTGCCAGAATTCCAGCGGCATGTTCCTGGCAAGTTCCAATGCACCTTCAGAAATGGCAAAAGCAGAGTCCGGGTCAAGAAATACTTTGCCTCCGCCAAGCTCTTTAAGCTCATTCTCAATAAAAGTGCCAAGCTCTGGTAGATTGCTGGTACCGCCAAATATATGGATATTGTTCCTTACGGTTTCACGTATCTCAGCATCAGCACCAGATAACACCCTTGTGATGCCTGAAACTATGTCAGTTAACACAAACTCACATGCAATCTGCATCTCTTCTGCTATTGATTCAGGAAGGGTGCCGTTTTCAAGAGGAACATCCACAATACATGGATCCTGTCCTGAGCCAAGAGTTCCGTATTTTTCTTTCCAGTCCATGGCAAGTTCTTCCGTCATTCTTGAATCCGGCCATCTTTCAGTGATAAGTTTGACGATCTCCCGGTCGATATCCTTTCCGGCACATGGAAGACTCAGACACTCGTTTTGTTGTGGAATATTGCTGTTAATAACGCATATATCTGTTTTACCGCACCCTATATCCACTATCATTGCCCCTTCCTGAAGAGACTTTTTGTAAGCTATGCAAAAGAGCTCATCCACGACCATTGCACCTGAAAAAATATCACTGGAAAGTTCCAGAAGATTCATTTTGTATTGCCTGTCCGCGTTGGAAGGGACACCTATTATCGCATAGGCGGTCTGCTTGTCAGGATCAATATCATGTTTGTTGAGAAAATCTTTTAAAAACTTCTTAAAAGCAAGAATATCATCTTTCCCCTTCAATTCATTGTTCAGGGCTTCTTTGATAACACCATCCTGCAATTCCATAGCTTCTTTACCGGATAGTATTTTTTCTTCTGTGTTATCACTATCTTCCTGCAGAAAAGTTACCACACTTCGCTCTGAGAACTTTTTCCCATCGCTGGTGCAAACCGATGTTTTGAACACACCCGCATCTATTCCAAGATACAGGCACCCATTATTACTGTCAAAGTCCTCCATATTGATCTACCATCTTTTAAATTGATTCTCATGAAATTCACATAAATAGGATCATGAGATATTTTTTCCTGAATATGAAGTCTTATTAAATCAGTATTTATATATTATGAACATGAGATTTCAGTTTATGGCGATGAATTAACAGAAAGAAAATTAACAGAAAGTACAAAACAGATGCATGAGGCATTAAACATACAAATGGGCCTATGGACAAGATTTAGAAATAAATAATATATAATTATATATAACTCTCTTTATGTTTTTTATACAAAACATGTATGATACCTTCTGCAAGACCCAGCTGAGGAACATGCATATGAGTCACATTACCCCACTTCATAACTGAGTAATATATTCTGGAAGCAGGAACTATAACATCAGCCCTGTCCGGGCGCAGACCCAGTTTTGTTATACGCTGCTCCAGTGTGAAGCCCTTGAGATAGTTATTGAGATCTTTTATATCCGTATCCTGCAGAAGAGTACCGTCCTTCCTGCCGGACATACGGAAGAGTTTATTTATATTGCCACCGCTGCCGATAGCATTGTCGGGTTTATGCTTTCTGGTAGTATTTTTCACCCATTGCTTCATCTCATTCCAGTCTTCTTTTGTCACGATACCTTCAAGAATGCGAATTGTGCCTATATTGAATGACCTGTAAGCAAAGACCTCAACCCCTTTAAATAGAATTACTTCCGTGCTGCCACCACCCACATCAATATGAAGGTAGGTGGAATCACTGTTTCCAACTATCTTTTCTATACGATTGGAATAGATGATCTTTGCTTCCTTCCTTCCGCTTATGACCTTAAGATCAATACCACTCTTTTTCTTGATCATGGAAACGATCTCATCACTGTTGTCAGCTTCACGCATGGCTGAAGTTGCACACGCCATAAAATCAATTGGTCCATAAGCATCCATCAGATGTTTGAATGCGATCATCGTACTTACAAGACTGGAAACCTTTTCCTGAGATATATTATTGTGAACAAACGCATCCTCACCAAGTCGAATTGGCATACGAACAAGAGATATCTTTTCATAGATAGGTTCCGCACCATCTGAATCCACCCTTGAGAGAAGCAATCTCACGGCATTGGAACCAACATCAATAGCAGCAAATTTCATAGGACACCCTCATTGTTCAATTGGTCTTCAAGGAAATCATAAATATCATCCTGAGCACGGTAAGACCTGTCCCCGCCTGTTCTGTATTTATTATCCTGTTGCTCATTGATTATCCTTGCCTTTATGTTATCCAGGAATTGTAAATTCATGTATTCTCTCAACTCATTTTGAAGAGAAGGATCATATATGGGTGTTGCAACTTCCACACGCCGGTCCAGATTCCTTACCATCCAGTCAGCTGATGAAATGAAATACTTTTCATCTTCATTGTTGCAGAAAATGAAAACACGGGAATGCTCGAGATACTTATCAACTATACTGATGACCTCGATGTTTTCACTGAATCCTTCGACACCCGGAACAAGTGAACAGATACCCCTGATGACCAGTTTTATCCTGACCCCTGCCTTGCTGGCATCATATAGTTCATTTATCATCTCGCTATCCACAAGACTGTTCATCTTTGCATGAATGTATGCCGGTTTCCCTGTTTCTGCATTCTTTATTTCATTTTTAATGTATTTTGTGAATGTATTGCGCATTTGCAGAGGAGCAACTATGAGATGCTTGTAATCATAGATTTTATAGTTATGAGTGAAAAAATCAAAAACCTTCTCCACTTCAAAAGTGAGATCACGATTTGAGGTCATGATTATATGATCACAATAAAGCTTTGCAGTAGATTCATTGAAATTTCCCGTCCCGATACATGAATAGTGAGCAGGACCACTAGCCTCATTTCTTGTAATATGACAGAGTTTTGAATGGACTTTCAGACCGGGCACACCGTCAATTATCTTTGCACCTGCATCTTCAAGTTTCTGGGTCCAGTAAATATTAGATTCCTCATCAAATCTCGCCTGAAGTTCAATGACAACTGTAACGCTTTTCCCATTCTTTATCGCATTAATGAGCGCATTGATAACATTGGAATTGCGGGCAACCCTGTAAAGGGTGATCTTTATGCTTGAAACATTGGGATCGATGGCTGCCTCTCTTAGAAGGTCAATGAAATAATCGAATGACTGATAGGGATAATGAAGTAGAATATCTTTCTCCCGTATGGCAGCAAATATGCTTTTATGACGCAACAGGTCTCTGTGAGGTAAAGGTTGCTTTTTTTCGTAAAAGAAAGAATCTGGCCCCACAGGTGGAAAATTCATGAAATCCTTTGCATTATGATATTTACCACCCGGCACCAGATTTTCGAATTTTTGTATCTTTAATCTTTTAAGTGTAAAATCCAGCAGGTAGTAAGGCATATCCCGGTCATAAACAAAACGAACCGGCTGGCCTTTTTTTCTTTCCTCAAGGCTCTCAGATACCTTTTCAAAGAAACTTTTGGTTACATCATCGTCTATATCCAGTTCAGCATCCCTGGTCAGTTTGATGGTATATGCACCTATTGAATCATATTCAAAGGTTGAGAAGATATCATCAAGACCAAACCGTATCACATCATCAAGCATGATCACACATTTCTTCTCACCACAATGTGGGAGCATGATAAAACGAGGAAGCACATCAGCAGGAACCTCTATCAGAGCATATTTTGAACCTTTTGGATCCCATTTTCTTTTGACGTCGATCAGTAGATAGATAACCTGATTCTTTAAATACGGGAAATCCTGAATATCTTTCAGCATGACAGGAATAAGGCGTGGTCGTACCTTTTCCTGGAAGTACGTTTTAAGGAAAGCCTTTTGAGCTCCATCAAGATGCGTTTCATCAACAATGAAAATATCATGCGTTTCAAGCTCCTTTGTAATTTCGACAAATACTTTGTCAAAATCATCCCGAAGCTCCAGTACTTTATTATGCACCTGCTTCATGACCTTTTTAGGAGAATCACTTACCATAAACCTTGACTTGAAACCAGCATCTATCATACGCTGTAATGTGCCAACCCTCACACTGAAAAATTCATCAAGGTTCGAAGAGAATATACCAAGGAACTTCAGACGTTCAAGTAATGGAACCTCCGGATCTTTCGCTTCCTGGAGTACTCTTTCATTGAATGAAAGCCAGCTTATCTCCCTGTTAATATAATCATTCACTTCATCAGACCTAAAACTCATTTTTCGTGACATTAAATACATTTGAATGCTGTCGTATTTTAATATAAGTACTGCAATCCTGTTATTTAATACTTCATACAGATTCATATATAGTGATATATAGTACAATATAGCTTTATACAGTCAATGCAAGTCAGCAGACACCATTTTCAAGATTGGTAAATACCTGATATTGCCTGCGAAAATCTCACACTGAAATCCGGATCGATAACCTTTGACCATACATCAGGGAAGGCATCAAGGAGGTTTTGAAGTTCCTGTTCCCTGTATCCAAGATAAGCATCGACACCGGGATAATCCTGAAGTCCGTTTGAGGCAGATGACTTCTTATTGCCGACTTCCCCCCACCTGCCATATTTCTCGAAATTATCCAGAAGTTCAAGTGCGACTACCGTATCATGCATATCTCCCAGATTATCCTGAAGTGCTTTCAGGTCTTTGATCAGATCTTTGGATTCTGAACCAAGTACTTCTTTAAAGAATTCAAGAGTATAACGTAATATTTTAACATCAATTCTCAACAGGTGGTATTTTTCAAGGAACGGCTCAACTACGGTTTCATCTGAAATAACTTCGTCATATGCTCTGACAGCTGCAAATTGTGTGTATAAAAGCACTGGCAGTACATCCATGACCCTGCAAGGAACAGGTTCACCATTCTTATTTACGGACTTCATTTTCCAGGATTTTTTACCCAGAAGATAGTCAGCAAAGTTATTTTTGAACTTATTATACTTTACATCATCCAGATACACAAGCATGTTACCACGCTGTTTTGCCTTCTCTATTAGAATTGAATCTGTAAGCGGATCCATTTCCATTCGCATTTCAGGAGCTTGCTCCCCAAGATAGTGATCTATTTTCTCAAGAAAAACATCCAGGTCTCTCACAGAACCCAGCACCTTTCTTGTAAACTTGATGTTCTTGTAATGTGAAAACATCTTTTTCATATCAAGATAATCTTCCAGAACCTCGATAGCCGAACGCATACGCATTGCAGCAACCCTCATATCATGAAGTTCTTCAATGTCCTTTCCTACTTTGGTTCCTCTCTCGTGCTCAACCATGGCCCCGAAATTGAACATCAGTATCTTGCGTGCAGCTTCACGCATTGTATCGGTGGCCTTAATATCGGTCTTTTTCATAGACCTGAATTCAGAGAATGGAACAACAGCTTCATCCTGGGCAGATATATCAGGTGTTTCTGCGGAAGCCACTGCAATTGACCTAACATCTTCAACCGGAGTTTCTTCAGGTATTCCAATATCCCCGGTTTCCGGAACTTCAACTATTTCCGGGAATTGTGTTGTCTCCAGAGCTGTGGGTTCGATGAAGCTATCATCTTCTTTAATCTCTTCAGCAATTGCTGGATCAGATATCGTGTTTTCCTCAGTGGTCTCCATTATTTGTGACTCCGTCGATTTATATTCAGAAGCGGTATCAGTTACAATGAACGTATCATCACTTCCACTTGTATTTGTAATGAGGGGATGATCGTAAGAAGCCGCAGTTATATTTGTCATCAATATGCCCGCAAAGGTTGCAAGCACGGAACAATCATTATGTTGATCAGGTTCATTGGTGATGACAGGGCGTTGTTCATGCACTGCTGTTCCCTGCTTTTCTGAACCTTCAAAGACCTGCAGGAAATAATTAACGAAAATATTGATCAATAGCAGGAAAATCCCCAGTGAATAGAACATTATCACATAGGATACCCTTGGATATAACCAGTTTTCAGGGAATGAGAATGAGAACACAAGAAGTCCGGTTACAGAGAGCAGCATACCTGCTATGAATGAATAGCTGCATGAGAGACGTTGGTGCATTCCTGCAATATTGATGCCTGCAAGAATTAGCAGCACCCCTAAACCCAGTAAGAAGCAGACCATTAATATTGCCTCTGAACCGGAACTGCGACTGAGCCTGCTTATTATGGCAAATAGAAGACCGGTCATGCAAAAAACAAGACCGAACAAAAAGCCCAGAGATGCAGTTAAGGAATATTTCTTAACAAACATGTTCGATGACAATGATCTCTCCTCAGGTAATATTGACTATTATAATTTCATGCGCTTCAGTTCATTTATGGTCCCACTAAGAACCTTCTGCTGCATTTTCATTTGCCTTATCTGACTTTTTATCAGGCGTTTTTTTGCTTTTTTGCTTTTGTTCTCAGAAAGGGAACCTTTTAGTGCCTTTAGCTTTGAATGGACCTTGAATTTCACTATTTCCCTGTCCTTAAGGATTGCTTTAACCGGACAGATCTTTATGCATTTACCGCAGTTGATGCATTTTTCATTTAAAATAAGAGCTTTTCCTTTTACCATATCAATTGCATCCACAGGACACTTTTTTACACATTTCCTGCACGAAACACATTCCTTTTTATTGACCCATGGCATATTATCCACTCCTTATTGCTAATGTGTCAAGCAGGTATAAAAGTATATACAGTGAAGGGAATATACTATACACTACTGTCATGTGAACACTTGTGCTGACCTGATCCAATATTCATTTGCTCAAAGAGAGATTGCTATGATCCAGTCCATCCAGTGGGGTATCGACCCTTTATCATTCGTTTTTCTGCAGAAGATAATACTTTCACTGATGATAGGGATACTTATCGGTATTGAGAGGGAGCACTGGCGTGCAGATAAAAAGATATTCGCAGGGGTCAGGACCTTTGCCATTACCTGTGTAACAGGAACTCTTGCCACAATACTTGTTGATTATATCGGCGTATGGATACTTGTTGTAACAACTCTGCTTGCAGTTTTTTCTTCAGCCGCCCTCATATATGTCGTCAACATACTAAAAGGAAAATCAGGACTTACAACTTCAATTGCACTCTTCTGCACATACCTTTTAGGAATAGTCGTTGCCCAGGGACTATATCTGGTAGCAATAGTTACAGCCCTCATACTGACTTTCATCCTTATAGAGAAGAAACCTCTGCATTCATTTGCAGAGCATCTCTCGGAAAGTGACATAAATAGCGCTATTAAATTCCTGGCAGTTGCCTTTGTACTTTACCCGATTATGCCGGAAGAACCCATCTATGGAATTCTAAGGCTCAAATCAGCTATACTTATAGTAGTACTGGTCTCATTCATTAGTTTTGTAAGTTACATTTCCCTGAAAAAGATGGGACCAAAGGGTGGCATTCCATATTCCGGTCTTTTTGGAGGGTTCATTAGTAGTGAAGCCACCGTAGCTGCACTTTCCGGATTATCAAAGAAAAGACCTATACTCAAGGATTCCATTCACATCGGTTCAATGCTTGCGGTAGTATCAATGATCATAAGTAACACTATTATAGCACTGATTGCAGATCCCACCGCAAAGACAGCCTCACTAATGGCTCCACCTTTCCTGGTAATGGGAATCATTGCTATTACCGTTGTAGCACTAAAATGGAAGAATACATTGAACCTGGAAGAGAGCATTGACATAGGTTCACCGTTCGCACTCGGTCCGGCATTCAAATTCGGAGCTGTATTCACAATACTCCTTGTAATCGCTAACTTCGCTAACGAGTATGGAGGAACAGGAGGAGCTTATGTGACAGCACTCGGAGGAATAGTCAGCAGTTCTGCTGTCACGGCTTCTGTGGCTGCACTGGCATTCTCAGGAAACCTTTCTACCCAGACCGCTGCTGAAACTGCCATCCTTGCAGGACTTATCAGCACCCTCAGCAAAACATTCTACATAAAGATCACCGGCTCACCTGAGCTATTCAAAACATCCTTTTTATCGTTCATCGCAATCGTAGTAGCCGGATCAATTGCACTGATCATCTGGAGCTTCTACATGCCCTTATATCTGGGTTGACCTGGTAACTTTGATAAAATGACACCAAACGCCCCGTAATTATGCATGGTGATAATAAATGCTTGAAAATGTAGACCTTACAAAAAGTATCAGTAAAGAAGAATATGACAACCTGATAGAGGATCTTACCATACAGATAGGGGATCTGCAGAGAAAAGCATGGAAAATGGATATACCCGTGGTCATAGTATTTGAGGGGTGGCATGCGTCCGGTATGACCGAGATAATAAACAGATTCCTTTTGACCCTCAATCCAATGGGATTTGACCTTTATACAACCGGAAAACCCTGTTACCAGGAAGAACAAAAACCACTGATATGGCGTTTCTGGACAAAGATACCACAAAAGGGAAGTATCGCTATCTTTGACAGGAGCTGGTATCGCAGGGCAATACTTGAACACAATGGGAAAGGCAAAGTTGATAAAAATATGTCGAAATGTCTTAACGGATTGACATATTTCGAGAGACAGCTTACAGACGCAGGATACCTGCTCATAAAATTCTTCCTTCACATCAGTAAAGAAGAGCAGGAAAAGAGATATCGCAACCTGAAAAAAGAGGGGATACCACTTTTCATTGCGGAGGAAGAAGAACAGGAGTATCTCAACGACTATAACAAATACCTTCCATTGATAGAAGGCATCCTGGAAAAGACTGACAGGGCCTCTGCTCCCTGGACGATTGTAGAATCAGAGGACAGGAACTTTGCCACGGTAAAAGTGCTGGCTAAAGTTATAGAGTCGATGAAGAACAAGATGCAGGATGTTGAGAACGATATCAAAACTACTCAAAATAATCATGTTGAGAACTGCATAATCCCCAACATAGATTCATCGATACTTGAAAAGGTCGACTTGAATAAGAGCCTGACCTATAAAGAATACAAAAAAGAGAAGAAGATCTGCCAGAAAAAAATAGAAGAACTCCAGTATGAACTTTTCAAGAACCGTATCCCACTTATAGTTGTATTTGAAGGATGGGATGCTTCCGGAAAAGGCGGAGGGATCAGAAGGCTTGCACAGAAACTGAACCCCCGGCTCTATCGTGTGATACCTGTTGGAGTGCCTTCAATGAATGAACTTGCACGTCACTACCTGTGGAGATTCTACAACGAAATACCAGAAGCCGGTCATATCGGCATATATGACAGGAGCTGGTATGGAAGAGTGCTTGTGGAAAGAGTTGAAGACCTCTGCAATGAACATGAATGGAAACGTGCTTACAGGGAAATTAATGAATTTGAGGAAATACTGTCCAATTACGGTACGATTATTATCAAATTCTGGATGCATATGGATAAGCAAGAACAACTCAAAAGGTTCAAGCAACGTGAAAACACATCATATAAACAGTGGAAGATCACTCCCGATGACTGGCGCAACCGTGAGAAATGGAACTTATACCTGTCTGCTGCAGATGAGATGCTGCAGAAGACAAGCACTTCCTGGGCACCCTGGACCATTGTTGAATCAAATGACAAGTATTACGCAAGGATAAAGATATTCCATACAGTCATTGAGCGTATAGAAGAGGAACTAAAACAGAGAGGAATTCAATAGTCCTCCCTGAAATAAACATCCTTTTCAAAGAGCAAACGCCACAGGTCGGCTTTTGTGTCTGCCCTGTCAGCGTCTATATCTGCTCCCGGACCCTTGACTTTTATGACTATATCTTCTTTCTCAAGATCAATATCAACTATCTTACTATCCATTCTGCTGTAATCCAGAGCATCTGCAAGTCTTAGAATCGCGGACATTTTGAGTATGTGATCCTGCATTTGCAAGGGAAGCCGGGAGAAGTTCTTGTTCTGTGAGAGTTTTTGAAGCTTCTTTTTATCAATCCTCTTCTTGTGGAGGAAGGTCATCCACGGCAGAAAGAGACAGAGAGGATAAGGGAGGTCCTCAGGACATGTTGAAAGGAGGATGTCCCTTCCGACCTTATGGTGGGTACTGACATCAGTCATAACTCCGATATCATGGACAAGGGCTCCAAACCTTAAAGTCTGGCGGAGATTCTCATCCAGTGCATGAATAGGTTTTAGGACATCGAAGAGCATCAGAGAATTCTCAGCAACCTTACGGGCATGTTCCTTTTCGATACTGTATTCCTCAAACATATCCCTGATAGGCGAGAATGTTATCTGTACATCATCAGGAGTGAGTCCATAATCAAGGCTTTTAGCATCTTGTTGAATGTTCTCCATATAGAGTTCAAGTCCATTGTCAAATTTGGAACTGGTACCCACAACCAGACCCACCTCATCCCTGAAGAATGCAGCTATCTGATGTAGTTCATCCTCGGTGCCATCACCCATGAGTTCTACTTCCAGCTCAAGATAGCTTTTTTTATTGTTCTCGCAAATGATGATAACATCATCAAAACTCAATTCGGCTACATGCCGTTCTCTGTTGTAGACCTGAAGGTCTGTTCTTTTGTGTTCTACAAGAAACAATGGGAAGAGATTACCCGAGCCTGTCATCTTTAATACCCGGTTCTTAAGGTCACAATCGTTCCATTCTTTCACAGGAAGTTTCTCTGAAAGAGTGAATTCGGTTTCTTCCCTCATATGAATAAGAGAACTTGCACTTTTCAGTGACTTTAGAGTATAGACTACCTTGTCTTTTTTATCTCTGCACCTGAATGAGAAACCTGAAGCATATATTGCCATGTCCAGTGTATCAAGATAAGTGTCGCTGAATTCTTTCAGCACAGGGTCAGAAACACTAAACTCACTTACCGAATCTATATTCATGAGCTTATCGAATACATCACGCCCTGATACGAGGAACTTTGCTTCAATTTCCATAAAGAAGCATATGACGTCTTAAGTTAAAAATCTTCTATTCGGGAACAATGGCCTTTTTTGTGGAAAACATAGGAACCATCGCCACTGTTTGAAAAGCCCATTTTTTCCCAGAATCCAACTGCTGCTGGCCTTACCCTGTCTGCAATGATAGTATTGAAATGTTCTTTGAAAACCTCTATTGTTTTACTGCCATAGTTCTTTCCCTCAAATTCCGGAAAAATGATTATGGAATAGATGGTCAGAACATTATCATTTACCCTGCCCCGGGCCTTTCCAACTCTTTGGCCATTGCGATCGATATTCAACCATCTGTAATCAGAACTTTGCGTAGCCGGAAGCAGAGTAAATGATAGTTCATGTGGCATCTCAAAGACATCCGCTTAAATTATTTAATATCAGTCAACTTTCCGGTATAGCTGCGCGTTTGCAACAACCGGTTCAAAGTGTTTCTGCATTTCCTGAGGTATTTTCTGGGTTTGCTCAGTTGCAAAATAACCTCCCTCCAGGGAATCATAGAACATTTTAAGGACTTCTATCCTTTCTTCTTCCTTAAAATGCAAAAGCACATTCTTGCACAAGATCAGGTTCAGACCTGTCCTGATAGGTTTCATATCTAAAAGATCATTTTTTGTGAAGTCAACACTTCTCCTAATTTCATCGGAAATCCGGAAGTGTTCGGGTTCATCTGATGGGGAGAAATATTTACTGAATATAGCCTCCGGTATTCTCTGAACCATTTCTCTGGGGTATATACCTTTTTTAATTATATCTCCAAACAGGTTGCTGCTATCTATGTCAGTTGCATGTATTTTCACATTCCTGAATGTCATGCCCATGTTCTCCCTCAATACAATTGCCAGCGAATAAGGTTCCGGACCCATGGCACAGCCTGCATCCCAGATATGGATGTAGCGTCGGCTTCGAAGTTCAGGAATTACATAATCCCTGATCATTTCCAATGTTTGCATATCCCTGAAAAAATAAGTGAAAGCTATTGTCATCCTCTCCTTTTATCACATAAATATAGTACATTAATTATATTTATATTTGCCTGGATAAAATTAGGGACTTGTTGTGCAAAAATAAGCAGATGACAAAAAAGGAACTAAATTAAAAAAAGTAAATGTAAAAGGAAAAAGAAGAGAAAATAATTAGAGTTGCCTGAATATCAGGCAAGACTTGCGATATCTTCAACTTCTTTTTTGTTCAATACCCTTGCAAGATCAAGAAGTATCAGAAGGCGGTTATCCATTTTACCGACACCTGTAATATATTCCTTACTTACACTTGATGTTACAAGTTCGGGAGCCGGATCAATATTTGAAGCCGGGATCCTCAATACCTCATTCACGGAGTCAACGATCATACCCACAACATTGTTGCCAATCTCAACAACAATTATGCGTGAGTGCTCATCCACTTCCTTTGATCGAAGATTAAAGCGCTTATCAAGATTGATAACTACAATAATTTTCCCACGCAGGTTGATGACACCTTCTACATATTCGGGAGATTGTGGGATCTTTGTGATCTCAGGCATCCGTATGATCTCCTGGACCTTCATGATCTCTACTCCGAATTCTTCACCACCTAACTGGAAAACTACCATTTGCAATAATTCACCGACGGAAGTTGTCCCGGATTTTAAATCATCTGCCATATATTATATCACACCTATTAAACAAGAGCATGCTCTTTCTTTCCGATTTCCGGACCTTTTCGTGGACTGTTATCCTGCCCTGTCGACTTATCCAGTATGAACTTATCAACAACTGCTTTCATCTCACCCGCAAGGCTTGAGAGATCTTCTGCTGACCTTGAAAGTTCCTGCATTGTAGCACTCTGTTCCTGAACTGCTGCGGATGCTTCTTCTGTTCCTGCTGCGGATTCTTCTGATATTGCACTGACCTCTTCAATGGAAGAAGTGACCTCTTCAATGGAAGCAGACTGTTCCTGTGCAGCAGCTGCAATGTCCTGAACCATACTTGCTATCTGGTTACCTGCAGCAACTACATTTTCAATGACATTAGCTACTTCATTAATGGCAGATGCACCAGTCTCAACCTCTTCAGAACCCTGCTGCATAGATGTAACAGCGTTGTGAGTACCTTCCTGGATCTCACCAATGAGTGTTGATATCTGCTTAGCTGCATTACCTGAATCTTCAGCAAGTTTCCTAACCTCGTCTGCTACAACAGCGAATCCACGACCATGCTCACCAGCACGTGCTGCTTCAATGGCTGCATTGAGTGCAAGGAGATTGGTCTGATCTGCAATGTTAGTGATCAGATTGACAATCTCACCAATTTGTTTGGACTTGCCATCAAGTTCCATTATGACACCGGAAGACTCTGAAGTTGCAGTCCTGATGGAATTCATCTTGACAAGGAGATCCTTGGCAATTACACCAAGACTATTGATCAGTTCATTGGAATCCTTTGCATTTTCTGCTGCCTTTTGTGAATTTGTGGCAACTTCCTGTACAGTCAGGGTCATGTCCACCATTGCACGTGACACTTCCTCTGTCTTTGAGGCCTGGCTCTGGGCTCCTCTAGAAATTTCTGACACTGTATCGGCTACCTGATAGGATGAAGAGGACATCTGCTCAACAGAAGCCGACATCTCCTCGGCTGTTGATGCAACATTCCTTGAACTATCATATACCATTGAAACAACATCATTCAATGATAGTCTTGTGTTCTCAACACCATCTGTCAGTACCTTGAAATCTCCAACACCGTGGACAGAGACTGCCCTGCTGAGGTTGTTATTTGAGATTTCCCCCAGCACACTAGAGGAATCTGCAATTATTGCCTGCAGGTTTCCACCGAAATCATCGAGTGTATCGGAGAATAACTTGAAATCACCCTTTGTTACGAAGTCGAACCTTGCATCCAGGTCACCTTCAGAATACTTATTAACTATACGCATTGCCTCATTAAGTGGATTCACAAGCGCATCTATAGCCAGGTTGACAGTATTGATAGCGTCGCTGAAACGTCCTTCGTAGAGAGAACCATCTGCCCTGTAGTCAAGGTTTCCGGCTTCTGCTGCGTTACCAAGTTTTATAAACTCATCTACAATTCCCTCGATGTTGCTCATCATTGAAATGTAACATGGGATCAGTTCATCATTCTCTGAACGTTTACCGATCTTCTTGAGTCCCTCAAGGGCACTCAGGTCACCAACAGCTATCATCTTGTTCACACCCATCGTGGTCAGGATCCTTTCACGAACACCGTTTGTAGCGGATGCCACTTCAGCATAGATTCCCTGGTATTCGCCCTCAACCTTTCTTGTGTGGTCGTTGTTTACCATCAACTGCAGAATCTCATTGCTTTCTACAAGACCAGCAAGACCATCAATACAACTATTGACATTGTTCTTGAGAATATTGAAGTCACCATTATAGTCATCTGTGATCTTCTCAGGTATTTCTCCCTTTGCTATCTGGTCAACGTAATCAGCAGTCATATTCAGTGGATCAATAACAGCATCAAAAGCACTATTTACAGTTGTAATGGCTTCATTGAACATACCCTGGAAAATAGAGGAATTAGCCCTGTAGTGGAGGTCACCACTTTCTGCTGCATGACCAAGGCTGATGAACTCATCTGTCATTCCTTTGACTGTCTCCATGAGTCCGATAGTATATGGCAAAAGCTTATCATTTTCAGAACGCTTTCCTGCCTGCTTATACCTTGGAAGGTCACTGAAGTCACCTCTGGCCATGAACTCGAATGTACGCTGGATGTTCAGCAACCTGTTGCGTACCTCATTCACAGCGTAGGAATTATCTTTGAATATTCCATTATATTCGCCTTCAACACTAGTCTCAAAGTCATTTGTAGCCAGTTTGAGAAGAACGTCGGTGCTCTCCTTCAGTGGTTTTGCAATTGAATCAAGAGTATTATTAAGGTTCTCTATGATTGTCCTGAATTCCCCACCATGGCGTGTCGCATCAGCACGCATGTCCACTCTGCCTTCAGCACCTGCCACTGCGAGACTCTCAGAATCCTCGATAAGTGCATTGATTGCATCGACACAGATATTCAGGTTGTCCTTGAAATCATTATAGCTGCCCTTGAACTCCTTTGTAATCTTAGGAGGAATATCTCCCTTTGAAAGACGATCCACATAGCTGGATGCTGCCTTGAATGGCCTTATGATGGAATCAAGCATTTCATTGATCCCTAAAGCAAGTTCTTTGAACTCACCTTCAAACTTTTCAGGGTCAGCACGAACATCAAGTTTACCTTCAATGGCAGAACTTACAAGAATATTGATCTGCTCTGATAGCTTCTTCTGTTCTTCAACCTCGTTCTTCCACCCCGTAGCCTTGTCCAGAAAAGCATTCAATGCTTCTGTCATCTCTTTTTCAATCCCACTGCTCTGAAGGCTTAACCTGGAATCAGACTTGCCCTTTTCAATGGAATTCAAAACATCAATGACTTCGTTGTATAGTTTGTTGTTTTTCCCTAACATATTTTCACCCGATAGCATCAAATTCACTAAAGTGTAAGTTTAACTTTTGCACATATTATCGCCAAATTATCCGCGAATATACAATTCTGTATAATTATAATTAGGCTGATTTAAAGATAAACACGATGGTATAAAAAGATATCATTGGAAAATATATTGATATAGACATCCAACTGTTTTCAAAAGATAACTAACTAATAAAACCTTGTATTTACCTACGCCAATCCTGCTACAAACTTAATAACAGACCTTGAACCTGCGGATTTCATAGGAACTAGACTTCAGGATCATTTCCCTAAAAGTGAAATGAAAAAAATGATGGAAATAATGTCCAATTCTATGAAACACAGGTCTGACGGTAAGTTTACTAAAATTGAAACGTTCATATATGATAAAAAAAGGAACCTTATACCCATAGAGATCTATGCTAAAATGTTGTTTGACGAGAATGGAGATTTCTGCGGGCTTCAGGGAACCACCGAAAAAGAACCCATGTTAGTGATTCACAAAAATGAATCATCCACATTAACTAAAAATGTGCTTTGTCTTTTATTAGTGCATTATTATATTTCATGACCCGGTGGCTTTTTTTGTTTGTTGCCGGATATGACGTAAAGAACATATAAACCCTCACCAGAAACTACATAAAAGAACATGATATATAAGGTACAATTTCATCTGGCAAAGAGTTAGATGATTCACTATTATAATTAATCACTCACAATTATATAAGTTCCCGGAGGATTCCCATGAAAGTAAAAATCACTGAAACTATTCTTCGAGATGCGCATCAATCACTCATTGCCACTAGAATGCGCACCCGTAACATGCTTCCAATTGTGGATAAGCTTGACGAAGTTGGATACTATTCACTTGAGATGTGGGGTGGAGCAACATTTGACAGTTCCATAAGATATCTCAACGAGGACCCATGGGAACGATTGAGGGATCTCAAAAAACACATGAAGGAAACCCCTGCCCAGATGCTGCTCAGAGGACAGAATCTGGTAGGATACAGGCACTATTCCGACGATGTTGTGGAAAAGTTCGTAAAGAAAGCCCATGAGAATGGTATTGATATCTTCAGGGTATTTGATGCTGTAAACGATGTCCGCAACATGGAAAAAGCAATAACGGTCGCTAAAAAGGAAGGAGCTCATGTACAGGGAACAATAGCCTACACCATCAGTCCTGTTCACACAATTGACAAATATGTAGAACTGGCAACCGATCTTGCAGAGCTGGAATGTGATTCCCTGTGTATCAAGGACATGGCAGGTCTCATATCACCACAGCAGGCTTATGACCTTGTAAAAGCCCTGAAGTCAGAAGTGAACCTTCCTGTGGACCTGCACGCACACTGTACATCAGGAATGGCACCTATGAGTTACACTGCAGCATGCAGGGCAGGTGTCGATATATTAGATACTGCACTCTCCCCATTTGCATGGGGAACATCACAGCCACCAACCGAATCTATCGTGGCTGCACTTGCTGAAACAAAGCGTGCTACAGGACTTGATCTTGAGCTGATATCCGAGATATCACACTATTTCAAGGAAATCAAAGAACACTACCGTTGTATACTTGACCCTATATCCGAGCAGGTTGACACCAATGTCCTGCTTTACCAGATTCCAGGAGGAATGCTGTCAAACCTCGTATCCCAGCTTAAAGAGCAGAATGCACTGGATAAATTCGATGAGGTTCTCAAGGAAATGCCACTTGTGCGTGCAGAACTTGGATACCCGCCACTTGTCACACCTACCAGCCAGATAGTAGGTACCCAGGCAGTGCTCAATGTACTCATGGGTGAGAGATATAAGGTAATTCCAAAGGAAGTAAAAGATTATGTTCGCGGTCTTTACGGAAGACCACCGCAGAAGATAAGCGCCGAGATAGTTGCAAAGATAATCGGTGAAGATGAACCGATCACCTGCAGACCTGCAGACCTTCTCCAGCCTGAATACGAGAAGATGAAGAAGGAAGCAGAAGATATGGGCATTGTAAAGAAGGAAGAGGACATTCTCACATACATCCTCTATCCTGCTATAGCCCCTGCATTCCTGAAAGGTGAACTTGAAGAAGAAGACCTTGTACCGATCATGGAGAAAAAACACCCATGTGCTACAGCAGACGTTTCCGGCATACCAACTGAATACAAGGTAGAGGTTGACGGAGAGGTTTTCAATGTTAAGGTAAATCCTGTCGGAGGTTCTGTTAAAATCGTTGAAGCAGATGAGAAGCCAACTGCAGATTCTTTATCCGGAGCTGTTACAAGTCACATGCAGGGAATGGTACTTTCAATAAAGGTCCAGATCGGTGATTCCATTGAAGAAGGTGACACAGTCTGCGTCATTGAAGCTATGAAGATGGAAAATGCAATCCATGCACCACATGGAGGAACCGTCAAAGCCATACTTATCTCAGATGGTGATGCCGTCAAATCCGGCGATGTATTAATGAGTATAGAGTAGGTGAACAGGCATGTTCAAGAAAGTACTGGTAGCCAACCGAGGTGAGATCGCCATCCGTATAATGCGTGCATGTCGTGAGCTTGGTGTTCAGACTGTGGCAGTATACTCAGAAGCTGACAAGAATGCCCTTTTTGCAAAATATGCAGATGAGGCATATAGTATTGGCCCTGCACCTTCCAGCCAGAGTTACCTCAATGGCGACAAGATCATACAAGTTGCACTCGAATGCGGAGCAGAGGGAATTCACCCTGGATACGGATTCCTGTCCGAGAACAGTAAATTCGCCCGCAAGTGTGAGGAAGCAGGAATTACATTTATAGGACCATCGAGCAAGTCCATCGAACAGATGGGAAGTAAGATAGCCGCCAGGAATACCATGATAGCAGCAGGTGTTCCGGTAGTCCCTGGAACAAATGAAGCGATATCTGACCCTGAAAAAGCAGCAGATATCGCAGATGGCATCGGTTACCCTGTTATAATCAAAGCATCTGCCGGCGGTGGCGGCATCGGAATGAAAATAGTACATTCCAGAAAAGATTTCCACAATGCCCTTAATTCTATTCAGTCTGTGGCGGAATCGGCTTTTGGTGACTCAACTGTTTTTATTGAGAAATATGTAGAAGAACCAAGACACATTGAATTCCAGATACTTGCCGACAAGTACGGAAATGCAGTATATGCCATGGAAAGAGAGTGCTCCATACAGCGCAGACACCAGAAACTCATTGAAGAGGCACCATCCCCTGTAATGACACCGGAGCTTCGCAAGCAGATGGGAGAAACTGCCGTCAAGGCTGCAAAGGCCATTGGGTACGAGAATGCAGGAACTGTTGAATTCCTTTACTCAAAGGGAGAGTTCTATTTCCTTGAGGTCAATACCAGGCTTCAGGTAGAGCATACCATTAGCGAGATGATCACCGGCATTGATCTTGCAAAACAGCAACTCCATATTGCATGTGGTGAGAAATTGCCATTCAAACAGGAAGATATCAAAATCAATGGATGGGCAATTGAATGTCGCCTCAACGCTGAGGATCCACTCAATGACTTCGCGCCATCCCCTGGAAAGATAAGAAGATATCGTTCCGCAGGCGGACCTGGCATAAGGGTCGACAGTGGAGTTCACATGGGATACACCATTTCACCTTATTATGACTCAATGATCTCAAAACTCTGCGCATGGGGAAGTGACAGGAACGAAGCCATTGACAGGATGCAGCGTGCACTTTACGAATATGTTGTCGTTGGAGTCACAACCAACATCCCATTCCATAAGGCAGTCCTGAAACATCCTGCATTCAGGGAAGGAAAACTTACAACCCACTTCATAGAGGACAACAACATCATCGAGGATGTTAAAAGGGTAGTAGAGGAAGATTCCGCCAAAGGAGCCACCCTGGCATCAGTGCTTGATAACAAGGACCAGAAAATTGCTGCTGTCACCGCTGCTGTGGGCTCATATGTAAATGCTGCCAAGAAACAGACAAAGTAATAAACCTTCGGCAACAACATACAATATGGTGGCGAGTAAATATTCGGGTGGTGGAACCTGTGAATGACAACAGAAAAGAGATTATAAAATTGTTAAGACTATCTGAAGGAAAACCTGTTTCAGGCCAGGATATAGGGGAGAAGCTTGGCATATCCAGGGCAATGGTCTGGAAGTATGTAAGGAATCTCAGAAAAGAAGGATATGACATCCGTTCTTCTCCAAAGACAGGATATATACTTGATGCATACCCGGACCGAATAGACCCTGATGAACTGAAAACGATCTTAAAGACAAGCCTTATAGGAACTGATATCAGATATTATTCAGAGTTAGAGTCTACTAACAATACAGCCCGGGAGATCGCATTTAAAGCACCAGAAGGCACCGTAGTCATTGCGGAAACGCAGAGAAAAGGCCGTGGACGCATGGGAACCGAATGGCAATCAATCCCTGGCGGCATATGGTTATCCCTTATACTAAAACCATCCATACCACTTGACAATGTATCAAAGATAACACTCGTAGCTGGTATTGCAGTGATAAATGCACTGAGGAATGCAGGAGTTGATGCACGTATCAAATGGCCAAATGATGTACTTGTCAAAGGCAGGAAGATATGCGGGATACTCACAGAGGTCAGCGCTGAAGTTGAAAAGGTGGATTACGTCATTCTTGGTATCGGGATAAATGCAAACGTCAAACTTGATGATCTTAAAGACGAGATCAGAAAAAATTCTACAAGTATTTCCAATGAGATGGGAAAAGTGATTAACAGAACCACTTTTGTTGCATCACTTCTTTATGAACTTGAACAACAATACATAAAGTTCAAAACCCAGAAATTCACGGATATCATCGACGAATGGATCAATCTCTCTGATACGATCGGGAAGGAAGTAAAGATCAAGACACCAAATAAACTCATTGAAGGCAAAGCTGTGGGAATTACTGAACACGGAGCAATTGTTGTTCTTGACAGGAACAATGAGAGACAGGAGATCATTGCAGGCAACTGCCGCTACCGTAACTGATCTGATGAAGTGATACTTTGATACTGCACTCCAAAAGAACCTGCAATATCATCATTGCATTCCTGCTTTTTTTTTCAATAATAACACTGGCATGTGCTGAATCGTTACTCATAAATGAATATAACCAGCCTTTGATCATAAGGGAGCACAGTGAACCTTTGTTAATAAATGGAACCGGAATATTTCTGACAACCGGTGGTTCATGGGATTTCTACCAAGGCTATATTTTAACGATCAAGAGTGTCAATATTGAACAAAAGCAGGTGTGGATCAAACTCCAGCATGAAGATGAACTCCTTAAAGAAGCAATCCTGTCAGAAGATGCTACTTTTGTCTATGCTAAAGACGATGAAATACTGAACATTACCGTGGATACCATATACGCAAGTCCCGGTGGAGAGCTCATTACCTTCAAACCAGTATACCAATATCAGGACAGTGACTTTCCGGAACCCATTATATCAGATGATGATGACAACATAAACCAAAGCACTGATGATCAGATTCCTGAAAACAGCACCACTAATCAGACAAACGGATTTACACTATTCCACACGATTGCATGCATATCAATTTTGCTGGCATGCAGACGTATTGTAAATTGAACAAAATTAGAAAATATGTAAAAGAAGAAAGTTGATCAGAATTTCAGATCGCCCTTCTCCATTAATACTTTAAGATCCTCCAGACTCAGACGGCCACTCTTCTCCAGTTTCTCTTTGGCAACAACAAGATGCTCTTCCTGCTTCTTATCATCTTTTTCAACCTGGATATCATTGAGTTTCTCGAGATAAATACCAAGCTCATCCCTGAGAGCAGCGATCTTCTTCTTAAGAGGGTCGATCTTTTCCCTGATAGGAGCAGTGATTGAATATTTCTCTGATATCTGCAAGTGAGCTTCATCGGCAGCTTTTCTCAATTCATCAGCCTGATTATAGAAATCTATCATTTCAAGATGGTATTTCTGGGATTCTTCTGCAAGCTTGCCGATTTCATCACCAAAATCATCCCTTGATTCAAACACATCTTTTGAAGCTTCGTATGTTTTCATCAGTTTTTGATGGATATCATTTGCATCAAATGCTGCTCCAAGACGCTCTTTAAGATCCAGTAACCTGCCGAACAGATCAACCTCATGGTTCAATGGAATATCAGCATTCAGAAATAGATCGAGGTCTGCAGCATAGGCTTTTGAAAGTGTCTCAACACTACCCTTGGATAACTTATTGAGATCATCCCTCTTTGTTTTAAGTTCACTTATATCATCTGAGAACTGACGTGACTTTTCATGAACCTCATTCCTTGAAGATTTCAAAGCAGCTATCTTTGCATTGATAGAGTCTCTCCTGGATTTGACATCCCGTGCCTTTGCCACCAGGACCTTTACCTTGGAGTTTAGAGCATCACGCTTCTCTTTTAACTCATCTGTATTGGTGCGATGAAGTTTGAGTTCCCTGAAGATACCCTTAAGCTCACGTTCATGGTGATCTATCTGAGTACGAAGGTCATTCGCTTTGTTCTTCAGTTCTTTTTCATTCATAGAAGTAATATCTATATCTGTCATGCTTTGACCTCTTCTGCATCAGCCACACCAGGTTGTTTTTCCCAGTAATCCAGTGCCTCTTTATGGCTTTTTATCCTGTTCTCCAGCCAATTATACCTTGGAGATATTTCGTTCATTTCTCCCTCAAGTGAAGATATGGAGTTATTGTAGTTTTCCTCAGAACTATCAATTGAACTTAATTCCATTTTTGAACTTAGAGCCTGCTTGATCCTTTCCTGTATAGCATCAAGACGGTCGTTAATACCAGATGTTTTTGAGCCAAGAGAAGAGATACTCTCCAAAATAGAATCTACCTGCTTTTGCTCCTCATCAGGGGTCAGTGAACCTTTCACCTTTGAAAGCTTCTCTTTGGCAAAGTCCATTGCCCTGGAAAATTCGCTGTTGCCTGAAATTGAATCACTGAGTTCATCAAGCAACTTTTCTGCCTGATGATAGAACAATTGCCTTTTCTCAGTCAATATCTCTACTTTTTCCAGAACATCTTCCCTGTTCTTTTTAGAGGACTCGATACTTTCCAGAACTACTTTTATTTTATTCCCGAGTTCATCGAATTCAGAAGCATACTCATCTAAGAATTTCTTATGCTTCTGCACAACTCCTCCAATCAGCCCTTTTCTGTCAAAGGTGTTTAGCGCATTGTTCTCTGCGCCCGAAACCGCCATCTCATCATTCATAATAAAACCTCGTAGCCTTTATACCCTGAATACCTGGGCATGTGCCACTTCATTAATGATCATTACATTATCTTTATTTACAACACCGGATTTAACGGCACACGAAACCGCCTTTTCACCAAAGATGTTGACATTTGATGCTTTTGATATAACTTTAATAGCATCTTCCTCTGATATGATTTCCCCTTTATAGAATTCTTTTGTTATTGTAACAGTGATATTTCCTTCTTTAAGAGTTTTTCCTATCAGTTCCCTGTCACATAGAGCAACAATAGTTGTATCGCCTGATTTATGCATCTTGATATACATAGGATCACTTCTTCAAACTACTTTTACATGTTCTTTGTCAGGTTTTATCAGGTCACCGGAACGTCTCATCTTGGATATCAGTTCTTCTGCATGCTGATGATCGATCTGCTGATTAAGTGCTTCTGCATAGACCTCTTCAAGCGGTGCTTTGCCACCCGGGTGCTTTTCACCAACCATTTTAATAATCTCTTTGATAATCTTTATCTTATCCCTCTGGCTCTTACTTGTGCCGGAAGCTATGATATCAACATCGAATGCTCCCGTATCAGGATCGACTCCGACCTGCCGTAGACAGGAGTAAACTATCTTGGTCGTTCTTTTGGCATCATCCATTGTCGCAACGTTACTGAGCCTCAGACGTGCACTTGCCTCTGCAAGTCTTACAAGAGCCTCCAGCTGACGTGCAGTAACCGGCACAGGAGCATCCTTACCATCACCCATCCTTCGCAGGTCCATGTAGAACTTGACAAGGTGCTCACGTGCATCTTCCTCCATTACAGGGAAAATATTCCTTCTTGCATAGGCAACATACTTCCTGAGCATATCGGCATCTATTATAGGCCTGATGACATCCATATGTGCATCAACCTGTTCCTGAGTGATAGTGCTTGAAGGCATGTTCTTACGTTGCTCAGAGAGCTCACCAGCATAATGCGACTTGAGAATGTGTTTGGCTATCCTTGAATCCATGTCCTCGTTTGGCGTATCCAGCATAACGAATATCATATCAAATCTGGATATCAGAGCTGGTGGCATGTTTATCTGCTGGGCGATGCCCTCATACCTGTCAAAACGCCCGTATTTTGGATTTGCAGCACCAAGAAGTGCACATCGTGATTTTAATGTGGCAATGATACCTGCCTTTGCAACACTTATTGTCTGCTGTTCCATTGCTTCGTGGAGTGCACTCTTATCTTCTGTGCTCATCTTATCCATCTCATCCACTGCAGCTATACCCATATCTGCCATGACAAGTGCACCAGCTTCCAATGTCCAGCGACCGTCTCCCAGATCATCTTTTACCGCTGCAGCAGTAAGACCACTCGAAGAAGCGCTCTTACCCGATGCAAAGACACCTCTTGGGGAGAGTTTCACCATGTAACGAAGCATCTGACTTTTTGCAACACCCGGATCACCCACAAAGAGCATGTGAATGTCACCACGAACCCTGGAGCCATCAGGCAGATGTTTGGCAACACCTGAGAACAATTGAAGTGAAAGGGCTTCTTTCACATCTTCGTAACCATAAATAGAAGGAGCTATGGAAGCTATTACTTTGCTATATATTTCCGGGTCACGACTCATTGCGAGAATTTCTTCCTCCTCTTCCGGACTTATTGCGAGTTCATCAAACTCCAGATCCATGTATTCTATGGAATTTGCATGTAAGACCAGATCATAGAAAGGAGATTTACCTTCACGGGTAGTTCTCTGGTGAGAACGTAAGACCCCATTGATAATAACACGGTCTCCGGGTTTAACAATTCCTGCAAGGTCGTCCTCAATATCCACATCAAGGCTTTGTGGTTGTGAACCGCCTTTGAGGTTCTCAGGAGATTCCTGTACCTGAAGTTTCTGTGCATCAATAAAAACGGACTGGTTTATAAGTATCTTGAACGGACCTTTCCGGCCACACGTTTCATTTTCACATTCTACAGGTTCTATGAATTTTACCTCAGTTTGTGGGATCATTGTCACATGCTCACAGCGCATACACTGGAATGCAGCTTCGAGTACCTTCGGGCGTACTTCTGTCGCCTTACGGATCATACCATCAATGGCAACAAACTGGAGAAGATGCTTGCTACGAAGATCCCTGTTAGATATCTTATTTGGTATCCTTACAAAACGAACCCTTGTATCATCCAGTGTTTTCTCAACAGGCAGATCTATCTGACGTAGTGCATTGTTAGCACTGGGCATTACCTCATCAGGATTAAAAAGAAGTTCACTGGCAATTTCCCGGTCAAATATCTCAAGGTCGGAGAACTCAACTTCCAGACTACGCTGGTCAGGATAATTATTCGCAAGTTGCAGAACATTATCCCAATAATATTTTTTAAGGAACGCTACGAATTTTTCGTCCCACTTACCTTCAGTCATGGTTACACAATAATTAATTAAAAATCATTTAGGGAATCCAACATAGCCTTCAAATGATATGAACATTTCGAAACACATCTTACATACTATTCGTCATCCTGCCCGCATCCGTCATCATATTGTCTCTGGATCTTGCGCAGGATACCATGAAGGGTATGCACTTCCCGGGAAAGCAGACATGCCCTCCCGAATATTCTCTTTAGCATCAGTTTGGTCTTTTCCCTTTTATGCACCGGATAATCAATATCATCAATAAGCTCCGAAAGATGCTCGTACAATAGTCTCATGTCCAGGGAATCTGCCAGCGGTGCATCACCAGCTTTAAGGTCACTGAATTCATAAAGAACAACAGCCACCGCATGGGACAAATTCATTACAGGATAGACATCTGATGTGGGAATTGTCATTATAAGATCACATAGTTTAAGTTCCTCTTTATTGAAACCGTGATCCTCTCTTCCGAAAAGTACTGCTACCCTGCCACTGAGACCTGTAAGACGCTCTTTGACCTCTGCAGGAGAATATCCGGGAACCCTCCAGTGAAAATCAAATCTGGAACCTGATATGCCGGTAGTACCGATTACAATGCTGCAATCATCAATAGCTTCTTCAAGAGTTGACACTCTTCTTGCATTCTCCAGTATATCCCTTGCATGTGAGGACATAGCTCTTGCTTCACCTTCGAGTTTACATGGATTTACAAGTACCAGATCTGAGAAACCAAAATTCTTCATTGCTCTTGTGACGGAGCCTACATTTCCCTGATAAAGGGGTTCAACAAGTACTACTCTTAGATCCATTTGAATGATACAACCATTGCATCTTGTTTATGATTTGCACTACTTAAGTATGTGACAGCATATAAGGTTAATTAACCAGAATTTTTCCGTGTGCATGAATTTCGAGCAACAAAGCGCCTACTGATATAGATTTCTTTGATGAAAATCTTTAAATAATATCGACACCACAATCATGCAAACCAAACCGGTTACTTATAAGTAAAAAACAATTTCAATTCTCGTAATAATTATACTTATATAGATATCAGGAGAAAACTAAATGGCTATGGATTATTTTGCAGGCGTAACTGACGCCTTAAGACTTACATTTGTTCAGGTTATGATAATGGCGACCCTGTCCATTGGTATTTTCATAATAGGAATGTATATTAACTTAAAGAAGTGGGGTATGGGCTCCACAGGCTATGGTGCAGCACCTTCAAAAAGCATTTTAGCCTTCCCTAAGATGCTCATGTACCAGATGAGCGAGCACGCCCATGTCCACAACCAATCCGTTCTGGAAACATTTGTTCTTGACATAGTCTTCCAGAGAAGGATACTAAGAAGAAGCCCTCTCAGATGGTTCATGCACTTCACTATTTTCGTTGGCTGGATGGTTCTTTTTGTAATGTCACTCGCTATGTTCCTTGTGGAAATGATACACATGATCGGCGAGAAAGCAGGATATGCACATTCACTTCCTGAATTTATGAGTCCTGCGGTCTTCAGAGAGCTCCTTGCAGTACCAAACGATGTATTCAGTTACATCCTACTTGTTGGAATTATTATCGCAATCTACAGAAGACTTTTCGTTACAAAGGTAAGAGAAGCCACAATTGCATATGACTCAGTTCTTCTTATCGGACTTACTGTAATCACAATATCAGGATTCGTTGCAGACGGCATCAGGACCGGCAGATTCTGGGCACTTGGCATAGATGACCCCACTATAGCACCACCAATGGCTCTTTTCCATGTGATCATCTCACTTCTGTTCTGTATTGCATACATCCCATTCAGTAAATACATACACATGATCGCAATACCACTCGCACTCCTTGCAAACAAGGGAGGAGAATAAAATGGCAAAACGTGAAGCTTCCATTAATACAGAGAATTTTACAGCAGTCCAGCTTATGGAACTGGATTCATGCAGTCGCTGTGGCGAATGTGTGGACTGGTGTCCAACATATGATGCATCAGGAAAAGAACCCGGACTTGCACCAAGAGACAAGATTCTCAGGTGGAGAGAGTACATGAACAAGTCCTACGGACTTCGTGCAAAGCTCTTTGGGCCAAAAGAAATACCTGAAGAAGAAATTGAGCAGTTCAAGAATGATGTATACGGCTGTACAACCTGCGGAATGTGTGCAACAGTCTGTGAATCAGCTATCAACACCGTCGAACTCTGGGAATCCATGCGTGCAAACCTTGTAAAGCGTGGAAATGGTCCATTCGGTAAGCAGGGTGCTTTCCTCAAACTCATCGGAGAGTACAAGAACCCTTACATGGAAGACAACAAGAACAGAATAAACTGGTTCCCTGAGGACATCAAGGTCGAAGACAAGGCAGAGATCCTTTACTTCGGCGGATGTACCGCAGAACTCAAACAGAGGAAACTTGCACTTGCAACCACACGTGTACTCAACAAGCTGGGAATCAAATTCACAATGCTCGGCGAAGATGAGATATGCTGTGGTTCAGCACTTATCAGAACCGGACAGTACTTCATCAATGACACTGCAAAGGTAAATGCGCAGAAGAACATTGATAATATCAAGGCAAAGGGTGCAAAGACTGTACTCTACGCATGTGCCGGATGTTTCAGGGCATCACTCATTGACTGGCCAAGACTCACAGGAAAGGAACTTCCATTTAAAGTAATGCACATTACAGAGTTCCTGCAGAACCTTATTGAGAAAGGCGAGATCAAATGGGAGAAATCCATTGACAAGAAGGTCACATACCACGACCCATGCCACCTTGGACGCCACGTAGGTGTCTTTGAGCCACCAAGAGCTGTTCTTGAAGCAATTCCAGGTATCGAGTTCGTCGAGATGGAAAGGATCGAGAACAACCAGCGCTGCTGTGGTGCTGGTGGTGGAGTGAAAGCAGGTATTCCTGACCTTGCACTCGGTGTTGCTTCAACACGTGTTGAAGATGCACTTGCAACAAAAGCAGACCTTCTTTCAAGTGCCTGCCCATTCTGTAAGAGAAACCTCAGTGACGGAAGGGATGCAATAGGTGCAAAGGAACTTGAAGTTGAGGATGTCGTAGTTCTTACTGCTGAAGCAATGGGAATTGACCTCAGCGACGCACCAGAGTGATTAATTTCACTCTTCTTTTTTTATTTTCAGGGTAAATTGAATATACTTATTAGTACTATTTACGTTTCTCATGCAAATACCTTATGAATTACTTGGTAAATTCTTCATAATACTTGCAATTGCTGCATTAGTAGTGTTGGGAATAGCATTATTGCTGGGAGCATATAGCTTCAAAAAACAAAGGATACTCTTTCCTAATTTTGTCCTGTTCATCCTTTACCTGTTCTACGGCCCTGCAAAATGGATATGCAGGGTATTTGGTATCAAAGATACCCTGGTTGATGAGATACTGGTGGAAGTACGTAACGCAGTCATGCTTGAAGGATTTAAGAAGATTAAGAATGGAAGAGTCATATTCCTTCCACAGTGCCTGAGGCATCCGAATTGTAAAGCCCGTTGCGACCCTTTGGTAGGTTACGAATGTAAAATGTGTGGCCTTTGTGATATTGGAACCATATGCAAAGCTGCTAATGAAAGGAATTTTGAAGTATATGTTATACCGGGAGGGAGCTTTGTTAAAAAAATAATAAAAGCTCACCGGCCTGAAAGTTGTATAGGTGTAGCATGTTACCCGGAACTGGCGGAATCCATGCAGGGAGCTTCACCCTTTATGATAGTACAGGGAGTTTCACTATTGCAGGATGGATGCTATAACACCAGAGTCGATGTTGAGGAAGTGATCAGGAAGATGGAGGAGTGTGATGTATAGAACAATAGGAATTCTGGTTACTATAGTCTTCTTACTTTCCATACTGCTTGCATTTGTTGCGCTGACAGTAAGCCGCATCAGTCTTAACAGGCATGTATGGCTTGCAGGGTTCTTCGCCGGAATACTTGACTTTTTTTATATGCCTTTGAAGTACTTTTTCTACAAATTCTCAGACCCCAGAATACTTGATAAGTGGATGGTATCCCTGAAAAATATATCAAACAGGAACGATTTCAGGAAAACTCAAAAACGCATGATAATTGCACCCCATTGTATGCGTTCCATGGATTGTCCTGCATCTTCCACAAAGACAGGCATACAATGCATTTCCTGTGGAAAATGCATATTTAGCAAACTTAAGGAAGATGCTGAAAAGTATGGATATGACCTATACATCGTAACAGGCTCTTCATTCGTAAAACATGTGCTCAAAGAAAAGAACTATGATGCTGCTTTACTAATAGCCTGCGACTATGAACTTAACAAGGTCATGATGGGCCTTAAAGGCAAGAAAATTGTTACTTATGGAATTCCCATGCTCAATGACGGATGCTTCAACACGGAAGTCGAGTATGGAAATGTACTCGATACGTTGAAAATGCTTTCTAATTAACCCTTTGAGAAATGTGGTGCTCAGATGTATGACCTTATAATTATTGGTGCCGGACCTTCCGGTTCGTCTGCAGGAAGAATTGCAGGAAAGAACGGACTTAAGACACTTATAATTGAAAAAGAGATGTTCCCCCGATACAAACCATGTGGGGGAGCATTATCTGAACATGCGATGTCCTATCTTGATTTTAAAATACCGGAATATATAATCGAAAAGGATATTTTCGGAGGAAGGGTTCGATTCCGGGGAAAAAGTATAGAATACTTCAAAGATTACCGGCTTTCTGTAATCGTAACAAGAAGCATATTTGATAATTACCTGCTTGAGAAAGCAAAAGAAACGGGCATTGATATTCACCATGAGGAAAAAGTCACAGATATATCCCAGAATGATGCTCACGTTTCCGTAACAACAAACAAAGATAGTTACAAAGCCAGATATGTAGTAATTGCATCCGGATCCCAGGGGAAACTTAAAACTGTGGTCCGAAGAGAGGAAAACAAAAGCGAATACGGAGTTTGTCTTGTCACTGAAGTTGAAGAAAAGAATGAAGTTATTGACCAATACATAAAAGATGCTATCGAAATGCACTTTGGCGTATCCGGAGTAGGATACGGTTGGGTATTTCCGCATAAAGGATACTACTCAGTAGGTGCTGGCAGTGTGATGGCAAAGCATCTCCCAAATCCAAAAATGGCAATGCATGATTATCTGAAAGTCAATGGATTCACCGGAAAATACAAACTCAATGGCCATGTCATCCCATGTGGCGGCCACAAAAGAAAACTGGTTAAAGGAAGGATAATATTAAGCGGCGATGCAGCAGGCTTCGTTGATGCATTTACAGGTGAAGGACTGGCTTATGCCATACGATCAGGACAACTTGCAGCAGAGACCATCATCCAGAATGCAGGAACTGAGTTAAAACTTCAGGAACTCGTAAATTATGAAAACAGATGTTACTCTGAATTTGGTGAGCATCTGAAATATTCACTTATTTTCGCAAAGATAATGCACTATTTCCCTGAACGGTCTTTCAATGCCTTTATAAAAGAAACGGATATCCTTGATATGTTCCTTGAAGTGGTGACCTTCAATAGAACGTACAAAGACCTGGTTAAATGGCTTATATTCAATTTCAAGTTCCGCTGGCTTAAAAAATAAGAGTGTATTGAGTGAGGAGAGTAAGCTCCCTTCTGTTGATGCAATACATTCATCCCGCCTGGCAGGATTATGCACTCCGAAGAGCTGCATTGACGGCATTCGGCTACGCGTCGACAAACTTCGGGAATGGTCTAAACAACCATTGCCCCCTACTCCTGACTTGCACCCACGAGGATTCGCCGTTCCATCCGCGATCCATGCGACCTCAGCTTTTCAGCATCATAGCATTAACATGGTACGGTATCGTTTCTGTGCCAGCATGCAGCGAACTGCATGAGTTGCAAAGCAACTGCCCGGGCTCTCGCCCGATGCCCTTTACAGGCATTCGTGTGTTTAGAAGGTGGGGAGACTTTCCTCAGGTCAAATGACCCGGCGGCCGTCCTTCCTCTCTCGGATGTAAAGACAGCATTAAGTGATATATATCTTATTATGAACAAAACCATAGACTGCCGTAATTAATCAAATATCATAAGTCATTCTTAAATAAAACAGAACTGATTAAAATAATTGCGTATATTGACACAACATTTATAATAGATTCGATAAAACTTCTTAATTAGTACGATATGAAATACAATAGATATCTCATAGTTGGCATCACTTTACTGACAGTGTTACTGTTGTTTCTATTCGCAAGAGCTGTTTCTGAAACCGAAACTGAGTTGTTCGGACTTGACGGATCAGGTTCATACCAACACGGATACAGTACATTATTGTTAGGAATAGGATTGCCTCTTGTGCTGGCAATACTTTCTGTATTCCCCAGTACTAAAAAAGGCAAATCCCAGGAAAAATAAAAGTGATTCAGCATTAAAGCTTAAGTACGCCACAGCCGCAGCCACGATTCAACAGGTAATCTACTTTTGAAATAATCTCATCCTTGTGGAAATCAGATAGCTCTTCGAACTCGTCCTTATGCTTATCCTTGACGTGCTCTATCATTTTTTCCTTCGCTTTTTTGGGATCAGCGTCAATGACAATGAAATCATCATTAAAACCAAGATCCCTGCATCTTAGTATATGTACTATGATAAAACCTCCCTGTATAAAGTACAAACTCCTACCTTATTAATTTTTGTTTTAACTGCAAAAAAGAGGGCTGTTATCGTCGTACTTCAAAGAAAGAATGAAGCACCGATAACGATGAACAGAATACCTGCAGCTGTTGAGATAGTTCTTTTGTTGATTTTCTCCATGAGGATCTTACCAACGTATATGGCCATAGAGGACAGGATCAGTAAAGCAAATACAACCCCCATGAACACAAGTAAAGGATCGTACTGTGTAGCAAAGAGAGCTGCTGCAAGCTGCGTCTTGTCACCCATTTCGGATACAAGGATAAGGCCAAATCCAGACATAAACGGACTCTTCAATTCATAGGAACCATCGTCATCATCCTCTGCCCTGTTCAGCAGTGTTGTCAGGCCAAATATTATGAACAGTATGCCTGCACCTATACGTACATACTCCATTGGAATCCTGTTTGCTATGAAATTCCCTAAAAGGATGGCAAGACCATCCGTCAGCACAAAAGCCAGCATCACACCAGCAAGTAGTGAAACATATTTTGTGGTCTTTGTAGAGAGGACAAGCACTGCAAGCTGGGTTTTGTCACCCAACTCAGCGAGGCCAACCAGTAGGAATGGGATAAGAATGTCCTGAATCATGCATCATAAATCCCCCAACCTCCTATATAAGTTATGTTAAAGTGGTATATGAAATTCGATTAAAATTCAAAATAAAAGCAATATTCTGATAACTGATATCCTGTCCGGCCAGGCTTTGTTACACCTTTCTTTCTGTGATAACATATCTGAATTTGATGATACTACAAATATTCCAGTGTGTCAGGGCAAAATATATAGTACGAGATTTATTTGAACTATGGGAATAATCAAATAAACTTAAATATATAATAACGGCAAAAGGATGCTTGTTAGTGGTTTATAGGCACAAAGAAACATAAAAAATAGAAACTTATTAGTAATAGCAATCACCAACCGATATCCTACTATTACTATCCTGATGGTTAGGAACAGGCCGGGGGTAGGAAGACCGGCCTGCAAAAAATAGTATTATAAAATAGAGGAAGTGACAAAGCATGGGTAATCTTAGGCAACCAAATGCAAATGAAGCCACTCAGACTTTCAACAGGTCTAAGAGTGTAGTACCGATGTCAGGTATCTGTACACGTTGTGTGGACGGATGTCGTGGAAATTGTGAAATTTTTAAATCAACATTCAGAGGACGTGAAGTTCTGTACCCCGGACCTTTTGGAGAGATCACAGCCGGTGCAGACAAGAACTACCCTATTGACTACTCCCACCTTAACATACAGGGATATGCAGTCGGCGCAATAGGAATGCCAGATGACATGGTGCCTGGCCCTGAAACTGCAAGATTCCCCAATGTTAGTACTGAAACGGAGTACGGCTGGGACAAAAAAGTAAAGATGAAGGTACCCATCTTCACCGGAGCATTAGGTTCCACCGAAATCGCAAGGAAGAACTGGGAACACTTTGCCATCGGCGCAGCTATTTCAGGCATCACCATCGTTTGTGGTGAGAACGTATGTGGTATAGACCCGGGACTTAAAAGAGGAAATGACGGCCTTGTTACAGAATCACCGGAGATGGACCGCAGGATTGAACTCTACAACAAATACCATGATGGCTACGGTGAAATGCTCGTCCAGATGAACGTAGAGGACACAAATCTTGGTGTAGCAGAATACCTTTCCAGCAAGCACGAAATGGATACCATTGAACTCAAATGGGGACAGGGTGCAAAATGTATTGGTGGAGAGATCAAGGTAAAAGAGCTTGACCGCGCTATCGAGCTTAAGAAAAGAGGTTACATCGTAACACCGGACCCTGAACTTGCATCTGTGCAGGAAGCATACAAAGTTGGTGCCATAAGAGAATTCGAAAGGCACTCAAGACTTGGTTTTGTCACCGAGGAAGGATTCCATGCAGAATGTGACAGACTCAGAGACCTCGGATTCAAGCGTATTACATTGAAAACCGGTGCTTACTCTATGGCAGAGACTGCAATGGCTATCAAATACAGTTCCGATGCAAAGATCGACCTGCTCACCTATGACGGTGCCCCTGGTGGAACCGGTATGAGCCCATGGCCAATGATGGAGGAATGGGGAACACCAACAATATACCTGCAGTCACTTGTCCAGGAATTCGCAGATAAGCTCACTTCAAAAGGCAAGAGAGTACCAGACCTTGCAATGGCCGGTGGATTCTCAAGCGAAGACGGTATTTACAAGGTTCTTGCAATGGGTGCTCCATACTTCAAGGCAGTATGCATGGGCCGTGGCCTCATGATCCCGGGCATGGTCGGTAAAAACATTGGTAAATGGCTTTCTGAAGATGACCTTCCAAAGACCGTTTCCGAATTCGGACACAGGAAAGAAGAGATCTTCGTACACTACGAGGAGCTGGAAGAGCGCTATGGTGCTGACATTGACAACATACCTCTGGGTGCTATCGGTATATACTCATATGCTGAAAAGACCAGGGTTGGTCTGCAACAACTCATGGCAGGTTCCAGAAGGTTCAACATTTCTACACTTTCACGTAAGGACCTCATGGCACTTACAGAAGATGCAGCAAAAGTAACCGGAATCTCATATGTCATGGATGCCTACAGGGACATCGCAGAAGAGATACTCGACGGATAAACAAAGTAAGTTCAATACTTACTTTTATTTTCTTTTTTAATCCTTTTTTATTTTGAAAAGGGGAAGTTGGTCAGTCCTCAACTTCCAGCGCCTGGATTATATCATGGATAGTAAACTCGCCCCTGGCAACCCTGAGAACCATAGGATATATGAAGGAACAATCATCAATTGCACTCCAGCGTTCTTCTCCGATTGTCCTTATTAATTCATCCATGACTTTCCCACACTCATTACAATATTTGGTTTCACTTTCAATACCACAAACAATACAGTTCATGAATTAACCTCCACATTTTGTTTTACCACAGGTTCCAATCTATGGTTATTTTAACTGTTTGTACTGATAGTATTTAGGTTTTGAGTTATCAAATATCCAGTTGTATCAGATTTGAGAGCAAAAACACCCAATAGGACACCATATCTAATTTTTTACAGAATTGTCCTGATAAAAGAATCCATCCCTACGATATCTTTTAGTACATTAGCATAAAAATATTGAGCAGCCAGTAGAAAAAGAGGACATGATAGTGATACTGAATAATATCGAAAGGATTTATTTTGATAACATGAATACATGTAATTTTGAAGTCCTTTCAGAACTCCCCTATCAGAAATACAGCGTTATATTAATAAAATAACCATCCATTATTCAGCGACATACTACTAATTCATATTTACCAGAGGTCTAAACTTGTCAGATAATCTTTTTGATATTAAGGTAGGGGAATTCTCCTTCAAAAACCCCATAGCTCTTGCGCCAATGGGAGGAATAACCAACAGTGGTTTTGCAAATGAGAATGCAAAAGATGCAGGACTGGTGCTACTTGGAGGATACAACCTTGATGCTGCAACACAGAAAGCAGCATCCGAAATGCTTGCAAGGGGAAGGGAAGAGTTTGAATCCGATGAACCCCTGAAGCTCATTGAAAGCGAGATAAAAGCAGTGAATGAAGGACCTGTCGTTGGAGTCAATGTCAGAAGTACAACGATAGAACCTCTGATAGAAGCTGCAAAGATCGCAAAGGATGCAGGTGCTATCCTGGAACTTGATGCTCATTGCAGGCAGAAGGAGATCACAGATATCGGAGCAGGACAGGCACTTCTCAGCAATCTTCCCAAACTTTGCGACTGGATTGGACAGATCAAGGGAACCGGAGTTGTACTGTCCGTCAAGGTACGTGCAAATGTAGTGGATGACATTGGACTGGTACAGCAGATTGAAAACGCGGGTGCTGACATACTTCATCTCGATGCCATGAAAGAAGGTGCCGGAGCTGATCTTAACCTCATAAAGAACATACGCGATTCCACAAGGATGTTCCTCATTTGTAACAACTCTGTAACAGACATAGATGCTGCACAGGACATGTTCACACGTGGAGCGGACATGGTTTCCGTTGCAAGGGCCGTTCTTGGAAACTCTGGACTTATCAGTAACCTGGTTCACAGCATATCTGCCCAGCAAAAAGACATGGGATGGTACAATGCACCAAAGCACGTTTGCAGAGGAGAAGGAGACCTGAGGGGACTGGCGTTTTGCTGTTTACCTGTAAAACCATGCCCTGTACATAATAATATCAAGAAACTTGGATACTCTGCACAGGAATTTGCAGACACTAAGATGGAGTTTGTCAAGGGTACTATGCTTGAGTATGGAGACAGTACATGTTTTGGAAGCCTTGCATGGTGCTGTAAGATATCAAAATCCTGCTACCTCAGAGATGGAGTTCTGGAAACACTGGGACTTTCAGATGCAGAATACATGCGCCTGAAGAAAGGGCTTGCAGACTACATTATCGACAATGCTAAAAAACCAATAGGCAACTCCAAGAAGTAAGCAGATATGAAAGACTCACTCTACACCATAAACAGAGGTAACTATCCACTCTCAGCCTATATTGCACGCTGCGCACAACTTGCAATGTGCCTGGAAGTTTCTGCCTCTCCCAAACCTGGAAATATTGACAGGTATAATGACTACGAGGACACACGCTACGAGCATTTCCTGGCATCAGCCACAGGCATTTATCCGGTGATAGAAGAAGCTTCATCAGAAACGGAGGGTGTGGGCAAATTAATCAGGAACGCTGTTACAGAAAGTGTAATGTGGCAAAGAGGAGGAAACACCCATTTTGGAGCATTCCTGCTACTGGTGCCTCTTGCAATGGCTGCAGGGGAGATTCTCCAGGAAGATGAGCCTTTTACCATTCAGCAACTTGTAGAATCTGCCTACAGAATCGTTAAGAACACAAATACAAGCGATTCGGTTGACTTTTACAGCTGCTTTGAAGCGGCAGGTGTAAAGGTAAATCCTGCAGATGAGTTCGATCTTCAGAATAAAGCTGCTATTGATGAGCTAAACGAAAGGGACATGAGTCTTTACAAGCTCATGGACATTGCCAGGGGATACGACCTGATAGCCAACGAATGGGTCACCGGTTTTAAAAGATGTGCTGCATGTGCCGAGATAATAATTGATGGCATGAATAACGATCTGTTCCCTTCAAAAGTTAAAGCTGATATCAACGATATAACTGTCTATGCATTTATGAAGACACTTGCCGATAATGAAGACACATTCATCAGCACTAAATACGACAACGTAACCGCTGCTTACGTGTCAGGACAGGCAAAAACGATAATAAAAGAAATATATAAAAGTCATGAAGACTTTAATACTATATTGCCATTGATAGAAAAACTGGACAAAGAGCTTCTGGAGAAAAAAATCAATCCTGGGTCCACAGCAGACATCATCATCGCCGGTCTTTTTATCGCATTGCTTTCGGGAGTAAGGTTCTAATGGATAAGAAAATAAATTATGATGATTTCGGTCTTTATGAAGGCATATCAGAAACCATTGTTACGACAAACCGAGGCTGGACAGCAAATGCTGCCCCAATGGGCATTATCCGTAAGAAGGACAAGTTGTTCGTGCGCATGTTCAAAGGTTCTAACACATACAATAATGTGCTTTCGGAGAAGAGCCTTGTTGTAAATATCACCCTTGACCCATTGGTCTTTGTAAATTCTACTTTTACCGACCTTGAAGATTCTGATTTTGAAAATGTAAATCTGGGTGGCAGGAATTTTACTGCCCTGAAAAAAGCTCAATGCTGGATCGCTTTTGATTGTACGAACACAAAGATCACATCAGAAGCACTTGTCACCGAACTTGTACCCGTAGGCACACGTATGAACAAGATTATGATAAGAGCCCCTAACCGTGGCCTCTTCGGAGTAATTGAAGCCTGTATACATGCAACCAGATACAAACTAACATCTGACGACAAATATCTCAAACTTATCAAAGCATATGGAGACATCGTGGACAAATGCGGCGGAGAGGATGAAAAAGAAGCAATGAAATTGCTCTATGGTTACCTCTGACGTGTCCCGATGAAAAGAATATAATAAGAAAAAGACTATTTTCCCCTATGACAAAAACGATAGCATGGGGAATTACTGGAGCAGGGCATTTCCTTACATCCAGTTTTGGGATATTCAGACAGATCAAAAGTGAGCACGACATAAGAGTTAACACATTCCTGTCCAGTGCTGCTGAAGAAGTAGTAAGGATGTATGGACTTGAAAATGAACTGGAAACGATATCCTGCGGAGAATATCTTGAAGAGATATTCCTTGAAACACAGCAGGGGAAAAGCTGGCCAAAAACAGGACGTTTCCTGCTGGACAAGTATGACGCACTTATCGTAACACCAGCCACATCTAATACAGTATCTAAAATTGCACACGGAACTGCTGATTCTCTTGTAAGCAACGCTGTTGCACAGGCCGTAAAAGGAAGCGTGCCGGTCTATGTTGTGCCTGTTGATATAGCAGGTGTTGTCATATCAGAATTACCATATGGGATTGCCAGGGAAATTTGCCAGAAATGTGACCCGTGCCCTCCAAGAGATAATTGTCCGAATGATGCCATTACCGATCAGATAGACCTGTTAAAATGCAGCGGGTGCGGAATCTGTAAGGAACTATGCAATTTCAATGCCATAAAAGGCGGACCTGTTGAACTGAAGGTAAGGGACATCGATGCAAGGAATGTGGACATCATGAAAGAACTTGAAGGAATAACGGTACTGGAAAAACCGGAAGATATACTGGAAATCCTTCATGAGATCTAAAAAATCAGCATCTTACTTTATCATCTTATTCCAAGACGTCGGCCAAGCTTATTCACATGGCCGATGAACATCTGCTTGACAACGAATGATACGGGAGTTTTTCCACCACCCGGACTGGTATGGCCTTTGCTTATGGCATCCAGCACACCTTCAACTGTTCTGGAATCTGCCTGAATCTCCGTGTATGACCTTCCCACCATTTCTGCTTCATGCGAATCGCTTCCGCCAACCATTGGAAGTCCCAGTTCCTGAGCGACTTTTCTGGCTTTATTGTTGGGACCATTGGTTACACAACGGGAATTCAACACTTCCACTGCATCTGTATCCAGTCCATCAACATAACCAATGCCATGGGATGTCATCTTAAAAGGATGAGGAATAATTACAACAGCTCCCTGCTGACGTGCTTTTTTTATGGTTTCTTCAGGGCTAAGTCCCGGTTCTATGGATTCGCGAACACCCAGCACAAGAATATGGCCTTTAGAAGAACTCACTTCCACACCAGGTATGACAATCAGATCCGAACCAATTTCCTTTGCCCTCTTAGAACATGCAATACCGCCCTCTATGACATCATGGTCACATATGGCAAAACCATCGAGTCCGTTTGTAGCTGCATGCTCAAGTATATCGTCAAGACTGGCATTGCTATCTTTCGAATAACAGGAATGGACGTGAAGATCGAACTTCATGGAAGTACCTTAGTCTTCAGAGTTTATAAAGATATTTTAAAACAGTAGAATTGGGTGGTTGCGAACGGGTAATAGAATTTTGGTGGTTGGGTGGTTGGATAGGATTGGTGGTACATTAGAGAAGTTCACCCGTTCGCATAGATACAAACTACCTTATTACATATATATATATCGCTGCCTATAAAATTATTTAGCAACATATAATATGTATTTCAGGATAATTCTGCTGTTAAAGAAATGGCTTTATTTATAATCTTGTCCCGTGCTTCAAAATCTATTGAAATATCGTTGCCGTACTTGATACTATGAACAAGACCTTCATCAAATATCCATGCTACAAGAGACATTGCTTTTTCTGACATCGGAAAAGAAAGACTGATCCTTTCCCACTTTGGAAGTAGATCATGGATCTGTGCTTTAAGTTCATCGAATCCAAAACCACTCTTTGCAGACACAGCTACTGGATTGGGAGCAAGATAACCAAGACTCAACATGCGCTCTGTCAGTTCATCTTCTTCTATGAGGTCAGTTTTATTAAAAACGGTCACGATAGCCACATCCTGTAACTGATCCCACATTGTTTCATGGCATACAAGCAATTTTTTGCGTATGTTTTCCAGATCTTCAGAAGAATCAACAACAAGAAGAACGACATCTGCAAGGAATATCTCATCAAGGGTGGAACGGAAAGCATCCACCATCCAGTGAGGAAGGTCTTCAATAAACCCGACAGTATCTGTTAGCAAGACATCCCTTCCCTCCACATCCAGTGAACGTGTGGTAGGAAGCAGCGTTGTGAACAACATATCCTTAGATTCGACATTCTCATCTACAAGAGAATTGAAAAGAGTACTTTTTCCTGCATTTGTGTAACCCGCAAGTGCCACCAGCGAGAAACCCCTTGAGTGCCTGTGAGCCCGGAGGGTTTCATTGTCCTTCTGTATCGTTTCCAGTTCATTCCTGATACGTACCATCCGGTTCTTTATATCCTGCGCATATGAATCCTCGTATCCTCCAAGACCCATAAAACCCGGTCTTTCATCTTTTTTCAGGATAGAGATCACAGCCCTGGCTCTTGGAAGTTCGTACTGGAGCCTTGCGAGTTCAACCTGCAATTTGGAACGATGCGTGGTTGCTCTGGTTGCAAATATCTCAATAATTAGCTGGAATTTGTCTATGGTTTCACAGCGGCAAATCTCTGAAATATTGTATATCTGCATTGTGCTGAGAGGATTGTGGAATATGAGCTTATCAGGTTTCAGGTGAACGACCATTTGTGCCAGTTCATCGACCTTGCCCCTTCCAAGCTGAAACTTCCTGTCAGGATGCCTGGCCTGGGTTACCTCGCACATAACCTCATAACCTGCTGCCTCAGCCAGTTCCCTGAGCTCATTTAGCTGAAGCATGTTCTTTTCATCTTCAGACCTCGGTTCATTCCGCTTTACTAAAATTGCACTTTTCATAGGGATACCTGACTTCCTTTCTATGTTACTGGATATCCAGCTCTTTAAGGAGAAGTTTTCTTGAACCGAGCGATACATGATGGGCAATCTCAATGCATCGTCTTTCGCTCAGGGATTCCTGATATTTGAAATCATGAGAGAACATGCTATCAATAACCCATTGGGGTTTATTATACATATCACCTGCTTCCGTGACTATGGTACCGTTGAACTTCAGTTCTGAAACGGTATCCTCGATCATCTTCACAACATACGGGATGTCAGGTGATGATCTGCTTCTGAATGACCGAATAGTTATCTGATTAACCTTCTCGATGTGGTCAGCAGTAACAGATGCAGCAACTGCCGCACATACCATAAGATATTCATCACCTATCTTATGGCGTCCTGAAATATCCACTGCTATTATGTCAAACATCTGCTAAAGCAAAGACGTGGATATTATATAAGTTTGAGCAAATCTTTACATCTTTATTCTGCCGATGTCGATATACTCGATACCACTTGCAAATTCCACAGAATATAACATCTGTTTCCTGACACTGTTGGCAAGTCTCACTGCCCGGGACATGAGAGGAAGGAAGAATTCATAGTCCTGCGGAATTGCATGTACCAGATAATCCGAATGAGGAAGCTTGTTCAGGGATTTTACTTCATTGTAGACCCTGAAATGGGTACCGAACTTAAAACCGGTCTTTGGAACAAATCCCCTGCTGCGAAGGTCAACATATGTGTTGTACTTGCGTTCAAAATCAGGATCTATGGATGACGCTGTCTCTGAGAATCCGGCAAGGTCAGGAATATTACCTGTTGTGCCATCCTTTATCTCTATGAGACCCTGCTCAAGCAGATATGCAGATTCCACAAGGGACAACTGAAGACGCTCGTCATCAAGAGGTTTACCGTAAAAACCATTTTCATAAAGCAGATGTGAAACACTCTCGTTCCATACAAGGACACGGTCCTCCAGCATCGTTGCAGGAACAGGCTCATCTTCAGGAAGGATAGCATCCATACTGCCTTTGATATCAGCTTTTTTGACTTCATAATATGTGAGGTCACTCTCTTCATCAACGATGGCAAGCACCATTTGCTTGCGAACATTCACTGCAGCAGTGTACTGGGAAAGAAGGTCCTTAATAGGCATAGGTATACGCTCTGACCTCACGTAGACGAACATCTTTGCCTGGGTCTTGCCGGGGTGACCACCCCTTGGATATACCCTGAAATCCGTAACACTTGGCTGGACATAGTATCCCCTTTCACGAAGATCCTTGTAAACGATGTACTTCAACTCGAAGAACTGCTGTCTGTTAGAGGCTTCTGTGAAAAACTCCTGAAATGTAAGGGCCTTTTCATCCATGGCAATCTCAAGCCTGTTCTTGTAAAGCAGATATGCAGCCTCAACAAGTGTGAGTTCAAGAACATCGCCCTTTGGACGTCCGTAATACCCGGTGTTATACAGCTCATTGATAGCCTTTTTCCCGGCCTTTACCCTATCGTTGACAAGTTTTCCAATCAAAAAATTCACCTGAATTAAATAAGAATATGTGTAAGAATGTATATGGATTCAGATATTGGACTACCTATTTAACCATAGTGGACTGGAGCCTGTGAAGCAATTACAATCTGTTGCTGAAAAAAAGAGCTATTACAGGGTAAAAGAGGAAAAGAAGCAAGGGACAAACTTATTAAGACATCACGAAAAATGACTATGTAAGCAATAAGTAATCGACTATCCGGTTCTTGTAAGGTGGGGTTTACATGGAACTCAGTCATGGGATATTAGATAAGCTTGAAGAGATTGGCGAAGCAGATGTCGTAATTGGTATATTAACGAAAAATGTCGAGCCTACCATACTTCATGTAATGAATGTGGTGCGATCAGGTGTATTGCAATACCTGTCGCAATACAAAACATTGGTTGTTGTATCGGATGGTTTTTCCACAGACAGAACTGCAGAACTTGCAAATATGTTTGAGATACAGCCCGTACAAAAGTTAGTTGTCGAACAAATGGGCGTACCCGGAAAAGGAGATGGCATACGCACAGTCATGGAAATCGCGCATCATACTAAGTCAAAAGCAGTTGCTTTTGTTGATGGCGACCTGCTTTCCATAAAAGAGGAATGGATACAGGAAATGGTAAGACCTGTGCTTTACGGCAGAACCGACCTCGTAGTGCCTTTTTACGTACGTGATAAATTTGATGGAGTTATCACCAACAACCTTGCATATCCATTTACAAAAGCATATTATGGCAGTGACATAAGACAACCGATTGGAGGAGAATTCTGTATTTCGAAGAAACTTATGGAAATACTCCTCAACCATCCACTTTTTCCAAGTGATTTTGGAATTGACATATTCATCACAACTGTTGCAGCAGCTGAAAGAAGCAGAATAAGGGAAGCTATGCTTGGATTAAAACTTCACGAATCAACAACAAAATATCTCGATCCCGAATCATCCCTTATACCAATGTTCCGTCAGGTAGTGACAGCCATGTTCGATCTTGCCGTATATTATTCAAGTAGAAATGAACGACATGCAATAACTGATGTAGTAGTATCAGATTACTATGGCCCCATCCCGGTTCCTGTAGGAGTCAACAGAGAAAAGATGCTTGAAACTGTGGCAATGCGTTATGAAGAATATCACGATATATTTGAGAAACTGCTTCCGGAAGATATACTTCAGATATCAAAGAGTTTCCCGGAAGGAGAAGCATCCCTTGATGCAAAGAACTGGGCAAGATGTGTATGGCATATCTTTTCAGAATATTCAAAGACAAAGGACATAACACTTATAGATGCTCTCAGGGTCATGTGGCTTGCAAGATTTATAGGATTCTACAATGAATGTAAAGATATGGATTTCACAGAAGCTGAAAATGCAATTCGTGAAAATGCAAATATCTTTGAAGAACTGAAGTATGATATCTTGAAAAATACTGCATGACACTGCAAATGAAGTGCCCTTATCTGAGGAAAAAACATACCTCGAAGCCTATCAGAGGTAGGCTTCCGTGACATAACGATGCATCATCCTGTGACTGTTGAAATAGTAGGCTATCATTTCAATGGAATTGTTCATCAGGTTTATCCATTCATCTTTTCTGTAGTAGTACTTTGGGATCATTATGTATTCCAGTTTATTGTAAAGGTCATCCAGTTCCATCATCTCGACTTGCTCAGGAGACTTATCCACTTCCGGCTTTGGTCCGATGGAATAACCCGTGACACCTTCGACACATCCCTCTATCCACCAGCCATCAAGCACACTGAAATTAACAACACCATTATGAGCTGCTTTCATCCCACTGGTGCCGGATGCTTCAAGTGGTTTTTTAGGATTGTTCAGCCATATATCCACGCCTGAGATGATTTTCAGGGAAAGATCCATATTGTAATTTTCCAGGTAAGCTATCTTTATTTCCGTTTTAAGCTCCTTAGCATATTCAAATATTCTTTCAATGAACATTTTTCCCTGAACATCACGGGGATGGGCTTTTCCTGCAAATATCAGTTGTATCCTTCCGGCTTCGTTCACCTTCCGAAGTCTGTTCAAATCAGAAAATATCAAAGTCGGCCTTTTGTATTCTGTTATGCGCCTCGCAAAACCAATCGTCAGGGTGTCACAATCCATGTCAAGATTACATTCATTGTTCACATGATCGATCAGTTCTTTTTTTGCAAGCTGATGAGCGTCCCATACTTCATTATCCGGAATACTTCGGACCCTGACCAGAAGTTCCGGTTCATTTGCCCACCCGGGAAGATATTTATCATAAAGTTTTCTGAAATGAGGACAAACCCAGGTATGAGAATGAACACCATTTGTAATTGAATAGAATTTGTATCCAGGGAACATCTTTTCAGAAATCTCCCTGTGCCTTTTTGCTACACCGTTGACATAGTCGGAAAGATTCATGCCGAGAACAGTCATGTTCAATTCCGTTTCTCCGCCATACTTTTTGAGAATATCAAAATCACTGCCATTTCCCATCAACTCAAGCACGAGTTCATAGGGAAACACATCATGTCCGCTTTCTATCGGTGTATGGGTGGTAAAAACACAGAGCTCTTTTACCTTAGCGGAGTCCATGTTATTCTGATTTAACAATTCCAAGGCCAGAAGGCTTGAATGACCTTCATTCATATGATATTTTGTTATGGAATATCCCAGTTCTTTGAGCATACGGACACCACCGATACCCAGTATAATTTCCTGTTTGAACCTGTACTTTCGATCTCCGCCATAAAGACTATAAGTTATCTGCTTATCTTCCAGAGAATTACCTTCAACATCCGTATCAAGGAATAGAACGGGAATCGTTTCTTCGGTAAGGCTTTGGTGTTCATAGAGCCATGCTTTGATCTTTACATTCCTGTTCTCGATCTGTACAGTCGCTTCAGCATCTAAAAGCTGCATATGATCCGATGGAGACCATTCCTGAGGATGTTCAGATTGCCTGCCCAGAGAATCGAGTTTTTGCCTGAAATATCCTCTCTTGTTTATAAGAGTAACAGCAACAAGAGGAAGGCCGAGATCAGCACTCGCCCTTATGGTATCACCAGCCAGTATACCAAGACCGCCACTATAAGTGGGAATTTCTTTTTTCAATCCAATTTCCATTGAAAAGTAGGCGATCTTACGTCCTTTTGTCCCAATGATAATGCCCATATTCTCATACACCTTCGTATTCCATGAAAGATTGACTGAAAATGTTATTTTAAAATTTTCCAATTAATAAAGGACTCTTGTTTAAAGATAAGCTTTCCCATCAGCCTCTTATGAGTTCAAGGTCCTTCAAAGCTGCATTCTTTAGCTGCTCCCTCAGGTCAGGTACTGCTGAAAGTGCCCTTTTCCAGTCAGGCATCTGAATATTCAGATCAACATCAAGATATGAATTGCCAGTCTTCAGAAGGATATCTGAGAATACTTCAACATACTTTTCCTCAACATGCCGGTCATATACCAGATTGTTGCAGATAGCATCAGCATAATGCTGCCGGATCAGATCCTGTGCAGAGCGTATATATTTAACGTACAATCCCTGAATAAAGGACCTTGATATCTGTATGCTTGTTGTTTCATTGGTTATGCGAAGTAAGGTCAATACAATATCATTGACCATCTTTGAAAGACCTTCACTGGTATTTTCCCCGGTGCCTTTGTGCTTGTGGTCATAGAAACCAAGATCTGTTTGACATGTGCGTTTTAACGAACTGTTCCTGTAGACCTCGGCAAGTAGACCGACTTCAAGCCCCCAATCAGCAGGGAATCTCAAATGTAGTGCCATATCGGATGTGAGGGCAAATTCGCCTGCAAGAGTATATCTGAATGCCTGAAGATAATCAAGCACTTCCGATTTACAGCCCACATCTGTTTGTAATACTTCGATGAAAGGTCTGACAAAAAGCCTGAATACCCTCCCATACATTACTTTGTTCTCTTTATTGATACGCGCGTAATATCCTTTATTAAAAAGGAAGTTCAATTTCGGATTGAGTATCGGATACAGCAATTTAGCGGGAAAACTCCTGGAATATGTCAGTATATCAGCATCGTGAAGCGCAATAGCATATGCATCAAGACTCGCAATACCCATAGCCAGCCAGACATCTTTCCCTTTACCTTTAAACTGGGAAATGTTCAGGTCTTTTTCTTTCATATCTTCAATGACCTTTGAAACACCCGGACCATCACACCAGACAACTAAATGAGTCTGGTTAAGATTCTTAAAGAACCGAACCACCTCTTCATACTCTTCTTTGTTAGCGGCAGCCAATGCAATGATAATTTCCGAGATGAAATTACATTTGTTCAGTTCATAAACTATATTTGCAAGGCTTGGGCTTTCTATTTCCGAATATAACATAGGAATTATCAAAGCTGAACGCCTGCTCACCGCAAGTTCCTGCAAATGATTTATTATCATGTCGCTGTCGTTTGAAAAATCATGTATTGTTGTTATTTTTTCCTGATAAAAATCCATTAAATACCACTCCCCCTGGTCTATTAATGATATAATCCGGAATCTGAACTTTCATTTAGAAGAATTACCAGCTCCAAATTTATGGATGAAATTGTTGTAAGCACGAAGATATTCAGCATGTGGCCATATCAGAGGAATTGTCACATAAGCCAGACCATCATTCCATTTTGGATGGGAGCGCACATTCTTGATCATGGTCATTTTGCTGTCCCTCAGTATGTTGGCGTTTGTATAATCCTCTAACCATAGTTCAAACCTGTCAATCGTGGAAATATGTTCAGGCAGCATGTGGTTATGGGCCATGTCCACCACCCACCCCAGGTACATTTCTGCCATGTCCATGTTATCAGTTTCAACATAATGGTTAGCCAGTTGACATGTAAAATGACACCAAGGACCATAACCTCCATTATTTCTGCCCCAGTACTCAGGATACCTGTTAAGCCCGCCTATCTCAGAGTCCCACAGTCTTTCATGTATCCTTTTTACAGTGGATTTTATCTTAATATCAAAATCACTCACAAGCTCAAAGTAAGCGGGTGAATATTCAACTGCATCCACATCGATGACAGTTGATGCAAAAGCATCATATCCTATGGGTTTACTGTTACGGTCTTTGACCCGTATACATTTGATAAATGACCTTCTTCGCGGACTATACAAACGTGTGAGGATTGATTCACGTATCTTTTCCGCTTCCACTTTCCATTCGGAAACTTCCTTACCCAGGGCTTCCCCCATTCTCACGGAAGATAATATTCCGGCACAACAGGCACAGTTAGCATATATCTCAAAACCATGCTCATATGCAGGATATTCATGAATGCTGTTGATGGTATGGATAAGGTCCATCTCTTCATTCTTGTTCATCAGGATGAAACCAACAGCTTTTTCAATCTTCTCCCAATGTTTTTCTACAAAAGCCCTGTCTGCCATCTCATCGAAAAAGGAGGCACCTGTTGCTTCAAAATATTTACCGAGGGCAAACAGCACAAGACCGTTGCCGTCTATTTGAAGGTCCTTATAACTTGCATCATTACCATCAACGTCATACCGCTGGGAGAATTCCCCGAGTGGTTTCTGCGCATTGAGAACGAATTCAAGGGCTTTTTTTGCCTCGTCCAACATCCCGGCAGCTACAGCCCCGAGAATATCCACAGAATGATCTCTTGGATATATGAACGGATAACGTGTACCTGGCGGACTTGCATAGAATCCACCATTTTCATGCTGGTTCTCTTTTAAGATGCGGATGCTGTTTTCATATATCTTGAGAGCTTCGGGAAAATTCAAGGTGCTCACTCCTTTTCAAGATATTCTACCCTATACACGCAAAAAGAACGGTCAAGCAGTTCACTTACCTGTTCTTTAGTCATCCTGGTCTTTTCGATGGCTTCTTCGTTGTACACTTTTACGTTGTTCACAACAGATTTACTGCCTACATTGTATATTCTTGCATCAGCAAGCTCAGCGCGACGTTTGCTGTAACTGTTCTGAAGTATTCCAAGTACGCTGGAAAGAGCAGGGAAGTTCCATGGCTCATCAGATTCTTCTTTCAGTTTATTCACAAAATTGATAAGTGCATTGAACTGGGAAGGCGTTTCACCATAGATGTTGTTGAAATCTATCAATTCGTTGCCAAAAGGACAGATCGGTAAAAAGTTTATATCATCTTCCCAGGCTCCTTCAAATCCCGGTCCTTCGATATCAGCAAGTTTGACACCAATAGAAGTTATCCATTGGTGTGTCTTCTGGACACCTGAAATGTCCACCATTTCCACAATACCAATTAAGAATGCTTTCGGAAGTATATTCTTTAATCGAATCATCTTCTACCCCATCTCCGTGATGATTTCGGCACGATCTGTATTGATAGCCCTGGCCATAAGCCCAATGGCTATGGATTATCAAAGTCAGATGCTAAGTCTCCCAAATATATATTCTGCGTTGACCATATAAATAATGATAAGCAACTATCCACGAAAGTGAACTGGAAATAATATATTATAATCAAAAACAACAAAAACAGAGAACAATGTCCATAATCACTTTAGCAGTTCTGATACGGCTATGTTCCACCCCACAGGACCGACACCCTTAACCTTGTTGACCTTTTCATCCGTGATATTCGGATCATATTTCCCATCTGGCTTCTGCACAAGAAAAGCAATATCAACCACTTTTAGCATGGGATAGTCATTAAGACTGTCACCAAGTCCGACAGTTCTCACATCCCCGAATTGTTTCCGGTATATCTGTGTGAGAATACGAACCGCCTTCCCCTTATCATTGTCACCGATTATGTGCCAGTACCTTCCGCCACGGGTATGGTTGAGCCCCTTTGCCCTGATATCCCCAATTAACTTCTCGGCATCGCTTTCGTCACCATCCAGCTTGAAAGCTTCATCATATTCCCGCTGCTTCGCAAGGCAGGCAGACTCCAGATCAAGCCCTGTGTCCTCACTCACCTCTACATCGGTCATGTCACCAAAACCCATCACTGCAAGCCCCTCCGATGCCGCTATGTTCAACAGCACATTCCTCAGTAGATTGTAATCCGCACCAAGCTCAATTATATCATACTTATCCGTGGACCTGGAAGAAACAAAGTCCACATCGAAATACCCATGTGGAATAAAGATTGCTCCACCATTCTCAGATATGAAAGGATGTCCGACATCCAGTTTATCCACGTATACCTCGATCTCAGCCCGGGTCTTACTGGTACAGAATACAAGCGGGATGCCTTTTTCTTTCAGCAGGTTGATTGCTGGCAGTGCCGCTTCGTATGAGTATGTGTTATGGTCTACCAAGGTACCGTCAAGATCTGTAAAAACGATATATTGCATGTATCCAACTCCCTGAAATGATGATAGTAGTATTTTGGAGGGGATTATTTTTAAATGATTGGATAGAAAAAAGATGGATTTTATTGCTCTTTTATCACAAAATCCACAAAGCTGCCTGCAAACTCCCTGTAAGAACTAGCAACCAGATGAGCATAGCATCCAAGTGTATTGTTCACCGTTAGTCCGTCCCAGCCATCAATAATACCGGTGCCACGGGATAGTTTTATGGCGAATTTCGCATCCTTCGGGATATCTGTCACTTCGGAATGGTGGAATTCGTGGCCACGGAAAGAATTTCCGGTTTTGCCGATTACGGAATCCATTGCAAGTGAACCTATATTGTAGCTGACCACACGTTTGTGACCCATCAAAGTATGTCCGGGGAGTGCTCCTACCATATCGTGGGTTGACTCTGGCATCTCGGCCATGTTGTGAGCGCCCTGTCCTTTAACTCCTGTACTGAGTTTTTCGGTAAGGTACATGAGACCTCCGCATTCTGCATAGATGGGAAGACCGGAGCGTGATGCATCCAGAACGTCTTCACGCATGGAAACGTTGTTCTCGAGTTCCGCGGCGAAAAGCTCAGGATAGCCGCCGCCAAGATACAGGCCGTCGACATCCGGGAGTTTTTTATCGTGGATAGGGCTGAAGTATTTGATATCTGCCCCTGCCATCTGGAGCAGCTCGAGATTGTCATGGTAATAGAAATTAAAAGCCTCATCAAGGGCAACTCCAATGACCGGACGCTCTCCCTGGAGCTCACGGGGGTTGAACACGGTTTTTGGTGGACGCTCAAGAGCAGGAGCTGTTTGCGCCATCTCAAGCAGGCGGTCTATATCAATGCCATCCTTGATTGTATTTTTAATGAAATCTATCCGCTCATCGTAATTGTCAGCCCGGCGGCGTTCCTCTATTGCAGGAACAAGGCCTAGATGCCTCATGGATATCTTCATGGAATTGTTGCGGCGAATCACACCGATAACAGGAATACCAGTGTAGTGTTCAATGGCCTCAGTGGCTTTTTTCTCGTGGCGTGGGCCACCTATGTTGTTGAGAATGACACCTGTTATATGCACATCCCTGTCAAAATCCCTGAAACCATTTACAAGGGCAGCAGCAGAGCGAGTGATACTCCTTGCATTGATGATAAGGATAACAGAACATTTCAGAATCTTGGCTATCTGTGCGGTGCTGCCAGTATCCGAAAAACTGTCAAAACCTTCAAACAGGCCACGGACACCTTCAATGATAGCGATATCAGCATCACCGTCAGCTTCCGTACCATGAATGAAGACATCCCGCACACCCTCCTCGTCCATCAGGAAACCATCGATATTACGAGCCCTGCGGCCCGTTATCTCTGAATAGTAACTGGGATCGATGTAATCCAGTCCAACCTTATACGGCTGGACCTTATACCCGGCCTCAGTAAGAGCCGCAAGCAGACCGATTGTAATAGTGGTCTTGCCTGAAGAGGAACTGCCTGCTGACAGGAGTATCCGTGGTATTCCCTTTGTTTTTTCCTTTGTTTCCGGGACAGGAGGAGTGTCGGACATGGTCATTAGCCTTTAACGTGTAAGTTCACGAAGTCTTTCATCTTCAAGGGCTTCGGGCATGACAGAGCTTTCATTGGACATGATTGCATGTGCAAGTTCACGATAAACACCTGCAACAGGTGAATCCGGCGCTTTTTCAAGAACAGAGAAACCATCCCTCTCGCAGTCCTGGACTATCTGTTCCTTTGGAATGAAAGCCATGAGTTTGCTGCCGATCTCCTCGGAAAACTTTCTCACAATATTCTCTTCCCTTGTAACACTTCTGGAATTGCAGATAATGCCTGAGAGAGGAGTATCTATCTTGGCAAGTCCCCTGCAGATATTATTAGCAGCATAGAGCGGCATGTATTCGCCTGATGTGAGAATGTAAGCCTGGTTCACGAGTCCCTTGCGTATAGGTGCGACAAAACCACCGCATACGATATCGCCCGGAACATCGTAGATGATAAGGTCCATATCATCGATGGACTTGCACATCTGCTTCAATTTCTGGATCGCAACGATTATACCTCGTCCGGCACAGCCAATTCCAGGCTCGGGACCGCCTACCTCCACACATTTCACACCCTTGTACCCTTCGTGGACGATATCCTCTTCCCTTACCTCGATCTTCTGTCTGAGAAGGTCAAGGATGGTGGGTATTCTCTTACCTCCAAGAAGTGTGATGGATGAATCGCTCTTTGGATCACATCCGATGATCATAACTTTGTAACCTTCATCTGCACAGGCTGCTGCAACATTGGAAGCAGTGCTGGATTTTCCAATACCGCCCTTGCCGTAAATGGCTATTCTTTTCTGTGCCATCAAACTGCCCCCTGTTCTTCATCTAACATGTCCTTTGCAACTTCACGCATCGTTGCCCCGAACTCAGATTCAACAATGTGGTTCACACCAAGTGTCTTGGGATGCAAGTCGATCTCCACAATAACATGTTCATGTCCCATTTCCTTTAGCGGAAGAACCTGCCTAGGACCATTTGTAACGGATATTACTTCCATTCCCGCGAGGTTATCCATGGGTACTGCATGTGGCACACCGGTGATAACAGCAAAGTCAAAGTCACTGTATTTTTCAGCTATCAGCTCACTGACCTTTTCACCTGCGATGGGATACTCGTCCATACCACCGATATTCTCATGAATTATGATTCCTTTTTCCTTGAAATCTTCCATTATCGAACTCGCATGATGACGAACACGTGGAAGACCAAGAGTATCATCCACGTTTGCCATATTGATGACATTATTTTCCATGCCAAGCTGGGCAGCCACTTCATTGATCGCAACTGTAATGTCAGCGAACATGTAACCGGTCTCTTTCTTGGCATTCATAATGGTAAGGCAGCGCTTGCCTTCTTTCAGGTAATTGATAACCTTTTCAGCAACCTTGTACTTCAGGTCTCCACGTGAAGGGGTAAGGTATTCCCTGCTTGCTGCACCATGGCGCTTCTCAACATTGGTTGCTTCCTCAAGAAGGAGCTTCTGTCTTGCAAGCTCATCTGGATCTATGATACCTGCATCACAGGCAGATTCAAGCGCAATCAGCACACCTTTTGTATTGTTAGGGTAACCCGCATGAACTTCCACCTCAATTACAGGCACATTCAGGTTTGCATCCTGAACAGGCTCGCGGAGTTCCTCACCAATGATCATACTGGCACAGGTACCCACCACACCGATGAGTTTCGGATTGAACATCTCATTCACTTTTGCAAGCAAGGATGAGAGTTCATCGCGTCCTCCAAAGACAAAGCCATTCTCATCAAGAGCAGTGGTTACAACATGTATCCCATCCTCTTCAAGGAGCCTTGCGTGTTTGAATGAGCAACCCGGAGGACCGTGAAGTATAGCAACATCAACATTCAGGTCACGTAATGTATATAATGCAGCCACGATAGAGCTTGGCCGCGGGTGTATAATTGAAATATCTTTTTCTGCCATATCTATCCCTTTTATTAATTCAGGAGTTATGCAATTATTATATTTGTTAAATTTCGTAATAAATAGTATACTTAAAGTATCACTGTTTTTCTGCACTATCTAGTTCTTTATTGTATAAAAGCACTAATCATAATAAAAAAACACAGAATAAAATTCAGGCAAAATAAGAGATAAAAAGGCTAAGCTCACCTGAAACATTTGACACACGACAGTATGATATCATCCTTTGAAGATGCTTCAAGTGCCATACTTAGTCCTTCTTCAAGTCCGGGAGCATACACAACATTCTTTTCGGCTATACCTCGCATTCTTTCGCCCACAAGTATCAATTGTCCGATATCCGTGCTACGCCTGCTGACAAACTCTGAAACATTCCCGGGAGGTAAACCCTCACAAACCTGGGCAGCTTCCTCACCAAGTACCATTATGATTCCGCCGCTGTCAGCCTCCGGTTTACTTAAAGCATAATCCAGCGAGCGTTCTGCAGAACGTATATCCATACCGGAGTTGGAGTTATCAATAAGTTTCCTGCCGGAAAGATCCTTCTCCTGCATCCTTCCCTGCAAACCTTCAAAAGAACTGATAACTTTGGACATATCTCCCACAGAAACTCCCATCCACATTGCTACAGAACCTGAAGCTGCAAAGGCAGTTGAATATGACCTTGAGTTGTAATTAGGCCGAAGGGACGATGAAAGAACACCATCCTTGTAATCTAGAACTATATCACCATCCTTAAAGTGAATCTGAACATCAGCATTCAGTTGCTCTGAATCACTAAAAGTGAAAAATGTCCTGCTATTTTCCTTTGCTTTATCCAGTGCCTTTCGGTCTCTTACATTCAGGAAGAAAAACTCTTCCGGCTGGCAATGAGAAAGTACACTCATCTTTGAATCACTTGCATTGGAAGTTGAAGCAGCTATCATGTAATCCGGCTCCAGTGTGGTAATTACTCCCACATCAGCAAACCCTGTCAGGCCTATTGAGACTTCAAAGATGTAACAATCAGCGTCAATGCCCAGCTCATTCAGCCTGTCAACTGCAAGCAGCATGCTTCCCGGAGCTATACTTAAACCAAGGTGAACTATCCTGGAACTGCCCTTGTTCCACAGTTCAAGACCTCTGGAAGTGTGAAGAATCACCTTCATCTTCCGTGAAAGCATGTCAGCAAGCAGGGATGCAGAACTTGTTTTGGCCTTTGAACCTGTGATCTCGACCACAGTAGTACCATCCAGAGAACCGGTCATGGACAATATCATACCTACAGCCCTGTGGTGGGTCATGACCTCTATATTTTTTTCTCTGGCATCTGCAAGCATAGCATATTCAGGATCCAGGTGTGAAGGACTTACGACAAGGTCAAAGCCATCAACAGGCACCGGATCCTTTGAAGTTATTATACCGTGGTCGGATTCGAGACCTGAAAGTATATTTTCATCCACTGTCCTGTAAACATCTACTGCTGTGACTTTAAAACCAAGGCCCGCAAATTTCTTAGCGATAATAATGCCTGCGTGCGTCAGGTCAAGAACTGCAATGTTGGTATAATCTGGCATAGCACCATATCAAATTTAAAAGAAAAAGAACAGAATTAAAGGTCTAAACGAAAATGAAAAGATAGGAAAACTGTAGTTCCCTTACTTTCCATCGTCTGCTTCATCATCTTTATAACTGTCAGAACCTACCATTGCAGCGGAAATTGAATCAATGCCATCAAGCCACTCTGCAACGAGACCATAAGGAACTTCTTCCATTATTTTTTCTGTGAGCTCTTTTCCACTGATAACAAGAGCACCTATCTCTGCAACTGTGCCAAGAGCTATCTCGATATCATCGGAGGACTCTGCCTCAAGAGCGACCTTCACAAGGTCCCCTATATCGACACTGCTATCATAGTCACCACTCAGATAAGCTTCACATGCTGCAAAACCACCCATGAGAGATGTCTGAAGAGATTCGATCATCATATCCACATCTTCTGAGATAGGATCTATTTCCGCAAGTGCGATCTCCCTTACCTGTGCAATATACTCCAATGCAGATTCAGGAGATATCTGTCCCTTTTCGCATTTTGCAATTATCTTCAAACATGCAAGGACGATGTCATCCTCCATGTTGACAAAAATAGCTCCTTCCTTGCCCTGTGGTTCGTCGGACTCATCAAATTTGAAATCGCTTTCTTTTACCTGATTGATCCAGTTATTCCAGCGTTCTGCTGTGTAAAAATCATGATGTACTACATCACCGTCCTTCCCTGCCATATAATTACCTCTGTATAATAGTATAAATTTAATATTTCATTTTACCTTACGAATTGCTTTTTGTATAAAAGATGTTCGCAACGAAACTATGCTCTTAGTTCCACCTTTTTTAAAGAACATCCCTGAACCATATTCTCATCCATAGGACCAAGCACCTTTACTACTGTGCATTTATCCCCTTCTTTAAGACCTTCGGGATAAAGTAGGTCATACACACCGTCATCGAAAGCCTGACATTTTGGATGTTCGTAGCTTATCTTCGAACCTTCCACTGCCTTTCTGGATTCAATTGCCGCAACTATAGGGGAACTTACAACATCAACAGTTAGTACTCCACCATCATGGATAAAACATTCATGAACAGTATCGCTTCTGACCTTTGCAACACGGTATTTACGACCTGGCTCAAGATTCATGCAGGTACGCCTCAACTTGCATCTTTTGCATTCACGGGATTCTCCCATGAATATGAAATCCTCGCCTTCTTTTGCAAGTCTTGAACCAATAAGTGTAATGGTAGTATTGTTATCTGTCATATAAATCACCTTGATAAATTGAATTTGGCTGTCCTATTATGAAATAACTTTCGTTAAGCGTGCGACCTTCTCGGCAGCCTCGGAAGTCAGACCTGCACCAAGTATTGTGTATCTCTCAGGACGTATCTCATGTGCAACTAGAAGCGCCTCTAATATATACCTATCTTCAATCCCAAGTTCTTTAGCGGTTGTCGGGGCTCCTATTATCTCCAGGCATTCCTTTATCTTCTTCCAGTCACCGCCATGCAGGTACATCATCATTATAGTTCCTACTCCACATTGTTCACCATGCAAAGCCGAGTTTGGCATCACCATATCAAGTGCATGACTGAACATATGTTCCGAACCGGAAGCCGGCCTGGAAGAACCTGCTATACTCATGGCAACACCACTTGAGACCAGAGCCTTTACAACTATCCTCACAGAACTTTCCAGATCAGGTTTAATAGCTTCAGGAGAATCCATCAGTATCTGGGCTGTCATCCTGGAAAGAGCGGCTGCATACTCGCTGAAAGGCTCGTTCCTTAACCTGTGGGCAAGTTCCCAATCAAGGACTGCAGTATAGTTTGAAATTATATCCCCGCATCCTGCAGCAAGCAAACGGTAAGGTGCACTGGATATTATGTGTGTATCCGCTATAACTGCCATGGGAGCATTTACCTCAATGGATGCCTTCTTCCCCTTGTCATGTATCGAAGCCCTGGATGAGACTATTCCATCATGTGATGCAGCCGTTGGCACACTTATGAAAGGGAGATCAAGCTGTGTGGCTGCAAGTTTTGCCACATCTATGGACTTACCGCTTCCGACACCTATAATGTACTTCGAATTTGCTTCCTGTGCCTTAGCTGCTGCTTTTTTGACCTCAGCCATAGATGCTTCGCTTGAGACAGTTATGGCCGGCTCATAACCACATTCATCCAGAATGTCGAATACAACATCTCCTGCTATCTTCTTAGTATTGTTTCCCGTAACAATGAAAGCACCTTCCCGGAGCTTCAGGTCATCACAGACATCCTTAATATCGTAGATAACATCAGGACCAACAACGACATCCCTTGGTAGCTGCATCCATTTTTTCTTGCCTTGTGTCGGGATCACTCATATACCTGCCAAAAACTGAATAATTAAATATAGTAATCATATAGTAATCAAATACTGTTAAGCATCAGCTTAAATAAGAACATAACTAAATTCAGGGAAATTTCCTTTGAATAACTATACATTTCCCATAAACTATTAAATATTAGTTGTATTTAGGATATTCCTATATTATATGTTACTGCTGTGATTATAATGCCATTAATAGATAAAGTTACCCGATTCATTAACGATTATTACATAGACCCTATTCTTCATGATAGTGGTTACAATATCGTTAATACGATCACGTGGGCCATATTGCTGGGAATATGTATTTTCGGCGTTGTAAAGTTGTTGAAAAAGCTGGATATAGAGATTGATGACAGGTTTACATTATCCGTGATCCCCTTTGTCCTTGCAGGTTCATCCCTGAGAGTTATAGAGGACACCGGAATACTCACAGCTCCTGCAAGTTACCTGTTCATAACCCCTAACATCTATTTTGTGGTATTTGCAATAACAGTGTTCTTCCTGGTCCTTTCGAAATGGATGGTGAAGTTAAAAGGCAATGGGGATTACCGGAAGAACTTTGCAGGTTTTGGGATCGCATGGTTCCTTGTGAATCTCCTGGCCCTTTTCTACCTCGAAGACCTTGTGCTTCCCTGGGTACCGGTCTTTGTCATAGGTGCAGCAAGCGTGATAGTACTCCTGATAAAGCTCATATTTGACCGTATAGGTCTTGACCTGCTTAAAAGCAAGATCAATATGGCAATACTCTGGGCACACCTGATGGATGCATCTTCGACCATTGCAGGAATTGATTTCCTCGGATATTACGAAAAGCATGTGGTACCATCATACCTTATAGACCTTACAGGTACGGCATTTGTGATGTATCCGTTAAAACTATCTATATTCATCCCGGTACTATATATACTGGATAATCATTTTGACGAGGATGAGGAATCACAGACATTAAAGACCTTCCTGAAACTGGTCATCATAGTCCTTGGATTATCACCTGCATGCAGGAACACTATCAGGATGGCATTCGGAGTTTAGGCCAATGCACGATGAAAATACAAAAGAGATATTCAGGACATACATCTACGAATTGAAACCCTTTGTATGGGCCAGTCTCCTATTCTTTATTTTATCAACTATTGCAGGTTATGTCTATTACGCAATTGAACCCTCATATGCATTGGATTCACTTGGCGGACTGGAAGAACTTGCAGAAATTCTCCAGGGACTTTCTGCTTTTGAAATAATGCTGCTTATTTTTGTGAACAATGCCGTGAAAATGTTCTTTTCGATACTGCTGGGTTTTGCTCTTGGCATAATTCCCTTCGGATTTCTTGTGTTGAACGGTTTTATCCTCGGAGTCTTTGCGCATTATCAGGGAGCTCAGAGCGGGGCTCTGTTCATAATAGCAGGCCTGACCCCTCATGGCATCATCGAAATACCAATGCTGATAATATCGTCTGCAATAGGAATGAAAATAGGATATGTTGCATTACAGGTAATTCGCTCACAACCCGCAGATCTTAAAGGAGAGATCCTCAGAGGGATCAAATTCTATTTGCACTGGTTGTTCCCACTAATATTCCTTGCAGCTGTAATAGAGACGTTCATAACACCAATGGTAATTCAACTGATAACCGGAATTTGAGATTCCAAATAAGCATTTTGACGTGAACAGGTTTATTAATGCTAAATACAATGTCTGAAAAAAATCGAGGGCATACAATGATAGACAGAAAAGAGATCGCAGAGATCATTGAAGATTATGATATGGATAAGGTCAAGATAGGTGCTGTTGCTTCACATTCAGCACTCGATATCTTTGACGGTGCAATTGAAGAGAACTTCAGGACATACGCAGTCTGCCAGCAGGGCCGTGAAAAGACATACACAGACTACTTCAGATCACAAAGGGATAGCAACGGAAATGTTGTACGCGGTATTGTGGATGAACACATTCTATTGAACAAATTCAGTGAAACCACAAAGCCGGAGATCCAGAAAAAAATGGTTGAGGAGAATGTGCTTTTCATACCAAACCGTTCATTTACATCATATTGTGGCATCGATGAGGTGGAAAATGATTTCAAAGTACCTCTTGTAGGAAGCAGGAACATGCTTCGCAGCGAGGAAAGAGGTATTGACCGCGACTATTACTGGCTCCTTGAAAAAGCAGGATTGCCATTCCCTGAAAGGATAAATGACCCGCAGGACATTGAGGAACTTGTAATGGTAAAACTCCCCCATGCAGTCAAGAAACTGGAAAGAGGATTCTTCACCGCAGGAACCTATGAGGAATACCAGCAAAAGGCACAGTCCCTCCTGAAACAGGGTGTCATCACACAGGATGCCCTGGATAATGCAAGGATCGAACGCTATGTGATAGGTCCTGTGTTCAACTTCGATATGTTCTACTCACCTATCGAGACAGAGATGAGCAAACTTGAGATCCTTGGTGTTGACTGGCGCTTTGAGACAAGTCTGGATGGACATGTCCGTTTGCCCGCACCGCAGCAGATGACACTTGCAGAACACCAGCTCACACCGGAATACACAGTTTGTGGTCACAATTCCGCAACCCTGAGAGAATCACTCCTCGAAGAAGTGTTCAGGCTTTCTGAAAAGTACATAGAGGCTGCAAGCAAGTATTATGACCCCGGAGTGATCGGTCCGTTCTGTCTGCAGACCTGTGTTGACAAAGACCTGAACTTCTACATATATGATGTAGCACCAAGAGTAGGTGGCGGAACCAATGTGCACATGTCAGTGGGACACCCATACGGCAACACCACGTGGAGAAATACAATGAGCACAGGTCGCCGTGTTGCTTTTGAGATAAGAAGAGCTATTGAGACCGACCAGCTTGATAAGATAATAACATAAACTGTCTTTTTAATGGTCTGAACCTGAAGTTCAGACTTAACTCTTTTTTTTCATCACCATTCAAATTAATAAGTGCCATCAAATAATAGTCTTTTTATATAAGTTTGTTAATAATATATTTTGAATGGAAATCAACAGAGTTCCAACAGGAATCAATGAACTTGATGAGATACTTGAAGGCGGCTATCCTTCACAACAGGGTATTCTGATAAGTGGACCACCGGGCTCAGGAAAAAGTATTCTTGCAACTCATTTTCTTTACAGGTCATGCAAAGACGGGAAAAAATGTATGCTTATGCTCACCCAGGTTAATGTGGAGAGCTATCTGGAGCAGGCCCTGAGCATAGGAATAGATTTCCAGGCATGTATCGACAAAGGAAGCCTGCTTATTAAAAAATCATTTCAGACCCGTACAAATAAGATATACAATACCGAAAGGCATGGTGCTGGAATCGGGTTCCTTGAAAAGGATTGTGTCCAGAATGTGCAGGAAATACCGGATGATGTGGAAATTGTAGTAATAGACAATCTTGACATGTTGTCCCTCTATCACAGCACTGAAGAATTTGCTGACAAGTTCTTTACCATAAATGACATACTTTTTGCTAAAAAATGTACAGCACTTTTTCTAATAGGACAGGAAGACTCAAGGACGAAACATACTATTGCACAACACACATCTTTTGGGAACATCGAACTTTACACCGACCGTGATTCCTTTACAGGAAGAGGGATGCGTCAAATGTATATTCCCAAAATAAGATGCACGTATCTTTCACTGGAACCTCTTAATTTCAAGATCACAAAAGAAGGTATCAAGATAGAGAAGATATTCCAGAGAGATGAGATTATAAAGGGTGCCCTTGGATCATTGGTGTGACCATAAAGATTCAGGTGTTGCCCCTCTTCGTATGACTTTTTAATAGTAAGTTATATACATCATTAAAAGAATAAGACCTGTTTTGCCATACTATAGGTATTTGTACTTTCTGTTTTGTTCGAAATCATTTAAATATGATTAATCGAATGATACACCACAAATCTAAACAGCAGGTAATCTATTAAATTCATATTAAACTTATTACACTTTTAGAATATTGCCCAACCGGGAGGGAAATCAAAAATTGAGTCAACCTTGTGTTAATATCGGCATGGTAGGTCATGTCGACCACGGAAAAACCACACTTGTCAGCGCGCTGTCAGGAGTATGGACAGACACGCACAGTGAAGAGCTGAAGCGTGGAATCTCCATCAGGCTTGGATACGCCGATGCCACGTTCAGAAAATGCCCTAACTGCCCCGAACCTCAGTGTTATACTGTAAAGGACACTTGTGAGGGATGCGATGAGCCATCTGAAGAACTAAGAACAGTCTCATTTGTAGATGCGCCAGGTCACGAGACATTGATGGCCACTATGTTATCAGGTGCAGCTATTATGGATGGTGCAATGCTTGTTATTGCAGCAAACGAGACATGTCCGCAGCCTCAGACAAAAGAACACCTGATGGCATTGAACATCATAGGTATCAAGAACATTGTCATTGTGCAGAATAAAATCGATCTTGTATCCAAAGAAAAGGTCATCGAACACTATCACCAGATAAAGGAATTCGTTAAAGGCACTGTTGCTGAAGGTGTTCCGATCGTGCCAATATCAGCACAGCAGAATATAAACATCGATGCACTTATCATGGCAATGGAGGAGATGATCCCAACCCCTGTGCATAAGAGCGATAAACCACCACACATGCTTATTGCAAGGTCCTTTGATATCAACAAACCAGGGACTCCAATCAAGAACATAACTGGCGGAGTAATTGGCGGAACACTCACAGAAGGTGTCCTGCACCCTGGTGATGAACTTGAGATCAGACCGGGCAGGAAAGTGGAAAGTGACGGAGCTACCAGATGGGTGCCTATCAAAACAAAGGTATCAATGGTAATTGCTGGTAAGGAAGGCGTGGAAGAAGCAACCCCCGGAGGACTTCTTGCAGTCGGTACGACCCTTGATCCAACACTTACAAAAAGCGATTCACTGACAGGACAGGTTGCTGGTCTTCCGGAAACTTTGCCACCGATCCACGATGATTTCAAACTTGAGCTTCACCTGCTTGAAAGAGTAGTAGGAGTATCTGATGAAGAAGAGATAGGGCCTATAAAAACCAGTGAACCACTTATGCTGAATGTCGGTACCGCTACCACAGTAGGTGTAGTGACCAGTGCCCGTAAGGACATTGCTGAGGTTAAGTTGAAGAGACCTGTATGCGCAGAGATCGGCTCCACTGTAGCTATCAGCAGACGTGTAGGCTCACGCTGGAGACTTATCGGTGTAGGAGTTATTACGGATTGAAGGTAATTATTGATACAAATGCATTAATGATACCTGTTCAGTTCAATGTTGATATTTTTGAGGAGCTGAGAAGACTGGGATATGACATACATCTCGTCCCTACAGCCGTTATCAACGAACTGGACATCCTGATTAAGAATCTCAAAGGTGGAGACAGGATAGCTGCAAAGGTTGCACGGGCAATGGCAGACAGGTGTGAGATAATCCAGGCGGATGGACATGCTGATGATGTCATTCTGGATCTTGCAACCGATCTTGCAGCATCTGTACTCACAAATGACATCGGGCTTCGGAAAAGACTGGATAAAATGGATGTCCCTGTCATATGCCTGAGACAGAAGAACAGGCTTGAGATAATATCATAAAATATCGATCATAGATCAGTTTAAAATCATATAAGTTGTTAAAGGCTAATTATACAGGATTATTGGAGTTAGTCACTATGTACAAAAAGATGAAACTTGCCGATACAATTCGCGTTGCACCCGAGCTTTTAGGCAAGGACGTTAACGAAAATGTCAGGAATGCCTTGAAACATAAACTCGAAGGCAGGATAGACAAGGAAATTGGAGCTATCGTTGCTATTACACAGATTGACAACATAGGAGAAGGACATATCCTTGTAGGCGATGGTGCTGTATATTACGATGCAGCCTTTGAGGCAATAGTATTCGTACCAACTATCCAGGAAGTAATCGAAGGAGAAGTTGTTGAGACTGTTGATTTCGGAGCATTCGTGACTATCGGAGCTATGGACGGACTCCTGCATGTGAGCCAGGTCACTGATGACTTTATGTCATACGACGGTAAGAATGGAAGACTTGTCAGCAAAGCTGCCGGCAGGTCACTTGCTGAAGGCGATAAGATCAGGGCACGCATAGTTGCAGTAAGCATCAATGAAAGAGACCCAAGGGAAAGTAAAATAGGACTGACCATGCGCCAGCATTCCCTTGGTAAGATGGAATGGCTTGAAGAGGCTAGAAGACCATCCGCGGAAAAAGAAGAATAATCGGAGAGTATTAGATGAGTGAACAGGTTTGCCGGGAGTGCCACCGGATAATTATGGGCCAGACATGCCCCATTTGCGGTTCAAGCAATCTCAGTTCAGACTGGAGCGGCATGGTAATTATCATCGATCCGGAACGTTCAGAGATAGCAAAGAAAATGGATGTGAAAGTTGCAGATAAATATGCATTGAAGGTGCGCTGATTGGGCTTTCATTTAACTTTACCCGACACACTTCGACCACGTTTTAGAGAGATTTTCGGGTGTCTTTACAAGGGTAAAGGCGATGACACCATTAAAAAACTTTCCAAGGACCTGGGCAGTCCCACAAAACTTATATCCGTAGGCGATGTTACTACATTCCACTTGCTCAATCTTGGAATAATACCGGACATCCTTATAGTGGATGACCGCACCAAACGCGGACCGGCATCAGACCGGGTCGTAGTGGGTACCAAGCATAAAGGGTTCACCGAAATATCCGTTGACAATCCAGCCGGGGTCATAACCGAAGATCTGATAGATGCTGTAGGAAATGCGTTGAATGCAGATGAACATGTCAGGATATTTGTGCGCGGCGAGGAGGACCTGGCTGCTGTGCCTGCGATTCTTATGGCACCTGAAGGCTCAGCTGTTCTTTACGGACAGCCGGACGAAGGTGTTGTACTTGTTAAGATAACATTACCTAAAAAGGAACAAATGAAGGACCTGTTAACTGAGATACTCAATGAACAGGAACATAACACTGAACAAATAGAAACTATTCGGAGGAAACTGGATGGATATCAAAATCATTAAGGATAAAAATAACGCGCTTCTCAACAGGCGTGAGTTAGATCTCAAAGTCACATTTGACGGAGCAACACCATCAAGGAATGATGTGAAAGGCAAACTTGCAGCTATGCTTACAGTACCACTGGAACTTGTCATCGTACAAAAGATGGATAACGAGTTCGGTAGGCAGGAACTCAAAGGATACGTTAAGATCTATGAAGACGAAGCCCGCATGAAGCAGGTAGAAGAAGCATATGTCCTTGAGAGGAACAAGCTTCCTGAGCCGGAAGTTGCTGAAGAAGAGCCTGCAGAGGAATAAAAATGGCAGTAAAAGATTACTACAAGATCAGTGGTGACTCCATTGAGCGCACTCGCCAGTCATGCCCACGCTGTGGAGAAGGAGTATTCCTTGCAGAGCACAAGGACAGGCGGACTTGTGGCAAGTGCGGATACACCGAATTCAAGAAATAATTATTTTTAGTGCAACCCTTTTGGGTTGTCTTTTTCTTATTTTCAACCCATCTTTTTAGACTTTTGTTCTTACTCTTTTTGATGATGAGTGACATCCATATTCAATCGAATATTTTGTCATTTAAAATCCCAGTCATCCTTCAATATATGACATAATACTAATTCATAAAATATACTATTTATATTATACTTTTAAAATCAGACATTAAAAATATTTATAGCCCCTGATACGTATTTTGCACAAAGACATTCCGAAAGATTTAATAATAGGTAGATTGTTTGCATTTATTAGTAAATAAGCAAACAATGATGTGTTCAACGGATAATTTGCATGAACAATACAAGAACATATGGTTTGCTATACTACATGCTAATTAGCACCAATATAATACATAGCAAATTATAAAAATGGAGGATCAAATGAGTTACGTTTATGCAGCCGTGACAGGTATCTTGATAGGCATCTTCATATTTGGTTTGAAGACTGGAGTAGGGTGTGGTTTTTCCACTGTCAAAAAAAGAGATATCCTTATACTTGCAAGCGGTTATTTCGTCATTTCCATAATACTTGGTAGTCTGGTGGAAATGGTGGACCAGTCCTATATTGAAGCTATTTCAAATCTTGGAATGACACTGCATCTTTTCATAGCACTTGTCCTCATTGTAGCAGGAATATATACGCAGAAAAAATGGGTCTGCGGTCATGATGTTTCAAAGAAGACATTTCTTGTTATCTCCGTACCCTGCCCTGTTTGCCTAACAGCTCTTTTTGTTTCATGCATGATACTGGCATCAACCCTTGAGGTCAGCGGCTGGAAGGTGGGAGTACTTGTAGGCTTTGTTTTCTTTATTTCAGTAATATCATCAACATGGGTCTTCAGAAAAATGAAAAGAACACCTGAGGATCTTGGAACAGCAATGATGTTCCTGGGAATTTTCTACCTGCTTGGAGCAATGATAGTTCCTGCTTACATCAAAGCAAAGAAACTCAACATGGCATTAAGTAGCGGGGGAGAGTTCGAAATAATTCCACTGTTGATATTCACCGTTTTCATAATTGGAGGCTATGCCCTCAATAACATAAGAGGTCAATAAAAATGGATGCTACTTCTTCGTTGTTTGGTATATTATACACATTTTCAGCTTCATTGCTGTACCCGGTAGTTATCATTCTGATATTACTGGTGGTCTTCTCCCTGATGCTTATAGGAGAATTCCTGTCAGAATACGCAAAAAGAAATAGGGATATCAGAAACCTTGAGCTCTGTTGTAACAAAGTAAGAGAACATGTAAAATCCCAGGAATTTGGAAAAGCTGCCAGCTCACTGCGTAATGTTAAACAAAACTTCATGGTTACAAGTTTTGCAACTGCTGCAGCAGAACATCTTGAAAAGAACATGATACCTGCAATTGAATGGCTATCGCAGGAATATGAGATAAGGATGGCAAAGAGACTTGAACAGACAAGGATCGTTGCAACCATCGCCCCAATGCTGGGCCTGATGGGAACCCTTATTCCACTCGGACCCGCACTCATTGGACTTTCACAGGGAGACATCGTACAACTTGCAAACAACCTCATGATAGCTTTTGCTACAACTGTCATCGGACTATTTGCAGGAAGTATCGGCTATGTGCTTACACAGGTAAGAAAAAGATGGTACTGGCAGGATATGGCTGATATCGACTATATCCTTGACACCCTGGAGGTTGGGGAGTGAGGGGACGAAGATACAGACGAACAGGACTCATTAATAACGAGGACGAACAAAACCCCCTGACCGGGGTTGCCAACCTTTTTGACATTGCAATGGTCTTCTCAGTGGCACTCCTGGTAGCGTTGGTCATGTCATACCAGTTACCTGAGCTGCTCAGTCCCACGGAAGATATAACGATAGTTAAGAATCCAGGACAAAAAGATATGAAGATTATCATCAAGGACCAGGGCAAACCCATAGAAGTCCTGAACATGACAGACCAGATAGGCGGTGGAACCGGAGAAGCTCTTGGTACTGCTTACAAATTGGCTGACGGAAGGGTCGTTTATGTACCGGAGGAAGAAAGGGCGAATACTACCTCTACTTAATTTTTTATTTTTTGAGACAAGTTTTGTTGTTTTAAATCAATTTATATTTACAATAAATATAGCACTTCATTGTTTGTGATTTAAAAAATACAGAAATAAAAAGAGAATAGGATAAGAACATAATTGGACACTCCTTTAAGCCGCCAAGCAAAACAGGGAGTGTCCTCACAAGTTATCGGGGGATAACATGCAAATTAAAATAAAATCAATATTAGTATTAAGCATATTGCTGATGGTAATGCTAACAGGTGTTGCTGCAGCAGACGAAGGGAAGATAAACATAACTTACGTTGCATATAAGCCGAGTGCGGAACTTGAAACTGCAAGCCAGACAAACCCATATAGTGATTCCATAGAGTATACCTATATTTGTTACTATGATTCTTCTAAAACACCAGCAGTAAATGATGATGTGTTGGAAGCTGCAGAAAACGGTTTTTTTGAAACTCAGGATGTTGTATTCTGTAGCATGGTTTCCGGTGATGCATATAAGGCTATCAATGACTCACTAAAGTCGGCACATGACTCTGGCACTTCATTGGTGAGCATAAAAACAAATCTCACAAATGTTCCTGAATATTTTGATTGTAGGATCTATGGTACTACAAATGACACGATATCCACTTATTTCAACAACATGGGAACTTCAGGCAAAGGACTTGAAAATGCTGAGAACCTATTGATATATCTTGCAACGGAATATGGCAATCATCCCGAGATGACAGACAGTTGGGGTACATCAAAAAGAAACTATGAGGAATTCCTGTTTATCCTTGGCACGGACTTCAATAAAGATGCACTCATTACCGCCGCCTCAACAGAAGATATCGACCTACAACTCAACACAACTGTACTTTCCACGGATGAAGTTCCAGATGACTTTAACTTCTCACAGTATGGTGTTATTTTCATTGAATCACAGCCGGAGGAACTCGTAAACACCACATGGAGAAGCAGCATTAATAGCGCAAGAGCTGCTGGTGCATATGTGATTGGTTACAACCTTTCTGAGAACATCACTCTGACAAATGTTGACCTGTATTCAGATGATTATACTGCTATTGAAAGATTCTGGATACAGGGTGGAGAAACGAACATGGAGAACATGCTCAGGGTAATGGCACAGGAATTTGCAGGTTTATGGACTACCAAGACCTACACTCCTGAGATTGTTCAGGAAAAGATGAATGTGACATACATCATAAACTCTGACGTAGAAATATCATTCATGAAAGAGGTACTTGAAACGAGAGCGGTAATAACAGACAGGTTCAACGTAAGAGTAATGACCGGTACAGAGGCCATTATTGATGATATTGATGTATCTGATGATGATGTGATAATCCTCTACATGATAGGATCAGAGCAAATGCCTCTAATGAAGGACAGATTAATTGAGGCAAAAACCAATGGCGCTGAGATTGGAATGTTCGGTTCACTGAGTGATATTTACGGAGTGGTAACATTCAACATGGAAACATCACCATATGATGCATTACAAACCTATCGAGTTAACAGTGGATACACAAATATGGAGAACTGGATACGTTGTGTTGGTGTGATGTTTGAGAATGTGTATATAGAATACTCTCCTGCACAGGCACCCGATGTTCCAAAGAATGGTATATATCATCCGGATGCTTTCCCAAGGATATTCACAAACAGTACGGAATATCTTGAATGGTATGCAGATCATGGGTATAACGCTTCAGCCCTTACTATAGGTATCATAAGCAACGATTTCGGGCAGACGAATATCTCTTTTACGACTGAGGATGAACTTATACGGGAACTCGAGTCAAAAGGATGCAATGTTATCCATACAACAGACGATGTTTGTGCCGGAAACCTTGATTACTTCACCAAAGATGGAGAGGTGCTTGTTGATGCTATCATTTCAATGAAAGGTTTCTATCTTAACTATTATGCCCATGAGACCGGAGTAGAATATCTGCAGAACACATATAATGTCCCGGTCTTGAAAGCAGTCACAGATTATTATCAATCTCCTGATGAATACCTTGAAAATACAAAAGGACTTAGCTCCACTTCGATTCCATCCCAGGTCACCCAGCCTGAAATTGACGGTCTCACCGATTACATATGGATAGCTGGAAGGACCACAAACGAGGAAGGCGCATATTATTATGAACCTATTGATTACCAGGTTGAGTGGATCTGTAACAGGGCTATTGCATGGGCAGAACTTGGACAGGTGGATAATTCTGACAAGAAGATAAGCATTATTTATTACAACCACGAAGGTGGTAAGAACAACATTGGTGCCAGCTATCTGGACATTGGCTCAAGTTTCACACTGCTTCTGGAAGAAATGGGGTCAGCAGGATATAACGTAGGAAATGATACAATTCCAAATGGAAGTGAGTTCATTGACCTGTTCATAACCAGTAGGAACGTTGGTTCATGGGCTCCAGGAGAACTTGAGAAAGTTATTGAAAGCGGCTACGTAACAATGCTTCCTCTTGATGACTACCTTGAATGGTACGGCGCTCTCCCTGAAAGTGTACGTGAGGAGGTCGAGGATACATGGGGAGAAGCTCCCGGAGATATCATGACCTATGAGAACGAGAGTGGACAGTACTTCGTCATACCAACCGTACAGCTTGGTAACATCAATTTCATTCCACAGCCAACAAGGGCAGGACTTTCTGATGAGTCACTAATCTACCACAATGAATCCATACCACCAACACACCAGTACCTTGCAACATACTTCTGGATCAACAATGGATATGATGCAGATGCAATGATTCACTTTGGTACACACGGTACTCAGGAATGGTTGCCTGGTAACGAAGTAGGACTCTGGAGATATGATTATCCATCCATCATGGTTGCTGAAACACCAGTTGTTTACCCATATATAATGGATAACGTAGGAGAAGGTACACAGGCAAAGCGCCGTGGTAATGCTGTAATTATCGATCACCTGACACCTGTAATAGTTGAGGCTGGACTATACGGTGACCTTGCTACACTCCACGACAAGATCCATAACTATGGGGATGCAAAGGATGATGGTAATACCGATATGATGACACGTTATAGAGACAGCACCATACAACTCTATGATAATCTCACTCTTGGCGAGGATCTTGGGGTTTCAACTGAAGAATTGTCTGCCATGACAGATGATGAGTTTGAAATCTTCCTTGATAGTGTTCTGCATGATTATCTGCATGAAATACAAGATGAGCTGATTCCATATGGTTTGCATATATTCGGTGTGGCTCCTGAAGACTTCAAACTTGTTTCAATGGTCAAGTCCATGATGGGTGATGACTTCACTGATCATATCTATGATGTGCTTCTAAAAACCAGTGGAAGTCAGGAAGACTGGGAAGAAGAGGCAAGTGCTGATGCAACACTGCTATTGAATGAAACATTGATTGATGGCATAAATGTTTCAGAGGCCCAGATGCTGATTCTTGGCAAGACCGATGATACTATCACAGCAGATCTGCAACTTGCACTGGAATATGCCGATAATCTGGAACAGACTACCCGCGAGATTAACCAGACCCTGCGTGCTCTAAATGCTGAATACATTGAGCCAGCAACAGGAAACGATCCAATCCTTAATCCTGGTGCATTACCTACTGGAAATAACTTCTACAGTTTTGACCAGAGGATGATACCGGATGTGGAAACAGAAGCACAGGGCCGTGAAATCATTAAAACCTGGCTTGACTCATATTATGCAGAGAATGGAGAATATCCGGATAAAGTGGCATTCATTCTTTGGTCTGTTGAAACCATGCGCCATGAAGGCCTCATGGAAGCTCAGATATACGAACTTCTTGGTGTCAAACCACTGAGAACTTCAGGCAGACTCAATGGAAATTTTGAAGTAATCTCCGTTGAAGATCTCGGACACCCAAGGATAGATGTGCTGCTTGAACCTTCTGGACTCTACCGTGATACATTCCCATTCCAGCTCGAACTACTGGACAATGCGGTTCGTACAGTTGCTGATCTTAATGAGACCAATGAAACAAACTATGTGAGAATGAATTCACTTGCAATTGAAGATGCTATGCTTGAGCTAGGATACAATGAAACTATTGCACACTACATCTCAAGGTCAAGGATATTCACCGAAGCTGAAGGTACCTATGGCACTGGTGTGCCTGAGGCAGTAGAGGCTAGTGACACGTGGGAGAATTCATCCGAGGTTGCTGATCTGTTCATCTCCAGAATGTCATATGTCTATGGAGCAGATGTATGGGGAGACAATTATGTGGATGTCTTCAAGCTAAACCTTGTCAATGTGGACGCAGCGATACACAGTGATACGACCAATCTTTATGGTCTTATAGACATTGATGATTACTATCAGTATCTTGGTGGACTCGGATTGGCTATAAGGTCACTTGGCGGTGATGCTTCATTGTATATTGCAGACCTTACAAGTGTTGATAATCCAGAAATAGTCACTCTTGGAGAAGCTTTCAGTAAAGAGTTGTCGGCAAGATATCTTAACCCTAACTGGATTACGGGAATGATGGAGTTTGATTACGCCGGTGCCAGGGAGATGATGAAAACAGTTGAATATATGTGGGGATGGGAAGCAACTACCCCGGACCTTGTAACTGATTCGGACTGGGACAAGATCTATGAAACATATATCATGGACTCACAGAATGTTGGAGTGAATGACTTCCTGAAAGAGAATGCATACCAGTATCAGTCCATAACTGCCAGAATGATGGAAACGATAAGGAAAGAGGGTTGGAATCCTTCTGATGATGTCTTGAATAATCTGGTGAATGAATATGTAAAATCTGTGGTTGAGAATGGTGTTACCTGCTGTCACCATACTTGTGGAAATGTAAAGCTGGATGATTTTATAACTGGCAATATGGCAGCAGCTGGAGTCAGCCAGGAAATGCAGGATGCATACAAGAAACTGATGTATGAGGCTACTCTTAGGGATAACTCGCAGACACCGCAGACTGACACCAGTTCACTAAAAACACAAGATGACTCTCTTAACTCTGTCCAAAGAGCAATGGCTGCATCAGGTTCATCCAACCAGACCATAATGACAGATTCCGGAGGAGCTGGTCTGGATTCAACTACACCTGTCCAGGACTCACAACAATCAACCCCTGACAACTATGTTGAAGGCTACGAAATGACAAAGGAAAGTGTCACGAACAATGATAATGCAAATAGTCCATCTGTTTCCAGTTCAGATATAATTGCTTCAGTGTTTGTTCTTGGTGCAGTAGGAGCCATATATGTAGGATTCTGGAAAAGAAGGAAGTTCTAAAGTGTTTTTGGTGCTTTTCAAAAAAAGCACCTTTTCTTTTTTCTTAAAGTGGAATGGTGTTAACACACTAGTATCTATCCATTAAATATACTTTTTATAATATACTCACTGTATTTTATATAGAAGTTTGTTTGAATATATTTACTACTTAAATAAATCTTATTTTACATGCACGCACAAAAAAGGATTCATGCCCATGAATAGAACTGCACTAACATTCATATGTATCTTTTTGATTCTGCTTTCCACTTCGGTCGCTGCGGCCAGTGATGAGAATATAATCTTTCTGAAATCAGGCAACATAGATACAGATAATCCACCCGAACAAAATGCATCCGGTCAGGATCAGATAGGAATATCTTCAACATCCGAATTCGTACATAGTTCCGAAACATATTATATTGTGCAATTTGACGGACATGTAACCCAACAATGGAAAGATGAAGTGCAGGATGCAGGGGCTGAATTCTTTGATTATATCCCAAACAATGCTTTTGTGCTAAGAATGAATGGAACAGAGAAGAGTCTTGTAGAATCACTTGATTTTGTGCGCTGGACAGGTGAATTGAAACCAGAATACAAACTTTCCTCTGGACTGAACGAATATGAAAATCAGGCATCTCTTGCTTCAATAGACACGAATGCTAACCTCATAGTTGTCCTCTTTGACCCGGAAGACAATACAAGAATCACAAAAGAGATTGAAGCTATTGGTGGAAACATTATCAGTAGATCACAAACAATCCTGCGGATTGAAATATCCGAAAGCAGGATAGATCAGCTTGCAGCAATAAATGGAATTTGCTGGGTAGAGAACTACTCGGAGCCGGTCCTGTTCAATGATGTGGCTGCGGGCATTATGAACGTCAACACTGTAAATAATGATCTTGGACTTAACGGAAGCGAACAAATCGTAGCTGTGTGTGATACAGGACTTGACACTGGTGTTAATGATGATTCAATGCATGCTGATATCAGAGGACGGATCTTAGAGATTATAGATTATTCAGATGATGGTGCTGAGGACAATGCTGGCCACGGGACACATGTAGTCGGATCAATTCTTGGCAATGGTACTATGGCATCAGGTCAGTACAAAGGAATGGCTCCTGAAGCCAGCCTTGTATTTCAAGCAGTACAGAAAGATATGGACTCTACTGATACCATGTCTGCAATCCCTGCTAACCTGAACCAACTATTTCAAGATGCTTATGATGAAAGTGCAAGAATACATAGCGATAGTTGGGGATACATAGGCAATATGGGTGAATACAACTCATATTCACAGCAGGTAGACCAGTTCATGTGGGAACATCCTGACATGTTAATCATCTTTGCTGCTGGCAATGAAGGACCAGGTGAGAAAACAATAACAAGTCCTGCAACAGCAAAGAACTGCATAGCAGTTGGAGCTTCAGAGAATGAGAGAACTGGTGTGACAGATATTATAGGAGGATACTCTTATGATTCCTATACAGACAACATCAATGAAATAGCCTCATTTAGTAGCCGTGGACCTACTGATGACATCCGAATTAAGCCGGATTTGGTTGCACCAGGAACATGCATTGCTTCTACAAGATCCAGTTTAGCAACCTATGAATACATAAATATACTCACTAACACGAACTATGCTTATTTAAGTGGAACCAGCATGGCCACTCCACTTGTTGCAGGTTCTGCAGCCCTTGTTAGAGAGTACTATACTGAAATAGAAAAATTAGATAGTCCAAGTGCTGCATTATTAAAAGCTACCCTGATTAATGGTGCATATGATATTACACAGGAAATATCAGGCAGGCCGGATTATTCACAGGGGTGGGGACGTGTTGATGTTGAAAACTCTATACTTGTACCATATCCTGAAGTCATAGCATATTTCGATTATATCCCCCTTTCAGATTCAGGATCATGGGACCAAACATATGAATATGTGGAAAGTGGACAGCCTCTAAGAGCAACTCTTGTGTGGACGGATTATCCGGCATCTGAATTGACAGGAAAAACACTTGTCAATGACCTTGACCTTACAATTACAGATTCATCAGGCACATATTATGGAAACAATGGCCATGACCATATAAACAATGTTGAAGGAATCGAACTCAATACGGCAACAGAAGGGGACTATACAATAACAGTCGAGGGGCATGAAATTCAAGAAGGACCACAACCCTTTGCACTTGTATTCTCATTCACCTGTGACAACAATGAGTTTCCTGCAAATGGTTCCTATGCAGATAGCAGTACAACTGAAGTGTCAACCGATGTTGTACACCCCGGTGGAGTGAATCAGAGTTCCATAAAGATGGAAATCGATGGTAACCTTGTTGATTACACTGCTGTGAGCATAACTGATGGATACAGAATACAGCACAATACTTCCAACCCATACCAGAACGGGGAACATAACGTCACAATTACAGCTTTGACGGATACTGGACAGCAATTCTCATACGGATGGGAATTCAGTGTGAAACCTGAGATTCCAAGCTTCAAATTCACAGATCCTGCTGTTGATGGAATAATAAATGAAGATACCAATACCATTGATCTAACAGTACCATATGGTACTGATGTAACAGCATTGACACCAACAATAGATCATACAGGAACAAGTGTGTCACCTGATAGTGGAGTAGAGCAGGACTTTACTAACTCGGTCACTTACACTGTAACCGCTGCAGATTCAACCACTCAGGAATATGTGGTAACAGTAACAGTAGCAAAAAACCCTGCTAAATCAATCACATGTTTTGACTTTGATGCACTTGCAGTGGTTGGTACAGTAGATGAAAATGCAAAGACAGTAGCTCTAACAGTTCCGTATGGTACTGATGTAACATCACTGACACCAACAATAGCTCACACAGGAGCAAGTGTTTCACCGGATAGTGGAACAGCTAAGGATTTTACTAACCCTGTCACTTACACTGTAACGGCTGCAGATTCAACCACTCAGGAGTATGTGGTGACAGTAACAGTAGCACTAAACCCTGCTAAAGAGATTACAAGCTTTGAAGTTGAAGCACTTTCGGTGGTTGGTATAATAGATGAAAATGCGAAGACCGTAGGTCTAACAGTCCCATACGGTACTGATGTAACAGCATTGACACCAACAATAGACTATACAGGAGCAAGTGTGTCACCTGATAGTGGAGTAGCTAAGGATTTTACTAACTCTGTTACATACACTGTAACAGCAGAAGATGCATCAACTCAGCAATATACAGTTACGGTGAATGTTGCTCCAAATACAGCTAAAGAGATTACAAGTTTTGAGTTCACAGATTCTGCAGTTACTGGAATTATTAACCTTACTACAAAAACAGTCACAATAACAGTACCTTATGGAACTGATAGAACAGCTCTTGTACCAACTATAGGTCATACTGGAGAAAAAATAGAACCAGATACAGGAATAGCTAAGGACTTTACCAACCCTGTTACATATACCGTAACTGCTGCTGATTCAACCACTCAAGAATATGAGGTGACAGTAAATGTTGCTCCAAACACAGCTAAAGAGATTACAAGTTTCAAATTTACAGATCCTGCAGTGGATGGCATAATCAATGAAACTGCAAAGACTGTCAATATAACAGTGCCTTATGGAACAAATGTTACAGCACTCATACCAACTATTGTGCATACTGGAGACGCTGTATCCCCAAACACTGGAATTGCACAGAACTTCACTAACCCTATAAATTATACCGTAACTGCCATAGATACAACTACACAGAAATACGTCGTAACTGTTAAAATAGAATCAAATTCAAACATCGCTGCAGCCTCAACATCCACAACCAGCAGCGGAGGCGGCGGGGGAGGAGGTGGAGGTGGCACCACCGGCGAGACATATGAAAACATCGCTTTCAAGGACGTCCTCTCAGAATTCGTTTCAAAAGGAAGTACAACTTCATACGAATTCGATAATGAGCAGAATGCCATCGAATATATAAGGTTCAAGGCTTTCAGGAACTGGGGCAAGATATCTTCAACCATTGAAATGCTGCATGACAGGTCTGCACTAGTGGATATGGATGCACCTGATACAGTCTACTGTAATGTCAATTTGTGGGTTGGAAAATCTGGCTTCTCAAGTTCTGAAAATATAGAAGATTCTATAGTTGGATTCAGGATTCAGAAAGACTGGATAGAAGAGAATGAGATAGATGTGAACACTATCAGATTATGCAGATACTCTGATGGGCAGTGGAATTATCTTGATACTCAAAAGATAAGTGAAGATGGAACATATCTGCACTTTGAGGCAAGCACACCAGGCTTCTCGCCGTTTGCCATTACTGGTAAAGCAAATGAGACTACATTTGAGAGTACAACTGATGCCCAGTATTCAACTAAAGGCGATACTACACCTGAACTCAATACTTCAATAGTAAATGAGACTCAAGCGGAAAACACAGTTAACGCCCCCTCTATTTTGATCAGTGGCTTAATAATATCTTTTGTCTGCTTCCTTATAAGGAAGCAGTAATCTTTTTACTGGATTTTGCACTTGAATTGAATCTTACATACAGCCATGTTTTTATTGCCCAGAATACATAAATATATTTATTGCAATATAAGAACATTCTGAATACAAAACATGGATGGTGCTTTATGCACATTAAAAACAAGATCCTGATACTATTTACACTCATAATTTTAACCATTGCTTCAATCACCTCTGTGAGTGCAAGCAATGGAGATGTAGACGATGGCAACCTTATCCTATTAAAAACCGGACATATAAATACAGATAATGCCACTGAACCTGAAGAGCAGAACAATGGACCAGAAACTCAAGGGTTTTCAACCATGTTCATGGAAGACACAGAAAATTACTACATTGTGCAATTCACTGGTCCTGTAAGAGCTAGCTGGAAGCAGGAAATTATCAATTCAGGAGCCACTATCTATAACTATGTCCCAAACAACGCATTCATTTTCAAGATGAGTGATAATGTAAAAGTCCAGGTGCAATCACTGGATTTTGTTAAGTGGATTGGCGAGTATAAACCGTCATACAAGTACGACCCGGAATTAACATACACCAACAGTATTCGGATAGCAAGCACTGGAGTTGATACTGAAAATACATACCATATACTGCTTTTCTCTTCAGATGATTACGATAGTATATCCAATTACATAGAATTACTCGGCGGAGACATAATTTCAGGTTCAGGGAACATACTAAAAGTACAAATAGCCAGGGATACGCTAACAGAGATAGCATATATCAATGGAGTCAACTGGATTGAAGAATATGTCCAGCCAACTGTAAACAATGATATTGCTGCAAATATTACCAATGTGAATACTGTTCATGAGAACTACGGACTGAATGGCAACGGACAGATAGTAGCCATTGCCGATACAGGACTTGATACCGGAGTAAATGATAGTTCCATGCATGCAGACCTGAGAGGAAGAATCAAAAGTATAATACAAACATATAATGATGGAAGCTCAGCTGATTACTCAGGACACGGAACCCATGTAGCAGGTTCAGTGCTTGGTAACGGTTCACTTTCCGGAGGACAATACAGCGGAATGGCACCACAAGCTGAACTGGTATTCCAGGCACTTGGTGACAATAGTGGTAGTTCCCTTATATATCCTCCAGATGATCTGAATGACCTCTTCCAAGAAGCGTACGACCTGGGAGCAAGGATACATACAAATAGCTGGGGAGGGAACTCTTATGGAGAATATACAATACTTTCTCAACAGGTCGACCAATTCATGTGGGAACATCCTGATATGCTAATACTTTTTTCAGCTGGTAATTCAGGAGTTGATGCAAATGGAGATGGAGTTATAGACGAAGATTCTATTGGTCATCCTGCAACTGCAAAGAACTGCCTTACTGTTGGTGCATCAGAGAACTATAGGCCAAACATAATGACTACATACGGAACATATTTTTCCTTGAATACTACTATAAAAGATGATTATAGGGCTGATAACGACAAAGGCATTGCTGCATTCAGTAGTCGTGGACCAACTAATGATGGCAGAATAAAACCAGATGTTGTAGCTCCAGGTACATTTATCATTTCCACAAGATCAAGTCTTGCAAGTGGAACTGGATGGGGTACTGTTAGTGACAATAGTAACTATTTGTACATGGGTGGAACCAGCATGGCCACTCCAATCACTGCAGGGTCTGCTGCTCTTGTAAGGGAATACTACACTGAAATAGAGAACCTGACCAGTCCAAGTGCTGCATTACTTAAAGCGACGATAATAAACGGAGCAATGAATCTCACACCCGGACAATATGGAACAGGCGAATATAAAGAGATAGCAGGCAGGCCGGATTATTCACAAGGATGGGGACGTGTTGATATTGAGAATTCCATATATCCACAATACCCGGAAACAATCAGATATTTTGATAATCCTAAACCTTTGAACACAGGTGACTCCTGGAATGTGAGCTATGATATCCTTAATTCTGATCAGCCCCTCAGAGTAACACTTGTCTGGACGGATTATCCAGGAGATGCAGCTGCAGAATTACAACTTGTGAACAACCTTGATCTCAAAGTAGTCGGACCTGATGATACATACGATGGTAATGGAAGGATCGACACGGTGAACAACGTAGAAGGTGTCGAACTGACCAATCTTTCTGCAGGAACATATACATTCATCGTGAATGGTACAGATATACCCCTGGGTCCCCAGAATTTCTCTCTTGTAGTGTATTTTGCAGTCGATGTCAATGAATATCCACAAAATGACTCATACATTACTGATAGCACAACTGCCGTTTCAGTTAACCTTACACACCCCCATATGATCAATGTAAGTAGCATAGACATGACGACAGATGGTACCGAGGTGCTCCTCTCCTGGATGAATATCAATGGTGGATACAAAGTATGGAATCAGACAGCACAACCATACTCTGAAGCATACTCTGAAGGATACCACAATGTATCCGTAACTGCACTGACAAACCTGAGTGAAGAGATCAGTTACGGATGGAGATTTTATGTCAGCGTTGAAGACAATGTAATTACGATAGATGGACTTGCTGAGAATTCCGTGCTACAGGAAGAGACATTCGAGATCAACATCAGCAATAATAAATACTGTGACTTCTGGTACAACGTTGACAATGGAACAAATTCCACAACAGAAACAGGATTTTTATTTAATACTACCCTCAACCTGACAGAAGGACGACATAATCTCACAGTATTTGCTGAGGATATAACAGGATATATAAATTCAACAACCGTGAATTTTACAGTATTTACAAGCCAGCCGACAATTGATTCACCTGATTCAGGAACTATCTATTATCTGCCAGAGAACAGTTTTTCAATGAATGGAACTGCGGGAGTTGCCACAAATGTTTCAGTCTATGTGAATGGAAATATTACCACCGAATCCTGGCCTGTTTCAAACGGTGTGTTCAATCTCAGCAGCATTCCACTTTCTAATGGAACAAACACCGTCAACATCACTTCCACCTTCAATAATTCAGTGGATAATTACTTCAGTTCCAATACAACAATTTACCTTAGTCTTGGAAAGACCTTCCCTACGGAAGGAAGTGATGAAGTGACACTTGCAGTTCCAGGTATAGAAGTCGGTATCATTCACCCAGTAATGAACTTCAATATCAGCGGTACATCTGCCAATCCGGGCAATATATCTGCATCCCTTGTAGCAGGCAATGAACCTGAAAATAGCTCTAATTTGACAGGGCCTGCAATTGATATAAAGGTGATAAATGAATCTGATGCAAACTATTCATATCAATTCGGCAGAAATGTATCCCTTACACTTGGATATGATCAGAACCTTGTGAATGATAACAGTACCGGAAAACTTACGGTTGCGTGGTATGACTCTGATGAAGAAATATGGATTCCATTCAGAAGTACGGTAAATGCCTCTGAACATACGGTTACTGCAAATATTACCCACCTGAGTATTTACGCTCCACTTGAAGATAACACTGCACCTGTTATCACCAGTTTGACAAATTCCAGTACTTCATCATCCATAACCCTCACATGGAACGAATCAGATGATACAGACCATGTAGAGATATGGAAAAACGATGCATTCCTTGAGAACAGTTCAGAACAGCTAATGGTAGACACTGGACTTTCTTCCAGCACAAGCTACAATTACAGTCTCAGAGCCATTGACCTTGTAGGCAACGTTGGTAACTGGTCCAATATGACCGTGGCAACATCCGCACAGGCCAGTACTCCATTCAGCCCCAGTTCCTCTGGGGGTGGTGGCGGAGGCGGAGGTTCTACAGGCGAAGAGTATGAGAACATTGTTTTTAAGGATGTACTTTCGGTGTATGCCGGAAAGGGAGATATAGTAGACTTTGATTTTGACAATGAGAACAACGATATAGATTATGTCCGCTATAATTCGCTGAAGAATGCTGGAAAGATCAGTACTACCATTGAGATTTTGAAAAATACATCTACATTTGCAGACAACCCGGTTTCCGGATTAGTATACATGAACATGAACATCTGGGTTGGTAAGACAGGTTACGCCACTGAGAGTAATGTCAAAGACCCTGTTATAGGGTTCAGGGTAAGCAAAGAATGGATAGAGAACAACGAGATTGATCCAGCCACCATAACATTGAACAGGTACAATGAGGATACCTGGGAAATGCTTGATACAAAACAGAATGACCCTGATGATAACTATCTTTACTTTGAAGCGAGCACCCCGGGGTTCTCGCCTTTTGCAATTACTGCACAAGAACCGTTAACAAAGAATGCAGATGATATTGAAATCACTGTAACGGACATGAGTGATTCCGCAATGAAAGATACTGATACCGACACAGACCCGGGACAAAATGAAAATGATGGTGCCGGGAAGATTCCGGCCATATCCGGAATGATAACAATGGCCATACTGGCAATCAGTGGTGCACTCATCAGGAAACAGCAAAATTAATATTCAACTGCTAACCTTTAAGGGCTGGAGATATCAAATTGAAAGGAACAGTCCTTGGCATAGAGGGGACCGCATGGAATCTCAGTGCTGCCATCGTTAATGAGAAAGATGTAATTGCAGAAGTATCTGATATGTACCGGCCCCCCACCGGAGGAATACACCCCAGAGAAGCAGCCCAGCATCATGCAAAGTATGCATCTTATGTGATCAGAGGAGTACTTGAGGAAGCAAACCAGAAAGGGGTCGATGCTTCACAGATAGATGCCATCTCTTTTTCCCAGGGACCCGGGCTTGGTGCATGCCTGCGTACCGTGGCAACTGCGGCCAGGATGCTTGCAATAACTCTTGATGTACCACTTGTAGGCGTGAACCACTGTCTGGCCCATGTTGAAGTAGGCCGCTGGAAAACACCTGCAACTGATCCTGTTACCCTGTATGTCAGTGGTGCCAACTCACAGGTACTGGCTTACAGGATGGGCAGATACAGGGTATTTGGAGAAACACTGGACATAGGACTTGGGAATGCCTTTGATAAGTTTGCGAGGAGTGCCGGACTTGGACATCCGGGCGGACCCCAGATAGAACAGTTTGCAAAAGGTGCTTCAAAATATATCCCACTCCCATACGTTGTAAAGGGAATGGACCTGTCATTTTCAGGATTATCTACGGCTGCAACTGAGGCTCTTAAGAATAATTCCATGGAGGATGTATGCTACTCTTTCCAGGAAACTGCCTTTGCAATGGTTGTTGAGGTCACTGAGCGTGCTCTTGCACACACCGGAAAGAATGAAGTGTTGCTTGCAGGTGGCGTAGGTGCTAATGCAAGACTTAGGGAAATGCTGAATATAATGTGCACAGAAAGGGGAGCTTATTTCCACGTGCCTGAAAAGAGGTTCATGGGAGATAACGGTGCTATGATAGCATATCTTGGACTTTTGATGTATGATTCAGGGAATGTACTTGATATTGAGAATTCGCATGTAAATCCTAATTTCAGGCCTGATGATGTTGATGTTACATGGCTTCCTAAAGATTTTGAAGGCGGGAGATGAATATGTACCTGACAAGTGGCGCCGAAGCTACCGTGAAGGTCGAAGATGGGATGCTCATTAAAGAAAGAGTGCCGAAGAACTACCGCCTGAAAGAGCTTGATGAAAGGATAAGGAAGGAAAGGACAAAGGCCGAGGCCAGATTGTTATCCGAAGCCAGAAGAGCCGGAGTGCCTACACCAATTATTTATGACATTGATAATTCCACGATAAAAATGCAGTATCTGGACGGAACTGCATTGAAATTCGTTATAGATGAGGATCTCAGTGAACAGATAGGGATCCTTGTAGCTGAACTGCACATGGCAGGCATTATACACGGGGATCTCACAACGTCCAATCTGATTCTTTTCAATGACAGGATATACATGATAGACTTCGGTCTTTCATTCTTTGAGAGCAGTACAGAAGCACGCGGAGTGGATGTGCACGTCCTGTTCCAGACGTTTGAGAGCACACACCGTGACCATGAAAAACTTATAGAGGCATTCTGCAGAGGATACCGGCAGGAATTCCAGCAGGCTGATGAAGTGCTTGAGAGAGTAAAAGAAATAGAGAAAAGAGGAAGATATGCGTAAAATTGTATTTGTCACAGGTAATAAGGGAAAATTCAGAGAAGTTAAGGATATACTGGCAGCCAGAGGATATGAAGTAATACAGAACACAGATGGCTATCCTGAACTTCAGGAAGATGATCTGGAACCTATTGCCGCATACGGTGCAAAGCTGTCAGCTGAGAGACTTGGAATGCCTGTTATGGTCGACGATTCAGGTTTATTCATCAATATTCTCAATGGATTCCCGGGCCCCTATTCTGCCTTTGTTGAAAAGAACCTTGGTAACCAGAGAATCCTCAAGATAATGGAGGAGGAGACAGACAGGAAAGCAGTCTTCAAATCCGTCATCGGATATTGTGAACCCGGAGGCGAACCACTAACATTTACGGGAACCGTTGAAGGAAAGATAGCTTTTGAAGAACTGGGGACCGGAGGTTTCGGATATGACCCTATATTCGATTACAACGGAAAGACATTCGGAGAACTTGGGGACGAGTTCAAGAACACAGTCTCGCACCGAAGAAGGGCGCTTGATAAGTTCTTAGAATGGCTGGATTGAAGGATTAAAATGAAGAGTGGGAGATAAACGTGGGGGTTAAAGTAACTTCATTTCTCAGGGATACACGTGGTGTTGATACCATCCCTCTAAAAATGGTATTCTATCTTACAGTAACCGGCGCAATTATAGTTATGGTAGCTGCTTCGTGGAATAGTTTGTCTCCGGTGTATTCCGGAGCAAAGGACAGCAAGCAAATAAGCGATGCTGCCCTTGAACTGCTTTCCATACAGAATGGATATGCAAGGAATATCCAGGAACAGAATAGTCCGGACGGATCTACATGTACTATTGAACTTTCCATATCAGATATCAACTATCTGGCATTTGGTATGGACCCGGACCCTGATATGAATGGGAACCTCACTGATACCCAGTGGATTGCGGAAAACAATACAATCATCTGCCAGTATGTAAATGGTGCCAAAGACAGATACAATATTGATGGCAATATCATTAATTTCAGAAAAGGAAAAATGGATAATACCGGTAAATGGATACTTAATGACGAACTGGATACGAATAAGAATATGGGAATTTTAATTGAAGGACCTGTGGAAGGTAAATTCAATTTTGAGCTAGTCCTTGCTGATGAAAAATATACTATTTCCCACTTTTGATATCGTCTTTAATATCTCAGCAGGATGTACTTTTCATCGAAATAAGCACCTGGTGTTGTAAAGTCGAATACTACAAGAGCTCCCGCTTCGGGCCTCACCTGGAAAGAAACTTCCGTCCTTGGAGCAAGACCTTCATATTCCTCGTCATCCTCCAGGAAAACTCTCCTTATATCCACCACAACTTCCATGATGTCACCTGTTCTTAAAACTGGTTGCGTGGCTTTGAATATAGTCTGATCACGTGTTCTTATTGGGCTTACTGAAAAATACTCATCTGTTGGCAGATGTATGACATCACTTGTATCTGCCGTATCATACCTGACATTGGCAACATGTGAACCATCTGAAAGATAAATGATAAGCTGTGACAGGTCAACATCCTCACTGCCCGGACCAAGGGATACGGAAATATGTAATTTTGTGATCTCACCATAATCAACTGAATCACTCACCACAATCGTACCAGAAGTACTACCTGAAGTATCTGATACAGTAAAATTATGAGTACCTGAGCGTGAGAAACGATATTCATAGTAGGATTCATCATCAACAGAGGTAGCATCCTCGCCATCAACTGAAATATTGAACGCTCCGGAAGAGGACATCCACTCAATCATTCCACCTTTGGAACAGGTTAAATTGGTATCAGAAACCACACCATCCGTGACAGTTACCGTAGTATATGTCGCACGTTCACCTTCTACACGGTCAATTCTCATGTTGGAAGCAACCTCACGTGTCGTTTCCTGGCCGGTCTGTGATGCCTTTTGCTGTAGCACACCAGAGGTCTTGATCAAAAGAGCTGATGCTACTGCTGCCACAAGTACCATCGAGATGAAGATGATAAGGGTACCTATACCTACCTGTGCACGGTTGTCACTGTGCATTAAATGCTTCTGATTTGCTTTCGTGCGATTCCCTCATGAAACGTTTTAGCAATCGTGTAACAGGATTATATTGCTAGACATACTATATTAATCCTGTTATTTAATACTATTGTGCTGATAATATAGATATTGCTGGATTAATATCTAAATATGGAATTATATATCGGAGTATAACGAGTCTAATATTTAAATTGACCTGAGAATAGCGCACCATATATAGAGGTTATCTAATTAGCTCCTAATCTCTCCCATTCTAATTAGACAAAATTTTCAA
>OBLN01000004.1_pt1 | contig 105678 bp, 91 predicted proteins | sample 1519301 | NCBI WGS metagenome assembly OBLN01 (sample SAMEA2452533, study PRJEB22499) | sediment metagenome | reverse complement strand
GGGCAAGAGCCCTTAACAACCCAAATGCAATTTACAGAAAGAATGGTACACTACCAACTCAAGGGCCACACCAATAAAGACCAGAAGGCCAAGAATAATCAAACTCGTTTTTTGCTTTCTACAAAAAAACCAAAGGAATTGGGTAGCTTTTAAGGAAACCTCCTTATTCATTCCGATAGGTACTCCCATTCTATTATAAGCAAAGCATCCGATTCCCTGGGGTCGAAGAACAAGAATTGGTGATCGGACAATGCCAGCAATGGGAATATTTCCCGATCCGTAACGCAGGAATTTTCCATTTCAAAATCTGAGTTGTATATATCGAACCTGAGCTTTTCGTCAGCGCCTGTGTAAAAGTAGAAATAGCGATCTCCATTCGGGATGAGCCGGCTGTATCCCCCCCTGGACTGCATTCCCATGGGCACATCTTTGCCAACGGCATAATGAAATGCGTAGAAATCAACATCCCGCTCCACGGTTTTTTCAATCTTTTTTTTCCTGAAATCGAAAATGGAAAAATTATAGGAACGCAGGCTGGGGACCAGAAGCCGATCCCTGGAAAGAAGAAAACAAGAGGGCGCCTGGTAGTATGATCTCAGTTTATTGTTGATGGCGACCTCGAACTTTTCGCCCGAATAGAATACTTCCCTTGTTTTTCCTTTGAGGTCGGTCAACCGCAAAATCAATTTATCATGCTGGGTGAACAAATAGCCGTCTTCCTTGGGGAACACATCCGCGGGGAGAAACGGCAGGTTGATTTCCCCGATGAATTCCCCCTCCGCTGAAAAGCGATACAAACGATTGATGGTTAAGATATAGATGTATTGATCGTCGCATTTCAGCCCGGAAAAAATCATGGAGAATTCGCCAGGACCGGTTCCCTTGCTGCCGAATTGCTTGACAAATTCCAGGTCTCGATTAAAGATTTTAATTGAATGGTCTTTCCAGTCCGCCACATAAATGTACCGGGAATTTTTGCAGGCATCGTAAATTCCCGCGAAGTAGAACCCTTCACCTTCATCCTGTGCGGGAATACGGCCTATTTCCCGGAGAATGACCTTGCGCGGAGTATGCTCCGGTTCAGGACTGCATCCGTCTATCGGAATCAGCAGTATGGCCAGAGTGCCAAGAATCAATAAATTTGAACACTTCAAGCGTGAGAGTATCTTCATGGTATTCCTTATTGAATAAGTCAGGAAATTCCTCTGAAAGCTGTACATAACGTTGCAGCAAAGTTTCAAGGCCCTTTTTTCTCCTTTCACATTCCAATCGCCTTTTTTCTTTGGAAAACTCAGGTCCCTGTATAACTGAAGCATAGCAAAGCTTACAAAGTCGTAAACACCAACAATCGTTGCATTCTTTTGTGTACCCTAGGTATTCATTTACAATTTTCCAAATACTTTCACTATTGAATCCACTGTGAACATTTCCAATGCTGAATCCCAACCCGACTTTCTCACACATGTGAAAGTTGCCTTTTGTGTCTACAAATGTTTTTTGTATTCCAGGAAGGCAAATACCATTGGGATATAGAGCCTTGGGGATGGGTCTAACAATACGTTTGTGAATATCCATCAGGCTTCGGAAAAACATGTTTTCCAAAAAGGGGCTGTCTTCACATTTAGCAAGGAGTTTTTTGTATTGTTTGATTAGGCGGAGCTCTTGAGACCTCAGCTGCTTGCTTTCGGCGTACATGTCAAAACGATCTAAAAAACCTGTATTATGGTCCTCCACACCAGACATGAGTATAACCCTGTTATTTTTCAATCTCTCTGTACTAAAGAACTCATAAATACGTTCCAGTTCGAAAGGCGGAGCGATTACAATAGAGTAGCCCACTTTTGTTTCATAGTATTCCTTGTCTATTGATCGAATCAGATCAAGGTTCTTCATTACAATGTCGAATGAACCTTCACCGTTCTTAAATCGTCGATACCGATCGTGGATATCCTTGGGGCCATCCAAGCTAACCAGGATGGAAAAATTGTATTTGATTAACTTATTGATAATAGATTGATTCAGAAGTGAACCATTGGTCGTCATTGCGAATTGAATTTTTGGCAAATATTCATGATAGTTCTTTTCAATGTATTCTATGCAACCAAATATTTTTTTCTGTTCAATCAGAGGTTCTCCTCCATAAAAGCCCACGGTAAGCCCTCGTTAGGCGTTTGAATGAAAATGTGAAGAATGATTTATCAAGAAATCAATTGATTTCTTGATGATCTCATTAGGCATTGAATTTGGAGGTGATTCCGCTTTAGTCAAATCATTTGCATATTCACAATAATGGCAACGGAAATTGCATTTCTCCGTTATATTCAGAACAATATGGTTGACGCAGTTTCGCAGTATTGCATCATACTCTGAGAATGAAAATGGAAACTTGAAATCAATAGAATTTTTTCCTGAGAACCAGCCTTTTTCTTTGTTGAGCTTAGTAATCTCTGCCAAGGAATCACTGTATTCATGCTTATATTTGTTGAGATTTGATTTGCCATTATCAGGATTTTTTGAAGTGAATTTAAAAAAGCGCTCTTCTGATAATGATAAAAGATCATAGAAAGGTTTATCTACTTCCATAATATTGTTAGAACCAATGTCATAGCAATAAAATCGATTACTATGCGCGAATAGTTTTATGAAAGGTTTTCCAATCATCTTCATTTATGAATTTCAAGGTGTCTTGCCCTACAGTATCTGTCAAAAAACTTCCTGGTTTGGGAAAGCCTCAGATTCTTCCAAAACCATAAGCTCACGATAACCATAAAATTGATTCTATAACTAAGACAAGATCGTGCCTGTGAGAATTAGATTTCATTTACCAAAAAGTTAGGTGTCTGAAATTTTTTACACTATAACCCCAAATTTGCAGGCAATCAACAGGAACACTATCTATGCCGGTACAACGTTGTTATAGAACATCTTTACAGTTGATAATTCAATTAACTCCAGATTTGTTCATACATACCAGTCGCATATCCGATAAGGTAATCACTACCATTACCTGCACAATGACAACGAAATGCACATGCCCCGATTATGTCTATTGGCATAATCGGGAAACCTGGGAAACCAGTTGGATTAAATACTTTTTTAATCATTTTTGCCTCCAGTCTATTTTGGTTGGTTATAATAGTCGTTGGCACCATTTCTTAGCCCGATTCTATAATTGGGCCCCCATCCGGTTCCACAGCCGCATCCGCAATTTACCGCTGAACTCTTAAGTTTACTGATGTCGTCATACGCAAAACGGAATAATTTAATCATAATCGTTCCCCTTTTTAATCGACTGGAGGTATTCTCATCCAAGCGCCTGCTCCAGTACCATCGAAGTACCCCGAAGCGTATTCACTTGAATGCCCCGCGCAACTACACAAACACCCACATCGTGGTTCAGCCAAACGAACCGAGTTTCCCCCAAATAAAAAAACATTCATTATCATTATGTCTCCTTCTCAGTCAACCGTGATAAAAGTCCCCAAAGCCCATTCCATCCAAATATCCAATGCCATAGTCTCCAGGTTGTCCTACACACCTGCAGTGACAGGTACAGTCTGCTTTTTCCTTCGGAATGGTTGGTTCGTGACTAGAAAATATCGTTATCATGGCCCCCTCCTTAATGTTTCCGACCATGACAAAACTGTAATGCACAAAAATGCAGAATTCAAGGTAGAAAATTTTGATATTTAAAACAAACAGGGCGGCTTATTCGGTATTCGGCAGAACGGGGTTTGTCTAAATTTCAGGTTTTTCGCGTTTCAGACCCAGATCACCCAGGAGTTTCCCGGGAACCGTTGAAGGCGATCCGGTCAACAGGCAGAGTGACGAGGTGGTCTTGGGAAAGGCGATCAGGTCACGGATCGATTCGGCCCCGGTCATGAGCATGAGGATGCGGTCCAGCCCCAGGGCGATGCCCAGGTGAGGCGGTGCGCCGTATTGCAGCGCCTGGACAAAAAAGCCGAATTTTTCGCTGATTTCGTCTTCACCCAGCCCCAGCAGGGAAAAGATGCGTTGCTGCAACGCCGCTTCGTGGATGCGGCGGCTGCCGCCGCCGATTTCCACGCCGTTGAGCACCAGGTCGTAGGCGACAGACAAGACCCCGAGCGGGTCGCTTTCCAGGCGGGGAATATCCGCTTCCCTGGGTGCGGTAAAGGGATGGTGGTGGGAATCCAGGCGGTTTTCCTCGGCATTGTGGAAAAACAGGGGAAAATCGGTCACCCAGAGAAAGGCGTTTCGGGTATGGTCAGCAAGGTCCGCGCCCAGGTAGCTGCGCAGGCTTCCCAGCAATGGCAGGATCTCATCCCGTTTCCCGGCCACAAGCAGAACAATGTGGTCTGCAAAAATCTCCTGACTCTTGAAAAAATCACGGATCCGCGCTGCATCCGCCTTGATCGAAGCCTTAAAGCCGTCCGCGCCGGGTTTGAGCCAGATAACTCCCTGTCCACCGCGTTCGCGCACGAAGGCCTGCAGTCCGTCCAACGCCTTGCGGGAAAACGCCTCGGCCCCGGGAACAACCAGTCCGCGCACCGTCCCGCCCCCGGCGATGATGCCGTCCAGGATGGCCGAACCCAGTTCTCTGGCCGCGGTGGTGAAATCGCGGATTTCCAGGGGAATGCGCAGGTCCGGCTTGTCACTGCCGAAGCGGTCCATGGCTTCATTCCAGGTCAGGCGCGGGAAAGGCAGTGGCAGCGGTTTTTCGATCAAGGCATAGATCCGCTCCATCATGCCTTCGATCAGGCTGAACAGCCCTTCGGGATCCATGAAGCTCATCTCGATGTCCACCTGGGTGAACTCGGGCTGGCGGTCGGCGCGCAGGTCTTCGTCACGAAAACAGCGGGCCATCTGGTAATAACGCTCGAAACCGGACACCATCAACAATTGCTTGAACAACTGGGGCGATTGCGGCAGGGCGAACATGCGGCCTTTATAGATCCGTGAGGGAACCAGGTAATCGCGTGCCCCCTCGGGCGTGGCCTTGGTCAATATGGGGGTTTCGATTTCAAGAAAGCCCTGTTTATCCAGGTAGTTGCGAATGGCCAGCGACACCCGGCTGCGCAGTCGGAAACGCTCCTGGTGGATCTGCCGACGCAAATCCAGGTAACGGTATTGGAAGCGGAGTTCGTCGGAAACCGTGGTTTTTTCGTCCGGGAAAAAAGGGGGAACGCCGGATTCAGCCAGCACGGTCACCGCTTGTGCCAGCAGCTCCACATTTCCGGTGGGGATGCGGGGATTGGGATTCTGGCGCATTCTCACGCGCCCGGTCACGGCCAGTACCCATTCCCGGCCGAAACGGTGTACCAGCCCCGGATCGGTGAAGGATTCATCGAATACCACCTGGGCGATGCCGCTGCGATCACGCAGGTCAACGAAAGTGACACCCCCCATTTCCCGCTTGGTGCGTACCCAGCCGAACAGGGTGATGTCGCGTCCCTGCAGGGAATCCGAAAGCTCTCCACAAAAGAATTCCCGTACTAGCTTTTGCGTTGATCCAGCCATTGCAGCAGCTCCTGTTGGGGGATACGAACCTGTTCCTGTCTGACCATATCCTTGATGGAGACCTCTCCTGAAGCGGATTCCTCTGTTCCCAGGACCAGGGTGAACGCCGCATTCATGCGATCGGAACGGCGGAATTGCTTTTTCAGGTTGGCGGCGGAGTAATCCAGGTAGGCAGGGTACCCCGCCCGCCACAATTGGCGCGCGAGTTTCATGGCATCGGCGCGGCTGTCAGCGGACTGGCAGGCCAGGAAACAGATTTGCGGGTCTTTCCCGGGAGCGATTTCCAGGTGGAGCAACAGCCGTTCCATGCCGGCGGCAAAACCGATCCCGGCGATGTCCGGACCGCCGAGGTCGCGGACCAGGCGGTTGTAACGTCCGCCGCCGAGTATGGCGTTCTGGGCGCCCAGGCGGTCTGACGTGATCTCAAAGGCGGTGCGGGTATAGTAATCCAATCCGCGCACCATGCGTTCATTAACGGTATACGGGACGGCGTAGGTGTCCAGCCCGGCCCGTACCCCGGCGAAATGGTCGGCGCATCCGCGGCACAGGTGAGGCGTGATGGTGGAAAAGGTTGCGGCGGCCGCGCGGCAACCCGGCTGTTTGCAATCAAAGATCCGCAGGGGATTGGTGTCGATCTTGCGTCGGCAGTCCAGGCAGAGTTCTTGCTGGTGGGCCCGCGCTTCCTGCTGCAGGACCTTCAGGTATGCGGGACGGCATTCCTCGCAGCCCACGGAGTTGACCTCGAGGGAAATCTCTTTCAATCCCAGTTCTTCCAGAAATGCGTAGGCGGCGTACACCACTTCCGCGTCGAGTTCCGGGTTTTCCTCGCGAAACACCTCGACTCCGAACTGGTGGAACTGGCGAAAACGGCCTTTCTGCGGTTTGTCGTAACGGAACATGGGCCCGATATAGAAAAAGCGCAGGGGAAACACGGCGTCAAACAATCCGCCCTCGATGGCCGCCCGCACCACGGAAGCCGTGTTTTCGGGCCTCAGGGTCAGGCTGCGGCCGGCCTTGTCCTCAAAGGTGTACATCTCTTTCTGCACCACTTCGGTGGCGTCACCGATACCGCGCTGGAACAATTCGCTGTGTTCAAACATGGGGGTACGGATTTCGCGGTAGAGAAATCGCGAGTAGAACTCACGAATCCGTTCTTCGAGGATCTGCCAGGCGGTGATTTCCGGATACACGATATCCCGGGTCCCCCGGGGAGCATTGATGCGGTTCATAAATACCCCAGCGATTTCAGCATTTCTTCATGGCGTGGATCGATCTTGCCCGGACGCCCTTTGGACGCGATCAAGGCCCGGGATAGTTTCAATACGGCGTTGTACAATTCGGATTTCATTTTCGGATCCGGGCAGTCTTCAAAGCGGTTGTCGATTCCCAGGGGGTCGTTCTGCATCTGGATCAGCTCGATTTTGTCATCGCTGTGGCCCGGGTAGTGGATAATCTGCCAGGGTGCGTTCACGATTGAAAACGCGTCGAAATAGGCTTCCGGTGAATAGGTTTCCAGAATGATCCGCCGGAATGGAATCGGATCCAGCAACGACAGCCCATCCATGAATTCGGGAACCGGACACCCGGCAACCCGGAGCAGCGTGGGGGCGACATCCAGCGTGGACACGGGGTCGGCTGAAGGCGGGGCGGACGCGATGCCTTTCCCCGCCAGGATCAGCGGCACGCGGGTGTAGACGGGGTTGAGATAATGGATGTGACCGTAATGCCGGCGGTATTCACCCAGCCCTTCCCCGTGGTCGCCGATCACCAGGAACACGGCGTCATCCATCATGCCGTGTTCGCGGATTTTTTTCAGCAACAGGCCGATCTGGGAATCCATGTAGTGCACCTGTTCTCTGTACAGGCCGGGGCGGGAATCGGGGTGTTCCAGCATGCGGTAGATGAAAGATACCCGTACGCGCCGGGGCTCAGAGTCGCTGTTGGTGATCTCCAGGGGAGAGCGGAAGCGCGAGGCGAGGTAGTTGGCCTGGCGCTTGTTGCGTGTCCTGCGCCAGTGGGAAGGGATCTTGAGCCCGATCATTTCAGCCGCTCCGGTTTCGGGAGTCAGCAGAAAATCCTGGTAGGAGATAAAGCGCACCCGGGTCTCTCCCGGACCCTGGAATTCGCGCGGGATTTCGGTCTCCAGGGTAAGGCGGGTTTTCCCCGGCGGCGCCATGAAATCCACCTGGACCCGGGGCTGGTCGGTGCTCAGGTGGGAGTGGATTTCGCGTCCGTCTAGAAGGATACGGAATTTCTCGGAGAAGCGGGGCGGGTAATAGGGTTCGTGGGGGTCGGAGTAGTGAAACCAGAAAAAGGTTTTCCTGTTGCGGAAACGCTCGAGCGCGGCAAAGGCGTCGCGGTTGACTTCCGCGGCGGTGCGGTACCACAGGTTGGGGCGGAAATTTTCCGCATAAGAATCAAAGCCCTTGGCCGTGCCGAAGTCCTTTTTCAGGACGCCCAGCGATATGGCGGCGGCGCCGTGATATCCTTTGGATTTCAACAATTGCGACAGACTGGGATGGGGGATCTCCTGGATCTGTCCGTTGTTGTAGACCTTGAGCCGATGCGGAGGCAGCGAATACAGCATGTTCAAATGGGACGGCAGGGTGATGGGGGTCAGGGCGAAGGCTTGCGACCAGGTGCGTCCGCGTGCGGCCAATGCGGCCAGGTGGGGGGTGTCGGAATTACCGGGCGTTAAATTAACTGCATCCGCGCGGGTGGTGTCCAGTGTCAGCAGGAAGATGTATTTCGGCTCGATCGCTTTTCGCGCGCACGAAAGCGTCAGCAGCAGCACAAAAAGCAGCAGGGGCAGCCGCATTCCGCGGCGGATGCCCCGGGCTGCGGAACCGAACCGGTGCGTTGCGGCGACCACGGCGGCTTGTGGGCGTTTCATGGGTCAGTCGCTGTTTTTGTCGATCTCGTTCTGCAGCAGGTCGCCGATTGTGGTGATGGAGTCGGTACTGGGGGTCATGTATTTTTCAATCTCTTCGCGTTCCTTCTGCTTGGCGACGGCGCGGAAACTGAGGTAAACCCGCTTTTTATCGGGGTGGCTGGCAACAACAGTGGCCTGCCGTGTTTCGCCCGCTTTGACCAGTTCCTGCAGATCTTCCGGGGTGATGCGGTTTTCATCCACTTCGCCGATGCGGACAAAGCCTTCGATGTTGCGACTGATCTCCACGGCCACGCCGCGATCCATCACGCGTTTTACTTTCACGTCGATAATCGATCCGGGCGGATTCTGGGTAAAGAACTCATCCCACTCGTCATCGGTCAATTGCTTGAGGCCGAGTTTGATCTTGTAGTTCTGGTCCAGTTCGCGGTCCAGGATGACGGCGGTGATTTCCTCTCCTTCCTTGAGGAATTCCCTGGGAGTGTCGATGCGGAAATAACTGATGTCGGAGATCTTGATCACGCCTTCCACCTGGGGCTCCAGCTCCACGAATACGCGTGAGTTGAGAATTTTTCGCACCACGCCCTTGACCGCTTCTCCCGGCTGGTGCTGATCGATGTATTTTTCTTCCGGGCGCATTTCCAGTTGTTTCAGCCCGAGCTTGATCTTTTTTTCTTCCGGATGGAGTTCGATCACCTGTACCCACATCTCATCGCCCACGGCGACGTATTCCTCGACGGTTTTGGGTTTGCCTTCCCAGGTCAGGTCGGAAATATGCAGCAGGCCTTCCACCCCGTCTTCCAGCTCAATGAAGGCGCCGAAATCCACGATCTTGGTTACTCTGGCCACGAGTCTTTTTCCCACCGGGTACTTGGTTTCAATGTTTTCCCAGGGATCGTCGTGAAGCTGTTTCATGCCCAGCGAGATTTTCTGCTTTTCCCGGTCCAGGTTCAACACCAGCACTTCCACTTCGTCACCGCGTTTCAGCTTGTCCTTGGGGTGGTTGACCCGGCCGTAGGAAATGTTGTCGCGGTGGACGAGGCCGTCCATGCCGCCGATATTGACAAAGACGCCGTAATCGGTCACGGTGCTGACTTCCCCTTTCACGACCTGTCCGGGTTTCAGGTGGTCGAACAATTCCTTGACTTTTTCGCGGCGTTCCTCTTCCTGGATGACTTTGCGCGATACCACTCCCGAGTGGTCCTTGGGATTGAGGCGGGTGACGCGGAAGGTGAACTCCCGGCCCAGCAGGCGCGAGGGGTCCTTGACGCGGCGGATGTCGGCCTGGCTCATGGGCAGAAACATCTCCGCGCCCATGTCCACGATGAAACCCTTGTTTTCCGGCACTTCGCGCACGACCTTGCCCTGGATCGGCGTGCGTTGATCGTAGGCGTTCTGCACTGTCTCCCAGCCGCGGCGCTTGATGATCTCTTTGTGGCTGACCACGATGTAGCCTTCTTTGCGGTTCGCGCGCAGCGGCATGACCGTGATCGTATCACCGGGTTTCCGGGAAATATTTCCGTCCCAGTCTTCTATTTCCTTGCGATCGAGGATGCCTTCGGTTTTGTGACCGATATCCACAATGACCCGATCCGCTTCAATCGCGACAATGACGCCTTCAACCGGCTCGTTGTCTTCAATTGTTTTCAGGTCGTATTCCTTGATGAGGTCACCGAATTCATCTCCGTTCGGGATCTGGTCGATATCCTTGGGTTTATCCATGGTGCATTCTCCTTTGATCTATATCCAACCTTGTTGCGGGTTTTGGATTGTATGCGCTGACAAAATTCTCTACCTTTTCAATCTCATCCGGAGGTGTCGAGGCGCCGGCGGCAATGCCCACGCTGCGGCAGTCCGCGAGCCAGTCATGAAAAGCAGGGTCATCCAGAGCCGCGCTGCCCTCGATATGCAGGGTGCGGGGGTTGTGGCGCTTGGCGATGCGCACCAGTTTCCCCGTGTTCGAAGAGTTGCGGCCGCCGATCACCACCACGCAATCGACTTGCGGAGCCAGGCGGCGTACGGCTTCCTGGCGTTCACGCGTAGCGTCGCAAACGGTGTTGTGCACTTCCAGGCGTTGCGCCCGCCCGGCCAGGATGGCTTCGATCTCGCGAAAGAAATCGAGGTCCAATGTGGTCTGGGCCACTACACCCATCACCGGCATGCGGGGTACGGCCAGCGCTTCTTCACGGCTGTTGACAATGATCGGATTGGTGGCGTAACTGCTGGCCGCGATGATTTCCGGGTGATTGCGGTCGCCGACGATGACCACGGGAATGCCCTGCTGTTCGAAACGCTCGATGATGCAGTGGGTTTTTTTGACCAGCGGGCAGGTGGCGTCCAGCAGTTGAAAACCCGCTTCGCGCAGCTCGGCCTCTTCGCCGGCAGGGATGCCGTGGGTGCGGATCACCAGGGTTTTGGCCGGGTCGGCCGCAAGGCGGTCGCGGATGCAGGCCACTCCTTTTCGGGCCAGATCGGAAAGAACGGACTGATTGTGGATTAATTCACCGAGAACCTGAATGTCCCGTCCTTCATTGCGAAGTCCATGGATCAGTTCAAGGGCTCTCTTGACGCCGAAGCAGAAACCGGCCTGATCTGCGATGCGAACGATCATTAGACGTATACGTATCCATTCGAAAAATTGAATTTTGAAGTACATCGTATACCAAATCCGTCCCCGTGTCAAACGCCGTTGCCAACGGTGAAAGGGTATTTGCGGGCTCATTCAAAGATTCCTCGCTGGTTTTTAGTGAAAAGAGAAAAGTGAAAAGAGAAAAGTGAAAAGTGAAAAGTCGAAAGTGAAAACGTAAAGAAAAAACTTTATATGTTTATACGCACCGGCCCCAATGTGTGAGCCTGTTTTCTGCCTTCTACGTTCTACTGGGCGGCCACAGGGGGCCTCCCCTACATTTTTCAACTTCTTCCCTCTTCAACTCTTCAACTCTCCAACTCTTCAACTCTTCAACTCTCCTCCCCTGTTTTGACATCCCAACAGCGGCGATTTAGAATGATCTCTGTGGGGAAGGGTCGACGGCCCCGTGTGCGCCGGCCCGACTGCCGGGGAAAATATTTATTTTCTGGGAGGGTGTGATGAAGCATACAAAAACCGCTCCGGTGATCCTGGTACTGGCGGCATTCTTTTTGCTGCAGGCCTGTGGCGCAAACGGCAATCACTACGAGTGGACGATCGAGGAAAGTGACGGTACCCGGGCCGTAAGCGGAAGTTTCACGGGGACGGATCAGAACAACGACGGCGTGATCACGAAAAACGAACTCGAATTTTTCCAGGAAGAGGCGGCGCTGCATTTTGTTTTCAGCCAGGCGGCGGAGTGGAAGAAATCCTTCACCCCCGAATCACTGCCCAAGATCGTCCACGGCCTGAATGACCTGCAGACCTTCCGCTTCGACCTGGAGGCTTTCGCGAAGGGCGAACCCGGCCTGCAATTGGAAACCAATACGAAGGAAAGCGTGCAGCAGAAAGGCTATCATTTCTGGCGCAAGCTGGACCTGTCCGACCCGGCTGAAGGCCCCACCCTGGTCAACGGCGTGGGCGACGGTACCCAGGGGCTGGAACTGTCCATGCGCACGTTGGAAAACGCCTCGGTCAAGGTTATCCGCCGGTAATCCCACGCAAATTTTTCCCCGTTGACGGAAGGGGATTTCCGGGGTATTCTCTTTTCATGCTGCGCATATTCAGCGGATTGTACAAGGGCCGGAAACTCCGTTCCGTGAAGCATCCCGATGTGCGTCCCACCACGGCGCGGGTCAAGCTGGCTTTCTTTGACGCCATGCAGGCGGAGGTGCGGCAAGCAGTGTTTCTGGACGGTTTTGCCGGTGTCGGCAATATCGGCATCGAGGCCCTGAGCCGCGGCGCCCGCTACGTGGTGTTCATCGAAGAGTTGCGCGAATGTGTCAAGGCGCTGCGCCACAACCTGGAAAAGATCGGCGTGCCTCCCGATTGCTATCGCATCATCAACGGCGATTACAATCGCAGCGTGATCCAACTGGCCAAAGACGGTTTCCAGTTCGACCTGGTTTTCCTGGACCCGCCCTACGGCCTGCTGGAGTACGCCGATCCCGTCAAGGTGGCGGCCAAGCGCGGCCTGCTGGCGCCCGGTGGAAGGGTAATCCTGGAACGGCCGGCGCTGATCGATTTCACGTCCCGCTGGCTGGAACGGGTGCACAGCCAGAAAGTGGGGAACCGCCGCCTGGATTATTACGCGCGCGCCGCACTTTCGGAGGACGGTTCTTCACCTTCGGAGGACGGTTCGAGGCCCGATTCTTCCAAAATGGATTGAAAAACTTCCCGGTCCACGTGGGTGCGGGGGTTGGACGGAGGGGAGCAGCCTTCCGCGGGGGCGATGGAGAGTTCGTACGTGCCGATGCGCCGGGCCAGGTCAATGATTTCCACTTTATCCAAACCGATCAGGGGGCTGTAGACGGGCAGGCCCGATTCCGCACGGTACGCCGCCATGTTGCTCAGGGTCTGCGAAGCCACCTGGGCCAGGCTGTCCCCGGTAACGATTCCCAGGGCGCCCGTGCGTCGCGCCAGCTCGCCGGCGTGCCGGTGCATCAGGTACTTGCAGATCACGCACAGGTAGGGGGCGAGGCGGCGGTTGTCGCGCAACTTTTCGAAGCTTCCCGCAAACAGGGTGTCGTGCGGAATCGTTTCCAGGCGGATGGTCCGCCCGGCCGCGAATTCCTCCAGTTGCCTGCGCAGGTTTCCCACTTTTGCGTTGTCATCGTCCCCCATGGAAAAATGCAGCAGAATCGGTTCCACCCCGCGTTTCATCATCAGGAAGGCGGCCACCGGTGAATCGATGCCGCCGGATATGAGCGCAACCAGTTTGCCGGCGCTGCCGAAGGGCATGCCTCCGAACCCGGCAACACGCCGGGAAAAGACAAAGAACGCGTCCGGGCCGATCTCGACTTCCAGGTTGAATCCGGGTGAAGAAAGGTTGACCGTGGCGCCGGTGGCGAGGCGCACATCTTCTCCCAGGCGGCGCTCCACTTCCATGGATGTGAGGGGAAAATCCTTGTCCACGCGCTGGCAACTGATGCGGAAAGAGCCGGCTTGCCGAACCTGGGGGAAAAATGTCTCCGCCGCCTTTTTCAAGTCTTGCATGCGCCGGGGCACTTCGCGGGCGGGGCTGAAAGAAAAAACCCCCAGCACCCGCTCCAGTGAGACCTCGCGGTTGATTCCGCGCACGTAGATGCGACCGTGAAATCGGTCCACCGCTCGAAACGGCACCCCCTCGCGCTTGAGAAAGGCGCGGATGTCCTTGCACAAAAGGTTTTCGAAGTGCGAACGGTTGCGGCCCTTGAGCCCGATTTCGCCATAACGCACGATCAGGGTGTCGGGAGTCATTTTCCGGCAGAATTCCTTGTGCCCGCTGCGAAATCTTTTCCGGTCAGTTCCCCTAAATGCCGCAACAGGATGGCGCCCGTGCGCTCGATGCGGAAATTTTGTACCACCCGCCGCTGGCTTTCCAGCACGCGTTGCCGCAGGGATTCATCGCGCAAAACGCGGTCGCACAAGGCGGCGATCTCCAGGGGTGCTTTTCTGTGGACCAGCAGGCCGCCGCCGCCCATGGTTTCCGCCACGGCACCGGCGTCAAACGCCACCACGGGGATGTCGAGGTGGAAGCTTTCGGGAACGGGAGCGCAGAAGCCCTCGTGCTCGCTCATGTGCAGGTAGAGGTGGGCCATGCGGAAATAGGAAATCAACTCATCCTCGGGCACATGGCCGGTAAAAAAAATGTGCGGATTATTGAATCGTGCCACCATTTTCTGTAACGCGGACAGGTAGCGCTCGAAGCCGCGGTATTCCCCCACCAGCAGCAGGCGGGAATCGGGGTTGAAAAAGCGTTGGTAAAGGTGAAAAACGCGGATGATTTCTTCGATGCGCTTGTTGGGAATGATGCGCCCGACGTAGAGGATGTTGGTGCGGCCGTCGCTGAACAGGTCGCGGATCACCGGCACCACGGGCCGGGAAAACTTTTCAAAATCCATCACCAGGGGCAGCACGCCCGTGGGCGAAAATCCCAGCTCCTTGAGCTCGGCTTCGTTGAATTCCGAATCCCCCAGCGCCAGGTCGACCTTGCCCACCAGGTTTTTCAGCTCCACCCGGCCCTTGAAACAATCCTTGGCCAGGACACGGTGGTAATCGAGGAAAAAATGGTGGGGGGTGATGTTGTGGTAGATCATGACCTTGCGGTCCGGCAGGCGCAGGAAGGTCTTGGTCACCGGCGAGCCGATCGAGAAGTGGAAAACGGCCACGTTGTCGCTGTCGGCGTACTTGCCGTATTCCCTGTGGTTGATGATCTGCCCGGCGTAGCGCGGATGGTAGAAAAGCGCGAAGATCTCGGATTCGATGCCGCGCCCGCGCAGGTAATTGCGGATCTGCAAGGCTTCGTTGCCGATCGCGTCGCCATAGGAATAGGAGGTCAGAAACTGGTGAACGTTCATGAGCCGTTGTACAGTTTGTCTTCGATCGCCCGTTGGCGCGCTTCCAGAAAGGCGATCTTGTCTTCCAGTACCTTGATCTTGGTTTTGGACAATTCTTCTTCGATTTTCAGTTTCGAGGCTTCCACGATCATGTTGTTGATGGTGTTGTGCAGCAGTTTGACGTATTCCTTGCTCTGCTGGACCACGGGAATCAGGGTCTTGAGGTGGTGGATGTCGCGGCTGTTGCTGTTGGAAAGCTCCACGATCAGGTTCTGCAGGTCCGTGCGGAACGGACGCAACATGAAGCGCAACAGGGGCATCATCAGCCGGCGCAGCAGGCCGAGCGCTTTTTTGGCCGCTCCGCCCTCCAATTCCGGTTCAATATGGAAGGGGGTATAATCCGCGCTTGCATGTTCGGGATAGAGGTGGTTCTCGTAGACATTGGGAATTTCCAGGAAATCGGGCAGGGGCTGCAATTCCATCTCTTCGATTTCGCTGATTTCGACCTGGCGCAGCAGTCCGGAGGATTTTTTTTCCTCGATCTGCCGGCGGATTTCAACCATGATCTGTTGCACGTCGATATCTTCAGCGGCGCTGAACAGCGGTTTTTCCGGGTTGTTTGTCTCGTCGGTCATGATGCCTCTCCTGAGCGGAAACGCGGCGGATTTCCCTGTGCAGACTAGCACAGGGGTGCCCGCCAAGTCAACTTTTTGGCTGATGGACGACGGTTGCCGCCGTGGGCGGGGGGATGTGCACTTTTTTTATTTTTTCGGGTTTGTGGCGGCACAAACGCCCTTTTTGGTGTTATATTGTAACGTTACGAGGGTTCACGTTACTGTGTGGCCCGATTTCCGTCCAGGAGGTTCGCAAATGGTCTGGATTGACAATAGCAAGTGCATCGGCTGTAACCTTTGCGTCGAAGCCTGTCCGCAGGGATTTTCCATGCAGGGAAACCTCGCCGTGGTGAAAGACGGCAACGCTCCCTGCGTGAAGGCCGCGATCGCGGCATGTCCGGTAAACGCGATTCGCGAAGGCCGGCCATCTGAACCGGCTTTTCCCGAACCGGATTCCAATCCGCAGGGGTTCGGCCCGGGCTCCGGCTCCGGCCGGGGAATGGGCCGGGGGGGCGGCATGGGCCGCGGTATTGGTCGCGGTATGGGGCCCGGCCGTGGTTCCGGCATGGGCCGGGGGATGGGTGGTGGTCGCGGCGGCGGACGTGGCGGCGGTGGACGCGGCGGCGGAGGGAGGTGACTTCATGCCCTGGATCAATCAGGCGGATTGCACAGGCTGTGGGGTATGCGTGGAAGTATGTCCCGTGGATTCGATCACGCTGGAAAACGCTGTGGCGGATATCGACATGGTAACCTGTATCCATTGCGGTCTGTGCCACGATGCCTGTCCGGTTGATGCCGTACGCCACGACAGTGAACGAATTCCCGAAGAAATCAGCGTGAATGTGTCACGTACCCTGGAATTCATGGATGCCTGCCGGCGTCTTCTGGGCGCCGGGGAAGACCGCAAATGCCTGGAACGCATGGTTCGCCATTTCCGCAAAGAGAAAAAAGTGGTTGAGTCCACCCTGGTCCAGCTGGAAGCGATGGTGAATCAAGGAAAGACGACATGACCTCACCCTGCCACGCGCCCGGGGATATCGTTTTCGGGCCGGTGCCTTCAAGGCGCCTGGGGCAAAGCCTGGGCATCAATCACATTCCGTCCAAGCATTGCACCTACTCCTGCATCTACTGCCAGCTGGGGCGTACCGACCGCATGACAATCGAGCGCAGGGAGTTCTACCCGCCTGATGAGATCCTCGCGGCTGTAACGAATAAGCTGGCCGCAACTGAGAAGAACGGTGAAACCGTGGATTACCTGACCTTTGTTCCCGACGGCGAACCCACCCTGGACATCCACCTGGAAAGGGAGATCGATCTGCTCCGCTCTCGGAATATCCCGATCGCGGTGATTACGAATGCGTCGTTGATCGACAATCCGGAAGTACGGCGGGCCCTGGCGAAAGCCGACTGGGTGTCTCTAAAGATGGATGCCGTGGATGAAAAGACCTGGCGCGCCGTGGATCGGCCCCATGGTTCTTTGAGCCTGGACGCCATCCTGGAGGGCGCGCTGGCTTTTTCGCGCGGGTTTTCCGGGAAACTGGTTACGGAAACCATGCTGGTCAGCGGGGTCAATGATACAACCGCAGTTCTGGAAGAGCTGGCGGCTTTCCTGGATCTGCTTCGCCCCGGGACGGCATATCTTTCCATCCCCATTCGCCCGCCGGCCGAATCCGGGGTACGCGCTCCGGATGCGACCGCCATGACCCGGGCCTGGCGCATTTTGAGCGCCCCCGTTGACAAGGTGGAGACCCTGACCGGTTACGAGGGCAACGCTTTCGCCGCCAGCGGCGACGTGGCGGCGGACCTGCTCAGTATCACCGCGGTCCATCCCATGCGTGAAGACGCCGTCGAGGAACTGCTGGCCCGCTCAGGGGGGGGCCGGGACATCGTCGAGCGCCTGGTGGCGGAAGGGAAAATCCTGCGTACCGAGTTCGACGGCTTCCGCTTTTACCTGCGCAACTTCAAGACTTAACCTGCATTTTCAACCCCGATTTATCTGTCGCGGGAATAGCGCTTGAGTGTTTTCAAGTAGAGGTTGCGTTGCTGCGGGGTTGCCGCGTACCAGGTGAGTTTCTTGTCTGTTCCCGCCGTGCTGCCGATGATGGCGCCACTGATCAACCCCAGCGGGACCAGAAACACCGGGGGACCCAGGAGAGTTTCCGGGTCGACATGAATGGCGTGGCCGATGAGGAAACCCGCGCCGCCGCCCAGGATCAATCCCGGGACGAATTTTGATTTTCGCAGCACCCGGACCGTGCGGACCTGGTCCAGCCTGATGCCGGTTTCCCGGTCTGTGGTTTTTTCGTAAACCAGCAAGGAGTCGGGTTGAACGCGCAAGAGTTCCCCGCGCACCAGGCGGTTTCCCTGTAACTGTACTTCGACAAGGGCGCCGTGCTGCCTGCGCGCAGTCAGTGGAGCCTGAACGGCCACGAAAAAGATGAGCGCCAATGCGATCGTGGATCTAAAAATCATGAGTGTATTCAATATACTCTGCCCCCCCGGTTTCAATTCGAGCACAGCTTCGGCATTCAGTCAAGAAAAAAAACAATTTGAACCGCTTCAGTCAGCCGACTTTTCCGCTGTTGCGAAAGCGCGCAGGCTATCGGCATGAAAGGTCCATTCGGGCGTGACCAGGGTATCTGACTCCGGGAGGCGGTACCAGGGAGAGAGCTTTGCATCATCTGGATTTTTGAGCACGTGCATCTCCTGGGCGGGCATGTAGCTCTGCGCCAGCAGGAAAACCAGTTCCCCGGATTGTGCATGCCGGGCCAGGTCCACAACCAGTACGGCGTGACCGGGAAAGCCTCCCTCCACGAAGACATCGCCGCTGCGGATCTGGTTCAGGGGCCTGGGCGTCATTTCCCGCTGCAGCGAGTGGCTGCCGGCATAGATGAACAGGGTCGTCAGGTAGCGGCGCAAAGAGGAGTATGACCGGTCCGCTGTGGCCCGGTGTTTCCACGTGACGCGGTTGTTGCGCACGACCGGGCGTTCTCCTTGGGCCCAGCGGGCAAAAGGGAAAACATCCCCGCAGGTAAAGTGAAAGCAGATTTCGCTTGAGCGGCCGTTGGAAAAAAGGTACTCAGCCCGAAGGCGAATCACCGCGTCGGCGCATTGCTGCAGGTTCCGCGGCCCGGTGTCGAGGGCGATCACCGCATGGTGGGCGGCCTGGTTGGCCTTGAGCGTCCCGTTGAACAGCCGAACCGGGCTGCCGGCGGGTTTCAGCGGCAGGCGGCGCAGCCATTGGGCGAATGAGCCCGGCTCGACCATTGTGCGCCGATATCCGGGGGGCGGCGCGATGCGCTCCTGAATGGGCGCGATGATCTCTTCCCGGGACAACCATGGATATGGGGGGTTGATGCTTTGTGAAAACCCGAAAAAAGACAGTCCTGCCAGGAAAACCGGTACCCGGATCCAGCTGCCGCGTCGAGACATTGGTTTCGCCATGCCGCATCCTGCCCGGATCGGGCGGAATGGCCCGGTCAGGGCTGTTGCACGAAGCCCAGGTCCAGGCCGTGGCAGTCGCGGGCTTGCAGCAGGCGTACGCCGTTGGGCATGGTGTCCGGGCCGGAAAGGATCTCCACGCCTTCCCTTCCCAGGTGGGCCAGCGTGGCGTCCATGTCGCTGACGAAAAAGCCCAGGGAAATTCCCGCCGGGAGTTCGACCGGGCCTTCGCTCTGGATGAATTCCACCTCGATGCCGCCGCCGTCCATGAAAACGATCTCCATGCCCGGGCGCGGCGAGAAGCGCCGAGCCACGTTCATGCCCAGCACCCTTGAGTAGAATTCGATCGAGCGCTCCAGGTCGGTTGTGCGCAAAGTAATGAAATTGACGTTCATACACCCATTCTATCACGCCCGAGAAATTTCCGCCGCCGTTCCTCATCTGAACAAAATTCCGCAAACCATGTCCGAACAACAGGTCTTTCAAAACAGGATTCTGGCCGCAAACGAGCCGGACTCTTTCCATTATTCCGGGGAAATCGGGACCAGGCTACGGCAAACAATAGTCTGGCTCAGCCCAGAACCATTTCTAAAAAAACTTATGATCAACTCCGAAAGCCTGAAAAGTATAGGGCAATCTACTGTTATATGGGCTGTTTTAAAAATTATTGATTTTTGGGGAATCAATTCCGCCTCTGGAAAAGAAGTTGCTCTCATTCCGCGGAGGGAACGCTTGAAACAAAATAGATGGAAGATCTTTCGGGGTGCGGGTCTGACTGTTGTGATCATTTTGGGATGCATCATCCTGAGACAACAGCGGATTCATGATGGCATTCATTCCACGGTTGGCCACACACTCAGCGGCAACGAAATCATGGCCATGAAGTTTATCCCCGTTGGCCGGAAAGACCCTTCCAGCCGCAATATCCGTTTTGATGGCCCGGCCTTTGTATTCATTTTTGAATCTCCCTGTGTTCCCTGTAATGACAACATTCCCTATTGGAACAATATCTGCCGCATGGTGGATGGCCGGGCCCGCTGCCTGGCTGTTCTCACCGGAGCCTCTGGTGAGGGGTCAAAAATCCTGGATAATCGGCTTGATTTCCCTCTATATCGCCCCGAAGACTGGGAAGCTTTTTCCAGGGCCTTGGGCCTGGGAGAGGACGGCGCAGCCCTGACCCTGTTCATATGTGACGGGAAAATCCTTGAGATTTACCGGGGACGTTTTGCGGGTGACGCATTCGCCCACTTTGTCAACGCGTGCAAGTTCAATCTTTGAAGAAGCGGGAAGTTGAGAGAGTTGAGGGTGGAAACTGAGTTGGAAAGTCAGTAAGTTGAATCGCTGAAAAAACAGCATGAACGTAGTGAGGTGTAAAATGAAACGAATTTTCTTGTTGCTGTTATTGCTTTTGTTGAGCGTGTCTCTGGTATTGGCCGCAGACACGGCCGGGAAAATCCGCGTAATCACCGATCCCCGGCCCACCCACGATGAGAGCCGGGCCCCGCTGCACAATCTGGTGAAGGTCGCGGAGATCAGCGCCGACCTGGAGGATGAATACTTTTTGGTCCGGCCCTGGTGCGTCCGTGCCGATAACCAGGGAAACATCTACGTGTTCGACCTCAAAGTGCGCAAATTCTTCAAATATGACAAAACCTTCAAACTGATCCGGGTGTTCGGTAATACCGGCCAGGGCCCCGGCGAATACGCCCCCGGTTCTTCATTGCTGATGTTTGATATCGACAAAAATGGTTATCTGCATGTGATTGATCACATGGGGCGCAAGTATTTGAAATTGGACGGCAACGGACAATCCATTGAAGAATTTCGATTTCAAAATCATTCAGTTGGGCCGGCGTATCCGGTATTCGATTCGATGGGGAATCTGTTTGTTTATCATCTGGAACGAAACGGTATCTCTTTGATGTCCAGGGAGGGAGAAATCCATCACACGTTCCTCTCCCTGCAGGATTACGCCTGCAGCCTGTATCGACGCATTCCGCCGCGAATGTTTTCCCTATGGACTTCGCCTGAGCCCTTTTCAACCGTGATTCGCCCCTTGCCCGGAGGCCGGGCCGCAGTTTACCTTATGGTTACATCCACCCTCTACCTGTTGGGCGATCGCCGTATTGAAAAACAGATACGCATCTGGCCCCGGGAGCAATTGAGCCATTTCAGGAAATCGCTTTCCAGGGATAACCCTCGCATCAAGAATTCCGTGACCTTCATGTTCATGAGGTTTTTTCTTGACAATGATTGTGCCGGTCGATTCTATCTGCAACCCCCCGGATATCGGCCCCTTCTCAAACTGGATCTGGATGGCAGCTTGATCAAGCGTCTGCAGGTTCCGGAAAAGGCCGTTTTTCATTCCAAGCGCAACCACTTGTTTTTTGCCACCTGGGAAGACCGGGTTTTCGTGTTGAAGGAGGAATCATGAAAAAATATTTTCTGACCGGCATTGTGGGCGCATTGCTGGTTTTATCATCCGTGACTTCGTCATTCGCGATCGTCCGATGCCTGGGTGTCGGCGACGTGCCCGAATCCGCATGCTTTGAGGATGACATTGAAGTCATCCATTACCGCATCAATGCACTCTGCATCGGATGGTACATTTGCCGCATAACCTATCGTTTTATCTGCATTGACTCACGTGACGGCCTGCCTTATCCAAGAACAGCATATGTTGATGTGGTTGATTACAAATGTCCCGGCTGGCGATAATTCTGAAGAAAGGAATCAGGTCTTAACGAGCCAGTTCCCTTTCTCCCAGGAACAACTCATACACCTGCAGCCCCAATTCCCTGTGGTCGAGGCTGCCGGGCTCTGTCAACGCGGGGATGAAAACCCGGTTGGTTTCTATGCGGAAAGTGGTTGAGGGTTTTCGCCCGGCTTTCATCGCGGGAAGGCGATACTCGCGTTGAAAACGCGCGCTCTGGGGAGAAAATGTGTCGAGCAATTCATCTTCCACGCGGATGGAAACGGTTTGATCGGAAAATTTTCGTTTGTCGACTGAGCCACGGATCAGGAAAGTGAAATCATGATGGGGATTGGGTATGGAAAACTCAGCGCTGCGTCCGGTCCAATGCCAGGCGCGCCATTCCTGATCCGCAATACCGGGGTTTTCTTCGGCATTGTGCCACCCCTTGCCGTACTCCACCGGGTAATGGCTCCTGGTAATGACTTTCAGGCTGGGCGGTTTTCCGTGCAGCGGGAGGCGTCCGGTGACGGGATGCCGGTAGCGGTTGACGCGTTTCTGTAAGCTCTCTGGAGAAATCCAGCCGCGCGTGGGGCATTCGCGGCAATCCAGCGGCAGCTCCCCGGTTAAAAGCTGCTGCCGCAGAATCCGCATCTGCGTTCCGTTCAGGATCCCCCGCAGCGATTGTCCGAACCCGAGATGGCCCACGGGATGGTGCCAGCAGCAGGGCAGTACTTCCCTGCGGGAATTGATCAGCAGAAACGACCAGGGATCGAGGCAATTCCGCGTCAAGCCTTGTTGTCGGCGGGTGGTGTAGCGATGTACTCCAGGTGCTTCTGGGGCCCTTCGGAGAGGTTCCGTCTGCCGCTCCGCCCGGGTTTTCTGCTCGATTTTTTCTTCCAGGGCGTCCAGCAGGCCGGCCTGGATTTGAAATTCGATGCCGGAGCGGTCCAGAAAAGCGCAGGTTGAGCGGATGGCATTCCGGGCCGCGATCATGGAGGCAGGGTCCATCTCAGAGATGTGGTTCACGTTGAAGGCGCCGGCAACATCGGGATAGCGGGTCAGGTTGCAGAAATTGAAGTGGCGAACGCCCATGGCCTTCCCCAGTTCCGCGAGCGCCTGCAGGTGAAAGACATTGGCATCCGATACCACGCAGCTGAAGGAAAAGTCGGGAAAACGGTGTTTTCCGGGAACGGCTTGCTTTACCCTGGAGAGGTTCTCCAGCACGGTTTCCAGGTCGGCGCCCCGGCGCAGCCTTGAAAACAGTTCCGGGTCGGCCGAATCGCAACTGATTTCGATGCTTTTAAAGTCCGCCAGGGTGCGAACCTCATCCTCGGACAGGTGCTTGGCGAAATTGGAGGTGATGTGCAGGGCCTTGCCCGCGTCGAGCAGTTTGCGGGCATGGCGGTGCCAATCAGGGAAGATCGTTGTTTCTCCGTGTCCGTTGATGCTGATGACATCGATCCGCATGCGGATTAATTCGGCAATCACGTTCTCCAGGGTGGTTGCGTCGAGGTCGACTCCTTCATATTCCGGTTGGCTGGCATAACAGAACACGCAACGCAGGTTGCAGCGGGACGTGAATTCAATGTGAACCGCGTTCAAGTGGTGTGAATGCAGCATTTTTCCCCCACGCGGCGATTATCGCGGGATCGCCGCTTCCCCCCCGGTCTCAAAATCGCATTATAGGCCGTTTTTTTTTCAAATCAAGCGGCCGGTTTAGCGCAGGTTGATGCGGAGACTGCTTGTTCCGGGAACGACCGGGCATCTTGACTTTGTAGCTGCGGGTAGCTAGACTGCGCACATGCAAAAACGCCTTCGCGGAGCCGGTATGCCCTTTCATCCGGGTGTGCGGTGAGAAATTTTTTCATTGCACTTTTTTCCCCGCTCGCCCCGCGCCTGCGCCGTGTCCACCCCAACGTGCTGACACTCTTTTCCCTGCTGGCGGGGATCCTGGCGGGAATCAGCTTTGCGCTGACAAGGCTTGCGCCGCTTTTCTTTCTGGTCGGCGGCGGTTTTGTCGCCTTGTCCGGAATGGGTGACAGCCTGGATGGAATCGTGGCCCGCGCCCATGGCCGAACCTCTCGTACCGGTGATTTCCTGGATCATTTCGCGGATCGCCTGGTGGATGTGGCCATCCTGGCCGGGCTGGCGTTTTCCCGGGGCGCCCACGCTGCTCTCGGCTTTATTCTGATTGTGCTGGCCCTGCTGCACAGTTACCTGGGAACGCAGATTGAAGCCACTCTCGGCAGGCGCTCATACGCGGGAACGGGCAAAGCCGAACTGTTCGTGGCTTTTATTGCATTTACCGTCCCGGCCTATTTCCTGTCCGCCTGGCATCTGCGCGTGGACCAACACAGGCTGGTTTTCGCGGACTTGTTCATGCTGGCTCTGGTCCTGGGTACGGCAATCAGCCTGGTGCAGCGGTTCCGGCGCGGATTGCAGGCCTGCATGCGCGCCGACGCTGGAGATCGTTAATGCCCATTGATGCCGTGGCTTTGCGTTTTCTTTTGATCTGGTCGGTTTTCCTGAGCGGTTCGGCGCTGACCCTGTTTGTCATCGGCCGCGTAAGCAAGCGGCGTCTGGTTTCCCGCCTGATGACCTGGATTCCCATTTTTGTTCTGTTGTTCGGCGCGATCTTTGCGGGTCGCTGGGGGTTTTTTGTCCTGATTGTGGCGCTCTTTTTTCTGTGCCATTGGGAATTGGCGCGGCTGGCCGCACAAAGCGGATTGCTGCGCCACGTTTTCGCCCTGGTCCTGGCCCTTCCCTGGCTGGCGCTGATGCAGTTTCATCACGTTCCGGCCGGTGTCTTTCTGTCTTTGCTGCTATTCTCCGGGCTGCTGGTCTACCTGGCCCTGTTCCTGAAACAGCGCCATCAATGGCGGATCGTTCCCTTTGCCATGATGTTGGGGGTGGGCTTTTCGTTCTGGATCCTGCTGGGGCGGACGGGCGGATTCCGGCTGGTGTTGTTCGTGTTTTCCGTCACCGCGTTCAACGACATGATGGCGTTTTTCTTCGGTATGATGTGGGGTGGACGCAGACCTTTTCCCCGCCTCAGCCCCAATAAGACTTCAGCGGGTTACCTGGGCGGATGCCTGTCCGCGGTCATGGCGGCGCATGTGTTCCGCTTTGCCGTTCCGGAATTGGGTCCGGCCGGGGTCACCCTCGCGGGGATCCTGCTGGCGGTTGCCGGTTCGCTGGGTGACCTGCTGGCGTCAAAGATCAAGCGCATCCACGCCGTCAAGGACTTCGGCTCCATGATGGGCGTCATGGGAGGGGTTTTCGACCGCTGCGATTCCCTGTTGCCTTCCGCGTGGGTTTTTGCCATCCTGTTTCTCTACTTCCTCTAGCGGGTCGTCGATCATCATGGATTGCGCCAACGGCTTGTCGCGAATCCGGCACCTGGTTTTCGGCCTGCCGCGGTTTGCGTCCCTTTTTGTCTATACTTCACTGGTGACCCTGACCCTGCCCGTATGGATCCTGCAAAATGTCGGTGATGACGTCAAGGGCCGGCACCTGGGGCTGATCACCGCCGCGGCCGCGCTGTTTAGCGTGGCGCTGCTGGCGGTTTTCGGCTGGTACCGGGACCGCAGGAGTCGCATTGCGCAGGGACCGAAGTATCCCCTTTACGCCCTGGGGCTGATGCTGCCGGGGTTACTGCTTTTGCACACCGAATTGGCGTACAGCGCCGGGATTATGGTTTTCCTGGTTCTGATCGTGGCGCGCTCGTTTTGCGAGGCTTCCCACCTGGCGGTACTGGCCGATCAACCGACTGCGGGTGGAACGGAGCGCTACACGGCTGGGATCGCCTTCTGGCATTTCTTAGGGACCGGCCTGGGCGCCGCCGCGTTCGGCCTGGTATCCGGAACATCCTGGCTGGGCATGAGCGGAAGCGCCGCCAACGCGGCCCTGCTGTCTTTTTGCGTGGTCGCGTTCTCCATGGTTGGCTACTATGGCGGGTATGTGCGCAAAATGCGGCCCCGGATGATGCCGCCTGTTGAGGAGTCGCGGCGCATGCCGATGCGCCTGCCGCGCAATCTCTGGCTGCTGGTTGGCGCGCGCGTGTTTTTCCTCAGCGGCCTGCTGCTGATCGCCACTTTTTTGGTTTACATCGTGCGCGACCTGCTCGCTGCCGGGAATGTACGCCAGATGACCGCCCTGCTGTACGGGGGTTCAATTATCGGCAGTGTGCTGGCGGCTTTGCCGGCCGGCAGACTCACCGCGCGCCGGGGTGAACGTTTCGTGCTGTTTCTGGCCGGCACCCTGCTGGCCGGTGTCGCCGCACTGTTTTTTCTGCTGGGGCGGATTCACTTAGCCGTTACCATCGCGTGCATGCTCGCCTACGGTGCCGGGTTTGCCATGGTGATATCGGCGGGCTTGTCTTTAACCGTCAAATTGATCCCCCATCCGCGCATGTCCGGGCGCATCATGGCCGTCATGACCGCCGCCACCTTTGTGGCCCAGTTCGTGGCGTCGCTGTCCGGAGCCGCCGTACTCGATCCCTTCAATCGGTTGCGGCCGAACCTGGGCTACCTGGCGCTGCTGGTTCTGGTGGAAATCTACCTGGCGGCCGGCGGCCTTTTCCTCTATTTTATGAAAGAAGAGACAGGCGAAGGAGGCAGGGGACAAAGTGGCCAGTGGAAGTGAAAAGAAAAGCGGTGCTTGAACCGCCCCAAATCCAAACCGGAAGATTAGACTCCCGGGTTCCAGTGCGGGCTTGATCGCCTGCGCCTGCGAGGGGTGATAAACCCCTTGCCGATCCGCCTGAAACAATTCTTGGCAATTTTTTTTGAGATTTTTTCCCAGAACTGACATTCTTTAATGGATTCGCCGCCGAGTCCAGCAAAGAAATGGGCGGCTGAAAAAAAATCCAAGCAGGGGATGCGATTGTCTGTCATGGCGTGCCAAGCGATATGCCCGGCTTTCCACGACGAAACGGATTGGCTCCGATTGATCCCGGGAAAGGATCTTTTCGCAATAGAGGTCAGGTGGAGGAGGAAAATCATGAAGAAAATAAGCGTTTTCGTGTTTGCCTGGCTGGCGTCCGCCCTGATGCTGGTGGGCCAGTTCATTTCCGTAGCCAGTCCCAACGGCGGTGAGCATCTCAAGCTGGGTGCAAAACACACCATCGAATGGACATCCTGCGGACTCACTTCTGGCACCTTGAAAATAACATTGTGGAAGGGTTCCAGCAACGTGGGGATCATCGCCTCGGGAGTGCCCTGCAGCCTGAAAACATACGACTGGACCGTTGGTAATCTGGAAGGGGCCCCGGGGGCGGCGCCTGCATTCGGCTATACGATCAAAGTCAAGTGGCAGGAGCAATCACTGGTCGATGAATCCGACGCTCCGTTTACCATCACTGCGGGGGATGCCCGGGATTTCAACTTGAAATGGCTGCCGGGTGTGTTGATCGATCCCGCTACAGGCAGCATCGGCGAGGTGTGCTCTTTCACGGCCCGGTTCCTTGTGGAGAAAGGCACATTGCAACGGGCCACGGTTCACTGCCTGATCCAGCCGGAGGGTGTCAATCAGCCGCTGCTGATCGGCTCCCAGTCCTTCCAGAACATCGCCCCGGGCAATCCTGTTCCGGTTACGGTTCAATGGCGTGCGGAGCGCATGGGAGAACACCAGGTCCTGTTCCGCTTCGATGCCGATATCCGCCCGCTGGAACCTGCGGCCAACCGGAGTGACAACCGCATCGGCGCCACCTTCCGCGTCCGCGGAGTGCCCGCGAGATAGGTGCCCGCGCAAAACAGGGGTCAAACCTTACAATATTGCATTTGGTGTGGATGACGGATGAGTCAAATTGATAACAGCTTGGCCTTTCCGTATGGAATGCAAGCGTTTCGGTTCCTGTATTCTGGAGATTCAGGTAAAAGGTCTGGAGTCAAAAAGTTTTGAAGAACGCCGGCGATCGGTTTGGATTGCGCGCTGAAACTATTTGGAGGTAGTTGAGCGCTTTCAGGAGTAGATGCATTCATAATGTAAGACCGACCAAGGTGACCCAGGCTATGCGGGCTTACTGTTTATGCACGGCATCTTGGGGTGGGCTATCCGCTCTTCATGCGGACGGCATGTGATATCAGCCTGCCTATGAATTTATTGAAAGGGCTGATTTTTACGTCGACATGATAGTCTCGTGATTCCAGCGCGGAGTAATATTCATGGTCCCTGGGGGATATCTTTTTTGCTTGGAGGGTAGAAAAGAATGTCTTTTGGGCGTTGAACTGAATTACTTGTTTGAGTGATGGAGACCAGCCGCCGTTCAGGCGTTTATAGAATCTTCCGGCTGCCTGTCTTATGCGTTTGTCGCCGACGATATCATCTCGGCTCCTGTCGGGAGGGGTTACCAGACCAAGTTTCGTGAAAGACCGGATTCCCCATTCAGAAACAACTTTCTCAATGTACCCCAGTACATTTTTTAGTCCGATCGCGCCCGTTGTGGAGATCGCCATTGCATGCTGGCCATAGAGGCGCGGCCTGTGGCTGAGAAAAGAGAACCGGTCAATGAAATTCTTCAATAGACTGGTAACCTGAGATACGTAAACCGGAGACACGAATACCAAGCCGTCGGCCTGAAGCATGGACTGTAATGTTTCCTGGATACTATCCGGCAGTGGGCATTTCTCTTTTCCGTAAAAAAGACAGTTGTGGCATCCAATACATGGCTGCAGTGAAAGTTTGTTCAGGAAGATGTACTCGAACTCGACCGGTCCGAGTTTGAGGAGTTCCTCTTCAAAAGCGCGTGTAACCAGATAACTGTTCTTTTTCCGCGGACTTCCGAAAATTACGACTACTTTCATGAATGATTCCTTTCAGTGTATTTTACTTTAACAGATTACAAGCAAATCAATTTTTTCCCAACAGTCAATCAGGGGGAAGAAGGAATAGATGCAGAATCGAGATGCGCGGCGGATTGTTTCTGGTCAATGCGGTTGGTTTAGAATCGATACTGGAAAAGGGAACACGCGCCCGGAGGGATTCGAACCCCCAACCTTTTGATTCGTAGTCAAATGCTCTATCCGTTGAGCTACAGGCGCATGACCAAAGCGGATTATACGCAAATCCATTTTGAATTGCAAGTAGGAGTGGTTCGTGAACCTTTCCTGCTCTCGTCCCGGAGTTAACCGTTGATTTTTCCACGATTCCCCGCTATTCTGCAGGCGATGCCGGAGGAAAAAAGGTCGTTTTACCGCCGGGAGCACAAGCCGTGTGGACCTGTATTCCTGGAAGCCCGGGAGTGGTCCGCCGGGCGCATGTGGCTGCCCCGCCTGCTGCTGCTCTTCTACATGACCTGGGTGTTTTTCCAGTCCCTGCGCGATCCGCTTTACCAAAGCATTTTCAAGGCCTTGAACCTGGGAATCCACGAACTGGGCCACCTGGTTACCACGCCCCTGGGTCAGTTCATATCCATCGCATCCGGGTCGCTTTTCCAGTGCCTGGCGCCGGTGGTGGGGTTTTTCATGTTTCTGCGTCAGCGCGACTGGTTCGCCCTGGGCGTGGCCGTCTGGTGGCTGGGGACCAACCTGCATGACGTGGCCGCTTACGCCGGGGACGCCCGCAGCCTCAGCCTGACCCTGGTGACTCCATTCGGCGGCGGGGAGGTCATCCACGACTGGCACTACCTGTTTTCCCGCACCGGCCTGCTGGAGCATGACCAGGCCATCGCCGCACTGCTGCGCCTGGGGGGATTCCTGGCCATGCTGGCCGGAATCGCATGGGGCGCGGTGACGGTGTTCTGGATGATCCGGACCCGGAAAGAAGCTGCGAAACCAGGTGTAAATCAATAGGGGCGAATTTCTGATTATCCCTTGATTTCCGCTTCCGATGCGAAGAGGTTCAGCAGGTGCTCGGCCGCGGCAGTGGGCAGAATTTCACCCTTGTCGATGCGGCGGCGGATTTGCGGGATTGCGGCCTGAATCCGCGGATCTTGGTAAAAGGTGTTTTTCAGGTGTTCCTCGATCAGGGCGAATACCCATTCTTCGGCCTGACGCCGGCGGCGCTCGGCAAATACCCCGGACTTGCGGGTCCGATCCATGAAAGCGGTGATCATGTGCCAGATTTCGGGGACGCCGTCGCCGGTCAGGGCGGATACCGTGGTGGCGCGGGGTTGCCAGCCGGGGGTGGCGGGGGTGAGGTACTTGAGGGCCAGGGCATACTCGCTGCGGGCCGCTTCGGCGCGGGAGCGATTGTCACCATCCGCCTTGTTGACCACCAGGGCGTCGGCGATCTCCACCACACCTTTCTTGATTCCCTGCAGTTCGTCGCCGGCGCCGGCGATCATGAGCAACAGAAAAAAATCCACCATGGAGCGTACGGTGATCTCACTCTGGCCCACGCCCACGGTTTCCACCAGGATCACGTCAAAGCCCGCGGCTTCACAAACCAGGATGGTTTCACGGCTCTTGCGCGCCACGCCGCCCAGCGTACCTCCCGAGGGAGAGGGGCGGATAAAACACTCCTGGCTGCGGGAAAGCTTTTCCATGCGGGTCTTGTCCCCCAGGATGCTGCCGCGGGTTACGGAGCTGCTGGGATCCACGGCCAGCACGGCCACGCGATGGCCCTGTTTGATGAGATACAGCCCGAAGGTCTCGATGAGTGTGCTTTTCCCGGCACCGGGCACACCGGTGATGCCGATACGCAGGGATCCGCCCGCGTGGGGCAACAGGGCGTTGAGCACTTCCCGGGCCCGGGCCTGGTGGCGGGGGGCATTGCTCTCGATCAGGGTGATGGTACGGGCCAGAACACCGCGGTCCCGTTCCAGGACACCGGCCACGTGGTCCGCGGTTGTCAGGCTGGGCGCGCGATGAACCGGGCCGGATTTCTCCGTACGCCGTTCCGTGCTTGAGAGGCCGTCATGTCCGCCGGCGACACCCTTGCGGATCGATACGGCAAAAGCGTCGCCGCCGTTTTCCGGCGCCCAGTCCGGCGGCTTGCCGCGATCGTTTCCCATTCTCAGGTGAAGCGGTTGCGGATCTCTTCCATGATCCGCTTTCCCGCCAGGGGAATGCGGGTCCCCGGCCCGAAAATGGCCGCGGCGCCGTGCTGGTAGAGAAAATCGTAATCCTGGGCCGGAATGACGCCGCCGCAGACCACGATAATGTCTTCACGGCCGAGCTTGCGCAACTCTTCCACCAGGCGGGGCAGCAATGTTTTATGGCCCGCGGCCAGGGAACTCATGCCCACCACGTGGACATCGTTTTCAACGGCCTGGCGTGCGGTTTCCTCGGGGGTCTGGAAAAGTGGGCCGAGGTCGACGTCAAATCCCATGTCCGCGTACGCGGTGGCCACCACCTTGGCACCGCGATCGTGACCGTCCTGGCCCATCTTGGCGACCAGGATGCGTGGTCTGCGGCCTTCGGCTTCGGCAAAGGCATCGGTCATCGCGTGGACTTCCGCCACCATCTGGTCTTTTTCCGCGTGTTCGTATTCGCGGATGTACACTCCGGATATGGTCTTGGTCATGGCCTGATACCGTCCCGCCACCGTTTCGATGGCATCGGAAATTTCCCCCAGCGTGGCCCGTTCGCGCGCCGCTTTGACGGCCAGGTCCAGCAGGTTGCCTTCCCCGGTTTGCGCACAGCGGGTGAGAACCTCCAGGGCGTCGCGAACTTTTTGCGGGTCGCGCTTGTGTTTGATTTGTTCCAGGCGGCGGATCTGCGAACGCCGCACGGCGGAGTTGTCCACTTCCAGGATTTCGATGGGGTCTTCTTTGTCCAGGCGATAGCGGTTGAGGCCCACGATCACTTCCTGGCCGGAGTCGATGCGCGCCTGGCGCCGCGCCGCGGCTTCTTCGATGCGCATCTGCGGAATACCCTGCTCGATGGCGCGGGTCATGCCGCCGACGGATTCCACTTCCTGGATGTGGGACCATCCGCGTTCCAGCAGTTTTTGCGTCAGGGTTTCCACGCAGTAGGAACCGCCCCAGGGATCCACGGTGCGGCAGATCCCGGTTTCGTCCTGGAGGTAGAGCTGGGTGTTGCGCGCGATGCGCGCGGAAAAGTCGGTGGGAAGGGCGATGGCTTCATCCAGCGAATTGGTGTGCAGCGACTGGGTGTGGCCCATGGCCGCAGCCATGGCCTCGATGCAGGTGCGCACCACGTTGTTGAACGGATCCTGTTCCTGCAGGCTCCAGCCGGAGGTCTGGGAATGGGTGCGCAGGGCCATGGACTTGGGGTCCTTTGGATGGAAGCTTTTGATCATGCGCGCCCAGATCAGTCGCGCCGCGCGCATCTTGGCCACTTCCATGAAATGGTTCATGCCCTGGGCCCAGAAAAACGAGAGCCGGGGCGCGAACCGGTCCACGTCCATGCCCGCGGCGATGCCGGTGCGCACGTACTCCAGGCCGTCGGCCAGGGTGTAGGCCATCTCCAGGTCCGCTGTGGCCCCGGCTTCCTGCATGTGGTAGCCGGAAATGCTGATGCTGTTGAAGCGCGGCATGTGTTCGGAAGCGAAGCGGAAGATATCGGCGATGATGCGCATCGACATGGCCGGGGGATAGATGTAGGTGTTGCGCACCATGTATTCCTTGAGGATGTCGTTCTGGATGGTTCCGGTGAGTTGCTCCGGTTTGACGCCCTGCTCTTCGGCCGCCACGATGTAAAAGGCCATGATCGGCAGCACGGCGCCGTTCATGGTCATGGAAACGGACATCTGCTCCAGGGGGATGCGGTCAAAGAGGATTTTCATGTCTTCAACCGAGTCCACAGCCACCCCGGCCTTGCCCACGTCGCCTTCCACGCGGGGATGGTCGGAGTCATAGCCCCGGTGAGTGGCCAGGTCGAAGGCCACGGACAAGCCCTTCTGGCCCGCAGCCAGGTTGCGGCGGTAAAAGGCATTGCTTTCCTCGGCGGTGGAGAACCCCGCGTACTGGCGGATGGTCCAGGGGCGTTGCACGTACATCGAGGCATACGGCCCGCGCAGAAAGGGAGGCACTCCCGCCAGGTATCCTTCGTGTTGCCACGTGGCGCGGTCGGCTTCGGAATAGAGCGGCTTGCACTCGATCTGCTCCATGGTCAACCAGGCGAAATCCCGGGGAGATTTTCCGGTTTCGCTCCTGAACGCCTCACGCCATTGTTCTGCAGAACCGGGAATGGGGGGAAACGCATACTCCATGCGGGAAAAATCGGGTCGTTTCATGATTCAGCCACTCCTGTGCGTTGTTGAATGCGGGACAGCACGTCAATGGCGTTGGCGCGCAGGTGGATGAATTCCTGCACGCCGGCGTTTTTCAACGCGTTGACGCTCTCCTTGGGGTATCCGGCCAGGACCGCAACGGCATCGCTTCCGGCGTTGCGCAGGGCCTGGATCAGCGGGGGGACCTGTTCCGGGTAGGTCTCATCGCTGGAACAGATCACCACAACGGGAGCGGCGGAAGCGGCGGCCGCCGTTGCCGCCGCCTGCGGGGACGAGAAGCCCTCCGGAGATTCCACCGCGAATCCGGCGGCTTCGAAAAAGCCGGTCGCGAATTCGGCCCGCGCCTTGTACTGGGCAGGAGACCCCAGGTTGGCCAGGAATACCCGCGGGCGCTTTCCGGTCCGCCGCAGGAAGGACTCGCTGCGGTCGCGCAATTTTTCAAACGGCTCGGCGGCCCGGTATGAGGCCAGCGGACTCACTGCCGGCAATGACTCCGCGGGTTGACGCAGGGCGGATAACGTTTCCAGTGCCGCGGATCCGGCGCCGAGCGCGTCCGCGCCCCTTGACACCCATTCCTTCTCATCCAGGTTGGAGATTTTATCTATCGCATCGGTCAAGGCCTGCGGATCCCGCTGGTTTGAGAGTTCTTTTATACGAAGGGCCGCCGCCTGTTTCTGCAATAGAGTGGGCGGCTCGATGGTCAGGGGTTCTTCGTTGATGTTGGCGTAGTGGCTGGTGCCCACGATCACCGTGCGGCGGGATGCGATCAGGGCCTCGCGTTCCGCGCGCAGCGCCATGATGCGCTCCTGGGGGAATCCCGCGATGATGGCGCGGGTCATACCGCCGCGGGATTCCACTTCACGGAACAGGTCCCAGGCTTTGGCGGCCAACTCGTGGGTCAGGGCTTCCACGGCATAGGCGCCGCCGGCGGGATCAATCAGGTGGCGGAAGTGGCTTTCTGCGTCAAGAATGATCTGGGTATTCCGCGCCACGCGCCGTGAGAGATCGTTGGGCACGCGGAACGATTCGTCAAAGGGAGATGTGTGGATGCTGTCGGCGCCGCCGACAACCGCGGCGAAAGTGGCGGTGGCGGCACGCAGGATGTTGACGTGAATGTCATATCGTGATTGGCAGTAGCGTGATGTGCGGGCGTGAATGTGAACGCGCCGGGCGTCGTGATCGCCCCCGAATGCGTCAACGGCGCGGCTCCACAGGATCCTGGCCGCACGAATTTTGGCGATCTCCATCAGGAAATGGGTGCCGATGCCGAAGCTGAAACGAAACCGGCGCGCACTCCGGTTGAGAGGGACGCCGCGTTCCGCCAGGTCCGCCAGGTATTCCACGGCCGTGGCCAGCACAAACCCGAGTTCGCTGACCGCGTCGGCCCCGGCTTCGTGATATACCAGGCCGTTGGCACCGAAGACCTGGAGTTGAGGCGCACGGGCTTCGGCCCAGTGAAAAAGAGCGGCGTTTTCGCGGCCGATCGCCTCCGGGCTGAGCGGCAGGGAACCGCTGTGCAGCCATTCACCCAGGGGATCCTGAAGAATGCTGCCGCGGAGTGTCTCGAGGTCGCGGTTTTCTTGCCGGGACAGGCTTTCCAGCAGCATGGCAACCGCCAGACCCGAAGACCCGGCCAGAAAATGCAGCGGACAGGCGGACCAGTCGATTTCATGGAGCAGTGCCTGCAGATCCGCGGTGCCGGTCAGGTAGATGCCGTCCGCGCTGTCTTTGGCGGCATCCAAGCCGCGGCGGAAAGCCGAAGACAAAGATACCGTAACCGCGTTCTGCCCCCGGTTCAGGGCCTCCAGCAGCGCTTTGCCGGCGACTTGCGGGTCCGGGTCGACGGTTTCCTGGGCGATCTCCCAGCCGCAAACCAGGTTGGCGGCCGCGGTGCCGCCCCGGGACCGGGTCTGCAGGCCGGGGAATTCGTCCAGGTGAGGCAGGGAAAGCAGGTCTTCGCGTTGGTAAAGCGGCAGGATATCGATCCCCTCGGGCGTATTGGCGATCAGTTTTTTTTCAAAGGGCGCCCCCTTCAATCCGGCTTCAGCGGCGTTTTTCCAATCCTGGTAGGTGTGGTCCGGGAAAAACTCCCTGAGGCGGAGATCCTTTCCCAGCTCCACGCGAGCGGTTGTGGTTGCTTTTTCGGACATGAATCCAGACTCCTGTGCTGCGATCAAACAATTGACCTGCTGATTATACTCGAGACCGCCGCTGAACTCAACCGCGTCTTGGCGGTGTCAGCCAGCGCTCCCGCCACAGGTTGAACTGTATCAGCGCCCACAGGCGGTGGGAGTGATTCTGTTTGCCGCGCAGGTGCTCGTTGATCATGCGTTGCACCGCTTGCGGCTGGAACAGGCCCGATTCGGCGATTTTTGCGTTCGAAAGCGTGTCCAGCATCAGCTCGCGCAGGTCCGTGCGCAGCCAGTTTTTGATCGGGATGGAAAAGCCCTCTTTGCGGCGCTGGATCACGGCCTGGGGCAGGATCCCCTGCATGGACTGCTTGAAAAACCATTTGGTGGCGGAGCCCTGAACTTTCCAGTCTGCGGGCAGGGAAAACGCCATTTCCACCAGGCGGTGGTCCAGCAGCGGTACCCGTGCTTCCAGGGAGTTGGCCATGCTCATGCGGTCCACTTTAACCAGGATGTTGTCGGTCAGGTAGGTCTTGAGGTCAAGGTAGAGATCCCGGTTGATGCCGGAAAACCTCTCGGACTGATTGAAGTGGGCGGCAAAAGGCTCGCGCCGGGTGAGCGGCTCCAGGAAACGGGGCTTGAGAAAGTCGGCTGAATACAACCGGCTTTTGGCACGGGGGGACAAGAAAAGCATCCAGCGGAAATGGCGCTGGTTCCAGGGATTTTCCAGGCCTTCGCTGAAACGCTTGATGCGGTTGACCATGCCTTTCTTTTTGGTGGAGGGCGGAAAGAGATGGGTGATTCCCGCCAGGATTCCGTGCAGGGGACGCAATGGCGCCGGGTCGAGAAAACGCGCCATGCGCTGGGCGATGTAGTGTTCGTATCCGCCGAAGATTTCGTCGCCGCCGTCACCGGATAAGACAACCGTGACTTTTTCCCGGGCGGTGCGGGAGACCAGGTAGGTGGGAAAATTGGAGAAGTCACCCAGCGGTTCGTCCATGAAATCCGCCAGGCGCAGCACGAGTTCGTTGATGTCCGGTTCCAGGTTGCGGGTGTAGTGGCGGGTGTGAAAGGTATCGGCCACTTTTTGTGACCAGGGCAGCTCGGAATAGGACTTTTCCTCGAAACCGATGGAAAAGGTTTGTACAGGGTCCTGGGTATGGCGGCTCATCATGGCCACAATCGCGCTCGAATCAATGCCCCCGGATAAAAACGCCCCCAGGGGCACATCCGAGATCAGGCGGCATTGCACCGCGTCTTCCAGCAGGGCCAGAAATTTCTCTTTTTCATCAACGAACCGCGGTTGAGTGTTTTCGGCGGCGGCGACATCCCAGTAGCGGTGAATGCGGATGCTCCCGTTTTCCCATACCAATACGTGGCCGGCCGGCAACTTGCGGATGTGCCGGAATATCGAAAGCGGTGCGGGAACGTATTCCAGGGAAAGTAGATAATCCAGGGCCTCATGATCCAGTTCCCGGGGCATATCCGGATACTCCAGAATCGATTTGATTTCCGAACCGAAAACCAGGCTACCGCCGGTTGGATCATGAAAATAGTAGAGGGGTTTGATCCCCAGCCGGTCACGTGCCAGCACCAGGCGTTTGTTGCGGTGGTCATAGATGCCGATGGCGAACATGCCGATCAGATGCTCCACAAATTCGAGTCCCAGTCTTTCGTATAAATTGACCAGCACTTCGGTATCCGTGGTGGTGCGGAAGCGGACTCCGTCGGCTTCCAATTCCCGCCGCAGGCGGGGAAAGTTGTACACTTCTCCGTTATAGGTGATCCAGCATTTTCCGGAAGCGGATGACAGGGGCTGGTGTCCGGTCTGCAGGTCGATAATGCTTAACCGGCGCGCCGCCAGGCCCACTTCGCCCGTGAAATGGAACCCGTCGTCATCAGGCCCGCGATGCACAATGCGGTCGTTCATGCGCCGCAGATCGGCCTGGTCCGCCCTGAGCTGCGGTTGCACAAATCCACAGATTCCACACATGCCGGTTATTGTTCGAAGCCGATGTGAACCTGGACACCCAGGATGCGGCGGTCCTCTTTGCTCGGGTCAGCGAAGAAAGGACAGTATTCCTTGAGGCTGCGGATACGGAAGTAGTAGATCCAGCGTTCCTTCATGGCCAGGCCGCCGATATGGTGGCGGCGGCAGTCCACGTTGACCACGACTTCCTGGTTGGGTTGCAGGCGCAATTCGCGCCGCAGGTGTTCAACCTGCAGCACGACGTGGTTCTTTTCGGGATTGTTTTTGATCTTGATGCGGAAGTTGCGTACGGGCCCGGGCATGACAACAAACAACTCCGCCGGGCTGGTGCCGTTGGTCCAGAAGGTGTTTTCCTCGAGCGGCCAGAAGTTGTCGTTGAGGAAATGGACGGTGTAGCGACGCTGATCGTCCCGGACCAGCCGACCGAACGCCCGCGGGTTTTCATTGGCCTGCAGGGCCTGGTACTGGGTTTTTTCCGGAGGGAAACAATTGATGGGAAACGACATGCCCGCGGAACGGGCATAGGTGGAATGATGGGCCGCGTCCATGAACAGGCCCGGCAAAAACACCAAACCGACCGCCAGGGGAACCCAGGTCAGGCGCATGGGGCGATGGCGGTATCCCAGAAAGAAAAAGAACGGAAGAATGCTGAAGAGGTAACGGTTACCCACCGAACCACTGCCGCCGAAGTAATTGTCCGGCGTTACCAGGATAAAAAACAGCACCCCGGCAATGATCGCGGCCAGAATGATCCAGTCTTCCCGTTCCCGCTTCTGAAACAGGAATAACAGGATGACGAAGAGGGCCGGGAAGGCGTAGATGAACATGCCGGTGAATCGGCCGAAAACAAAGTAAAAAAGGTTCAAGGCCACGATTTTGGGCGACAGATAGAAACGTTCCCAGTAGTTGTCGGCACTCATCTTGAAGCCGTTTTCGAAACGGTATTCCGGCATCTCAAAAGGATAGTGGCTGTAGAATGTACGTCTTTCCCCACCCATGAAGTTGATGCCTCCGGTCTGGACGTACAACAGCCCCAGCAGCAGGGCGCAGATCATCGCTGTGATCAGCGACAGCGCCAGAAAGCGTTTCCAGTCGCGGCGGAATAGCAGCACCAGGTAAAGGATGGCGATGGGAAGCGCGGTGTTGGGCTTGGAAAAAACCGCGAAACTGAAACAGAGTCCGGAAAGGTAGAACCATCCCCGGCGTTTGAATGGGTAGAAAAAGCAGAACAAGCCGGCGAAAACGATAAAGAAATTGAACAGGTCGGCGGTGACCCACCAGATGTAGACCGGAACCACGCTGGCCAGGGTAAACACCAGGCTGAAACGCAGGCTGTCGGTTTCATCGTGATGTCGGCGCAAGAGCAGGTAACCCATCCAGAGGGTGAGCAGGATCATCAGGCCGTTGAACAACAGCAGGCCGCTCTGGCCGAAGAGGCGAAAGAAGGGCGCCGCCGCCAGGGGATAGGCGAATGACTTGGCGAAATACAGGCGGCCGTTTTCGCCTTTTTTCAGGAACAGGCCCAGGGGCCCGGTGTAAAAATGGCGCCGGATGCGCAGGATGTCACGGCGGTTGTATTCCAGGTCGCCGTCATGGGCCAGGCTCTGAATGATCGAGAAGTAGGAGGATTCATCCGAGAGGAATCCGCGACGCTTGGAAAGGCTGGTGGAAACCGCGAAAGCCAGCACGAAGATCAGGGCGAACAGGAAAAAATTTCGATTTCCGGGTTTCACATCCGCGGCCAATGGAATGAAATTCCACCCGCAACGCCGGGTGGATCAGGTAAACAACAAGCGTCTGCCGTCAGCTGAAACTCTTGATGGCTTCGTTTTCGTCGTTGAAGGTTTCGAACACGGTGATCAGCTTGGTGACCGAAAGCAGGTCCTGCACCTTGTTGGTCAGGTTGACGATCTTTACCACGCCGCCGCGGTTTTTGACGGACGTATAGGAGCGCACGACTTCACCCAGGCCGGTTGAATCGAGATACGGCACGTCTTTGAAGTTGAAGAGGATCTTGGTTTCCGCCGCGTCAACGGATTGATTGATCGACTCGCGCAATTCATCTACACCTTCGCCCGCAAGTATTTTTCCCTTGATGTCAAAAACGGTGATATCACCGACTTTCCTTTTTTCGATTTTCATCGCTTTTCTCCTTGTAACCTCAGCGGTTCCGAGGCCTGCACTATACCACAAGCCCGAAGCGCTTTCAATGTGTGAGCGGGGGGGGGTGGCCCCCCCGCTCACACGGATAATTATTCGGTTTCTGCGGGTTCTGCGGGTTCTGCGGGTTCCGGTATGGACATGGCTTCTGCTTTCTGCTTGGCTTTCTCCTGGAGTTTGCGGATCAATTCGTCCGAGATGTTGAACGCCAGTTGAATGTGGTCCGCAGCCGCGGTCAGGTTGATGTTGCCCACCAGCTCCGCAACTTCGGGTCCGGCCATGGCGCCCATGCCCTTGAGGCCGTTGAGCATCGTTACCATCTGCTTGTTGGCTTCCTCATCGCGGGAGATCAGCTTGAGCTCGCCATTCCATTCCGCTCCGCCGTGATCGACATGGCCCAGGAGCATCTCCGCTTTGGAAAGGTCCATTTTGAAAGGGCCTCCTTCCTGGCCGGCCTGTTTCAGCTTTTCCGGGAAGTCGAACACGAAACTCATCACGGAATCCGCTTTCATCTGTTCGAGGTAGGGCAGCTTTTCCTTGTTTTTGAGCACGCTGTCGCCCTGGCCCTGAACGAGATCGATCACCCGTTTGACCTGGGCGGGTTTTCCGGCAGTGGCCAGCGTGTCGGAGAGGAAAGCGAAGCTCATCTCATCGCCGCTGTCGTCTTTGGTCAGGAACATCTCCTGACCCTTGTATTCCATGGGAGTCAGTTCCTTGCCTTCCGACTTGACGATGTCAAGGATTTTCTGGCGATCCATGTCGATGCGGGCCACCATCGCGAAATCGGGGTCATTCCCCGCCGCCTGGAAATCGCCGAACAGCCCGACCGCTACGGCATGCAAGTCCTTGCGCAGGTCGATGCCGGTTTTGTTGACGAAGTCCTGGTAGCTTTTAAACGCTTTTTCCGTATCCGCGTCCGCTTGTTTGGACTCCATTTTGGCTACCGCTTCTTTGAAAAAGTCAAGGTTGCGGATTTTTTCAAAGTTCATGGTCATCACCCCGGCCGCATCCGCCGGGATCATGGAAAGCAGGTTGACATCACCACCGGTCGTTACCTTTTCCTTACCGCCGCAGGCGGTAAACATGAGCAGGGCTGGAATCAGTACACCGACGGCTGTGAAAGCACGAATTCTTTTCATGACTCCTCCTCAAATCCAGTCAATTTCCCCTTCAGGGTAAATGCAGAGAGGGAAAAAATCAATAGTCCCTGTGGAAAAAGCCGCAAATGGTTGCAAATCTCCCCCCATGCAGCCCGAGTTGACTTCAATTGGAACCCCTCATACAATGGCGGCATGAAGGGTTCAATCGCCGCCGTTGTGCTGGCGGCGGGCCAGTCCCGCCGCATGCGTTCCAGCCTCAGCAAGGTGGTTCATCCTCTTCTGGGTCGACCGTTGATATTATGGCTGCTGGACAGCCTGGCTGCGGCGGGTATACCCGCTGAAAACACGGTTCTGGTCTGCGGCGAAAACCTGGAAGAAGTCCGGAAAGCGGTTTCCGGGCGGCCGGTACGTTTTGCCTTGCAGTCCCCACCGCTTGGAACCGCCCATGCCCTGCTCAGCGCGGCCGGCCACGTGGAAGATTTCTCCGGCGAACTGCTGGTGACCGTGGGCGACAATCCCTGGATCAGCGGCGATGAGCTTTGCCGCTTGCGCGAGCGCCATTCCCGGACGGCCCCGGCGTGCACCCTGCTTTCCGCGCTTTTTCCCCATCGCCCTCCCGCCTATGGTCGCGTGATCCGCACGACGCAGGGAGATGTCCAGGCGGTAGTGGAAGAACTGGACGCGACTCCGGAACAATTGCGGGTGCACGAAGTCAATTCTTCGATCTACCTGTTTGACAACCCCGTGGTCTGGCCGCTGCTGAGTGAAATTTCCAACCGGAACCGCAAAAACGAGTATTACCTGACCGATATCGTTGAGATTCTGCGTGGCCGGGGCCTGCGGGTCCAGGCGTTGTGCGCTCAGGATTACCGCGTGGCGCTGGGCATCAACACCCGCTGGGAACTGCAACAGGCGGAGCGCGAGTTCAATCTGCGGAAATTGCGGCACCTGGCCACTGAAGGGGGCGTGACGATCATGGATCCGGGAACCACGACCGTGGAATTCGATGCGGAGATCGGTGAGGATACGGTATTGTTCCCCTGCACGTATATCGGCTCCGGCACGCGGATCGGCCGGAATTGCCGGATCGGCCCGTTCAGTTATCTGCGCGACGTGATTGTTCCGGATGGCGCCGTGGTGGTTCCGGCCACATCTTCAAAACGCGGTTCCCGCAAGGGATGAAAATCACGGCGGAGGCTCCGGGAAGAATCTGCCTTTTCGGGGAGCACCAGGACTATCTCGGGTTCCCCGTCATCGCGGCGGCCATTGACCGCACCATCGTGGTCCAGGGAGTGGTGAAATCCACCCCCGGGGCCCTGGTTGAGTTGCCGGACATCGATTCGCGCGAAGAATTCAGCCTGCCCCCCGATCAATACGTCCATTCGCGGGATTACCTGCGCAGCGGCGCCCGGGTGTTGTCGCGACAGGGCTTGCCCGGTCCGCTCGGCGTGAGTGCGGTTGTGCGCGGCACCATCCCCATCCAGTCCGGGACATCCTCTTCTTCCGCCCTGGTCGTGGCCTGGATGGGCTTTCTGCTTGCCGCGGGGCGGGGCGGAACGGGAGGGCCGCGCATGGATCCCGGACGGGTGGCGGAACTGGCGTATGCGGCCGAGGTGACGGAGTTCGGTGAAAGCGGCGGCCGCATGGATCATTACGCTTCCGCTCTCGGCGGCGTGATTTACCTGGAAAGCGAGCCCGCGGTGCGCTGGGAAGCGTTACCGGCACGGCTGGAGGAGTTTGTGCTTGGCGATTCACGGCAACCCAAGGATACATTGCGCACCCTGGCCCGCCTGAGTAATGGCCAGAAAGAAGGTCTGCGCCAGGCCGCGCAAGCGGCGGGCGTGGACAATTGGCGGCAATTGACCCCGGAACATGCGGCAGATACTTTGAGCGCGGTGGATCCCGCCCTGCGGGATTATGCCGGGGCCGCGATCGAGAATCACTGGCTCACACGCAAAGCCGCGGAAGTGATGCGTTCCCCCCGTGCGGATGACGGGCGGCTGGCGGACCTGATGAACCGCCTGCAAACGTTGCTGCGCGATCGTTTGCGGGTATCGACCCCACGGCTGAACGCCATGGTTGACGCCAGCCTGAATGCCGGTGCCCTGGCGGCCAAGATCAACGGTTCCGGGGAGGGCGGATGCATGTTCGCCTGGTGTCCGGGGAAACGCGAGGCCGTGATGGAGGCGATTCGACGGACCGGTGCTACGGCCATGCCCATTGATATTGGTCCCGGCCTCAGGGTGCACGTGGAACGAGGCGGGAAAATGAGAGAAAAACCATGACCGCCTGCGTGTATTCCCTGGCGCCGGATTCTCTGCACATCGATCCCCGCCGACGCTTGAGCTGGCCTTCCGCTGAGGAGGAGCGCGGCCGCAGTATGGACAGCCGTTTTCCGGGCATGCCGCTGGTTGTCGTAGATTCACAACGGCGCGTGATCTGGGGTGAGTGCCGCCTGGAATATCTTTTGCAGCAGCAGGTCGATTGCGTTCCGGTGCTTGAGGTGGATCTGCCGCCGCTGGAGTGCCTTTTCCTGGGATTCAATCTTCTGCAGATGGTTTTTACCGCCAACCTGTATGAAAAGCTTTATTTTGCCGCCCTGGCACTTGAGCAGGCGCGGCCCGAGGAGATTCGACGCCGTACCGGATTGGACATTCCCTTGAATCCCTCGCTGATCGCCCAGTTGCCCGTTTTGCTGAGCGGGGATTTCACGTTCCTGCTGCGGGAGGGGCGACTCGCCCTGCCGGCGGCACGAGAACTGGCCGCCCTGCCGGCAGAGGCACGCCGCCCCCTGGTTGAATTGATCACGGATGTGCATTTCACCGCCTCCCAGGGTCTGAAGCTGATTTCCATGACCAGAGAGATCATGGCTCGAGACGGATGCGGCATGGTTGAGGTCCTGACCCGTGCCGGTATTGATTCCGCGTGCCGCACGCAACGTCCGGCCGAGGCGGTGCTAGAGCGCCTGGAAGCGGAGCGTTTCCCCATGGTTGCGGCAGAGGAAAAAGCGTGGCGCCGGCAAGTGGAAAGACTGCAATTGCCGCCGCATATCCGGGTGCGTCACGCGCCTTTTTTTGAACCGCCGGGGGTTGAAGTGAATCTGCATCTGGCCGACCTCGATGAGCTGCACCGCTTGCTGCTCCGGCTCGGGCGGGATGGGAAAGATCCCGGCGGCCGTGGCGACGGTTGATATCCGGCCGACGTTGATTTATAATAAATAGGGAGTTCCGGAGAAGTCAAAATGGGAACAGCTGCCACGATTGTTGTCTTTATTGTCGCCTTGTTGATTTCAGTGGGCTTTCTCTTGCTGGTGCTGACCCTGGTCCCGGCAATCAACCAGCTGCGCCTGCTGATGGCCGACCTGGCAAAAACTTCTGAAGAAGCCCGGGAACTGACGGTCAAGCTTCAGCAAATTGCGGACCGGGTGGATGGAGAGGCGGAAAAAGTGGGCGAAATCATTGAATCATCCAAAAAATCGCTCCACGTGGTGGCCAGGACCCTCAACCTGGTGAACCGGAATGTCCTGCGCAAATCCGCCGGAGTCATGGCCCTTATCCCGGCTTTCCGCTTCGGCTGGAACATGGTGCGAAAAAGCAAAGGAGGTCGATCATGACTGAAAGAAACGGTTTTGTTTCCACAATGTTTACTTTTTTTACCGGAGCCGCGATCGGCGCGGGTTTCGCCCTGCTGTTCGCGCCGCAGTCCGGACAGGAAACCCGGCGTAAAATCCGGGAAGCGGGTAATCAGTTGTCCGAGGATGCCCGGGAAAGTTACGAACGTCTTTCGCGGGATGCGCAAAAAGTAGTGGAGCAGGTCAAAGCCACTTCCGAAAACACCATCGCCCAGGTAAAAACCCTGATCAATGATGCCAAGAGCGGCATCAAGGGCGACGCTGAAGTGGAAACACCGCGGCCGACCAAGACCACACGCAGCCGTTCCAGTAAAAGCTGATTGCCGGCTTTTCTTTGCCGGGAGGAGCTGTAAATGCTGATCAGAGATATCAAGGCCAGGGAGATACTGGATTCGCGCGGAAACCCCACGATTGAAGTCGACGTGTTCCTTGAATCCGGGCTTTTCGCTTCCGCGGCGGTTCCTTCGGGCGCTTCCACGGGCGTGCATGAAGCCCTTGAATTGCGCGACAACGACCCGGAACGCTTCATGGGCAAGGGTGTGCTGAACGCGGTCGCCAACGTAAACAATCTGATTCGACCGGCCTTGAGCGGCATGCCGGTTCTGCGGCAGAAAGAGATCGACCACAAAATGCTGGACCTGGATGGAACCCGGGACAAGTCGCGCCTGGGCGCCAATGCCATTCTGGGCGTTTCCATGGCCGTGGCCAAAGCCGGGGCGGCTTTCGCCGGCCTGCCGCTTTATCAATACCTTGGGGGAATCCCCGCCTGCCGCATGCCGGTTCCGATGCTCAACATTCTCAACGGCGGGGCTCATGCGGATAACAGCGTAGACCTGCAGGAATTCATGATCATGCCCATCGGCGCCGTCTCATTTCGCGAAGCCCTGCGCATGAGCGCGGAAGTTTTTCATACTTTGAAAAAAGTGTTGAAAGAGCGGAAACTGAGCACCTCCGTGGGCGATGAGGGCGGTTTCGCCCCCAACCTGGCTTCCAATGAAGAGGCGCTCAAATTGATCGTGGAAGCCATTGAAAAAGCCGGTTTCCGCCCCGGCAAAGATCTGGCTATCGCGCTGGACCCGGCCGCGTCGGAGTTTTTCCGCGATGGCTACTACGTGTTCCACAAATCAACCGGGGAGCGTTTGACCCCGGAGCAGATGGTCGCCTTTTACGTTGATCTTGTGAACCGTTATCCCATTGTTTCGATCGAGGACGGGCTGGCGGAAGACGATTGGTCCGGATGGGAAGAAATGACCCGGCTTCTGGGGAAACGCATCCAATTGGTTGGAGACGACCTGTTTGTTACCAGCAGCGAACGGCTGCGCGACGGTTTTTCCCGCCAGGTGGCCAACTCCATCCTGATCAAACTCAACCAGATCGGCACCGTGAGTGAAACCGTTGAAACCGTACGCCTGGCGCAGAGTCACGGTTATACCGCGGTGGTTTCCCACCGTTCCGGGGAAACGGAGGATACGTTTATCGCGGACCTGGCCGTTGCCCTCGAGACCGGACAGATCAAGACCGGTTCGGTGTGCCGCAGTGAACGCATCGCCAAGTACAACCAGTTGCTGCGCATTGAAGAGGAATTGGGACCGAGCGCGGTTTACCCGGGCGCCGGAACTTTGCCCCAATTCCGCGGCCAGTGAGATTTTGCGGACGTTTCAACCCGTTACGTGACCGACTGGATACACATTCGCGGCGCGCGAACTCATAATCTGCGCAATATCGATCTCGATATCCCCAGGGGCCGTATCGTCTGCCTGGTCGGCGTGGCCGGGGCGGGCAAATCGTCTCTGGCCTTTTCCACACTCTACGCCGAAGGGTACTCCCGCTACATGGAATCGATCTCTCCCTATATCCGCCAGTTCCTGGACAAAGTCGAAAAGCCGCCCCTGGACAGTGTCAGTGGATTGCCGCCCGCGGTTGCCGTGCGTCATCGCAGCCCGGTGCGGAATCCGCGTTCAACCGTGGCCACGTTTGTTGATCTTTACGACTACCTGCGCATTCTTTACGCGCGCGGCGCCGATTTCTTCTGCCCCGCCTGCGGTCTTTCGCTGCGTCGCTGGAATGTCGATGAAATCGTGGCGGACCTTTTCCGGACAATGTCGGGTCAGGTTCAGATCGCTTTCGACTATTGTGGTGACATTCCGTTTCTGGTCAACCGGGGATATTATTTTTACCTTGACCAGGGCAAGCCGGAACGTTTGAACGGATCCCTGGCCCACAAGGATATCCGCGTACTCCTGGATCAGGTTGAAATCAGCGAAAGTCGGCGCGGGCGGTTGTTTGAAGCGGTTGACCGGGCATTCGCCCTGGGCCGTGAACAGGTGGTGGTGATCTGGAACGGCAAAACCCGGATCTATCCGGTCAGCCTGCGTTGTCCCAACTGCAATCTGGCCTACGCGGATCCGGACGAGAACCTCTTTTCATTCAACAGCCCGCGCGGCGCCTGCCCCCGCTGTCGCGGCTACGGGGATCTTCCGGAGCCGGATCCGGCCAAAATTTTTGATCCGCAACTCTCCCTGGCGGACGGGGCGATACGGCCCTTGCGTACATCCATTCACACATCGTTCCGCGAAAAGCTGCTGGCTGCGGCGGAAAAGCGCGGCGTGGATACCCGGCGGCCATTCGCGCAGTTGCCGCAGGACCAGCAGCACCTGATCCTGAACGGAGCCGAGGAATTCCCCGGGGTGATCGATTGGTTCCACTTTCTCAAAACCAAGCAGTACAAAGTGCAGGCGCGGGTGCTGCTCAGCCGCTATTCTTCTTATCGGCCCTGCCCGGAATGCCATGGGGCCAGGTTGAACGCCGAAGCGTTGGCATACCGCATTCATGGTCGAAACATTGCGGAATTGACGGCGCTGAACATTGCTCAGGCGCGGCGGTTTTTCGCCGACCTCGATGAACGTGAGTTTGCGCGCAGGGTCACTCCGGATGTGTTTGCTGAAATCCGGGCCCGCCTCGAATACCTGGATCGCAGCGGCTTGGGCTATCTGACCCTGGATCGCCTGACCCTGACTCTTTCCCGCGGCGAACAGCAACGCTTGAACATGGCTTTCATCCTGGGCTCGACCCTGTCGGACTCGCTACTGATCCTGGATCAGCCTTCAGCCGATATCCATCCGGCGGAAAGGCATCGGATAATCAAGTTTCTGAGGGGGTTGCGCGCGGCCGGGAATACCGTGGTCATGATCGAGCATGACGCGGAGTTGATCCGTTGCGCAGACTGGGTAGTGGAATTGGGGCCCGGAGCCGGAGTCGCCGGCGGAAAAGTCATTTTTTCCGGGCCCGTCAAACAATTCCTGCAGGCGCGGCAGTCTTTGACTCAGCAGCGCATCCACGATTCAATCACCATTGCCCCCGCCCCTGCCCCCGCCGCATCCATGCTGGAATTTCATGGATTGTCGGCCCATAACCTCAAGCATATCGATATCCGGTTTCCCCGCGCGGGTCTGACCATGGTGTGCGGGCTGAGCGGAGCGGGGAAAACGTCGCTGTTGGAGCAGGAACTGGGCGATCGCCAGCCGAGGCCGCGCGGAATCGCGGCAGTCGAATACGTGGATCCGGATGTGTCTGCCGCGGCTTCCCGTTCCGCGGTAGCTGCTTTCATGGGCATCCAGACGGTGCTCCGGGACTGGTTCGCCGCCAGTCCGGCGGCCGCCCGCCTGGGGTATACCCCCGGTCATTTTTCTTCCCATTCTCCCCGCGGGCGCTGTCCGGTCTGCCATGGCAAATCGGGAAGGGAAGTGGAAATGCAGTTTTTGCCGCCGGTCTGGATTCCCTGTTCCGAATGCGGCGGTTCGGGCTTGAAGCGGGATTCCCTGAAAATCCGCGTCCAGGGGAGAAACCTGGTGGAATGGCTGGACCTGACCGTATCTGAAGCAAAAAGCGACCTGATGGAAATCCTGCCTGCCGCGGGGAAAATCCTGGCCTCACTGGAAGAAAACGGCCTGGGTTACCTGCGTCTTTCCCAGGCTTTGAACGCCATGTCCGAAGGAGAGCGTCAACGCCTGAAGCTCTGCAGGCACCTGATCAACACCGGATCCGCGACACTGTACCTGGTGGATGATCCGTCTTACGGCCTGCATCCGGTCGACCTGGATCACGTAACCGGACTGTTGCGGCGTTTGACGTCTTGCGGGCACACCGTGGTGGTGGCCGATCACAACCTGAAATTGCTGGCGGCGTGTGATTGGGTGATCGAACTCGGGCCCGGAGGCGGGGATAAGGGCGGCCGGTTGGTATTCCAGGGATCGGTCAACGATTTTGTAGCCCGCGCCATGTCGCCGACTGCGATTGAATTAAAAAAAAAGTGCCGGCCTTGACAAATGGAAAATTCTCTCTATAAATACTAAATTGTATCTGGAAAAAGGAGCTGGCAATGCAGGAAATCGAGATCCTCTCGTGGACCACACTGGACGCGCTGAAAGAAGCCGCCACGCGCGTCATCGATTCCATCGGCAATCTGGACACCGACGAACAGATGTCTCTGTTCTGCGCCATTGAAGAAGACTACCTGGAACTTCATTACAGTGAACTGGAAGCCAATTACCTGAGACGCTTTGACGATGAGGATGAATTGTTCAAGCACATTGCCAAGCGCCGGGAAGAATTGGGCGAAGCGGAAGAAGAGGCAATGGAGTACTTTGAAGACGACGATGACGCCTTCAACCGGGATGAAGAGGAAGACGATCTGGATGGATACAATATCCGCTCCGACGAAGATGATGATACCTTCTGATCTGGGATGGCGGAGCGGAAGGAAACGGATCGCGTAGTTCAAGGGAATGATCCGGGCCGGTCGCGACGGGCCTGGGTTGATTACTCCAGCGTGGGTCTCATGTTCCCGATTTCCATCGCGGTGGGATTGGCTATCGGATATCTACTCGACCGCTGGCTGTCCACGGCGCCGATCCTGACCATTCTGTTCGTGCTGTACGGGGTCGCCGCCGGGTTTGTCAACCTCTACAAAGTCACACGCCGCCATGAAAAATGAACCCAAGGGCGCCGCGCTGCAGCGCATCAAGCGCATCGCGATGGTGCTGACGGTGATCGTCGTGGTGGCAGCGGCGGCTTGTACTCAATCCTGGCTGTGTAGTATAATCACTTTTTCGGCTGCCGTGATCGCCCAACTGGGTTTTCTGCTGCTGATTCGAGCCCTTGATCGGTACATGCGGATGCGCCGGGGCATGGCCCATTTCTACATGGTGGCCCTGGCCAAACTGGCTGGTATCGTGGCGTTCTTTTTCATCGCCAGCCGTGTTTCCGAGCAGGCGGTATTGTTTTTCCTGCTGGGTCTTTCGGTGGTGGTGATGGCCGTCCTGATTGAGGGAGGGATTCAACTGCTGAGGAGTCTGACCCATGGAAGAACACAAGCTAATCATCGTTGACTGGGTCAACGGATTGTTGCGAGGCCTGCTGGGGCTGTTCGGCATCCACCCCGAAAACCATGACCTGATCCCATCCCATGTGGTGATGGCATTGCTGGTCACCGCGCTGCTGATTACTCTCTTTCGCCTGGGTTCGCGCCACTTTGAGTTGTTCCCCGGCCGGTTGCAGGCGTTGATGGAGATGATTTACCGCGGCTTTCGCTCCCTGGTGGACGACGTGATCGGTCCGGAGGGGCGCCGGTTTATCCCCGCCCTCGGCACGGTGGGTCTGTTTATCGCCAGCTGCAACCTGCTGGGCTTGCTGCCGGAATTGGCTTCGCCGACAGCGAACCTGAATGTGACCGTGGGCTGCGCGGTTTTTATTTTTATCTATTACCATTACCAGGGGGTCCGCCGACACGGCCTGTTGAAGTACATGCGCAGTTTCGCCGGCCCCGTGTGGTGGATGGCCCCGCTTTTTGTTCCCATCGAGGTGATCTCGCATTTTTCCCGCCCCCTGTCGCTCTCGATGCGTCTTTTCGGCAATATCTTCGGCGAAGACCTGGTGATCATTATCATCGCCTCGCTCGTGCCTTTTATCGCTCCCCTGCCGATGATGGGACTGGCCGTGTTCACCTCTCTACTGCAGGCGTTTATCTTTGTCATGCTGTCGGCCATCTACCTAGCGGGAGCCATGGAATCGGAACATTAATTCAGGAGGATCATAGATGAAAAAGAAATTAATGTTGACCCTGATCGTCTTTGCCGCGATGAGCGTGCTCATGCCGGCGGCGGAGAACGAAGTCCGTAACGTCCCCGACGCCACGCCGCTTTTCCTGTGGTCGATCATCGTGGGCGTGGCGGCTTTGGCCTTGACCGCCATCCTGGCGGCTTTTGCTCAATCCAAAGCCATTCGTACGGCCGCGGACAATATCGGTCGCAATCCGGCAGCCGGGGACACCATTCGTACGGTGCTGATTATCGGACTGGCTCTGATTGAATCCCTGGTGATTTACGTGTTGTTGATTGACCTGATCATCTTTTTCGTAAAGTGGGGCAAGTACACTTTCTGATCGGGTCGCTGCCGGGGGACGGGAGAAAGCGGTTTTCTCCCGTCCCGGTTTGCCCTGATTAAACATGGGAAAGCGCTGGAAACGGTTTGCCCGGACACTGTGGGCCTCTCTGAAGGATTTCCTGCGCGAGGATGGATTGGACAAAGCCAGTATCCTCGCCTATTTCTCTATTTTCTCCACGCTTTTTCTCTTGACCTTTCTGACATTCCTCTTTTCCCGCCTGCTGGGCGATCCCGATCGTTACCTGACATCTTTCTATCCCTTTTCTCCCGATTTTACCGCGCGGATCTCCCCGGATTTTTTCATAAAAGCCAAGGAATTTTCCGGTACGATCCAGGAAGTCGGGGTCCTGGGTATCGGCCTGTCGTTATTCCTGGGAATCCTGGTGTTTAAAAAGGTGATCCAGTTTGTCAACGAGATGTTTCATGTCCGCCTGTCCGGGGGGTTTCTGTTCAAGCGGTTCAAGGAATTCGCCCTGATGTTTTTTATCGGCTTGTTTTTTGTGGCTTCTTTTGTATTGACCGGCTTTATTTCAACGGTTACCGGATTGTTTCAGCACAACATGTTTATCGCCGAACATATTTCGCCCGTTTTTATTGAATCGATCAACCAGTTTCTGCTCAAATACCTGTTGCCGGTCGCCATCACCTTCAGCCTGTTTTTTCTGCTTTACAAATGGATCCCGGAGCGCCATGTCCGGACCCGCGCCGCCTGGATCGCGGCCCTGGTCGCGTCGCTGTTGTGGGAAGTGGTCAAGCGCGGTTATGCCTATTACCTGGTGAATCTCTCGATAATCGGTCATGTCCAGGGACCCATCATCGCCATCATTCTGTTTGGTTTCTGGATGGAAGCATCCACAGCCATTCTGTTGTACGGAGCGAAATTGACATTCAACCTGGATCGAAACCCATGAAAACATTACAACAGATCAGTCTCATGCTGAACGGCAGGCTGAGCGGCAATCCGGAAGTCTGCATTCAGGGTGTGAATTCGCTGGAACTTGCCGGAGTCGAAGAGATCGCATTTCTGGCCAAGCGGGATGTGGATCCTGCCGCGTTTCGCGCCGCGGCCCTGATCGTGGCCCGGGATAATCCCATTGATTATCCCAACCTGATCTATGTGGACGAACCTTACCTGGCGTTTGCGCAATTGCTGGAAGACTTTTATCCCGCCACGCCTTTCTGTGCGGGTGTGGATGATCGCGCCCGGGTGTCCGCGGATGCCCGCCTGGGGAAGAACGTGCGTCTGGGAGCGTTTGTGTATGTGGGAGCCGGCGCGGTGATTGGGGATGACACCGAGATTCACAGCGGCAGCGTGGTGTATCCCGGAGCGACAATCGGACGATCCTGCCTGATTTATGCGCACGTGGTCATCCGCGAAGGCGTGGTTGTCGGCGACCACTGCATTATCCATGCCGGGGCCGTGATCGGCAGTGACGGATTCGGTTTTTCGCGGGATTCCGCGGGGATCCCGCGCAAGATCCCCCAGAAAGGCCGGGTTACGATCGCGGATCATTGCGAAATCGGCGCCAATACGTGCATCGATCGTTCGACCCTGGGCGAGACGCGGCTGGAAGAACATGTCAAACTGGACAACCTGGTCCAGGTGGGTCACAATTGTCGTATCGGTTCTGGTACAACCATATCGGCATTGACGGGCATATCCGGTTCGGTGGATGTGGGGCGCAATGTGGTCATGGGCGGTCAGGTCGGCATCGCTGATCACCTGCGCATTGCCGACGGTGTCATGATCGCCGGAAAAACCGGTGTATCCGGCCATATCAAGAAACGCTGCGTGATCTCCGGCAGTCCCCACATGGAGGCCCGCGACTGGCGACGCATGCATGCCCTGTTGCGCAACCTTGATGATTATTATGCGCGCATCCGTGAACTGGAAAAGAGAATAGCGGAATTGGAGGAAAAATGAGAAAAATCACCATTGGAATCGCCGTTGCCCTGGCCTGCGCCGCACTGATTGCCGCGCAAGCCCGCATTGAGTTCGCATCCGAACAGGTTGATTTCGGCGAAGTGGACAGCGGAAAAATCGTGGACCTGCAATTCGAGTTCACCAACACGGGCAGCGAAGTTCTGGAGATCAAGAACATCGCGTCTACTTGCGGATGTACCGTCACCAGTCTGGAAAAAAAGTCGTATGCCCCGGGCGAAAAAGGTGTGATCCCCGTCAAGTTTTATTCCCGGGGATACCAGGGGCGCGTGGTTAAATCCCTGACCGTGTCAACCAACGATCCCTCAACTCCCTATGTGCGCCTGCGACTGACCGGGATTGTCGCCATGAAGGATTTCGCCAGCATCGAGGTGGCCCCGAACCGGCTGCATTTCCAGGAGGTTGCGCTGGGAGCGGAGGCGGAGCAGACATTTGAAATCCGCAATCCCGGCTCCCTGCCCCTGCGTATCATCGAGGTGATTCACGGTCCGGAAATCAGCCCCCGTTTCAGCGGCAAATCGGTGGGGCCCGGAGCGGCGATGACCGTGACTTTGCAGTTGAAAGGCATGTCTCCCGGTCCTTTTGTAACCTATTTGAAAATCCGCAGCAACGCTTTCCGCCAGAGCCTCGTGGTGGTCAAGGTGGATGCCGATATTACGGCAGCCGGGATTTCCACCCCCGCTCCACAGGACTGAAGCGGCATGTTGGCGGGCTGCGGCACACCCACTCCGGATTATCCCGGGCCCCGGGTTTGGGCGGTTTGCGGGGGAAAGGGGGGTACGGGCAAATCGTTTCTGGCATCCCAGTTGGCGGTGACGCAGGCGTCACGGGGCCGTTCCGTGGTGCTGGTGGACGCGGATCCCCAGGGAGCGGGTGTTCACGGATTGCTGGGACTGTCCCACCGGACACCTGCGATCGAGGATTGCCTGCACGGGGAACTTTGCCTTTCGGATTGCCTGCACCGGACCCCGATCAACAACCTGCGTATCGTTTTCGGCAACGCGGGTACCCGGCCGTTGTCACCCTTCACACCGGCCCGGGCGGAAGCTTTCGCCGCCCAGTGGGGAAATCTGGACGCGGAACTGGTGGTTGTTGATCTTGGCGGCGGCATGGCGCCCGAGGTGCTGGACCTCTTTTTGTCGGCTCATGAGCCGGTCGCCGTTACCCTGCCGGAAATGCCGGCGCTGGAGAATTTTTTCCAGTTCTGCCGCGCCGTGCGTTTCCATACGCTCAACCGCTGGCTTTCGCAGGAGGGGTTATCCATGTCGGTGGAAACGATCTGGAATGAGCGCCCCAAAGAAGAAATTGAGGACCTGAGTGACCTCAGTCATTATCTGCCGTCCGTGTGTTCGCGTCGCGGGGTATCCCTGAGCGAGATTCCAGGTCCTCCCCGGGTTCACCTGGTGCTCAACCATTTGACAAGTATTGATGAAGTGCAATACGGTTTTTCCATCCGCAGCCTGTGCCGCAAACACCTGGATGTCCATCTGCTCTACGCGGGATACGTGGAGAACGAGCCCAAGGCGTGGAAGAAACTGGGGGCGGTTCAGGGCCGCCCCAGGATTCACGTCACGCCCAGAATCCGGCAGGAAATCCTGCGGATCGGCAAGAACCTCATGCATGGCGGAGAACTTGCCATCGACAGTGTGCTCAATGTCTGAATTGGAACTGCGCAGTCATTATCAATGCCTGGATCTTGAGGAGGGCGATTCGCTGGCTCGGGTCAAAGCCCAGTACCTGCATCTGAAAAACCTCTACTCAAGCGATTCTCCGCTTTTTCACTGCCTGGGGTTTCCGGTCTCGGAAAACCGCAAACGCGAGTTGTTGAGCCGCATCCACCGGGCGTACTTTACTCTGCGGGAAAACCACGCCCGCCGGCGTCAGGAGCGTCGCGAATCCACGCTGGATTCCGTACAGGAGCAACGCATACCCGAATTCGCCCACTATCGGGGCGAAGCATTGCGCTTGACCCGGGAAGTGCTTGGCATCAACCTGGAAGAAGTGGCATTCGCCTGTGGTATCCCCATCGCGCATTTGCGCAACATCGAAGCCGATGAATATGATCAGCTGCCTCCGCAGGGATATATCCGCCTTTATCTGCGCAAATACGCCGAGTTTCTCTGCCTGGACCCGGCACGGGTGGTTGCCGACTACCTGGCCGGATACCAGCAGAACACCTGAACCTTTCTACGACTGTTCCGCTTTCCCCGCCGCGGGAATGGTGTATAAAAAGCGCTTGATCTTGCGAGTGGGGGTTTTCTCAAACTCTTCGGGATAGATCTCGATTCGCCCGATCCGGCTGTAGGCGGGCAGGTCCTGATTGACTTTTTTCAATATCTGCTGAAAATGCGTCTCCAGATCTTTTTCCGTCATTCCCGCCGCGTAAACCCGGTCGAAATCGGGATAAACCAGCGCGGTGATCTGTTCGTTGCGTTCCATGACCAGAGATTCCATGACGAATTCCTGGTTATCCAGTTTGCTTTCGATCTCTTCAGGGTAGATGTTCTGGCCGCTGGGTCCCAGGATCATGTTCTTGCTGCGGCCCTTGATGGTAATGAATCCATCCTCGTCCAGCAGTCCCAGGTCTCCGGTATGCAGCCAGCCATCCGCATCAATGGCTTCCGCTGTGGCCTGGGGATTCTTGTAATAACCTTTCATGACATTGACCCCTTTTACCAGGATTTCACCCACGGTATGAGCCGGGTCCGGAGAATCGATTCGCACCTGCATGCGGTCGACGGGGGTGCCGACCGATCGCGCACGGATGGTTTTCCACGAACTGTAGCTGATCAGCGGGCCACATTCCGTCATGCCGTATCCGACGGTGATGGGGAATGAGATGGAACGGAAGAAATCTTCCACTTCGGGGTTCAGTGCCGCGCCGCCGATGACCAGTTCGTGGAATTGTCCGCCGAAAGCGTTGTACAGGCGCTGGTAGAGTTTGCGCTGCAGGAGTTTATCCACGGGGCCGATTCTGCGGGCGGCGCGGATGATCCGCTTCTGCAGCAGGGGTTTGATCTGCTTGCGATAGATTTTTTCGATGACCAGGGGGACGGACAGGATCAGGTGGGGGCGGATTTTTGCGAACGCTTCCATGATGATTCGCGGAGACGGGGTTTTGCGCAGGAAAGTGATTTCGCAGCCCAGGGTGAACGGAAAAAGGAACTCGAAAGCGCACCCATAGGAGTGGGCCAGGGGTAAAAATGACAGGATCCGATCCTTCTGCACCAGCGGCATGTGGTCCTGTCCGTAACGGATGTTGGAGATCAGGCTCGCATGCGACAATTCCACGCCTTTGGAAAATCCCGAAGTTCCGGAAGTGTAGTTGATGGTGGCGGTGGCGCCGGGATCGACCGGCTTGATGATGAATGTGTCTGCCGTGACGGGAACGCTGTGATGCTGAGGAAATTCCTCTGCCATTTTTTCGCAGGCCTTGCTCACCGTTTTCTTGTGGGCACCCAGCAACTGCAGGCTGTCCAGCGATATGAAGCCGGCGCAGTCCGGCATTTTTTCGATGTCCAGTTTTTCATACAGGGAATCGGCGACCAGTAGAATCGCCGCATCGGAGTGGTTGACGATATGGTGCACGTCACTGGGGTGAAAATCGGGCAGGATCGGTACAATCGCCGCGCCGTAGGTAACCGTGGCCAGGTAGGAAAGGGCCCAGTTGACCGAGTTTTTCCCCAACAGGGCGATTTTGTCTCCCTGACGGAGATGGGCCCGCTGGAACAGGAGGTGAAACCAGGCGATGCGACGGGCGACTTCACCATAGGTCAGGCCCGTTTCATTAAAGTCCGCCAACGCGGTTAAATCCCAGTTACGCACCATGGCGTCGCGCAACGCTTCGGCCAGTGATTCGGCTTTCATGTTTCCACCTCCTCGCAATCGCAACTCTGCCGGATTATCCGGGACAAGCAACGCCCGGGAAAATTTTAGTCGTTACGACACGAACTTGCAATCAGGAAAGCAAACGGATGCGTGTCTGAATGTAGTTCAGGTCCTCTGTCTTCAGCGGAACGCGATGAATATCCGTATTTTCCAGGCGGACGGCATGACGTTCTTCCACCTGCAAGTAGCGGCGATTGCGGCTGGAATGGAACCAGAGGGCCAGGTTGGCGATTCCCCGGTCGATTTCCAGTGCAGTGACGCCTCCCGGACCGATCGCGCTGCCGGAATTGAACAGGCAGGGTACCAGGAGTCCTTGATGATACAACATGCTCTGACCCGCGTACTTTCCGGGGGAACGGGTCAGCGTGAAGAATTCACTTTTCATGTGGTGGATTTCAGCAGCGAGTTGCGGTTCCGGCTGCCGGGCGAAGTCACGGCAGGCAGCCTCGATGCGCATTTTCAGCGTGTCCAGCCGGGAAATGGACTCGAACAGGGGGCGATGGGTATGACCGATCATGGCCAGCAGATGGTGGCTGCGCGCAAATTGGTAGACCCTCTGTTCGTAGCGGTATTTGCGCCGGCTGTTAAAGGCCACCGTGTAGTTGCGAATGCCCAGGGGGGACGCGATCCAGCGCAGAATCCAGCCCAGCAGCCGGTTGATGGCCGGGCCGTACAATGCCGCCTGGTGGCCGTGAAACACGAAAATTTCTCCGCCGTCGCCGACCAGGCGCAAAGCCTGGCCCGCTTTTGCCATTCCCGCCACCAGGGGTTCAGGCGACATGTCATGGTTTCCGATCAGGCGGGTCAGGCCGGATCCGGCGGAAAACTCGCTGAAGAGCTGCAGCAATTCATGCCATTGCGCGCGCACCCGCGGCGCGCGGAATCGTTGCAACTCCTCGATATCTCCATTTAAGATCAGGTGAAAGCCTTGGGGAAGGTAATGGTGTCTGAGCGCGGCTTCCACCAGGGCACCGTTGTGGCGGAAGTCATCCACCCTGCCGCCATCTCCCATGTGCAGGTCACTGATCACCACCAGCCGGTCATCCTTGTTCAGGCGTCGGATCGGGGCTGCGGCATGCAGGCGTGCCAATCTGCGCGCAACAGCGGATGCGGTCATGGATCGCCTCTGGCCGACAATGCCTCCGCAAGTCCGGAAAGCAGCGCTTCCAATTGGAGGTGGGCGGTTTCCCACTCCGATACGGCCGATTCCAGTTCTTTCAGCAGGCGGGCGTGTTCTTTCTGGCAGGCCACCACTTTATTGCTGCTGGCGTAGGTTTCCGGTTGCGACAATTGCGTTTCCAGTTCGCCGCGGCGCTTTTCCAGCACCTCGATGCGGTCTTCAAGCCTGCGGATCAACTGGGTCAGGCGGTTGCGTTCCTTGGTGACGGCCTGGCGGGCGAGGGCTTCTCTCTGCCGTTCCTGTTTGCGGTTTCTTCCCACCTCCCCGCCCGCGGAAACGGGTTTCTGAGTCGGTGGTTCTTCGCGCTTTTCCAGATAGTCCGAGTAGTTTCCCGGGTAGTCCATCAGCATGCCGTCGCGGATTTCAACGACGCGGTTAACGATGCCATCGAGGAAATAGCGGTCATGAGAAACCAGGATGACGGTCCCTTCGTAGGCGCGCAGCGCTTTCTCCAGCGCATCTCTGGCGGATGCGTCCAGGTGGTTTGTGGGCTCGTCCATGATCAGGAAGTTGCTTCCGGACAACAGGATGCGGGCCAATGATACCCTGGCTTTTTCGCCTCCGCTCAATACCCGGATCGGCTTGAACACATCGTCGCCGTGGAAACCGAACAGTCCCAGCACGGAACGCACCTGGGGGGTCCTGGATACCGGTGTGGACGCACTGATTTCATCGATGACTTTGTAATCCAGGTGCAATGTGTCCACCTGGTGCTGGGCGAAGTAGCCGATCGCGGTATTGGGTCCCAGGGCGATTGATCCTTCCGTGGGAGTCAATTCCGCGCTGATCAGGCGCGTCAGCGTGGTTTTACCGGCGCCGTTGGGTCCCACCAGGCAGATTTTATCTTTGCGCTTCAATTCCAGGCAGGCGCCCCGCAGCACCCATTGGCCGGGGGTGTAAGCAAATCCCACGTCCCTGAGGGACAACACATCCCGATAGGAGGATCGCTCCGGGACCAGACGGAAATCGATTTTTACTTCCGCAGCCGGAGGCGGCCCGGGGATTGAGTTCTTCTCCAATTGCTTGATCCGGCTTTGCACCTGGGCGGCTTTGGAAGCCTTGTAGCGGAATCGCTCAATGAATTTTTCCTGGCGTTGGCGTGCGGTTTTCTGCTGGAGCAGGGCTTGCCGCGCCTGTTCGCGTTGCTGTTCGCGCATTTCCAGGAAGGTACGGTACCGGCCCGGATAATGCGTCAGGCAGGTGTTTTCCAGCGCCACGATTTCCCGCGCCAGGCGATCAATAAAAAAGCGGTCATGGGAGACAATCACCATGCTGCCGCCAAATCCCAGCAGATACCGTTCCAGCCACTCCATGGCGGGAAGGTCCAGGTGGTTGGTGGGTTCGTCCAGCAACAGCAGGTCCGGCTCACTCAGAAGCAGGCGCGCCAACAGGGCGCGCATGCGCCATCCTCCACTGAAATCGGCCAGAGGTTGATTTTCACCGGAACGTGTGAAACCCAGTCCGGATAGAATCCGCCGCGCCCGGTTTTCCAGGTCATAACCGTTGTCGCTGGAAAAACGGGCTTCGAGCTTTTCGATGCGTTTCAGCCATTGATCGTGTCGCGTTTTTTCCCGCGGCGGATCTTTACGCAATGCCTCCAGCTGCGCGGCGGTTTCCAGGATATCGCTGCGGCCGGTCATTACCGACTCCATCAGGGTGCCTTCTTTTTCGGCAATGGTTTCCTGGGGCAGGTACCCGATCCGATAACTGCGTGACCGGATCACTTCCCCGGAGTCCGGCTCCAGTTGCGATGCCATGATCCGCAGCAATGTCGTCTTTCCCGTACCGTTGGGGCCGACCAGGGCCACACGATGGCCGGGCTTGATGGTCCAGTTGACTTGCTGAAACAAGGTGCGGTCAGCAACGGAAAAAGAGATGTTGCGGAGTGTCAGCATGATCTTGCCGGCCGTAAAGCCGCTTCTGGCAATGATTATATGCCAGGGTGGAAAAAGACGCAATCCGCAGGCGGCTAGAGTTGTTGCACGCGGCATCCCGCGCGGCGCAATGCGGAGATGATTCCCTTTTCACCCACCAGGTGGGCGGCGCCGACCACCACGAACAATTTGCGTGCCGGTGAAAGCAGTTCACGGATGCGTTCCGTCATGGATTGGTTGCGTTGGTACACAATGACATCGTACAATTCGCTCAATTCCGGGTGTTCTTGAATGCTTCGCGTCAGCAGGGATTCCATGGCGGCAATGTCGCCGCTGAACCATGCCTGGACCATTTCTTCAACCTGTTGACCGGCCTGCTCGGATTCCTGAATGTTGTAAAACAGGAAGCGTTCGTTCATGGTTTCGGAGAACCCGGAAAACAATTGCGCCTGGTAATCCAGTCCTTCCAGCTCAAAAATCTCCATTCCTGCGGGGGCTGACTCCAGAAAATATCGGTCCACGCCCCAGCGCGGGTCAAATCCCAGGCGCATCATTTCCATGCCCACCAGGGTCAGGGCCAGCAACCAGGGTTTGAAACGGGAGAAAGCGTTGATATCCATGCCCAATTGCCTCAGCCTGCGTTCGGCCAATTGCCAGGTTTCATCGGAAACATGGTTTTTGAGGCTGTCACCCTCATCGTACATGCCTTTCTGCATCTGGACCAGCGCGGCCGCGGCCGCCTTTTCTCCGGAAATATCGGCTTCAACCGCCAGTGCGCCGCATTCATTGAAAGCGTCGCGGATGGTTTCCGGCAGGGGAAAATACTCTTTCTTCAGCAGGTGAATCGAACCCATGATGTAGGCCGATCCCTGCTCACACTGAATCGACCACAGGAAATGACCGGGCTGCGCGAAGGCCGGGCCGGTGGTCAGGGCGGCAATGGTGGTAAGCAGTGCGATTGTCATTACGCCTGTTTTTCGAGCGGCCATGGTTTCTCTCCTTTTTCTATGCTCCCTATACGGGATTGGGGATATCGACAAAGTATGCCGCCAATCCGAATCGCGAGATCAATTCATCGCGGAGCGCCAGCATCCCGGGAATTTCAGAGCGGTAATGTCCCAGGTGAATGAAATGGGTCCGGGTTTCCATCGACAAGGCGGGGATGTGCTCTTTGATCTCGCCCGTGAAAAAGGCGTCCGCGCCCCGGGAAACCGCGGTTTCATACAAATCGGCGGAAGCCCCGGAAACGACCGCCAGCCGGCGGGGGATTTGCGGCCCGTTGGCCAGCACCTGGAAGCCGTGGCGGGTTTCCAGGGAAAACCCCTTTCCGTTCCGTCCCGGCGCGAAATCGGGTTGCCGTTCCATTGCGGGTAATTGGGTTTCCAGGCGGGACAGCAATGTGTACAGGTCCGCTTTCGCCTCGTTGTCGGCCATGAAGCCGGGACCGAGCGGCTCCAGCTCCCCGGCGCCCAGCCAGGCCATCAAACGCGCGTTGTGTCCCAGAAGGGGGTGGGCATCCATGGGCAGGTGGATGCCGAACAACGAGATCTCGTGGCCGATTAATGCGGAAACCCAGCGATGCCGTACCCCGGTCAGGCGAAAAAAATCCCTGCCGAAAAAGCCGTGATGAACCACGATGGCGTCGGCCTTTCTGTTTATCGCCGCCTGGATCAGCGCGCCGTTGAGCGAGACACCCAGGACCAGGCTGCGGATTTCGCAGCGTCCTTCCACCTGGAGGCCGTTGTGACAATAATCCTCGAAGGCCTCAAAGCCGTACAATTGATCCAGCCAGAGCCGGAGCTCATCCCTGGAGATCGGGTTTGTGTTCATCAGTCCTCTTTCAGCATGTGCCTGAATTGATCCTCGTCCACGATCTCTATCCCGAGTTCGAGTGCCTTGTCCAGCTTGGATCCCGGGTTCTCCCCCTTGAGCAGGTGGGTGGTCCGGCCGCTGACGCTTGATGCCACCTGGCCGCCGCGCCCGGCAATTTCATCTGCGGCCTGCGTACGGGAAGCGAAATTGTTCAGCGATCCGGTGATCACCCAGACCGTGTTTTGCAGGTCCTGGTTGACGGGCGCCGGTTCCGCCTGCGTTTTCATCTGCAACCCGCAGGCTTCCAGCTTGCGGATCATGCGCAGGTTATCGGGATCGCGAAAGTATTCCACCAGGATCCCGGCCGTGATTTCGCCGAAACCATGAATCGCGGCAAACGGCTGTGGATCGCCGCTTGCGGCGGTGGCGATGATTTTTTCCATGGAATCGTAGCCGTTGTGCAGCAGCAGGCGGATCGCCGTTTCGCCGATTCCCTCGATTCCCAGCGCGGCCAGGACGCGGGAGAAAGGCTGGCTGCGGCTGGCACTGATGCCTGCCTGAATGGCTGCGATTTTGCGTTGCTTGAACCCGGGTATCCCGGCGAGTTGAGCGGTGTCGAAGGTGTAGATGTCGGGGAGGCGCCGCACCAGCCCCTGCTCGTAGAGCAGCTGGATCGTCTTTTCTCCAAGGCTCTCGATATCCATTTGCATGCGTCCGGTGAAATGGATCAGGGCCCGGCGTTGTCTCTCCGGGCAGTCGCGGTTGGGACAGAAATGGTGTGCGCCTTCCCGGATCAGTGCGGTGCCGCAGAAGGGGCATTGTTCCGGCAGGCGGAAAACCGCGCCTTTTCCATGCGCCGGTTCGACCACTTTCTCCACCGCCGGGATTACGTCACCGCGACGGGAGATCTGTACCCGGTCTCCGATGTGCAGTTCCAGGGTATTGATATAATCCTGGTTATGCAGGGTGGCCCTGGAAATCGTGCTGCCGCCCACAGTGACCGGTTCCAGCTCCGCGACCGGCGTCACCCTGCCGTTGCGACCGACCTGTACCTGGATCCCCACCAGCCGGGTTTCCGCTTCCGGCGCGTCAAATTTGAATGCCAGGGCCCAGCGCGGGTGATGGGCCGTGGCGCCCAGGCTTTCGCGCAGGCTTATCTGGTTGATCTTGATGACCAGGCCATCGATTTCGTATTTCAAACTCCTGCGCTGCGCGCGCGTCGCCTCCACAAAGTCGGGGAATGCAGCGAAAGTGCCGGTTGTCACGTCTCCAAGCAGGTCGGCCACCTGGCTGCGGAGTTCATCATCGCGACAAAAGAAAGCGACATGCCCCCGGGTGCGGAAGCCTTCGCTGTAGAGGAAAGCCAGGCGCGCCACGTGATCGGTTGCCAGTTGCAACGGCGTGTTTCCCGGTTTCCAGGAAACGGTTCCGGCGTTCAGCCAGGCCTCATATCCGTTGAAGCGCAGGGGCACGCGCGCCGCTTGCGAGGATTTCAATTGCCTCAGTGTTCCGGCGGCGAGGTTACGGGGGTTGGCGTAACGGTTTTCCAGGGTTTGATTGAACGCCTGGAAATCATCCAGGTGCAGAAACACTTCACCGCGCACAACCAGGTCGGTCGCAGACTCCAAAACCAGGGGAACCGAAGAGATGGTGCGGACGTTTTCCGTGACATCATTGCCGATGTGCCCGTCACCCCGTGTCAATGCGCTGAACAACTCTTTATTACGGTAATACAGGACAACCGACGCCCCGTCCAGTTTCTCTTCCACCACGAATCCGGTCGAGTCGCCATGGCGATCCGCCAGGACATTCATCCATGTCACCACTTTCTCGGCGGTATACTCCTTGTCCAGCGAAAGGACTTCCACCGTGTGGGCGCGTTCCGCCAGGCTGTTGTCCCGGTCCGATCCCACGCGACGGGTTGGGGAATTGGCGGACGCCCATTGGGGGTAGCGTGTCTCCAGTTCAAGCAGTTCATTGAAGAGGCGGTCGTATTCGAGGTCGGTGATTTCGGGGCGGGCGCGCACATAGTAAAGATGCTGGTGGTAACGCAACAGGCGGGCCAGTTCATCCATGCGGCGGCGGATGTCCATGGCAGAGATTATAGGGCGTGCCGGACCGGGGGTCAAGCCGGGGTTTGACTATATCAATAAATCATGATATATTGTTTTCATGTCAACCCTCGCGCGTTTCAAGGCGTTGTCCGACCCGATGCGCCTGCGCATCATTCATCTCCTGCTCCACATGGAGTTGAATGTCAACGAGCTGGTGGCCGTATTGCGCGCCGGACAGTCCCGGGTTTCCCATCATCTGCGCCTGCTGGCCGCGGGAGGGTTGGTCACGTATCGCCGCCATGGCCTTTGGACATTCTATTCCGCCAGCGGGAACGGAGACGGCGGTGCATTTCTCCGCGCCGTGCGCGATTTTCTGGGAGATACCGCGGAAAACCAGGCCGATCTTGAGGCGGCGCGCACGGTCGTGCAGCAGCGGGAATCGGAAACCACACGCTTTTTCGACAATATCGCCGAAGACTGGGACGCCCTGAGGCGCGAGATTTTCGGTGAGTGTGACCTGGAAACCCTGATTTTCAATGCGCTGCCGCCTGCCGATACGGGAGTGGACCTGGGTTGCGGGACCGGAGACCTGATTCCCGTGCTGCTGAAAAGATGCCGCCGCGTCATCGGCGTAGACAATTCACCACGCATGCTGGAAAGCGCCCACCGGCGTTTTCATCACAGGAGCAGCCAGGTTGACCTGCGGATCGGCGGCTTGCGCCACCTTCCCTTGCGTGACGCCGAGGCGGACCTGGCCATTATTCACATGGTGCTGCATCATCTCGATGAACCGGCGCGGGTGTTTTCCGAAGCCAACCGGGTGTTGAAACCGGGTTCACCGTTCCTGATCGTGGACTTTCTGCGTCATGACCGTGAAGAGATGCGCCAACGCTATGGTGACCGCTGGCTGGGGTTTGACCATGAGCAGATTGCGGCCTGGTTGCAACAGACCGGGTTCGCCCAACGGCGCATCGAGACAATGCCGTTGCGCAAAGGCTTGCACGGCTTTTATCTTCTGGCTGAAAAAAACGATATTTAGAAAAACCAATTGGAGGCAAGTATGAGTTTTCTGGAATTGGATCCTGAATTGAAATACCGCGTCGCGGATATTTCACTGGCCGAATGGGGCCGCAAGGAGATGGAACTGGCGGAAGGGGAAATGCCCGGACTGATGGCGGTACGCGAAAAGTACGGTCCGGAAAAACCCCTTGAGGGCTTGAAGATTACCGGGAGCCTGCACATGACCATCCAGACGGCCATGTTGATTGAGACCCTGGTTGAGTTGGGCGCGGATGTCCGCTGGGCTTCCTGCAACATCTTCTCCACCCAGGATCATGCCGCGGCGGCCATCGCCGCCGCCGGCAAGGCCGCGGTATTCGCCTGGAAGGGTGAGAGCCTGCAGGAATACTGGTGGTGTACGGAACAGGCGCTTACCTGGCCGGACGGCAGCGGACCGGACCTGATCGTTGATGATGGCGGAGACGCCACGCTATTCGTCCACGAAGGCGTACGTGGGGAAATGGATCCTTCCCGCCTGGAAAAGTCTTACGAACACGCTGATTTCCAGGCGTTGATCCAGCGCCTCGCAAAAAAATATCAGCGGGATCCCCGGCATTGGCAGAAGGTGGCAGCCGGGATCCGTGGAGTTTCCGAGGAGACCACTACCGGAGTGAATCGCTTGTACCAGTTGGAGCGGGATGGAAAACTGCTGTTTCCGGCCATCAATGTCAACGATTCCGTGACCAAATCCAAATTCGACAACCTTTACGGCTGCCGTGAGTCGTTGAGCGACGGGATCAAGCGCGCGACCGACGTCATGCTGGCCGGTAAGAAGGCCCTGGTGATGGGTTTCGGCGATGTGGGCAAAGGCAGCGCCCAGTCCCTGAAAGCATACGGCGCCAGGGTATTCGTTACCGAGATCGATCCCATCTGTGCGCTGCAGGCTTCCATGGAGGGATATCCGGTGGTGCGGATTGAAGACGTCGTGGCGGACATCGACATTTTCGTGACGGCCACCGGTAACTACAAGGTGCTGACCGGGGCACACATGGAACAGATGAAGGATGGCGCGATCGTCTGCAATATCGGCCATTTTGATAATGAAATCGAGATGGATTACCTGGAAAAGAATCCCCGCTGCCGTAGGCGCAACATCAAGCCCCAGGTGGACCAGTGGACGCTGGAATCCGGCCGTTCCATCCTTGTCCTGGCTGAAGGCCGGTTGGTGAACCTGGGCTGTGCCACCGGTCACCCCAGCTTCGTGATGAGTTCCAGTTTCACCAACCAGACTCTGGCCCAGATCAAGCTGGCGCGGGAAGATCATGAGAAAAAAGTGTATGTCCTGCCCAAGTACCTGGATGAAGAAGTGGCGCGCTTGCACCTGAGCCGCCTGGGCGCCCGGCTCACGGCTTTGACACCGGAGCAGGCCGAATACCTGGGCGTGAGCATTGACGGGCCGTACAAACCCGCCCACTATCGCTATTGACATAGATGGCCGGGGGGGGCGGTACACCCCTCCGGCTCCCTTTTCCCCCGGCGGTGGAGGTTCATTTCCGCTGCCGGGGGGCCTTGGCATGTGCCGCGTGCGACCGGCCTGCGGCAAGTGACGGGTGCCGCTTTGAATTCCGCCTATTTCAAACTTTCACTGCGATATTTCAATTCATTCAAAAGATGCATGGCCTGCAGTGGTGTAATGGTCGAGATATCGATCGCCTGCAGGCGGGCGCGAATGTCGTCCCAGGCCTTCATTGCCGCCGACTCGGAAAAGAGGCTGCCGCTTTGCGGCCGGATTTCCTTGATACGCCCGGAAATGCGCTCCGATACCAGGCGGTTGAGTTCTTTTTTCTCCAGGTTCAGCAACACTTCCTTGGCGCGTTCAATCACGCTGTCCGGGATGCCCGCGATGCGGGCGACGTGAATACCGAAGCTCTGGTCCGTAGCGCCGGGTGATACCTTGTGCAGAAAGACGATTCTGTCTTCCCACTCCCGTACCACGATATGGTAGTTGGCGACCCTTTCAAACACATGTGCCAGTTCGGTTAATTCATGGTAATGCGTGGCAAACAGGGTCCGCGGCCGCTCCGGGGATTCATGCAGGGTTTCGATCACCGCCCAGGCAATCGACAATCCGTCGTAAGTGGATGTGCCCCGGCCGATTTCGTCCAGCAGGATCAGGGAACGCTCGGTGGCGTTGTTGAGGATCATGGCGGTTTCAATCATTTCCACCATAAAGGTGGATTTGCCTTCGATCAATGAATCCGATGCTCCGATGCGAGTGAAGATCCGGTCGCAAATACCGATTTCGGCGCTCTCAGCCGGAACAAACATCCCCGCTTGTGCCATGATGACGATCAGCGCGTTCTGGCGCAGATAAGTGGATTTCCCCCCCATATTCGGCCCGGTGATCACCAGGATCTGTTCTGCGTTGCCGTTGATGCGGGTGTCGTTGGGAACAAAACTCAAGTCGGTGTTGGTCTCGACTACGGGATGACGCCCGCCGCGGATCTGGATGCGTGAGTGGCTATGGACATCGGGACGCACGTAATTTCGCCGCCGGGCCAGCTCCGCCGCAGCCGTCAACACGTCCAGCCGTCCCAGCAGGGTGGAATTGACGGCCAGCACTTCGGCATGGGCCTGAATCTGCGAGATGATCCCGGAAAAAAGTTCCCTTTCCAGATGCACGCTCTTTTCTTCCGCGCGCAGGATCCGGTCTTCCAGATCCTTGAGTTCGGTATGGATGAAGCGTTCGGCGTTGACCAGGGTCTGTTTGCGGGTATAGGAATCCGGGACCAGGGCCAGGTGGGTCTTGGTGACTTCGATGAAGTAGCCGAAGACCCGGTTGAATTTGATTTTCAGCGAGGGGATTCCGGTTTTTCTGCGTTCTTCCCTTTCCATGGCGGCAATCAGTTCCTTCGCGTTGCGGCTGATTGCGCGCAGGCTGTCCAATTCAGCGTGATACCCCGGGCGGATCACGCGTCCATCGTTCAGGTTCGGGGCCGGATCATCGTCGATGGCGCTGTCGATCATGGCGACAACGGCTTCCAGTGGATCCAGGCCGGAACGGATCTCTTCAAGAATGGGAGCGGTCAATGCGCCCATAAGTTCACGCAGTTCCGGGATGCGCCGCAGCACATCCGCCAGTTTGAGCAGGTGTCGGGGCTGCGCCACATTCAGCGAAATCCGTGAATTCAGGCGCGCAAGGTCACCCGCGTCTTTCAGTACGCGCCGGATCTCCGAACGCGTGATCAGGTCACCGGCACAGGCTTCAATTCCGTCCAGGCGCCGTTCGATGGCCGCGGGATCCAGCAGCGGATAGGAAATCCACTTGTGCAGCAGGCGTTTTCCCATGGGCGTAACCGTCAGATCCAGCGCCCAGATCAGGCTGCCATGGCGGGTTTGATTGCGCAGGTTGCGGGATATCTCCAGGTTGCGATACGCCACCGCGTCCAGGACCAGATGCGAAGCCGCGGGGACGAAGCTCATGCGCGTGATGTTTTTCAAGGCGGTCTTGCGTACCGAATGCAGGTACTTGAGCAATACGCCGGCGGCGCAGATTGCGGCGTCGAAACCGGACATTCCCAGGCCTTCAATGCTCTCGATCTGCAATTGATCCGTCAGGCGTGACGTGTTTTCCACAACGTTGTATTCATGAGGAGCCATGCGGGTAACGGGAATCTGCGCCAGTTCGGTAACCAGGCGTTGTAACCGCTTCCAGTCCGGCTCGCCGTTCTCCGCGATCACCAACTCATTCGGGGCCTTTCGATAGAGTTCATCGGCCAGTGATTGCAGATCCGTGCTTTCCGCGCTGCGGACTTCAAAATCTCCCGCAGCGATATCGATAACGGCCAATGCCCCTTGTTTACCATTCTGGAAAAATGACGCCACCACGCGGTTCCCACTGTCTCCGGCATCCATTTCCAGGGCGGTCCCCGGCGTCAGGACCCGGGTCACCTCGCGCCGCACGATTCCCCTGGCCAGCGCCGGATCTTCCACCTGCTCGCATACCGCCACTTTGAAGCCCCGGTTCAAGAGTTTGCGGGCGTAACCGTCAAGGGCGTGGTAGGGTACGCCGCACATGGGCACCGGGTTGGCCTGGTTCTTGTCGCGCGTGGTCAGCACCACTTCCAGTAGAGGCGCCGCGGTACGGGCGTCTTCGAAGAACATTTCGTAGAAGTCGCCCATGCGAAAAAACAGGATGGCGTCGGGGTACTCTTTCTTGATCGCCAGGTATTGCCGCAGCATGGGAGTCAAGGAGCGATCCGGCATGTCTCGATTATAGCACAGGGCCCGGACGGCCCCAACGCCGCCTTTTGGAAATCCCCGCCGCAATCTGTTATAATCATCCGCAATGCCACGTCATCATGACACGGTTCTGTTGAACTTTTCCAGCAACCTGAAATTCACGGAGTTTTCCGTCCTGGTCATGGAATACCTGGGAAACCTGCTGCAGATCGATGACGAGCGTTTCTTTCAGATTGAGATCGCGTTGCGGGAAGTCATCAACAACGCCATTGTTCACGGCAACCGCTCGAATCCGAAAAAACGGGTTGATGTTCGTTTTTCATGGAACCCTGATTTTCTGCGCATCCGGATCCGCGATGAGAACCCGGAAAAGGTCGACTTCGAGCGCATCACCCGGGAAGCCGGGGAAAAGGATGTTCTCAGTCCCAGCGGTCGAGGGATGCTGTTGATGCAGAACTACATGGATTCATTGAGTTTTGAGTCCACCGCCACAGGTTCGGTGATTACCATGGAGAAGCGTTTGTGAGCCTGGTCCTGGGAATGGATACCACTTCGCGCCATGCATCGATCGCCTTACTGCGTGATGACCAGATCCTGATTGAATACAACTTTGTCGCCCGCGACGAGTTGTCCGCCACGTTGATTCCCGCCATATCGTTTGTGTGCCGGAGTGTCGGTGTCGGCGTGGATGATGTGGACCTCTTCGGTGTCGGCATCGGCCCCGGATTGTTCACCGGAGTGCGCATCGGCCTGACGACGCTGAAGGGTTTGCTGTTTCCGTCTCCCCGCCCGGTGGTTCCCGTTGTCACACTGGAAGCACTGGCCTGGAAACTGCGAAACTCACGGCGGCTCCTGGTTCCCTTGATCGACGCCCGGCGGCGTGAAGTGTACATGGCCGCTTACCGATTCGATGGAGAAAAACTCCCCCGGGAAATCATATCTCCCCGCCTGATCGGCATCGATGACCTGGCGGATGTTCTGGCCGGCCAGGATGACATCCGTTTTACCGGAGATGCGCCCTCCGTGTATCGCAGGGAATTGGGCGCCATGTTCCCGGGATTTTTTTCCCGCGGACGCTCCGCTTTTCTGGCATCGGAAATCTGTCGCATTGCCGTTGTTCGTCATGAGCGGAATGAATCGATATCCTCTCTGGATGAACTCTCCCCGCTTTACCTGCGCCTTCCGGATGCGGAGGCGGCTCAGCGGGAATGATTCTGCGCCCGGCCGAATGCAGGGACGCGGTCGCGGTGGCGCAAATCGATAACGCCGGTTTCGCTGAAGGCTGGAGTGTCGATTATTTCCAGGATGAGATTGACAATCCCATTGCCCGCCTCATCGTGGCTGAAGAATCCGCAAAGATTTACGGTTTTCTGTTGCTCTGGTTGATGCCGCCCCAGGCCGAGTTGCTGCGCATGGCCGTAACCCCGGAGCGGCGCAGAACGGGCATAGCCGCTCGCCTGTTGTCAAATATGTTTGACCTGCTTGAACGTGAAAACGTTCATGAGGTGTTTCTCGAGGTGCGCCGCTCCAATCAGGCCGCCCGGAATCTGTACGGGAAAGCGGGTTTCCAGGATTGCGGCATGCGTCCGAATTATTACCGCAATCCCGAGGAAGATGCGATCTGCATGGTGTGGCGTCAGCGCAGATAGAAATCCGGATCTTTCCGCACGCGCAGGTCAAACGTTTCGCGTTCTCTCTGCCAGAATTCCAGGCCGGCATTGACAAAGGCTTCCACGACGACCGGGTCGAAAAGAATGTTTTTGTTTTCCTGCAGGTCGTCCATGGCGGCCTGGAAGGTTACCGCGTCACTGTACGGCCGCCTGGTGGTCATGGCATCGAAGGCGTCGGCTACGGCAAATATCCGTGATCCCAGCGGAATCTGTTTGCCGCGCAGGCCATCCGGGTATCCGCTGCCGTCGAAGTGTTCATGGTGGTGCAGCACGATCTGGGCCGATTCTTCCAGAAATTTGATTTTATGCAGGACTTCGTATCCGAGCACCGGATGGGTTTTCATGATTTTCCATTCCGCCGGCGAGAGTTTGCCGGGTTTGCGCAGGATGGCATCGGGGATGCCGATCTTGCCGATGTCATGCAGAAGGGCCGCGTATTCAAGCGCTTTGAGGAATTCCGGGTCTTTCAACTCCATCCTGCGGGCCAATTCCATGGTGTAGGACATGACGCGGAACGAGTGTCCCTGGGTCTCGGTATCCCGGGTATCGAGCGCGGTTACCAATGCACTCAGGGTGAACTTGTAAGTCTTGTCCAATTCCCTGAGGGCCTGGCGCAACTCGATCGTGCGCGCCTCAACCTTGCGCTCCAGTTCCCGCTGATACTCCCGGTTCTCCAGCACCAGGTGGCGTTTCTCAATGGCTTTGGAGGCGATGGCCGCGACTTCATTCAACTTGAAGGGCTTCGACACATAGTCATAGGCGCCTTTTGACATCGCGGCGATGGCGGATTCAACGTCTTTGACTGCTGTGATCATGACCACCATGACGTCATCATCCAGTTTTTTGATGTCACCGAGCAGATCAATGCCGCTTCTGCCGGGCATACGGATATCGGACATCACCAGGTCGACATCCGGATGGGCGCGAAATTTCTCCAGGGCGTCGAATGCGTCCGCGGCCAGGATACATTCGTATCCTTCACCGCTCATGAAATCCCCCAGCAATTCGCGGATGTCCTTTTCATCATCAGCGATGAGAATTTTTCCCCTGCTCATGGATATCGTTTTACCATATCCAACAATCAGAGTAAATCAGCGGCACAAATAGGGAAAAATCGCTAGATTCCGGCGAGTTCGCGGATGCGTGCTACTTTGTTCAGTTGTTCCCAGGGGAAAGAATCGCGGCCGAAGTGTCCATAAGCGGCTGTTCTGCGGTAAATGGGGCGTTTCAGGTCCAGCTCACTCAGAATCGCCGCGGGTTTCAGGGGGAACACCTCGCGCACGATACTTACCGCTTTTTCTTCCGGCAATTTCCCGGTGCCGAAGAAGTTGACGTTTACCGAAACAGGTTCCGCCACTCCGATGGCATAGGCCAGCTGAATCTCGCATTTGTCGGCTACACCCGCCGCCACGAGGTTCTTGGCAATGTAGCGGGCCATGTATGCCGCGGAGCGGTCGACTTTTGAGGGGTCTTTGCCCGAGAAGGCGCCGCCGCCGTGGCGTCCCATTCCGCCGTAGGTGTCCACGATGATTTTGCGTCCGGTCACGCCGGCATCGGCAAACGGACCGCCGCGCACGAATTTCCCCGTCGGGTTGACATACAGGCGGCTGTCGTCTTTCAGCCATTCCCCGCAGACGGGGCGGATCACCTTTTCGATAATATCGGCTTCGATGCGATCATGGAGAATACCTTCATCATGCTGATTGGAAATCACCACCGCGGTTACGCGGACCGGTTTGCCGTCCTTGTATTCAACCGTGACCTGGGATTTTCCGTCCGGGCCCAGATAGGCGATTTCACCGGACTTGCGTACTTCGGCCAGGCGCTGGGTCAGCTTGTGGGAGAGGTGGATGGGCAGGGGCATGTATTCATCACTTTCGCGGCAGGCGAAGCCGAACATCATGCCCTGATCGCCGGCGCCCTGCTCGTGATCCAGGGTCTGGCTGACGCCCAGGTCGATATCCGGTGATTGTTCTTCCAAATGGACCAGTACGGCACAGGTTTCGGCATCGATCCCGTAGGAAGAACGGGTGTACCCGATTTCCTTCAAGGTGCCCCGCACGATCTGTGGGATGTGGATGTACCCGGCGGTGGTCAACTCGCCGGCGACAACAACCATTCCCGTCTTGGTCAGGCATTCGACGGCAACGCGTGATTCCGGATCCTGGCGCAGACATTCGTCGAGGATGGCATCGGAGATCTGATCGCAGACCTTGTCGGGATGCCCCTCGGTTACGGATTCAGAAGTAAACAGATAGGTTCCTTTGACCATTTTTGCTTTCCTCCAGGAAAAAGGGACAGGGTCAATCCGCGATGGTAACAGAAAGCCGCGGCGGTGTCAATTCAACCCGGCCGTCACTTTCCGGAATAGACCGCGAAAGCCTCTTCGACCGATTTTCCGTAAACCGTGATGGCGGTGACGGCATTGGCCATGCGGACCGCTTCGTCAAAGGGTTTCTGGTGAATGTTGCGCCCGGTGGCATTGCCGGCGGCACCGGAGATAAAGATCTGGTCATGCAGCATCTGCAGGAAGGCCCTGGGTTCGATGCTGGAACCTCCGGCACACAACACCTTGGTGCGTCCGGCGGCGCGGGTGGCCTGCTTGAAGATCTCCCTGGATTCGCGCCCTTCCAGTTTCGGGTAGTTCACCTTGACAAAATCGGCTCCCAGGGTGGCGGCGACTCCAGTGGCTCCCGCAATTACATCGGGGTGTTTTTCGTCTTTAACCGCCTTTCCCCGCGGGTAGATCCACAACACGGTGATCAATCCATGCTGGTGAGCCTGGAAAACCGCCTGTGCGGCTTCACGCAGCATCTGGTGTTCGAACTCACTTCCCAGGTAAATGGTATAGCCCACACCGAGAATATTGAGTCCTGAACGGCGTTTGAAAGTAATCACCTGCTCGACGTCCACCATTTGCAGGGATATCGGATCACGCTGCGCCGTTTTGACCAGATCGGTCTTGGAATTCAACTTGACCAGGTAGGGAACTTCCGGGTAATCTCCGCCGTAAGTGGAAATCAACCCCATCTGCGTGGCGAAAACGCCGATTTCGGCTGTATCGGCAATGCGGAACAGGTGTTCCGGGTCGTTGTCGTCATCAGCGATGCCTTCTCCGAAAAAATCCTTGTTCAAGTGTTCGATCTTCTGGTCGCCGGCGAACAGCATCAGGCGATCGGAACCCAGGGTGATGTCGTCGTAGTTATTGATGTACTCGTTGACCCGATCATTGGGAACATCGGCGGGAATATTGAACTGATCATTCATGACTGCCTCCTGATTGCACTCTACGCAATCGGAAAGGATTTTTCAAGCGGGCGGGGAGCCCGGCAATAAACGGATCGGCGCGGGGAGGCTTTTTGTCCTCCCCGCGCGACCAATCCGTTATCAGAAGCGATAGGTAAAGGCGATATTGGGCACAACCATTGTCATGCCGTGGATTCCCGGCATACCGTGCTCGAGGCCCAGCGGCACGTCGCGGTCCTTGCCGAAGCCCAGTTCAACGGCTGCGTCCAGGCTGATCGATGCGGTGTGATAACCGACACCGAAGGTAGCCCAGTTGTAGGTGAACTGCGGCAGAAGGATATTGGCCGTTTCCAGCGGTCCCGGAGCGGGGTCGTAATAGTATCCGGCGCGCAGGGCCCAGATATCATTCAACCGGTACTCGACTCCAAAGCGCAACTGGATTTTACTGTCCCATTGCAGTTCAAAATTGCCGGCTTCGGCAAAGGTCGCCTGCCAGGCCAGATCCGTGTATGTCACCGGGATATTGCTCAACTTTTTCCAGTCCGTGTACTGCAGGTCGGCGGTAATCGTGACGCGTTCCGTGGGCTTTATCGCCACGCCGAAACCGACCCACATGGGCCAGTCCGCAGAACGTTCTGCGTCGGAAGTTGCGGCAAGGCCGTACATGCCGGCTCCGCTCATTGACGCGTCGCCTTTCATCTTGACGCTGACGGGGGTTTTCAGTGTCAGGCCGAAACTCAGCATCTCCGAGGGCTGGAACATGGCGCTGATGGTGGCGCCCACGGCAATACCGTTCAGGTTTTCTTCGTATTGAAGCAAGCCCGGGCGCTTGATTTTCAGCAATCCGTAGTACACGTTCAGCGCGGCGCCGAGGGTGAACTGGTCGTTGACGCGATACGCCACGGCCGGGGACAAGGCGATGATCCCCACCATGCTTTGCCAGTCCAGCACGACTCCACCGGTCAGGGGCGCGAGGTCCGCTCCCGGCCAGGTGGCGCCGGATCCGGACGGGACGTAGCCCAGAATGCCCACGACCAGATTTTCCGACAGGGGCTTGATGTAGCCGACGGCACCGGAAGGATAGATCTTGCTCTCGGTTTCCGTGTTGATGCCGGCAAGCGCGAATTCATAGGTACCCTTGGGCATGATTGCGGTGCCGTACAATGACAGGGCCGGTCCTTCCTGCTGGATCATGCCGGCGGGATTCCAGAAGATGGCGCTGTAATCATCCGCAAGCCCGACAAAAGCTCCCCCCATGCCAATGGATTTGGAGCCGACGCTGTTCAGGTTGAGTCCGTTAGCCGCCAGTCCGGTGCTGATGAACAGCACGCCGGCGGTCAGGAAAAACTGCTTGAGCATGTTTTTCATGCATCCTCCTCTCTCAATCGGAAATCCCGGCAATTATAATTAAAATGGTCTGCTTTTGCAAATGTTACGATTTCACATAAAAAGCCGGGAAGTTGGAAAGGAGGTGGCAGGTATCAGGAGGCGGGAGGACAGGGGAGGTTCGAGAACCGCCCATTCTGAATAAGGAATAAAGTAGAAGGAATATGGCATCGAGGTATATTTAAAATTTTTTCAACTTCTTCCCCCTCCAACTCCCCAACTTCCCAACTCTCCAACTTCCCAACTCCCCAACTCCCCAACTCTCCAACTCCCCAACTCCCCAACTCTCCAACTCCCCAACTCCCCAACTTCCCAACTCCCCAACCCTTCAACTTTCCGGCATTTCTTCCTGCAGGGCCTGCCGCACTCCTGCGTCCAATTCACAGATTGTGAACGGCTTCTGGATAAAGCGGAGTTTTTGCGCCGGTTTGCATTGCGAGGCAACCATGTCCATCGTGTACCCGGACATCAGGAGGATTTTCATCTGCGGCCGGCTGCGTTTTAATGCGGCGGCGAGTTCACAGCCGTTCATGCCCGGCAACACCATGTCTACGATCAACAGGTCAATATCTTTGGAGAACGCATGCGATACTTTTTTTGCCTGCTGCGGGTTGTTTGCCGTCAGCACCTGGTAGCCCAGCTCCTGGAGCATGCGTTGTCCCAATTTCAAAACCGCCGCTTCGTCCTCAACCAGAAGAATGGTTTCATGCCTCTCCACGTTTGGCAATGGAACATCGCCCGGATCCGTAATCGTCCTGTTTTCGAGGTAACGGGGAAGGCAGACGTGGAATGTCGATCCCCGGCCGGGTTCACTATAGGCGTGGATGAATCCGCCATTCTGTTTCACGATGCCGTAAACCGACGACAATCCCAACCCGGATGCCTGCTTTTCCTTGGTGGTAAAAAACGGCTCAAACGCGTTGGCCATGGTCTTCCGGTCCATACCGCAACCGTTGTCGCTGATGGAAAGCCGGATGTATTCTCCCGGGATGAAGCCGGCCTGCAGGTTCAGTTGCCGGTCATCTACCGTCAGGTTGCGGGTTTCGATGGTGATCCGTCCCTTGCCGCTGATCGCGTCCCGCGCGTTGACGCATAGATTGGTCAGTATCTGGTCGACCTGGGCGGGATCCATGTAAACCTTCCAGATCGTCTCACCGGGTTCCCAGATCAGTTCAATGTCTTCACCGATCAGGAAGTCGAGCATACGGATCATGCCGCCGATGGTGTCGTTCAGATCAATGACCCTTGGCGTGGCGGTCTGCTGCTCCGCGAAAGCCAGCAACTGCCGGGTCAGGTCGGCGGAACGCCTGGCTGCCCTGCGGATCTCGCCCAGTTCGGCGTGAAGCGGTTCGGCGGGTGCCAGTTTTTCGATTGCCGTCTGGGCATGTTCCATGATGATGTTCAATGTATGGTTGAAGTCGTGCGCCACACCGCCGGCCAGGCGCCCGACGGACTCCATCTTTTGAGCCAGGGACATTTGTTCCCGCAGGTGTTCGCGTTCATCTTCGGCATGACGCTGCTGCGTGACATCGCGGATGATACCGCCGATGCCCCTTCGCCCGCCTTTCAGCCGCAGCGGAAACTTGGTGGTTTCAAAAATTCTTTGTCCCACGGTTTCTTCGGTAATGACTACGGAGTCGCTTTCCAGGGCGCGCTGATCGCTTTCACGGCATCTTTCGGCCGCGGAAATTTCCATCAACTCAAAATCGGTCCGTTGAATCAACTCTTCGTACGGGCGTTGAAAGAAATCCGTTAAAGCCTTGTTGGCGATCACATAGCGGAATTGATCGTCCTTGACAAAGATCATGTCACAATTGGCGTTGATGAAAGCCTGGTATAACCCGCGGCTTTCCCGCAATTCCTCTTCCGCGCGCCGGAAATCCGTTACATCTTCGCCTGAAGAAAGCGTGCCGATCACCGTCCCCGCGTCGTCACGGATGACGGCATTGTGCCAGGCAATCAACCTTTGCTCATTTTTCAGGGTCAATACCGGGCCTTCGCTGGATTCATCGCCCTTGTGTTTCTGATGCAGGATGCGCAAAAACAGGTCGCGAACCTGCCCGCGCCGGGATTCCGGAATGAAATGGTCAAACCAGTTGCGTCCCAGGATCGTTTCGAGTTTCCCACCCAGGATTTCACACCCGCGACGGTTGATCATGGATACCCGGCCGTTGATGTCCAGCGCGACGATCATGACCCCGGCCATGTTCAGGTAGAGTTGGGCCCTTTTCAATTCGGTACCGGGAAAACTGTCCAGATCTCCGGCAAGCTCCTCCGGCCCGGCGGCGTCCGGAGCGTGAATTGATTTTTTCGCTGCCATTGCTTTCCCTTGCGATCCGATACGGACTGGACCGCCTTGAATGGATTGCGTCATGCGGATTGACAGATCACTTTACTCTTTTGCGGCCGGAATTGCAATCGCTGCCGTTGCCTGTAGTCGGTATGCTTGCCCGGATTATGGTATACTCTGGTGATCTGGAGGCAAGGATTCATGAAATATCCCCTTGTGTGCCTGGTGATCCGTGACGGCTGGGGATGGGGCCCCCCGGGACCGGGAAACGCGATCCTGAATGCGCGCACACCCCACACCGATGCCTATCAGGCCGCCTATCCTACCTGCATGCTGGAAACGTCCGGGCTTGCCGTCGGGCTGCCCCGGGGTTACCAGGGAAACAGCGAGGTGGGGCACCTGAATATCGGCGCCGGCCGCGTGGTTTTTCAGAGTCTGACCCGCATTGACCAGGCCATTGAGTCCAAAGAATTTTTCGCCAACCCGGAATTGATTGCTGCGGTTGAAACCGCCCGGCGGAACGGGACCTGGCTGCACCTGATGGGATTGATCCAGGAAGAAGGCGTCCACGCCGTTACCCGTCATGCCCTGGCCATCCTGGAGATCTGCCGTGAACGCGGACTGGATCGGGTCTGGATTCACGCCATTACCGACGGGCGGGATACTCCGCCGCAATCCGCGCGCGAGCATTTGGTTTTTCTGCAGGATGGAATGGAACGCATCGGCGTCGGCCGGATCGCCACGGTCATGGGCCGCTATTATGCCATGGATCGCGACACGCGCTGGGAGCGAACGCGGCTGGCTTATGACGCCGTGGTGGAAGCCCGGGGCGAAGCGGCCGCGGATTGGCGCGAGGCTGTGGCCCAGGCGTACGCGCAGGGAGAGATGGATGAATTCATCCGCCCCCGGGTTATGCCGGCCTATCCCGGCTTGAAAGACGGCGACGCCGTGATTTTCTTTAATTTCCGCTTCGACCGTACCCGCCAGTTGACACGGGCGCTGGTGGAAGCGGATTTCAAAGAGTTCCCGGTTCAACGGCGGAGGCTTTATTTTGTGGCCATGACCCATTATTACGACAACGGCAACTTCAGGGAGGCTTTCCCGGAATTGAGCTATTCCAATATCCTGGGCGAAGTGTTGTCTCAACACAACATCGCGCAATTGCGCATTGCGGAAACCGAGAAATTCGCCCACGTCACTTTTTTCTTTAACGGCTTGCGTAACGACCCCTTTCCCGGAGAAGACCGCATCCTGGTACCCAGCCCCCGGGTGGCGACCTACGACCTGCAACCGGAAATGAGCGCGCTGGAAGTATGCGACCGGCTGGTTGAGGACATCGACCATCTCCGCCACCGCGCCGTGATTGTCAACTTCGCCAATTGTGACATGGTCGGTCACACGGGAAATTATGCGGCCATTGTGCGCGCGGTGGAAACCGTGGATGAATGTGTCCATCGCGTGGTGGAAGCGGTCCTGGCCCAGGGGGGTGCCTGCCTGGTAACGGCGGATCACGGCAATGCCGAGCAGACGCGTTTGGAAGACGGATCTCCCATGACCGCGCATACCACCAATCCCGTTCCCCTGACACTGGTGGCGGAATCGGCCCCACGGCTGCGCAGTACCGGAACACTGGCCGACATTGCTCCCTCGTTCCTGGAATTGCTGGGACTGCAACCCCCGGAAGAGATGACGGGCAAGTCGCTGCTGGTTCCTGCCGAAGGGAAAGGGCAATGACCGGGGGTGCGGTTTCGGTTACCCGCATCGTTGTGGGTGAGCTGGAAACCAATTCCTACCTGCTGGCTGCCGCCGGTCGCCGTGAATGCCTGCTGGTCGATCCCGGCGCCGAAGTGGAACGGATCTGTGACCACTTGCAGGAACTGGCCTTGACCCCGGTCCTGATCGTGTTGACCCATTGTCATATTGATCACACCGGAGCAGCGCGTGAATTGATCCGGCGATACCGGGTTCCCATGGCTGCCCACAAAGCGGCGGCCCCCCTGTTGGCGGATCCGTTCAATGCGGAGATGGCCGCCGTATTCGGATTGGAGCTGCCTGCGGAGGCGGACCGCCTGCTCAGTGACGGCGAGGTCCTGGACGTGGCCGGTGTCTCCTGGCGGGTATGGCATACCCCGGGTCATTCGCCGGGATCAATCTGTCTTTCTGCCGGTGACCTGCTGGTATCCGGGGATACATTGTTTGCCGGTTCGGTCGGCCGCACCGATCTTCCGGGCGGAGATTTCGCCCGCCTGCAGGAATCGCTGCAACGGCTGAAAACCCTGCCGGCGCATACCCGTATCCTGCCCGGCCACGGCGATGAATCCACTCTGGAGCGGGAGCTGCGCCTCAACCCATTCTTGTGACCATGGAGCCCGCATGAGTGATCGGGTACGCAAGGGCACCGGGTGGAGCGACGAGGCATTTGCGCGTGATCGCCGCAACTGGATGGCTTTTCTGCGCATGGAGCGCGGTCTGGCCGACAACACCGCTCTCGCCTATGCCCATGTCCTGGATCATTGGAAAGAGTGGCTGCGGCTCCGCAATTGCCACCACCGCGCGGTTGCCGACACCATGGTCGTGGCGTTCCTGCGCAGCCATGCTTCCCGGGGTCACAGCGTGGCGTCGCGCGCCCAGTTGATTTCCGGATTGCGCAATTTTTACAATTACCTGCTGACGGATGAAGCGGTTACGGAGAACCCGTTTTCCAGCCTGCCCCTGCCGCGGCGATGGAAATCTCTGCCCCGCTATCTTACCGTTGGCCAGGTCATCGACCTGCTGGAACGCCCGGACATTTCCACTCCACTGGGTTTGCGTAACAAGGCGATCCTGGAATTGATGTATGGCACCGGATTGCGCATATCCGAGGTCTGCGGTTTGCGGCGGGAAAACGTCTATCTTGGCGAACATTTTCTGCGCGTGAGTGGAAAGGGCGGAAGGGAGCGGGTTGTGCCCTGCGGCGACACCGCCGTTGCCTGGATCCGGCGTTACCTGGAAGAGGCGCGGCCGGTGCTGGCCGCAGGAACCGCCGTCGACGAGTTGTTCGTGAATCGCAACGGCCGCCGCCTGAGCCGCCAGGGGTTATGGAAGATCATCAAGGGCTATGCGCGGGAGCTGGGAATATCCGCGGACCTGACCCCCCACACCCTGCGCCATTCGTTTGCCACCCACCTGGTGGAGGAAGGCGCCGATCTGCGTTCCGTACAGATGATGCTGGGGCACGCCTCCATCACCACCACGGAGATCTACACCCATGTCTCCCGGAGCAAGATCCGTTCCCACTACGAAAAATTCCACCCCCGCGGCGGAAATCAGCCGCCCGGTGATACTGAACCCGATGCAGCGGCTGCGGAAGCGGGTGATCATCCCGGCGACAAGTCAAAGATCGCTGATGATGGATCGTGAGGGCGCCGCTCTGCTCCTGCGTGCCATGGCGGAAAGTTCCATCTCGATTGCATGCGGTGCCGGACTTGAAATTTGATCTGCGAACGGCGAAGATGAGGCAAAGATCAGGAGGGCCAATCATGGAATTTGAGCGGGTGTTCACAAAGGAAAATTTTGTCTATTCCGGCAAGTCCAAAGACATCTACCGCATACCTGCAGGTGAGTACCAGGGAAAATACGCCTTCGTCTTCACCGATCGCGCCACCGGTTACCTGGACAATGACGGCAACCCCGTGTTTGATCCCGGCTATGACAATGTCGTGGGAGAGATTCCCGGCAAGGGAGCGATTGCCTGCCGGTTCGCCGGCTATTTTTTCAAGCGGCTCGCCGAGCGCCAGGTTCCGACCCACTATGTCGATACCGTGGCCGAGAACGTCATGGTGGTGGAACCGGCTGCCCCCATCGGCCTGCCGGAACAGGCGCCTGAATTTACCGGTTCGGCCCCGCTGCTGAACCTGGAATGGACCTGGCGCAACAGCGCCATGGGCAGTTTCTGGCGTCGTTACCCTTTTGTCCGGCCGTGCATGGACCTGCCCCAGGTGGTGGAAGCCTGGACCAAGGGTAAAGTGGATCGCTTGATCACCTTCGAGTCACTGGCCGGTGCCGGGGTAATGACCGCGGCGGAAATCACGCACGTGCGTGATTTTGTGCAGAAGATCGCCGCCGTGATCTACGAGGAGTTCGCGGCGCGGGGCCTGCATGTAATTGACGGGAAGGTTGAGTTGGGGCGCCTGCTGAACGGCGACGATCGCATCGTGCTGATCGACGAAATTTCTCCGGATGTCCTGCGGGTGTGCAAGGGGTACCGACGCGGACCGGGCAACCATTGCCTGAGCGCCGCGGAATGCATTACGACCAGCGTTTCCGGGGAAGATCGCAAGATTTCGGCGGCCAATCAGCTGCGTGCGTCCGAACTGGAAGAGATCTTTCTGGCTTGACCGGTTTCGGCGTCAGTTGTACTCTTCCGGCTTGTCGAGGAAGTTGACCAGTTTGCGCGCTTTCTTCTTTAACTTGCGCAGGGCTTTGGCCTCGATCTGGCGGATGCGCTCACGGGTGACCTGGAACTCCTGGCCCACTTCTTCCAGGGTATGTTCGTTGCCGTCGCGCAGTCCGAAACGCATCTCGATCACCCGGGCTTCGCGGTCGGTCAGGGAAGAGAGGATCATCTCCAGCTGTTCTTTCAGGTTCATCTGCGACACGATTTCCGGGGGGGACACGGTCTTGTCGTCCTCGAGGAAGTCGCGCAGGTGGGAGTCATCGTCCCCCACAGGGGTTTCCAGTGAAATCGGTTCCTGGGCGATTTTCAGAATCTTGCGGATTTTGTCCGCGGAGAATCCGGTCTCTTCCGCGATTTCATCTTCGGTGGGTTCGCGGCCCAGTTCCTGGACCAGGCGGCGCTGGGTGCGGTTGATCTTGTGAATGGTTTCGATCATGTGGACCGGGATGCGGATGGTTCGTGCCTGGTCCGCGATCGCCCGGGTGATGGCCTGGCGGATCCACCAGGTGGCGTAGGTAGAGAATTTGTAACCGCGCTGGTATTCGAATTTTTCCACCGCTTTCATGAGGCCGATGTTGCCTTCCTGGATGAGATCGGAGAATTGCAGACCACGGTTGATGTATTTCTTGGCAATGGAAACCACCAGACGCAAATTGGATTCCACCAGGTCGTTCTTGGAGTATTCGATCAGGCGCTGGCCCTCTTCGATATCGTGACAGGTTTTGAAGAGGTCTTCCGGGGTGATTTCATACTTCAGGTTCAGATTATCCAGGCGCTGACGATAACCGGCGATTTCAGCGTTGATCTCTTCTCTCTTGGCGGATCGGGCTCGGTGGTTGCGCGCTTCGGCGTTGAGCTTCTCGATCCTGCGTTCCACATGGCGGTAATTTTCCTGAAGTTGGGAAATCTTGTTGATGAACGCCTTCTTGTGTTCGTAGAGAATGGACATGTCCTGGATCAGGTGGGTGATTTCAACCATTTTCTTGGCGATCGTGAAATTTGAGGCGGGAGATTTTTTCAGGGTTTTCAGTTCTCGCTTGAAGTGGTTCAGGCTCTCGAACTGCTTGAGAAAGCGTTCCCGAACACGTTGTTTTTTGGATTCGTCGTAAATGTCTTCGTTGACGTCGATCACTTCGTCGATATCCTTGACCCCCTCCAATACATCCCTCCCCAGTTCGATAACGGAGTTCAGCACGATATTGGTTTTGGACAACGCTTTGATGACTTTCTTTTCGCCGCGCTCGATACGCTTGGCGATGCGGATCTCTTCTTCGCGGCTGAGCAGGTTGACGCTGCCCATCTCGCGCAGGTATTGGCGCACCGGATCGCCCACGATCTCGTTGCGGTCTTCGGCGCTTTTCAGGGGTTTGTGGCTGGGGACCTTGACGACCTTTAACTCATGCTCGGCGAAATAGGCCTTCAGGAAGCGCAGTTTCTGCTTCAGCTCCTCTTCGTTGTCAAACAGGTTGTATATGAAAGAACTTTCGATCATGCCGAAGTTTTTCCGCGCCCTTTTCTGAATGGATCGCAACTCCTTACGGTGGGATTCAAGGAAATCGCCGTATTGCTTCTCAAAAGGCGGTGGACCGCTTTCTTCACGCGGAGCGACCGTGATATTGACGGCCATCAGGCGATTCAGGACCTCCTTTCGTTGAGAAACCAGGCCGTTCTCGTGCAGGAAGCGGGTGAATTCGCCATGGTCGATGCGTCCGTCGTCATCATGGGACATCTCTACCAGTTCGTCGATGAGTTTGGGCGACACGCCGGCGGCCGATCCGGAGTTCTCTACCGGATGGGCCGCTTCAGCGGATGTTTTGTCGGGTACCTTCTTGGTCAAAGGTTTCCTCCTTGGACACCTTGTATTTCTTTTGCAGGTATTGGGATTTCTGTTTCATTAATTGCACCACTTCGGCCGGATTGTTGTCGCGTTCGGCGATGCGGATGCGGGCGTTGATTTCGCGGATCCGCTCCTTGTTCAAGCGCTCGTGGAAGGAAAGAAAGCAACTCTCCACGCGGCGGCAATGCGTGTCGTGATCCGGCTTGATTTCCCTGACGGCCAGCAGCATTTCCTGAAGCAGCGCGGCCTCCGGCTGGGAAAGATGCGGCCATATCGCGTCCAACTGTTCGAAACGGCGGCCATCGGCGTTGTAGCGTTGCAACAGGTGGTGCAATAGGTTGCGGCTGGTCAGGATGTTGATCAATTCCTCCTGAAGCAGCGGGCGGATCTCGTTGACGATGGACGGGCAGGCCAGAAGTGATTGCAGGAACTCTTTTTCGGATGGAGATATCAGCAGCGGCTGGCGGGATTCTCCGCCTCCTGCGGTTGCCGGTCTACTGCGCCGGACCGTCGTCAGGTGCTGCATCTCCACCTGGAACGCGTCTGCGGTGCGTCGGCGGTATTCCTGGCGCACAATCGGGTCGGTGATCTCGTCGACCACCCGCAACACCTGTTCCAGGGCGGAGCGTTTGTGCTCCGGATGGCGCGGGTCCATCGCTTCCATGAAGTGGTTCAGCAGGAAACGGAACCCTTCCTCGGCGTTTTCCTGCTTTTCCTTGACCCCCTGCAAGCCCTTGCCGCGCACGAATTCATCCGGATCCATCCCCTTGTCGCATTCGATGACTTTCGGGCTGACATTGTGGGACAGCATGACTTCGATTCCGCGCATGGTGGCGTTGATGCCGGCCTCATCGCCGTCATAGAAGAGATAAATGTCATCCGCAAGGCGGTTGAGCAGGTGGACCTGGTCCCCGGAAAGGCCGGTTCCCAGGGCGGCCACGGCATTCCTGACGCCGTACTGGTGCAGTGCGATCACATCCATGTATCCTTCCACCAGGATGCCCCGCCCGGATTCGCGGATATGCTCCCTGGCCTGGTGAAACCCGTACAGGTGGCGGCCCTTGTGAAAAAGCGGGCTTTCCGGTGAGTTCAGGTATTTCGCCGCGTCATCGTACAGGGTGCGCCCGCCGAAGGCGATGACCTGTCCGGACTCGGAAAGGATCGGGAAAATGACGCGACCCCGGAAGCGGTCGTAGGCTCGACCGTCGCGGCTTTTTCCCAGCAGGCCGAGCTCAACAGCCTTGTCCAGGTTGACTTTGTCTTTCTGCAGGTGTTTGAGCAGGGAATCCCAATTGTTGTGGGCATAACCGATCGAGAAGCTCTCGATGGTTTCCGGGCGGATGCCGCGTTCCGCCAGGTATTTCTGCACGTTTTTCCCCTCCGGGCTGTCTGTCAGGTTGGCGCGGAAGTGACGCAGGGCGCTTTCGTTGGCGGCTACGAATGCGTCCAGCATGGCGCGTTTGTGGCTGCCCGCCCCTTTTTCCCGCTCAATCGGCAGGTTGAAACGTTCGATCAGAAAGTCCATCGCCTGCGGAAAACTGAGGTTTTCCATTTCCTGAACCAGGGTGAAAATATCTCCGGTTTTGTGACAACCAAAGCAATAAAAGTAGTTCTGGTCAGGAATGACGTGGAAGGATGGGGTCTTTTCACTGTGAAACGGGCATAAAGCCTTGAAGTTCTTGCCGGCGGGTTGCAGCCGGACGTATAGGGAAGCCACGTCAATTATGGATAGACTTCTTTTAATCTGTTCTTTGGTGTCCATGGATAGCGGGTGAACAATCTTATATATTGTGATATTTCAGGTGATTTGTCAACCGCGCCGGCTCAGAGATGAACAAGAAAAGCCAATCCCGCGCCCGCTCCCCCCATTTGTACAGAATTTACGCCGACGGTAACGGATACTTCGGTATACTGGATGTAGGTTTGCAACGAGAAACGTGACGAAAGGGGGAACCCCGCGCCCGCGGTCAAGGCGAAGCCGTTCCCATTTGCGTTGATGTCACCGATGGCTGCGGTTTCCCTGACCTGGAGGTGATGGTATCCCGCTTCCAGGAAGGGTTGCACCCGTTTCAACCGCATCGTGTAGCGCAGTCCCAGCGTGATTGGATACAGCCGCAGGCGTGTGATTTCTTTCGTGACCGAAGTTTCTCCCTCGCGCTGGTATTGCCCCGCGTACAGGCGCAGCGAGAATCCACGCCACAGTTTGATCCCCAGGGTCAATCCATAGGTGAGTTCCGCGTCGTCTCCGTATACGCTTTTGAACTGCGTATCCCGGGGCATGAAAGCGCCCAGGTAGGCGCCGAATTCAACACTGCGGCCGGGAAGAACGGCGCTGGTCAGCAGCAGGCATACAAGCAAGCCGGACAGGGGTTTCATGTGTACCTACTAACATGGGGCGCAAAAAAAGTAAACCCGGCGGATTTGAATCCGCCGCCTGACCCGGTATAATGCAAAAAAAGCCGGGAGACCAACAATCGAGCAAGAGACGTTCCGGGTGCGGATTCAGAAGCGGATCTTCCATTCCGCCGTCACCGGTTTCGGCGTGTTCCGCGTCAGCGGGCTGCCCGCGGGGAAAGCCCGCGTGATGGTGGGAGAATTGCCGGATATTGCGGAGGGAGATGTCCTGGATATCAAGGGCGAATTCATCCGGCATGCACGGTTCGGTGAGCAGTTCCGCGTCATGGAGTACCATCCCGTGGTTCCTGATGATCAGGAAGGCCTGGTGGCTTACCTTTCTTCGCGGGGAATCCGCGGCCTGGGACGCAGGACCGCGGAAAAGATCGTGGCGAATTTCGGTACCGGCACGCTACAGGTGATTCAGGAGCAACCGCAGGAGTTGTTGCAGGTCAAGGGAGTGGGAAGGGGCCTGGTCGAGTTGATCCGTTCCTCTTTCAAGGACCGCCGCATCCTGAGGGAATTGACTGTGCGCCTGGCGCCGTTGGGAATCCGCATGGCCGCCATCCTGAGGATCGTGCGTGAATACGGCGAGCAATCGCTGCTGGTGTTGGAGTCCGACCCATACGCGTTGATCGACTCGGTACGCGGGATCGGGTTCCGCACGGCGGATGCGATCGCGCGGGCCATGGGATTGCCGCTGCAGGATCCACGCCGTTTGAACCGGGGGATCGATTATATCCTGGATCAGGCGGAAAGCCAGTATGGTGACCTGTTCATGGAAAAAGATCGTCTCATGGCGTCTGCGGCGCGCCTGCTGGATGTCGATGATGAGCTGGTCCTGAGCAGCCTGCAGACCCAGGTGGAGAAGGGCCGGCTGGTGGAGGAAAAAGATCCGCAGCCGATCATTCTCAGTCTGCGCAACCAGCGCGTGGAATCCGAGACCGCGCGGATATTGGCGGGGATGGTTGCCAGGGAATTTCCCTCTCCCGCGCCGGAATCCGGGTCGGTATTGCAGCGCATCGAACCTCCGCTGACTCCGGAACAGCAGGAAGCCGTAAAGGCCGCGGTCTGCCATCCCGTCACCGTGGTCACCGGGGGCCCGGGTACGGGAAAGACGACGATTATCCGGGCCGTGATTGAAACCTTTTCCGCGGAGCGCTTGCGGGTCAAAGTAGCCGCCCCGACCGGGCGGGCGGCCAAGAGGATTGAAGAGGCGACCGGTTTTCCCGCCTCCACCATTCACCGCTTGTTGAAAGTCAATCCGGAGACGCTGCGTTTTTCCCATGACGAAACCAACCCCCTGCCCGCGGATGCAGTGGTTGTGGACGAGTTTTCAATGGTGGACATCCACCTGTTTCATGCGTTGCTGCGCGCACTGGACACGCGCACGCGCCTGGTGGTGATCGGGGACAAGGATCAACTTCCTTCGGTCGGTCCGGGCAACGTGTTGCGGGACATGATCGGCAGCGACTATTTTCCCCTGGTGAAATTGCATCGCAATTTCCGCCAGGTCGATGACAGCCTGATCGTGGAAAACGCCTACCGCATCAATTCCGGAGACTCGCTGGTGCTGAAACCCTACAGCCCGGACCTGGATTTCGTCTTTATCCGCGTGACCGATGCGGCCCAGGCGGTTTCAAAGGTCCAGGGAATCCTGGAGCACCTGGCGCCGCTTTATCCGGCCAATTCCGCCGAACTGCAGATCCTCGCCCCCATGTACCGGGGCGAAGCCGGGATCGATCGGCTGAATGAAGTCATCCAGGAGCGTTTCAACCCGCAACCCGCCTGCCTGATCAGGGAGAAGATCTGTTTCAAGCCCAATGACAAGGTCATGCAATTGAGAAACGATTACGAGCGTGAAGTCTTTAACGGGGAACAGGGGGTGGTGGCCGATTTCAACGCCAATGAAAAGAAGCTGATCGTGGATTTCGACGGCCGCTTCAAAGAGTACGCGGCGGAAGAAACAGAGGATTTGACCCTGGCATACGCCATGTCGATTCACAAGTCCCAGGGATCTGAGTATGATTGCGTGATCCTGCTGCTTTTGCCGCAGCATGCCGCCATGCTGAACCGGGAGATCTTTTATACGGCGGTGACCCGCGCCCGCAAACGCCTTTTCCTCATCAGTAACGACGCGGCCCTGCAACCGGCCCTGACTGAATCCACCCCGAACCGTCGGCGCACGCGGTTGCCTGAGCGGCTACGCGAGGCATTTGAATCCCCGACCGCGGCGGAACGCCGATAAGGGTATGGTATAATCGCCGCATGACTGCTGCTCACCGCTTCTCCGCCGTCCGGATTCTGCGCATCGCACTTTCCCTGGCGGTAATCGGCTATGGTTTGTGGACCCGCAATTGGGTCGGATTGCTGGGCCTGGTTACCCTGTTCAGCGCCTTCAGCGGCACCTGCCCGTTGATCGTGCGTTTTCCCTCCCGCGATTGAGGCTTCTTTGCCCATGAATCGGCTTTCCGCAACCCGCGCATCGCAATTCATGCATTGTCTGCAGCATGAATTCCTGATCTGGGATGGAGCCATGGGAACTTCCATCCAGCAACGGAGTCTGGCCGCCGATGCCTGGGGCGGGCATGCCAACTGCCAGGAATACCTGGTTTTAAGCCGTCCGCAGGTGATCACGGATATTCATGATCGCTTTCTCGATGCCGGCGCCCGGGTGGTGGAAACCAATACCTTCGGAGGCAACCGCCTGACCCTGGAAAACCATGGTCTCGGGGACCGGACCCGGGAGATCAATCGCATCGCCGCCGAGTTGGCCGCAAAAAGCGCTTCCGCTCATTCACGCCCCGGGCGGCTCTGTTTTGTGGCCGGGTCCATGGGGCCGGGATCTTTGCTGCCCAGCCTCGGTCACGTGGGTTTTGACCGCCTGTGTGACGCATACCATGAACAGGCGTTGGGCCTGCTGGAGGGGGGAGTGGATCTGCTGCAGGTGGAAACCGCCCAGGACCTGCTGCAGGTGAAGGCTGCGGTGGCCGGTGCACGCCGGGCGTTTTGTGAATGCGGGCATGAAGTGCCGCTGGTTTTGCAGGTCACACTTGAAAACGGGCGCATGCTGCTGGGGTCGGATGTTTTGACGGCCATGCACGCCTTGCTGCCCCTGAACCCGGCGGCGATCGGCCTGAATTGCGGTACCGGGCCGGAAGGCATGGCGGAATCTGTTGAGCGCCTGTCGCGCCATTGTCCCCTGCCGGTGATCGTGATCCCCAACGCGGGCATGCCGAAAATGCGTGACGGAATCCCGTATTTTGACCTGTCCGCAGAGGATTTTGCCGCCACCATGAGTCGTTTTGCCCGCGATTGCGGAGTCCGCCTCCTGGGCGGCTGCTGCGGCACCACGCCGGATCATATCCGCGCGTTGGCGGAAGCGATCCGGGAATTATCACCCGTTTCAACCGCGCCGGACTACCAGCCTGAATTCACGTCCTTGTTCCTGCATCAGGCCACGCGGGTGGAACCGCCTCCGCTGATCATCGGAGAACGCACCAATGCCAACGGCAGCCGCGCGTTCCGTCGTGCCCTGCTGGCAGATGATGTGGATGCCATGGTGGAGATCGCGCGCCTTCAGCAGGATGAAGGCGCGCATATGCTGGATCTGTCGGTCGCTTACGCGGGTCGTGATGAAGCGGCGGATATGGCGGCCGTGACCCGGCGTTTGAATCAGGAACTGCTCATTCCCCTGGTGTTTGATTGTACCGATATGCGCGCGCTTGAGGCCGGGCTGAAGCAATACGGTGGTCATGCCCTGATCAACTCCATCAACCTCGAAGACGGCGGTGCGCGCGCCGCCCGTGTCATTGAGCTGGCGAAACGCTACGGCGCCGGCTTGATTTGCCTGGCCATCGACGAAAAGGGTATGGCCCGTACCCGCGAACACAAGCTGGCTGTCTGTGGCCGCCTGTACGATTTGTGTGTTTCCGCCGGCATTCCTCCCGGGGAGTTGTTTTTTGATCCGTTGACGTTCACGCTCGCTTCCGGTGACAGCGGTCTGCGTGACGCGGGAGTCGAAACCCTGGAAACCCTGCCCCTGTTGCGGCGTCACCTGCCGCTTTCCCGTACGATCCTGGGGGTCAGCAACATTTCTTATGGATTATCACCGCCCGCCCGCCGGATCATCAATACCGTGTTTCTGTACCACGCGGTGCAAAAGGGTTTGGATGCCGCTATTCTTCACGCGGGCAAGATCCTTCCCCTGGAGATGATCCCGGGCGAAGAACGCCTGCTGGCCGAAGACCTGGTGTTCAACCGCCACCGCGATGACGCCCCGCCCCTGGAAGCGATCCTGGCGCATTTCTCCCGTGAGCAGGCGCATACGCGAACGGAAGAATCCCCTTCCCGGCCTTTGCCGCAACGCCTGCAAGCGGCGGTTGTGGAAGGGCGGACCACCGGCCTTGGCGCCTTGCTGGCCGCTGCCCGCCAGAGCCTTGCGGCGCTGGACATCATCAACCTTCACCTGCTGCCCGCAATGCAGCGTGTGGGGGAGTTGTTCAGTTCCGGGCGCATGCAGCTGCCGTTTGTCTTGAAATCCGCCCAGGTCATGAAATCCGCGGTGGATCAACTGGCCCCGGACCTGGAATCGCTGCGCCAGGTCATGCGGGGAACCCTGGTGCTGGCAACAGTGCGGGGGGACGTACACGATATCGGCAAAAATCTCGTGGATATCATCCTGAGCAACAACGGATACCGCATCGTGAACCTGGGAATCAACCAGGGCAGTGACGAGATCATCGCCGCGTTGCGACGGCATCAGCCGGACGCGCTGGGGATCAGTGGGCTGCTGGTGCAGTCCGGTCACGAGATGCGGGAGTTGCTGTTGCACATGCAAAGAGAGAAGTTCTCTTTGCCGGTGATTTGCGGCGGCGCGGCGCTGACTCGGGATTTTGTCTCAGAGCACCTGGCGCCGGTTTATTCCGGCCCCGTGCACTACGCGAGGGATGCTTTTGAAGCCCTGCGGATCCTTCAGGGAAAGCAAACGCCGCGACCGCCGCAAAAGAAACGGGCAAGAACGCTTCCGCCCCCGGCCACCCGGCCCGTGATGCCTCAAAATCCCCTGACTGCTCCGTTTCACGGCGCGAAGAGAATCCAGCTCGATCTGGAAGAAATCCTTTCCTGCCTGGATCGCCGCACGCTTTTTTCCGCCTGCTGGAAAATGGGTGATAGCGCGGAGTCGCGAAAGGAACTACAGCGGATTGTTGAAGAATTACGCGCGCAGGGGTGCGCGACCTTCGCGGCGGCTTACGGCTATTTCTGTTGCCGGGTGTCTGAAGACGGTGCCCAGCTTGAATTGGATGAATCCGCTGAACCCCTGGTGTTCGCCGCCGCACCCCATCCGCCTTCCGCGTGGTTCTGCCCCCCCGGTGACGTCGTTCCCCTGCTGGCCGTGACCACGGGAGAGGCGCTGGCGAAGCGGGTGCAACAGCGCTTCACCACCGAGGATTATCCCGGCTATCTCCTGTGGTATGGATTTTCCGCCCAGTTGGCGGAGGCGATGGCGGAAACCGTGCATCGCCGCATCCTCAACGAAATGGGAATGGAGCGCAGGAAAAGCCGGCGTTTCAGCCCAGGCTATCCATCCTGGCCCGAACTATCCCAGCAGGGCGTGTTGGCGCGCCTGCTGAACTTTTCCAGCCTGGAGTTGAGCCTGACGGAGAACTGGCAACTGGTGCCGGAGGCCTCGGTAACGGCCCTGGTGGTGCCCAGGTATCAGGTTGAAAAGTTGAAGAGGGAAGAAGGTAAATACAGTTGGAGAGAAGGTAACAGGGGGTTCGACGCTTGATCCGGCTAGATTTTTAGTCCGAATTCCGCAGCGCCTGCTCGATCATTTCCGTGATGCGCAGGCCGAATGCGCCGTCGCTCAGAGGCGGACGTTTCTCACGGATGGCGGTGATGAAGTCGGCCACCATCAGCCCGATGGGTTCGCTGGAGTCGACGCGGGGACTGATGACGTCTCCTACGCGGTATGCCAGCTGAAACTCACCGAAATCTCCGGGTTCCAGCTCTTCCACTTTCTTATCGTAGATTTTGATTTTTTCTTCCGGTTCCGTGTCGTTGTAGATCAGCATGCGCCGGTTGCCGACCACGATGGTTTCGCGGAGTTTGCGCGGTGACAGCCAGCTGACCAGGCCTTCCATCATGGTGGCGTTGTCGAACTCCATGAACACCGAGCCCACATCGGGGTGGGCTCCGACCGAGGTTTTCAAAAAACTCCGCGCCCGGGACAACTTCACGTCGCCCAGCCAGTAGAGTGCCATGGACAGGTCGTGGGGCAGGAGGTCCCAGACCACGTTTACCGCGCGCTGGTGGATGCCGAGGTTGATGCGACGGAACGAAATGAATTCGATTTTTCCCAGGTCACCCCGGTCGATGATGCGCTTGACCTCGCGCACCGGGGGGGAATAAAGAAAGGTGTGCCCGCTCATGAGTTGCAGGGAACGTTCCGCGGCCCGGGTTACCAGCTCGCGGGCGTGGTTGCTGTCGGTGACAAACGGCTTTTCGATGTAAAGGTGTTTGCCGGCATCCAGGGCGCGGCATCCCAGTTCATAATGGGTTTCGGGGGGTGTAACCACGAAAACCGCGGCTAAATTACTGTCCGCGAGGAAATCATGCGCATCCGCCAGGGTTTCGACCGTTGGAAACAAGGCGGCGATGGCCTCCAGCGCGGCCGGGTTACGATCACATACCACCAGGGAATCGATTTCTTTTTGGCGCAGAAGGTTGCGCACGATGTTTCGTCCCCAGTAGCCGGAACCGATCACGCCTACGCGCATTGCGCCTCCTTTTTGTGTGGCTCGCTGCGGAACGGCGCAGCATGAAGCCCATTATAGCATGGAGAAACGGGTCAGTACACCCGGGAGAAGGCGAAAACCGATCTCAGGGTGCGAAACGCAATCAGAATGTCCAGCCATAAATCGTATTCCATGGCGTAATAAGCGTCCAGGAAAAGTGAGGTATGCAGCGGCATCAATCCCCTGCCGGAAACCTGCCACAATCCGGTGATGCCCTGGGGGGCGTTCAGGCGTGCCGCGGCCCAGTCCGGATACATCTCCACTTCATACGGCAGGGCTGGACGCGGTCCCACGAACGACATGTGACCGGCCAGAACATTGAGTACCTGCGGCAGTTCGTCCAGGCTGGTTTTGCGCAGGATCGCTCCGGCAAAGCTGATCTCTTCCCGGTGACGCAGCTTGCGCACGCGCCGGTCGACAGTGACCAGCCGCTCGTTGTCGAGAAGCGTCTGTTCCTCTTCACGCAATAGTTCGCGGATGTATTCACGATGCCGGGGGTCCACGTCTCCGGCCCTGGCTCCGGACAGCAGGCGCATGGTACGGTATTTGAAAAGCGGGAAAGCACGTCCCCCGCGGCCGAGGCGGATCTGGCGGAAAACCGTCGGCTTGCCGAATTCCAGACGCGTCACCAGGAAGATGAACGGGTGCAGCACGGCCAGGATGGGCAGCAGCAGGATGGCCGCCAGGCGGTCGAGGGCGGGTTTGACCAGGTTGCGGTAGCCGCGGTGCGGGCGTCCGGAAAGGGGCAGGCCGTCGATTTCACCCAGTTCCATGATCGATCCCTCATGGTTCAACTCGCTGTTATAGGTGTTGAACACGATCACGGTCGCGCGCCGTTCCAGGGCTTCTTTTTTCGCGGCCTGAATGAAAGCGCTGTATTCCCGCCACAGCGCGGCGCGTGAAGATGTTGCGGGCGCAGGCAGAAACTCCAGCAGCAGCATTTCGTTCCGGCGCCCGGATAAGGGCGCTTGCGGTTCCAGCGGTTCGAGATGGCGGAAACCGCGCCCCAACCCTTTCTCCAGCAGTTCCTGCAATTCAGGCGACAAGCGGTGGCGGATGTGCGTGTTGTGCAGCAACCAGCGCCCAATCACCATGCGCAACGAAAGTGGGTACAGCAGGCCGTATCCCAGGAACAAGGCAACCAGCAGCAGGCGTGAAGCCTCGGGCCATTGGGTCTTGAGCAGGAACCACCAGGTCGCCCAGAAGAGCACAAACACGATCACGCCGGCGCGCATGACACGTGAGGCGTATTGCAGGCGATTGAAAAAAACTTCAATGCGGTAGAAGCGGTAGTACCAGAAAACCCCCAGAAACAGCACAAAGAGCACCGCCGCGGTGATGGGGATGGCGGGACGCCCGAAAAGGGCCCTGAGTGCCGCATACGTACCGATGAAGGCGAGCGCGTCCGCAATCAGCAGGAAGATCGTGCGACGATTACTCATCCGGATTCAACATGCGAACGACCCGGGCGGGATTTCCAGCGGCCACGGCATGGGCCGGGATATCGCGGGTGACCACCGATCCGGCGCCGACAATGGCGCCTTCACCCACGGTGACGCCGCCCATGATGGTTGCGCTCGAACCCAGCGAGGCGCGGCGGCCGATGCGGGTCTTTTCCACGCTCCAGTCCGATTCGGCCTGGGGTGTCCCGTCCGCGTTGCAGGCCCGGGGATATTTGTCGTTGATGAAGGTGACGTTGTGCCCCACGAAGACTTCATCTTCGATTTCCACACCTTCGCAGATGAACGTATGCGAGGAAATTTTGCAGCGTTTGCCGATGACGGCGTTTTTCTGGATTTCAACGAAAGTACCGATGCGCGTTTCGTCTCCGATTTCACAGCCGTAGAGGTTGATGAAACCATACCAGCGAACATCCCGGCCCAAACGGACGTTGACCATACGGACATTTTCTTCCGAGATCGATAACTGCTTTTTCATCATCATGCTCCTTCCTGTTCCACCGGTCCGGAATGTGTCATTATAACCGGAACCCAGGCAGGGGGGAACCCCCATGGCGTATCACAAACTTGTGCTTTCCCATGGGGGTTATCTCAAAAGCTTCTTTTTCCGTGATGGTGACTCGAACAGTCCCCGAAGCTAGGCGATGGATCCTGTCGCGGATCTGTTTCTTTTCGACTGTTGTGAGGGGGCGGTTGGTTTCCAGGCGCAGGTGAATATGGTCTGCGCGTTTCTGTACGATCTGGAAGCGTTTCATCGGGGCCACGGAGCGCACGGCGTGGGTTACGTATGCGGAGTGCAGCCACTTGCCGTCGGGCAGCAATATCAGGTCGTTGATCCGGCCATGGATATCTTCCAGCCTGGAGGCGCCTTGATCCGGAGTCAACATGGGAGCCGGGGTCAGATCTTCCATGCGGTAGCGGAGCAGTGGATAATCGGGATTGTCCAGGCATGTAACCTGGATTTCATGCATCCCATCCACTCGCATCGGCGTCTCTAGCAGCAACCGGTGTTCCATGACGCATAGTGACGAGTTTGGAAGGTCGACAGCGATGATTCCGGTTTCATTGGCACCGTATTCCCTGACCACGGGACAGCGGAACACTTTTTTCATTGCCGCGATGGACTGGGCGTCAACATATTCCGCGCTGACCACTACCAGGCGCAGTCCGACTGGCGGAACCCGGGTCTGGCAGAAATCCGCCAGGCGTAATGCCGCCTGCGAATAGGCGTAGATCATGCGGACACTGCCCCTGGACAGAAGCGCGTGACAATGGGTAAGGGAATCCGGGTCCAGGAAATAGGCGTTGACATGAAAGCGGTTTTTCAATCGCGCTGTCACGCGGTTCTGCAATTGATGCATCCGGCCCGAAAATCCTTTTTGGAAATGCGATTCGTCTCCCCACAGCAACAATTGGGGATGATGCCACTCTACGTTCCATTGGCGATTATGGTAGTGGAAATCGAGGCGGATCTGGTGATGGGCGCTTGCGCCACGGAAAAAGCGCATCGGCCGGCCCGTGGATCCGCTGGTAGTCACCCATTGCCCCGGGCCGGCGTCCTGCGAAAGGAAGCGGTGGGGGTTTTCCTGAACCTCCGCTTTATGCAACGGCGGCACGCTGGCAAAGAAAGTTTCGATATCCGGAAAGTGGTCGGGGAGTTTGAAGCGGTTTTTCAGATCGATGTAATGGGGAACATGGGAAGCGGCGCGGGACCAGACGGCGTTGAGTTGCTGTAACTGGCTATCCAGGATCATCTGCCGGGGCTGGTCGCCCAGTCGCCGGCGCCTCATCTCCATCTCCAGGCGCCGTTTTCCCAGATAGGTTCCAGATGCCGCATGGCGAAGCAGGAAAGACAGACTCATCATTCACCCGAAACGTTGCGCAGGTTGTGCCTGAGCTCGCGACTTTCCGGCAAGCGCCAAAACACCACGGCCGTCGCCAGGACAAAGCCCCAGGCCTCACTGGCCAGTCGGGCGGCGAGAACGCCGGGTGTCGAGAAGAATACTCCCAGGATGATGGTCAGCAAAACCAATGTTCCGGCGCTGAACAGGTGCACCAGGAACTGCTGTTTCTGATACCGGGAAGAACTCATGAATGCGCTCAGGATGAATTTTCCCATGCGCAGGGGCACAGCCAGGGCCAGCCAGCGCAGCCATACTCCCCCGCTGTCCAGCGCCGGGCGGAACAGGGAGATCAGCCAGCCCCCGCATGTCGCCAGGATGAATCCCAGCAATACGCCGCAGGCGGAAAAGATCAGCAGCATGCGCCGCAGGAGCTTTCCCATGGCGATGGATTCCATGCCGTGGAAGGTTCGGGAGAAAAAAGGCACCGTGGCGCGGGCGCCGACTTCGGCCAGAATCCCCACGGCCAGGTAAATCCGCAGGGCGAGAAAATAGACTCCCAATTCTTCCAGGCCCACAAAAAAGGAGAGCAACAATATGTCCGCCTGGCGCAAAAAATATCCTGCAATATGGTCCAGCCAGTAATAACGGATATCCCGGAACCAGTCCAGCCTTGAAGCAATAGAGCCCTTGCGCCGGAAAGGCCGCATGATGACGGCCTTGACAGCGATTCCCAGGGCTGAACCGGCGGCCCTGAGTGCGAATACTCCGGTCAGCCCGAAATGATCGGGCCAGATCGCCAGGGGAAACAGCAGCAGCAGCGATGAACCCAGATTGACCGCGGTTTCCACACCGGCCCGCTCCAGCCCCAGCAGAAAACCGTTGAGGTTCATGTCCAGCCCCAGCAGCAGTCCGCAGAGCGCAGCCAGGGCGAGCAATTGCGGGGACAGATCGGCGTATATCCACTGCGCGATTCCCCATACAGGCAGCGTGATGAGCAGTCCCGCCAAGAAGGCGGTGACGGCGTTGCCGTAAAGGTCGCTCATGCGCTGCGGGTCTTCGCGGCAGACGGCCGCTTCCTTGCCCAGGACCACCTCGAGATTAAAGGAGGTTAACGTGTAGACCAGGTACATCAGGGCGAAGCAGATGCCGTATGCTCCCAGTTTTTCCGCTCCCAGAAACCTGGACACGAAGAACATCACCGCCAGGTTTGTGCCCGTGGTCATGGCCCTTGAAAGGGAAATATAAACCGATGTGTTGAACAATCGCCTCAGCATGCTTTTTTTCCCAGGGCAATCCGTAAGGCGCGAAGCAATCGGTTTTCGAATTGTTCGATGGTAAAGTTTTCCAGAAAACGTTGCCGCCCCGCCCTGCCCACTTGCGCACGCAATTCGCTGTTTATCAGAAGACGTTCGATGCAGGTTGCCAGGTCAGGCGCATCGCTTTTGCGACACAGTAGTCCGCTTTTCCCCTCGGATACGATCCAGGGAATGGATCCTTCCCGCGTGGCCACAACCGGCAGGCCGATCCGCATCGCCTCCAGCAGCACGTTGCCGAAGGCTTCCTTCAGGGTCGGAAATACCAGCATGGCGGCCTGGCGCAGCAAAAGAGATTTGCCGGGCTCATCCACGGCGCCGATGATCTTTACCCGGGAGGTCAGTTGCAGGTCAACGATCCGCTTTTTCAAATCATCGACCCGGATATCGCGCCCGCATGACCCGGCAAGTACCAGTTGAAACGCAAGCCCGCGTTTTCGCAGGCGCGCGGCGGCGTCGAGCAGTACGAAAACGCCCTTGTTGATCATCAGGTTGGATAGAAACAGCAGCATGGGCGGCTTCAGGGGGGTTCTTCGCCGTTCATGTTCCGGCAGGTCGGGGATGCCGTTGGCAACGGCATGCAACCGCTCGGGCGCAACCCAGGGGGAGATGTCGCTTTTCACCAGCGGGCTTGTCACCATGGCATGGGCGCCGTGAAAGAGTTGGCGCATGCGCCAATGGGCAAAGCGGCCGGAGGCTTCTTGAAAACCCCGTTCCCGCACGGAACACAGGCGGCGTATCCGGAACAATCTCAGCAACCAAGCCCAGGACAAGTCGCGATAATGCGAGTACCCCCCGGGGGTGACCACCACATAAACCAGTGCGGGTCGGTAAAAAACCAGCTCTTTCAGCAGTTTCAGGGTAATGATTATGGTGCGGAACGCCTTGATTGGGGAAAAGCGGCCCAGTGACGCCAGTGAAGTGGTGAAACGCAGCGGCAGCACCCGGACGCGAAAGTGTTTCCTTAACAAGCGGGATTCCGCTATCTGCCGGCTCATCAGGGCGGCGCCGTGGACGGGCGGAGGCAGGGGGATCATCAGCAGCAATCCGGGAAGCCGGGTCATGGCCGGCTCTCTTCGTCTGCGGCCCTGCGCCGGCAGTGGACAATCATCCCGGCGGCTGCCGGCAGGCTGCGCAGGTATCGTGGCAACATGCGCAGAGGTTCCTGGAGCACACGGAACAGCCATTCCAGGCCCCAGCGCTGCATCCACTTCGGGGCGCGCTTGCGTGATCCGGCAAAAAAATCGAATGCCGCGCCGATGGCGCCCGCCACGGGAACACGCAGTTGATCTTTGTGGCGGTGCAGCCAGATTTCCTGGCGCGGGGCGGTGATTCCCACCCAGAGGACATCGGGTCTGCTGCGGTTAACGGCCGCCACCAGGTTTTTGTCGATCTGTTCATCCCAGTTCCCGAAAGGCGGGGATAGGGTCGCGACCACGTCGATTCCGGGAAATTCTTTCGCTAGCCTGCGGCGCATCGCTTCAAGCACCTGTGGAGTCGAACCCAGCAGGCAATAGCGCAGCCGCTGCCGTGAAGCAGTCTGCGCAAAGTGTTCGAAAAAATCGGGACCGGACAAGCGCTGGCGGATGCGATCCTTGCACCACCGCGACATCCAGACGATCGCCATGCCGTCGGGCAATACCACCTCGCTGTTGTCGATGGCTTCCCGGTACTCCGGGGTATGCCGATATGGAGAGAGCATCGGGAAACTCATGGTCATTATCGTGCGACAGCGGGTTTCGTCCAGCCATCCCAGCAAATCCGCCTCCAGTTCCGCGTAGGTGCGGGAAGATACGGGAAGTCCCGTTCCACGGCGATCCGGTTTCAAGGCGTGGGCCTCCTCTTTTCTTCGCTCAGGTTTGGGGTGAGAACCAGCGCCTGCAAACGACCCCGGGCCGTGATGAAGTCTGCGGAACTGAAGAGTTCGCGATCTCGCCAGTGACGCCATATCAACGCCTTCATACTGATGATATCACGGCTGGGAGTGGCGGGCATGTAGCCGTCCAGCACGATTTTGTCGATCTTTTGCGCTCGCAGTTTGCCCTTGAAATCGGACCAGTAGCGTTTCAGTGGAACCTTTCCCTTCCAATGCCGCGGTTTCCATTCCACCCAGGCTGCCGGTTTGTTCAGGTAATAGCGGACCATGTCCGGATTCACCAGCAGCAGGATCCGTTCCCGCTCAACCGGTTTTCTGGTGTTGAACCATCCGGCCACGGCGACCGCGGCCTGGTTGGGCATGGCTTCAACCAATTGATTCGCCTGGCGGAAGCCGATACCTCCGGTAGCGGCAAACACGACAGCCAGAATCAGGGTCGCCGCCAGTCCAGCCGGATCTTTTGCGCCCGGCCGCTTCATGCAAAACCAGGCCACGGGCAGCAGGAAAAGTGCAATCCACCAGGGCCAGTTTTGCTGCTGGGAAATGAGGGCAGGAGCCGGAATCAGCGGCAGGGCGACGCGCAGGATCTGCAGAAAACGCGGGAATTGTTGCAGGCTTGACAGCACTCTTCCCAAACCCATCACCGCGAGCGCGGCGCAAAGTATCAGTGCCGGCAACAGCCGCCGGGTATGCAGGCGCCAGTCGCCTTCGAAAAGGATGTAGCCTTTGACCACAATGATTCCAGCGATAAACAAAAACATGGCGAGCGCGGCCTGGCGATTGAGTTTCCAGGCACGTACCGCTCCGGCCGCGATCAGGGCGGTCAATACCGTCGCAGCCGCCATGCCCACGGGCGCAGGCCAATGCGGGGGTAGAAAAAAGAGCAGGTTTCCCGAGAAAATCCGCAACAACAACAGGGGTTGGCTCCAGAAATTCGGCGTGTCGCTGCGAAAAATCTGTTCCAGGTAGTTGATGAGGCGCGGAGAATATTGCGCGGCCAGGTATAGAAGGATCGCTCCGGAAACAGCCAGCAGGGGAATGGAGATCAGCCAGCGGCCGCGGCGCAGGGGAATTGTCAGCAGTGCGACCAGGGCCAGCAGCAACAGCCCCTCAAAACGTACTCCCGTCGCCGCCAGGGTCAGTCCCACGGCCAGCCGGCGCCGATCGGCGAACATGGCCGTGATGGCAGCCATTATCAAGGCCAGGAAGGGCAGATCGGTCAGGGGCATGGCGGCAAACTTCATAATCACGGGTGAGAGCGCAAGCAGCGTGGCCGCTGCCAACGCGATTTCCTTTGTGGCCCCGCGGCGGACCAGGTTGAAAAAGAGCATGAACGCGCCCAGAACCGCCAGCAGAGACAGGATCTTCCCGGAAAGGATAAAGGCGGATTGTCGGGGTGTCACCAGGGTCAGAATCCGTCCGAAAAGTCCCGAAAGCAGCGGATAAAGCGGCGGCAGATGTTGTCCCTTCCAGTCGCCCTGCCACATGCGTTCAGCGTCTGCGTGATAGCGATAGAAGTCCGGGGGAGCCAATGGTTGGGCAACGGTCAGTTGCCACCAGTTCCAGGTGACAAGCACCAGGACGAGGATTACCGCCAGTCTCAGCCATTTCCGGCTGAAACCGGTTACGGTACCGGCCGATCCGGCTTCGAACATGGATCCCCCGCAAGTTGCGCGGGCAGCTGAAAAAGGGTTGTTCCGGTTTCTATCCGCCTGGGTTTTCATGATTGACCGGGTCCATTTGTTGTGAACTCTGAGATTCATGCTGAAAAAACGGCTATGATTTTACCACACGCGAATGGAATTTTCGCTTTCCAGAAAGCGCTGGCCAGTCAGACAGATTGTTCTGCCGCAATTGCACAGGATATCCGGAGATATTCCCGGATATCCCGGAACGACGGCCCAACAACAGGCACGGCGACCATCCGCGATGCCTCCGGTGATAAGTCACCCGGTGGTCATTACGGCAGGGGTTGATCTCCTGCGCCGGGCCCGGCGGAAGGCTGTTCCGCGCGTTTTTCCAAAGGGGTCAGAAAGCGGTAAAGCATGCGGTAGATTACCACATCGCGGACTTTATGCCCCAGTCGTTTTTCATACTCGCGTTTAATGCTGAAAAAGTAGTTGCCTTCTTCCCCGTTGCGCATCCGCTCCAGCCATGGCCGCAAAAGGTCGGCTTCGGCTTCGGCGCTGAGTACCGGACGGCGGGTATCGATGCCCCGGTTCAGGTCGCCATGGCTGAATCCGCGGGCGCTGCCGGAGGCGCTCGCCGCAACCCTCGCGGCGGTGGAAAGATAAACCCGCGTGACGCGAGCGTCCGGATCGAAGTTGAGCAGGTCATCGCGATCGTCGCCGTTGAAATCGCCCGCACGCCAGTCGCAGTCCGCCATATCGATGTCGGACCACGATCCGTCATAGACGAACTGGCCGTCAGCCGCCAGAAACACGTCCGCGGTGGACATACCGGGAATGAAGCGTGCCAGGTCATCGTCTCCGTCTCCGTCGACGTCACCCACCAGCCAGCCGATACTGTTGGTGACGGCGGTGGTCCAGACACCTGCGAGAGCAAAACTGCTGCCCGTGGACAACAACACCACCGTGCCGTTTTCGCTGTGCACCCGCGCCAGGTCGGTCAGGTCGTCGCCGTTGAAGTCACCGGTGTACCAGCCGTCCATGCCGTTATGACCCGTGAACCAGACCGACGGCGACAGAAACTCGCTGCCGGTGCTCAGGCAGACGCGGGATTCCATGGAGATCGGGTCATAGGTAAGGATATCGTCTTTGCCATCGCCGTTGTAATCGCCTACAGTGTAACCATCGGAACCGGGATTGGTGTAGGTCCAGACGTAGTCTTTGACAAAAGACTCTCCCGTGGACAGGAACGCCTGAGCGCGATCCGGTCCCCATTCGTTGGCTGGAATGAAACGCAACAGGTCGGTTCGGTCGTCGCCGTTGTAATCACCCGGTGACCATCCGTACAAGCCCGACACCGATTTCAGCCAGCGCCCCAGCTTGATGAACTTCGTGCCGTCGGAAGCAAAAACCTTGTTGTAGTTGATCAGGATGTTCAGCAGATCCTCTTTGCCGTCTCCGGTAAAATCACCCACGTGCCAGCCTTCCACCCCGGCCGTGGCTCCGTCCTGCCAGATGCCGTCACTCACGAATGAACCACCCGTCTCGGCGTAAGGCGGCAGCAGGGTGAAGTCCGCGTCACTGGCGTCGGAAACCCCGCTGTCGGGGTCGGTGATTTTGAAGCGGCATTGGGTCGAAGGCTCGACCACGTCGCGGGGAATCTCCGCCGTGGCGTAACCGAGGTTGGGAAGGGCGTCGTACAACATGTTCCAGGTGGCGCCTCCATCCAGGGAATATTCCAGTATCACCGTATCGGGCGGGGTTTCCCCCGCGGGAACCGTGAGTTCCCAGGTCAGGGTCTGCTCCTGGCCGATGCGCCAGATTTCACCGCCGTTGGGCGAAAGCACTTTGACGCGCCGGCTCACTACGCCTTGCGCCTTGACATACCAGATCGAGCCCTGCTCAACCCATTTTGATCCGATAGAGCCCCCGCCATAATAGGCATCAAAACAAATCACATGCAAGCCACCATTATTATCCGCTTTAACGACCGGAGCACAAATGTGCTCTCCATTGTACAGAGGCACAACCGGATTCCACTCACCGTTACTCTTGCAGGTCCGAATCGCCAGTTGATCCGTATTGGAATACCATGGTGGATCTGCCGATGATTGTTGAAATGCGGCATAAACATTATTGAAGTCATCGACCTCGATGTCGACAAATTGTCGGGATCGAGGGGTTGAGTTGACCTCGATCGGATCACTCCATATGCCAGAAGTTTTTCTTTCGTAGCGCAATTGGGTTCCATAATTTGAAAGGGCGTGCGCGACGTTATTCCAATCTCCGCCAACCATCGGCCAGTCATTTCCGGAAAGAGAGGTTTTCGCAGACCATGAACCGCCGGTTTTCCGCTGCGAAAATGCCGCGTAGTGGGCGGTTTCTCCTGTATATTCCTGCCAGACCGCATACTGGTGACCGTTTCGCGCGGCAATATCCGCATGGTACGAAGTCTTATAGAGATTCGGGGTGTTCGAGACATTGACAGGTGATGACCATGTTCCCGATTTGGTCTTGTACGCATGGTATACATCATTTCTTGTGGCGTAGTCTCCTTCGCCAAAATGATGTGACCAAATCACATGAACCGTATCATCGCTGTCAACGGCGATCCTGGGCCATACGGAACGATTATTGAGGGATATTTCCACCCAGTAGGCTGGTATTTTCGTGGCTTCCCAGTGATTCCAGCTCCCATTTTTGAAAGTTGCATAAGCGATATCTCTGGCGGTGCCGTATCCTTCCATCCAAACCATGTGAATTGTGCCGGAAGAGTCTATTTCCAATTGGGGAAACTCCGATGAGCCGGTACGGAGAAAAGTCTGTTTTGATCCCCAGGTCCCATCCGCATAGATACGATAAACAAGCCGTTTATTTACCAGTACGCCGTTTATCAGATCACCTTCGATCCATACTGCCAGAACATTATCGCCGTTGTTGTACGGCATTACGGATGGGTACTGATTACTGGTCGTCGACCCACCGTGTGCCAGTTTGACCGGGGCGGGCTGGGCGACGAGGGGAGCCATCGGCATCCCCAGAAAAATGAATATTGAAATAGCTGAAGTGAAAACGGTTTTCATGAAAAGGGCTCGATTCAGTCGTGTCATCCGATACCTCCAGAATTGGCACGTGTTTCGGGATTCCTCCCGAACACACTAAGTACATATAGCAATACGAATGCCAAGTACGAACGGCTTGATATTTCCGTTGAAACACCTATTTATAACCCCTGCGGTTGACATTCAGCGACATCTTTTCCGCCATGAAGCGACAATATTTGTCACTTTGACAAAAGGCCAGGGGCAAAGGACTATTGTCTCCAGCCTCCTGCCTTCCTGCCACCTCTCACCTGCCTCCTGTCACCTGTCACCTGATACCTGTCACCTTCTTCCCAACTCCCCAACTCCCCAACTTTTTTCTCCTACCTCCCCTGCCCGCGGAACACCACGGGCAATGTCTTGATCAGGATCAGCAGATCCAGCAGCAGCGAGCGGTTTTTGACGTAGAACAGGTCATACTCCAGTTTGCGCCGCTGCTGGTCGATGTCGTCTCCGGCATAGCCCATCTTGACCTGGGCCCAGCCGGTCAATCCCGGTTTGACCAGCAAACGCAGGCGGTAGAACGGGAGTTTTCGCGACAGGTTGCGGATAAACACCTCGCGTTCCGGTCGGGGGCCGACCAGGTTCATCTCGCCCCGCAGCACGTTCCACAATTGGGGGACCTCGTCGAGGCGGAAACGCCGCATCAACCGGCCCAGCATATTCAGCCGGGGGTCCCGCGGAGGGGCGAAGCGGGCGCCGCCGCGCTCGGCATGCGGCGGCATTGAGCGGAACTTGAACACGCGGAAGGAACGCTGGTTCAGCCCCAGGCGCGTCTGGGTATAGAAGACGGGCCCCGGTGACACCAGGCGGTGAAGCAGGGCCAGGCTCCAGGCCGGGAGCCAGAGTAATGCCAGCAGCAGCGATGCCAGCAGCATGTTCAGCCAGTAGCTGGCGCGCAGGTAATGGCGTTGCGTGCGGTTGAGTTCCTCCATCAGCCAGTCCAGGCTGACCGTTTGCAGCGAAAGCCGTTCCTCTTCCTGCTCCACCAGGCGGTTCAGGTCGACCACGCGCCGGCCGGCCAGTTTGCTGCGGATCAGGCGCTCCGCGGTTTTTTCGTCAAGTTCGCTGCGCTGGTAGACCACGATTTCACAGGCGGGAGCGGGGATGTCACCGTTATCCGCGAGGACGGGATGGTATTTGGCCGCCAGGGCCGGGTACTGACGCAGAAATTCTTCAGGAGGGCGCCGGGAGAGCCAGAGGATGTCGGCGCGTTCCCGCGACGGCCGGGACATGAATTTGAACAGGTAGAACAGTGCCATCAGGAAAAACACGTAGATGTAGATCAGGCGTCCCACCTTGGTGGAGAAAAAAAGAAAAAATTCCAGGAAAGAGACCATTCCCAGGATCAGCACCAGTTTGACCAGGGTGTTGATGTAGAGGTTGAAGCGCCGGCCGCCGCGGCGCTCGGCATAGGAGAGCCCGGATATGTAGATCATGACGTAGGTCAATCCCGCCATCAGCCCCAGGTTGGGCAGGCGAAAGCGGATGAAACGCAGGGAGCGTTGCAGTAAGGCAGAGAATTCATGAATCCGGGGCAGGTGGTAGAGGAATACGGCCAGCACCACGGCCGCGAGCACGACCGCCAGGTGCAGCAGGTGAAACGCCAGGCGTTTTTTCAAGCCGGACCTCCAGTCTGAAGAGAGCGACTGCTTGGAGCCGTTGCGGCGTGAATCATCTCTGCTATCTTCGCATATTGCGCTTCCCTGAGGAAGCCTTGCAGCAATGAAAAGTTATTGTGCACGGCGTTTGTGCGCAACTCCCGCCAGGCCCGTGACACCCGTTGCATCGCGGCAACCAGGGAATGCGGGTCCGCGGGATCGAAGCATACGGCACAGCCCGCCCGGCGCAGAATTTCAGCACCTTCACCGCCGAGGCCGGACACGATGGGCCGTCGCAGCAAGAGGTAATCAAACAATTTCGAGGGGATGGTGAGCGAGAAGACCGCCTGCGGGGCAAGGTTGATGAACAACACCTGGAATCTGCGCGCCGCTTCCGCCAGCAGGTCGGCCCGCGGACGCGCCGGATGGAGGTGCACATGGTCCAGGCCGCCGGCTTGAATCCTGCGGCGCAACTCTTCCCGCTTGACGCCGTCTCCGATCAGATGAAACTGGAAATCCTTTGCAGCCAGTTGTCCGGCCGCCTGCAGCAGGGTTTCCAGGCCCTGGGCGAGTCCCAGGTTGCCGAAGTAGCCCACCCGCAGGGAGCCACTTTCATCAGGGGGTTGTGGCTGCGCC
>OBLN01000003.1_pt1 | contig 114686 bp, 117 predicted proteins | sample 1519301 | NCBI WGS metagenome assembly OBLN01 (sample SAMEA2452533, study PRJEB22499) | sediment metagenome | reverse complement strand
GGCCTTTCTGACAACGCGTTTTTCCTGTCGTCTCATTATAAGGACGGGTGAAAAATCCGCGCCTGGCCGCTTATCATTAACGATTGCGGGCGCGTTTCTCTTCCAGAACCTTTTCCTCAATGGAACGCGGCAACGGACTGTAGTTCAAAAACTCCATCGAATAGTTGGCACGCCCGCTCGACAAGGTGCGCAACACCGATGCGTAACCAAACATCTCCATCAGCGGAACCTTCCCCGCCAGTTTCTGGGAACCCTTGCGATAACGACGCATGTTCTCGATCCGCCCGCGACGGCGGTTGATATCGCCGATAATATCACCCATGAATTCGTCCGGCGTGTTGATTTCGATCTTCATGATCGGCTCCAGCAATTGGGCACCGGCCTTGCGCACAACCTCTTTCAACGCCTGCTGCGTACAGGCCCGGAAAGCCATTTCACTGGAATCCACCGCGTGATAGGACCCGTCGGTCAGCACGAAACGCACATTCACCATGGGATATCCGGCCAGAAGTCCCTTGGCCAGTGTGTCGACAAAGGCGCGCTCCACCGCAGGGATATACTCCCGCGGAATGTTGCCGCCCTTGACATGATCCACGAATTCCAGGCCGCCGTCTTCCTTGGGTTCCAGGCGGAATTCGACATGGGCGTACTGTCCGTGTCCACCGGTCTGTTTCTTGTACTTGTGCACGTGGGAAACTTCGCGTGTGATGGTTTCACGGAACGCCACCGCCGGCTCACCCACCTCTACATCGACCTTGTGTTCCGTACGCAAGCGATCCACGATCACTTCCAGGTGGAGTTCACCCATGCCGGACACCACGGTTTCACCGGTTTCATCATCAAAACGTATCCGGAAAGAAGGATCCTCCATCGACATCTTGTTCAGGGCCACGGCCATGCGATCCCGATCTTTCTGCGTGACCGGATCGATTTTCATGTCCAGCACCGTGTCCGGGGTGTGAATCGATTCCAGCAGGATGGGATTCTCTTCATCGCAAAGGGTGTTTCCGGTCATGGTGGACTTCATGCCGATGAGTGCGCCGATGGATCCGGCTTGCAGCGAATCGATCTCTTCACGCTTGCTGGCGTGAATGCGCATGATGCGACCGACCCGTTCACGCTTGGCCGTGGTGGAATTGTACACATAGGAGCCGGCTTTCAATTCACCGGAATAGACGCGGATAAACGTCTGTTGTCCCACAAAGTTGTCGTTGATGATCTTGAAGGCCAGTGCAGAAAACGGCCGGTTAGACGCGGGCTTGCGACTCAATGTCTTCTGCATGTCCGCCGGATCGTGGCCGACAACGATACCGCGGTCAATGGGAGAGGGCAGATAGTCGACAACTGCGTCCAGCAACAACTGGACCCCCTTGTTTTTGAAGGATGAGCCGCAAAAGACCGGAGTAACCAGCAGGTTCAACACCGCGTGCCTGGCTGCTGCGCGGATATCATCCGCACTTACCTCTTCCTCGTTGAGAAACTTTTCCATCAGCGAGTCACTGAAGTCGGCCAGTTTTTCGATCAGTTGCTCCCGCATGCGCGCGACGGTTTCCCGCTGGGCGGCGGGGATCTCGATTTCCTTGCGTTCCAACTCTGAATACGCGTGGGCTTTCAGGGTCACCAGGTCAACGATTCCATAAAAATCGTTTTCGCTGCCCAGGGGCAATTGAAAGGGGATGGCGTTGGCTCCCAGCATTTCGTTCATCATTTCCACGGTCTGAAACAGGTCCGCGCCCTGTCGATCCATCTTGTTGACAAAAGCGATGCGGGGAACCTTGTAGCGGTCGGCCTGATGCCATACGGTTTCGCTCTGCGGCTCCACCCCCCCCACTCCACAGAACACCATGACGATCCCATCCAGCACCCGCAGGGAACGCTCCACTTCCAGGGTGAAATCGATGTGCCCCGGAGTATCGATGATATTGATGGTATGGTCGTTCCAGAAAGTCGTGATCGCGGCTGAGGAAATGGTGATGCCGCGCTCCTGCTCCTGCTTCATGAAATCCATCACCGCCTGGCCGTCATGCACTTCTCCGATCCTGCGCGTGCGCCCGGTAAAGAAAAGGATGCGCTCCGTGGTCGTGGTTTTGCCGGCGTCGATGTGGGCGACAATTCCGATATTGCGAATTTTCTGAATCCTGGTTGTATCCATGAGTCAATATCTCCTGCTTGCAAAGAACCCCGGACTACGCTCTCCCTGGGATTGGAATCGGGCGTGTTGTGTTCCGACTGGGGGGATTGACGAATACGGAATTCCAGAGGGATTGTATCACAATCCGCCGCAAAGGTAAACGCGGAAAGTCAACTCTCTCTTGGGCGGGGGTACCGATACTCGTGAAGCAGGATCAAAACCGCCGGAGCGAGCAGGAGGATATCGCGCAGGATCAAAGCGATCATACCGCCCTCATGGGTACCCGCGCCGGTGGTGAAACAGCCGCAATCGATATTGTAGCCCCGGAACAGGTTGATTCCCAGCGCGACGATAAACACGATCAACAACCCGCCCGATATCGTCGCTGCACCGCGTAACAAGATGCCGCTGATCAGGCAGATACCCGCCAGCAATTCCAGCACGGGCAGCCAGGCGGCCAGAAAATGGATCCCCCACGCGGGAACCAGATGATAATTATATAAAATATCGGCAAAAGCGTCGGGATGGGCGATCTTGTCAATGCTGGCATAAATAAAGACTCCACCCAGGATCAAACGACAAGCCGGAACGATCCATTTCCATGCGCCGGAATGCATCAGAAGCCTCCACCACCCGTTTCCAGAGGCATGCCGTCCGCTTTCCAGGCCTTGATCCCTCCCGGAAAGATCATCAGGTCATAAGCCTCTCTCTGCAGCAGACGCGCAGCCAGGGAAGCCGCATCCAGGCAGGCGGGATCACTGCAACAGATTACAATCGTCCGTCCGGCTTCCGATTCCTCGAGCAAGGATACAATCGCGGACTCTTCACGGTCGAGAGGAAGGTTTTTCGCTCCCGGGATGTGACCCGACCGGAACGATTTCTTATCCCGAATGTCCAGGACAACCACCATTTCCGCTTGAATCAATGCCTTCAGGGTTTCCAGGTCGACCCGGGAAACCCGGGTGAATGCCTGTTCCGTCAGTTCATCCCGTGGTTGATAACTCCGGGCCAGTGGCAGTCCGTCCCGGCGTACGGCGTTTGCGGCCATGGCCACGCCCAGGCTGATGGCCGCAATCAGAATGGATTCGACAAGAACGCTTCTGAAAAAACGTTTCATGTTAGACGATATTTTAGGCCGTCCTCACCATTCTGTCAATGCCTGGTCGAAGCTGGGAACCGGACAGGGTGGATCAGTCGTGAAAGTGTTTGCCCTGGGTACAGGCGTCATCGGGAGATGTTTCGCGAAGCCTCCCCTGTTTGTACTGCTCGAGCGCATCTTTTACCTTGCCTGCGGCGCCGCTGTACACCTTGATGCCCAGGTCGCAGAACAAGCTGACGGCCCTTCTGCCCAGGTCCACGCAGATCAACGCTTTCACGCCATGCTGCGCCAGCAATTCGGGAGCTTCTCCCTGTCCGCCCCTGTGGCGGCTGGTATTGGCGATCGCCTCCACTTCACCGCTGTCCATGTTATAAAGAGTAAACGTATCTCCACGCCCGAAATGCGGGCTCAAATCTTCATCCAGGCCTGCGTTGCCCAGGGTTGGGAATGCCAGAATCATTTTTTCCTCCATTTGCAATCGACGTGTGAAAATTCAATCTGCATGCACAAGAGTAATCGGTTTGCTATTCTGTCTCAAAGTCACCGGAAAGTCAAGCCGCGGCCACATGAGCCGGATCCTTCGATTAAATTTTCTCATCACCGAACAGATTTCGCATGACGCCGGGAAACCTCCCGGGCCGGGGTCCAACCCCGGCCCGGGTATGATGCTGATTCAACTCAGCCTTTCAGCGCGTTGATTTCCGCTTTGGGTACGCGTGAGAAGTAGGTGTACAGGATGGGAACCACGAACAAGGTGAGCAGGGTGGATGCCAGCAGGCCGCCGATCAGTGCGATCGCCATGGGTGATCTCATGGCCGAACCTTCGCTGGTCGAAACCGCCATGGGCAACATTCCCAGGATGGTTGACAGGGCGGTGATCAGGATCGGACGCAGGCGAACCACCGCGCCTTCCAGGACCGACTCCAGTGTATTTCTCCCTTCTCGAATCAACTGGTTGATGTAATCCACCATCACGATGCCGTTGTTGACTACGATCCCGCCCAGCATGACAAACCCCATGATGGACGGCAGGTTGACGTTTTTACCCGTAAGCGCCAACAGCACGGCGGTGCCGATAAATGCCAGGGGAATGGTGAACATGATGATAAAGGGGTATTTGAAGCTCTCGAACTGGGAAGCCATGACCGCGTAAACCAGCACCACGGCCAGCAGCAATGCCAGCAGCATGGTGGAAAACGCCTCCTGCATGTCCTTGAACTGCCCGCCCATCTCCGAGAAGTATCCTTCGGGCAGGCTGTTCAGGATCGGGCCGGAAGCCGCCATGATGTCCTTGATGATGCGTGTCAGGTCCCGATCGAAATAATTGGCGGTGACGCTGACCTTGCGCACCTGGTTCTCGCGCGTAATGCGCACAGGACCGGTCGAACGCACAAAATCCGCGATTTGGGCGAGGTATACTTTGTCGCCCCTGGCCGTAACGATGGGAAGCTGACGCAGCTGGTTCAGCGAAGCGCGATCATCCTCACGCAGGCGCACGCGGATATCCCGTTCCTCACCCTTGAAATGCATGCGGCTGGCCACCGTACCGATGGTCATGGCGCGCACCTGGCTGGAAACATCATACGGCGTCAGGCCCAGGCGCGACAACTCTTCTTTGCGCAGCATCAGGCGGATTTCCGGTTTGCGCTCTTCCATGGATGTCTGCACATCGCGGATGCCTTCAATGTCCTTGATGGCGCCGGCCACCCGGTGGGCGACGGCATCCAGGGTTTCCAGGTCACGCCCGAAAAAAGCGAACTCAATCGGACTGGTTGAAGTCCCCATCATCGAGGAGCCCATGTTGATCGACTGCACCCGCCCGGACTGCATTTGGGGTAAATGGCGCCGCCATTGCTCCAGGATCTGCTGGTCGGATACATCCCGCTGGCTGCTGGTTTTCAGGTAGGCGAAAAGGATCGCTTCGTGGGAACCGGCGGCACTCATGGCCGATGCACCCCCACCCTCGTTTTCATCGGCACCGACCTGGACCATGGTGGAAATGACATTGGGATCCTTGATGGCCCGTGATTCCGCGTAGCGGATCACGCGGTCGGTTTCCGCAAGGTTGGTGCCCACGGGCATGGACAACTTCAGCAGGATCATGTTCTGGTCGCTCTGGGGCATGAACTCACCGCCCAGGTTCGCTGCCAGTACGATCGACAACACAAACACAACCACCACGGAAGCAACCACCAGGCGCCGATGCATCAACGCCCAGCGCAGGCGCACCCGGTACCATTCCCTGGCTTTCGAAAAACGCTTGCGGCCCAGATCAAGTGCTCCTTTCCCGGCTTCTTTCCGGGTTTTGAACAACCAGGAAGCAAGCAGGGGGATAATGGTCAGGGCCACGAAAAGAGAGGCCAGCAACGAGAACGAAACGGCCACGGCCAGTTCGCGCGACATTTCGCCCGACATGCCTGAAGACAGGCCCATGGGGAAAAACACCGCGATCGTGGTCAAAGTGGACGCGATGATGGCCGTGCCCACTTCCGAGGTGCCGATGCGGGCCGATTCCAGGGGCGATTTGCCCAATTCGATGTGGCGGAAGATGTTCTCGATCACCACGACCGCGTTGTCCACCAGCATACCCACCCCGACCGCCAGTCCTCCGAGGGTGATCAGGTTCAAAGTGAATCCCGACAGGTACAGGGCGATAAAAGTAACAATGATCGAAAGGGGAATGGCGACACCGATGGCGATTGTGGGGCGCAGGTTGCGCAGAAAGAAAAAGATCAGCAACATGGCCAGGATGCCGCCCACCACGACCGTACTTGAGGATGTACTGACCATGCGTTCAATGATGTCGGAAAAATCCATGCCCACGGAAATGGTCAGGTCCGGATCCAGGGTGGGCTTGATTTCCTCAAGGGTCTCCTTGACACGGCGGGCCACGAGTACGGTGTTGGCACCCGAACTCTTGGTTACAATGACATGAACGCCTTTGCGTCCCAGTACACGGACCAGGTTGCGCACCTCTTTGTGCGTTTCCTCCACCGTGGCGATATCGCGCAGGAAAACCGGTTCCCCACGCCGACCGGCTCCCACTACCACGCCGGCGATTTCATTCACCTGCTTGAATTCGCCCATGGTACGGATGAGAAATTCACTGTGCCGCTCGTCGATGTATCCTGAAGGCAGGTTGATGTTGGATGCCTGGATGGCGCCGACAACCTGCGTGATGGACAATCCCCGCGACTCCAGTTTGCCCTTGTCCACGTTGACCAGTACTTCCATCTCCTCGGAAGAAAATACCACTACGGAGGCCACTCCCTCCAGTCTTTCCAGGCGCGTGGCCACTTCGTCGTCAAGGTAGTCTTTCAGGTCAATCAGGTCACGTTTCCCGCCGGTGACCCCATACATCATGATGGGCATATCGGCGAAGTTGAATTTGACCACCATGGGCTGATTGGCGCCCGTGGGCAGGTATTGCTCAAACTGGCCGATGCGATCACGGATGTCCTGGGCGGCGAAATCAAGGTTGGTCCCGGATTCGAATTCCACCATGATCGTGGACATCCCTTCCTGGGATATCGAGTTCAACTGCTTGACATTGCTGACCGTGGCGATCCATTGCTCCAACGGCCGGGTAATGCTCTCCTCAATGTCTTCGGAAGATACACCGGAATAGGAAGTAACCACGGACACATACGGACTGTCAATATCCGGCAGCATATCCAGTCCCAGGCCTTCAAAAGCGATCACGCCGAAAATCAGGATAACCGCCACCACCATGGTGACCGTAACCCGGTGGCGCAGAGAAAATTCAACGATTTTCATTGCTGCTCCCCTTCAATGCGGATCGGGGCGCCGTCAATCAAATCATAATTCCCTTCGACCACAACCGCGACACCCTCTTCCAGACCGTTGACCACCTCAAAATGGGTCTCGTTTTTCGGCCCCACCTCAATCCGCGTCAAGCGGGCGTGACCGTTGTCATAAACCACCACGCGGTCTTCTCCGATCAGTGCGGACAGGGGCAACATCAAAACGTTTTCATCTTTTTCAATTTCAATGGCGACATCGGCAAACACGCCGGCCTTGATCGCGAGGTCCGGGTTGTCTACCCGGACTTCCACCTGAAAAGTTTTGGATGCCACGTCCGCGGCCAGGGTTTTACTGTACACGCTGCCGGCAAACTCTTTCTGCCGGTAGGTGCTGACCGAAACCCGGCAGGGCATGCCCTCCGAAATTCTTTCGATATCTTCCGCGGCCACATCCAGGCGCACCTTGATGCGGCTCAGATCCATCAGTGTCAGTACACCGGGACCTCCACCCATCTGGGGATTGATCATGTCGCCCTCATCCAGGTGACGAGCGGTGATGATGCCGTCAAACGGGGCGCTCATGCGCGCCGAATTCAGGTGGTGCCGCACCAGGTCCAGGTTGGCGTCCGCACTCTTCTTCTGGGTCAGAGCGGATTCCAACGCCAGTTCGGCTTTTTCCAGCTGCATATTGGAAACGGCGTTGCGTTCATGCAACTTGCGCATGCGTTCCGCATTCACGCGGGCGTCCTTGAGCGCGGCATCGGCCACGGCCACGGCAGCCGCGGCCTGGTTCTGCTGCAGTTTCAGCGTGGTGGTGTCCAGTTCAGCCAGAAGCTGCCCCCGGCGTACGGTTTCCCCTTCCTTGACCAAAATTCGATCCACGCGCCCGGCCACATCCGGAATAATACCAGCCTGTTTCCACGGCATCACCGTACCGGTATATTTCAATACACGGGTCAAAACGCCGCGCTTAACCGGTTCCGCGACAACGTTGACGGCCAGTTTTTCCTGGTTTGTTTCCGGCTTCTGGCCATTGCCGCAAGCCGCGGCCAGAAGCGAGGCTACCAGGGCCAATATGGTGACTTTTTTCATTGCTCTCCTCCGTTGAGACGGGTTCCCGTCAATTTCTCTAATTCCGTTGCCGCGACAGTGTAGTTGTATATCGCCTGCAAACGGGCGACCTTGGCCTGGGTCAGGCTGTTATAGGACGCGTTCAACTCCAGTATCGTGATCATTCCTTCTTCGTAGTTCAATTCAGCGATGCGAACACCCTCCGTAGCGGTTTCCACGTTCTTTTCGGCGCTGAGGATGTTCTGGTATTCCTGTTCCATTGTCAGGCAGAGGTTCTGAATCTGAATTCTTGTGGCTTCATCCAATTGCTCGGCCTGCAAACGCAGGCTTTTATTCAACACCCGCAATTCCCCCACCTGGCCGCTGCGTTTCAAACCGGTAAAGATCGGCAGGCTGACCGAAAGGTTGATGGTGTAGTAATCGTTCCAGTTTCCTTCTGTAAAGCGAAACGCGTTGGATCGATAATTGTACTGGGCCACGATCGACATGTCCGGCAGAAAGGCGGCATAGGCCATTTTCAACATGTTGGCGGCCTTGCGCCGTTCCAGCTCCAACTGACGGATCTCCGTACGGTTCTCCAGAGCTTCCCGAACCAGCTCCGTCATATCCAAGTTGAGTTTGCGATAATCCAGCTCTCCGCTCGCACGCACTTCGGTCCCGGGGGGCAGTCCCACGGCATGACGCAGGTTTTCACGCGTAATACGGATCAACTTGCGTACATTGAGCAGGTCCGGTTCGGTGGAACGCAGGTTCAATTGCGCGCGCAACAGATCATAACGCGGCACCATGCCGAGTTCATTACGCACAGCGACATTTTTCAGGTTCCGTTCCGCCAGTTCACGCGCTTCCCGGTGGGCTTTTTCCAACTCGCTGAGTACCAGCAGGTTATGAAAGGTTTTGGTGACATTCAGCACCAGTTCGTCTTTCCCGGCCGCGGCTTTCTCTTTGGACAATTCCACGTCCAGACGGGCGTTGCGAAAGGCGTTCCAGATCTTTCCCCCGGTGAAAACCGGCTGCACGATCTGGAAGGTAAACTCATAGTCCATGGTAAAGTCCAGCGTAACTTCCGTGGGATCACCGCCGGGAATCATGGCCGGCATTTCCAGCACCATCAGTTTCTCGTCAAGGTTCTTGGCTCCGGAAAGCGAAACGCTGGGAAGAAAACCCATACTCTGGCGCAGGCGGAATTTGGCCATGCGTACCTGCTGACGCTGGATTTCATAAGCGCTATTGTTTTCCAGGGCCATTTTGAGGGCCTGGTCCAATGTCAATTCCACCATGTCGTCGCCGGCACTGACCGGACCGGCAAGAATCGCCAGCAGGATCAACACCCATAACCGTTTTCTCATATCCTCCTCCTCAATTGCCTTTATTCGAATCCATTTCGCGAATGTCGGAATCACGCGGCCGTTTCTCGATCAAACCATAGCAGAAGATGTGGACGCCGGTTTTCACTGCATTCATGTATTCATCCTCGCCCCAATCGCCCAATACCTGGCTCAGGTTAACCTGGCTGAGTATGCCGATGTAGATCTCCCCAATCAGTTCCGGGTTCAATTCAGGATCAAACTCGCCCGCCTTTCGGGCGCTTTCGAAAAAATTCAGAATCACCTGGTGGATTTGCCCCTTCCAGAACGGCAATTTGCGCTCAGTTCCGCTTTTTTCGCATTGGTCCAACAGCTCCACGATCAGGCGGCGTTCCGACATCATGATGCGAACCAGGCCCTGCTGCCGGAAAAATACCTGCGCAATATCCAGTGACATTTTTTGCAGCCTGTGACGGAAGTCGCCGTTGAAATCATCGATGTAAGGACGAATCAAGTCCGCCACTTCGGCATGCAGGTCTTCCAGTACAGCCAGGAATATCTCTTGCTTTCCGGAAAAGTAATTGTACAAGGTCGGCTTGGATACTCCCGCCGCGGCCGCGATGTCATCCACGGTTGAATTGGCAAAGCCCTTTTCCTGAAACACATCACGGGCCCGCGACAGCATGAATTTGCGCACAACTTCTTTCATGGGGTTTTACTCACGGTAAAATTTTTGAACTGACGGTTAATTTTATCCCGGTTCTGAATCCCCGTCAATACCCTGAATCATTATTACGAAAATTATTCCCGCAGAGTTCGGCTGATTTTAATTTATTGGCGGCGGACACAATCCCGCTCTCATGCGGCGGTGGCGTTACCAGAAACGATGAATTCGCAGAAGCCGGTTTCACGGATTGCTGAACAGAAGCAACCGGCTCGACTGCAGCCTGCCATCATCCGTCCGGGCGAATTCGAGGTCGCAGGCCACCGCAGAAACAAAACCTTCCAGCTGCCTTTCGAGTATAATAACCTGTAAGCAAAAATCAAATCCCGCCCCTGAACTGCGGCGGGCTCGAAATCCGGACCCGCCCGGGTGGGCCTTTCCGGAATTGTGAGGAGAACACATGAAACGAGGCGTTCTGATCCTGATACTGATCCTGGTTCTGGTTTTCGCGGCCATCGCATTGATCGGCGGATACCTGTACATGCAGTTTACCCGCGAACCGCATATACCGGAGCGGTCACTGCTGGTGATGCCCATATCCGGACCCATCAGCGACATGGAAACATCTCCGGTTTCACAATCCACCACCGTAAGAGACATTTTCTTCCATTTGCAGCGCGCCAAAATCGACCCGCGCATCAAGGGCGTACTGCTGAAAATTTCCTGGATTCATGCCGGTCCGGCTACGGTCGAGGAATTGGGCCTGCTGATCACCGATTTCCGCAAAACCGGTAAACCCGTACGCGCGTTCATTGAAGATGGCGGCCTGAATGAATACCTGCTGGCTTCCTACGCGGAATCGATTACGGTGATGCCCGGGTCCGACCTGTTCTTGAAGCACTTCGCATCTGAAGCCATATTTCTGAAGGGCACCCTGGACAAACTGGGCATTGAAGCCGAATTCTACCACCTGGGTGAATATAAAACCGCCGCCGGCATGTATACCCGCAACAGCATGAGCCCGGAACACCGGGAATCGCTTGCCGCGTTGCTCGGAGACGTCATCGACCACACCATTAACGCCATCGCCCGCAACCGCGGCATCGACCCCGGAAAAATCCGCTCCGTGATCGATCAATTCGCCCTGTGCAATCAAGTCTATCAGAAAGAAGGTTTGCTGGATGCAGTCGGCTATGCCGATGAAATCTTCGCGAATGAAACTCCCGCGCTGAAACGCCTGCCGTTTGCAAAATATGCGCAGACCACCCGCCCCGATCCGTTCCCGGGCGCGCCGCGCATCGCGCTTGTGTTTGCGGCCGGCGAAATTCATCAAGGCGGTAGCGGCGGCCCTTCCATGTTCGGGGAATCGATCCTGGGAGCGGATGATCTGGCCGCGCAACTGCGAAACCTGGGCAAAAGAAAAGACATCAAGGCCGTCGTGTTGCGAGTCGACAGTCCCGGGGGTTCCGCAACCGCGTCGGAGGTGATCCGCCGGGAAGTGGAGCGCTTGAACAAGGAAAAACCCGTGGTGGTCAGCATGGGTCAATTGGCTGCATCCGGGGGATACTGGCTTTCGGCTTCCGCCGCACACATTGTCTCCTTGAACACCACCATAACCGGATCGATCGGTGTGCTGGGAGGAAAATTCATCAACCGGGGATTTTACGACAAGATCGGCGTGCACAAGGAATTGGTTGAAAGCGGTCATTTCGCCGGCATGTTTTCCGACACCCGCCCGTTCAGCCCGGCGGAGCGGCAACGCTTTGAATCCATGCTGCAACGCACCTACGATCGCTTTGTCAAACTGGTAGCCGATAACCGTGATTTGTCACCGGATCGGGTGGATCAAGCCGCCCGCGGCCGCGTCTGGTCCGGAAACCGCGCCCTGGGACTGGGACTGGTGGATCAGTGCGGCGGACTTCTGGATGCGCTGGAAACAGCCCGCCGTTTGGCCGGACTTGCGACAGACCAACCCGCGGGATTGATCATTCTTCCCCGGCGCAAATCCCTGCTGGATCTCTTGATCGGCATGAGCGGTGTCGGCGCAAATGAAAGCCTGAAACTGGAAACCCTGCTGCAACGCTTCAAGCGCAGTTTTCCCGCGGCCGTCATGCCCTACCGGCTGCGCTTTGAATAAAACGTCCATGGTAATGACTCCATGTCCGGCTGAACCCCGTATCTGGCCGATTTCCCGACTGGAATCCAAAAAGTGGCGCCGGCGTTTGAAAGAGCAGTTGCTTGCAGGAGCTGTCATCGCCTACCCCACCGACACCTTGTACGGCATGGGCGGAGATTTTCTCAATCCCGCGGTTCACCGTCGCATCAATGCCATCAAAGGCCGGAAAGACAAGCCCTACTCAGTCGCCCTGTGGAGCACGGATGCGATCAAAGGCCTGGCAATCGCCCCGTCATCCCGCATATTCAGCAAACTGGTCCAGCTTCTGCCCGGGCCCTTCACCCTGGTTCTTCCGGCCGTGCCGTCATTAGACCGGGATCTGCTTTTCGCGGCGGAAACCATCGGAATCCGCATCCCCGGGCCTCCGTTTCCACGCGAAGCCATGGCAGAGATTCAAGTCCCGTTGATTTCCACTTCAATCAACCATTCCGGCTGCGTGCCGCTGGCCGACCCCGCGCGTATCCTTGCCGAATTCCCGCAGATCGCCGTGATCATTGATGCGGGCACGCTTCCCCTTTCTTCAGGCTCAACCATTGTGGATTTTTCCGTTTCGCCGCCGGCGATTCTGCGCCGGGGAGACGGAATGGCGCGGTTACAGGAATTCAAGTCCTGGTGATAATGAAGGTCAGCGGTTCACTTGCGCCTTGCGCGAAAATACCAGCAGCGCCAACCCGACAAAACCCATGAGCAGGCACAACACCTGTCCCATGGTCAATCCCGCCAGGACAAAGCCCAGGTGGGCATCCGGCTCGCGCACAAACTCAATTACAAAGCGGAACCCGGCATAACCCAGCAGGTATATGCCCAGCAGGCGTCCCGGTTGTGTCACTTTCCGCCGCAGCCCCCAGATCAGGATAAACAGGACGATGCCTTCAAAGAAAGCTTCGTACAATTGAGACGGGTGTCGCAATGCCGCTCCCGGAGCCTCAGGAAAAGACATGCCCCAGGGCATTTCCGTGACTCTTCCGTACAACTCTCCGTTGAGAAAATTCCCCAGGCGGCCGAACGTATAAGCCAGGGGAACCACGGTGACCAGCGTGTCGCCGAAAGCCCGGACGGCGATTCTGTGTTTGCGACAGAACCAGATGCTCACCAGCGCCACCCCCAGCGCGCCGCCGTGAAATGACATACCCCTGAAGCCGGTAAAATGGATGCCCTCTTCAGTGGAAAAAGGCAGCACGATGGCCAGGGGGTGGGCCAGAAAATAATCCAGGTCGTAAAACAGCACGTATCCCAATCGACCCCCGATCAGTACGGCCAGAATCGCCCAGAACATGTAATCGTTCAACTGGGGCATGGATATATCCGCTTCGCCTTTACGGACTTGATACCCCAGCAGAAACCAGGCCACCGCAAACGCGACCAGGTACATCAAACCATAATAGCGGATTTCGAAACCGCCCAAGCTGAACAGCACGGGGTCAATATGATGGGGCAACTGCTGCCACCACTGCCAGAACGATGTCATTTTTCCACCTCTTTGCCGGAATCGCTTCCTTTCAGGGCCTGCGGTTTTTCCTCAGGAACGACCACAATGACTTTTTCATCTTTTTTCATCAGCCACAGTTTCTCCCGGGCTATGGCTTCCAGGGATCGGGGATCCCTGCGCAATTGTTCGATCTCCCGCTGCAGGGCATCACGTTGCCCTTCAAGGGCCACGACCCTCTGCTCCAGTTCTTCGATGCGTTTCTGTGCCTGAACAATTTCAATAATCCCGCTGTCACCGAAAAAGAAAGTCAACAGCAGGATAAACAACAACAGGGTCAAGAGCAGTAAAAACGCTTTGGAACGAAAAAAAGGATTCTTTTCAGCCAAGAATCCTCCGTCCCTGCGCAATCAGTTGCCGCGTTTTTTTCCGGGAAGTCGACTCCGCATAAATCCGCATGACATTCAGGGTTCCCGAGGGACGCACCAGCAACCACTCGTCCCTGCCGATCCATTTGATACCGTCCACCAATTGCACCCGAACCACCTTGAATCCGGGGTCGATGCCCTGGTGGTTCTCGAGCAGTTCCAGCAGGCGTTGCCTGCGGACCGGAGTCAGGCGAACGGAAACCTCATGCGCATACAGCATCGGGAATCGTTTGTAGAAAGCCGCTGTCAATTCCGGCAGGGTTTTCCCCTCGCGCGCCATCATCTCCACCACCAGCAGGTTGAACAGGATCCCGTCTTTGATGACGGCTTTACCCTGCAGCGCGGCGCCGTTTGTGCTTTCCACACCGATAAACGCTTCGCGTTTGCTCATCATGTCGGAGATGTATTTAAACCCGACCGGAGTATGGTACACTTTGCAGCCATGATGCTGCGCCACATGGGCGATATTTCGTGTACTGGAAATCGATTTCACCACTCCGCCACGCATTCCCCTCACACGGACCAGGTAATCGATCAGCATGGGAATCACGTTGTTTGCGTCGAGAAAGCGGCCGCGATTGTCGATAATGCCGAAACGATCTCCGTTAATATCCGTCGCCAGTCCGACATCGGCGTTGGTTTCACGGACCACCCGGGCCAGATCCGCCAGCGTTTTGCCGGAACAATACGGGATCACCCGGCCGTGCGCCGCGTAAGGATAACTGTGAATGGCATCGATGGGTACCCCGTTGCTCAAGAGAAGCTCATCCAGAAACTCACGCGAAGCCCCGAAAAGGTTGTCGACCACGATACGCAATCCGGCTGCGCGGATCACCGCGAAATCGATCTTTTCCGTGATCATCTGCAAATAGGGCTCGCGGACCTGGATCTCATGGATCATGGATTGGCGTGCGTATTGACGTGGAGAATCCCAATTCGCCGGCAACGCCTCGATTTCCCGCTCAATCAATGTGGTAGTGGAAGGCAATGCGGGAGCTCCTCCGGCGTTGAACACCTTGATTCCGTTGTAAACGGGTCGATTGAAACTGGCGGTAAAGGCCACGCCGCCATCCAGTTTCTCGTTGACAATGGCCAGTGACGCGGCCGCCAAGGGCACATCGCGCGGGGGAATATAACTGTTGACGCCGTGAAGTGAAAACACGCGCGCGGCTTCCATGGCAAAACGGTGAGACAGGATACGCGTGTCGAAATTGATAAAAACCCGGGGCTCAGTGATCCGCATGCGACGGGTAAGGTAGGAGGCATAGGCCGTAGCGAAGCGTCGTACATTGAGGAACGAGAATTCCCGGCCCATCCGTCCGCGCCAGCCGTCCGTGCCGAAACGGATCTCGGACATGGGATTAATCTATCACACGCGGGGGCGCTTTTCAACCGCCCGTTAAAAGGGCAGCAGGGAATTCCAGCCACCGGGCAGGGCTTTGGCCACGTCGTTCAGGATTACAAACACCATCAATCCGATCAGCAGGATGAATCCAGCGGTAATCAAACCTTCCTTCAGGCGCATGCTGAAATCCCGGCGCAAGATGGCTTCGAGGGTAAAGATCATCAGGTGGCCGCCGTCCAGCGCGGGAATGGGAAAGAGGTTGACGATTCCCAGTTGCAGCGAAATAAACGCCACCAGCAAAAAAAAGCTGGAAAAACCTGAGGACAACGCCCGGCTGGAGAAGCGCGCGATCTCTATGGGACCGGAAAGATTCTTGGGAGAGAGTCGGCCCACGATCATCTTGCGGAAGGCATCAAATGTCAGCGTCGTCAATCTGACCAGTTCCTGCGCCGAACGGGATACGGCCGCGATGGGGCCGAAACGGCGCCGCTCCGAGGGGGCATCGGGTTTCATGGCGATGCCGATGCGGTATCGACCATCATCCGCGCTTTTTTCAGGCGTCACTTCCAGCAGCATGGATTCGCCATCCCTGGAAATCTGCAACTGCAGGGATGATTCGGCTGCCTGCTGAATGCGCTCAGGCAATTCAAAATAATTGACCGGCTGGCTGCCCACGCCCAGAATACGGTCTCCCGGACGGATGCCCGCACGTTCAGCCGGGCTTCCCGATTCAACGTTTTCGATCAGGGTGGATAACTCAGGAAAGACGCCCGCATAGCCCATGGAATACTCGGAAACAGAAGAAATGCTCAAGCGGGTTTCACTTTCGCGATTGTTGCGGCGGTATTTCACCGGGACCGTCTGATCGGGGTTGGCGCCGATCATGTATTCCAGATCCTGCCAGTTTGCCACGTCACGGCCGTCCACTTCAAGGATGAGGTCGCCGGATTTCAACCCGGCATCTTGCGCGGGGGAATCCGGTTGCACGTAATGAATCATCGGTGGATCCTGATGATACTTCTCCACGTTTACACCGGTCATAAAAATCACGACCAGGATCGTGAAGGCGAGCAGAATGTTCATCAACGGGCCCATCAACAGGATAAAGATCCGCTGTCCCCTGTTCTTGGCGTAAAACTCATCCGTTTTCGGACCGGCGGGATCCGGGCTCTCTTCGCCCGCCATTTTGACATATCCCCCCAGGGGAATCGCACTGAGGCGGAACTCGGTCCCGCCCCTGCCGATTCTTTTCCCCAGCAGGCGTTTGCCGAATCCGAAGGAAAACGTCTCAACGCGCACACCCATCATGCGCGCAGCGATGAAATGGCCGAATTCATGCACCAGCACGATAATGCCGAACATGAGTAAAAACGCGAATATCTGGTAGACAATGCTCATGAATCCACTCCGGTTTTTCCACGCAACCATTCCCTGCATAGCGAACGGGTTTCATTGATCGCGTCCTTTACATCCTCCAGTGAGCGAACGGGATGAAAAGCGCTTTGGGCAAGAATATCTTCAACCATGTCAAATATGTCCAAAAAAAGAATCCTTCCGGCGATAAACGCCTCAACCGCCGCTTCGTTGGCGGCGTTGAAAACAGCACCGGCGCTTTTGCCGGTACGAATCACTTCACGCGCCAGGGACAGGGAAGGAAAATCCGTCTCGTCCTCACTGAAAAACTCCAGTTTTCTCAAGCGTGAGAAACTCAGGCGTTCCACGCTCAAGTGCTGGCGCTTCGGGTAATTCAACGCATAATGAATGGGAACCCCCATATCCGGCACACCCAGCTGGGCCAGAATTGAGCCATCACAAAATTCCACCATTGAATGGATCACGCTTTGGGGATGGATCACCACCTCAATGCGTTTCTCTTCGATTTGAAACAGCACCGCCGCCTCGATCAGCTCCAGTGCCTTGTTCATTAAAGTGGCGGAATCAATGGTGATCTTTTGTCCCATGGTCCAGGTGGGGTGCCGCAAAGCCATCTCCACCGTTACGTTCCTCAGGTCCTTCCGGGGGCGGCGGAAGAACGGGCCGCCTGAAGCGGTCAACAGAATACGGGATACGCTGGCGCGCTCATGCCCCTGCAGGCATTGAAAGACAGCTGAATGCTCACTGTCAACCGGTATCAATTCGCCACCGGACTTGTCCAGTGTGTTTTGCACCAACTCGCCGGCGGCGACAAGGGTCTCCTTGTTGGCCAGGCAGAGACGGGCTCCCATCCGCAATGCGGTCAGGTTGGCGGCCAGCGATACGGTACCGCTGATGGCCGAAATCACGATATCGGCGTTTGCCGTCTGGATCAGTTGCTCAATACCGGATTCTCCGGACAGGAACCGGACATCGGGGAACAACCGCGATAATTCCTGCGCATCCGCCGCCCCGGCAACCGAAACAACCCCGGGACGGATCTTCCTGACCTGCTTTTCCAGCAGGGTGATATTTTCCCCGGCCGCAAGGCCCACAACCCTGAAGCCGGAATTGCTCTTGGCGGCAAGAATTTCCAGAGCCCGCCGGCCAATGGATCCGGTTGAGCCCAGCAGCGCGACTTTCTTCACGGTAATTACCTATACCCAGACAAAGCGTATCAGTGCGTACAGGGCGGGTGCGCAGAACACATAACTGTCCACCCGGTCGAGGACACCGCCGTGACCTGGAAGGATCGATCCGGAATCCTTGCTCCCGGCGGCTCGTTTGAAAAGAGACTCAACGGGATCGGACAATTGCGAGATCAATCCCAGCAGGGCCGCGCTCCATACAGCCGTGATCCGGTCAACCGGCAGTGGAAAGATCGCCAGCACGGGAACCGCGGACAGGCCGGCGAACAAAACGGCCGCGATCAATCCCTGCAGGGATTTTTTGGGCGAGGCGACGGGATAGATGGCGATTCTCCTGCCGAACCGGGACCATAGACTGCCGATAAAATAGGCGAATGAATCCCCGATGGCGATCACGGCGAAGAGGAAGAACAGGTAGTTGGCATCCATCTGCTTCAAGCGCAACAGGTGATACAGGGGAATGAACAGGTAAATCACGACCGCGGCATGAATGGCGAAATCACGTACAAACGATCCGAGTTCTTCCGGCTTGCGCACCCGCAGCAGAAAGTACAACCCGAACAGAAACACAAGAATAGACAATGTATCGGTGATTTCAGGGATATTGAAGGTAAAACTGCAAGCCACAAGCAGAGCGGCCGTGCCGGTCACCGCGTAGTGATGCATGAGCGGACGGCACAAGCGGATCCATTCCACCGCCGCGGCGGCGATGATCAGGAACAGAACCACGGAAAAGCCGACAACCGAGGTATAACGGATCCAGGCATAAGCCAGGATGATCAGCACAAGGGCCGTCAGATTGCGCAGGGCGAATTCCTTCATAGTCCTCCGAAACGCCTCTGCCTGGACTGGTATTCGGTCAATGCACGCAACAGCGGCTCTACCTGGAAATCGGGCCACCACTCCGGCGCGAACACCAGCTCGGCGTACGCAGACTGGTAGATGAGGAAATTAGACAGCCGCTGCTCTCCCGATGTGCGGATCACCAGGTCCGGATCCGGATCGTTCAGCGTGTGAAGGTATTGCCTGAAAACCTGATCCGTTACCTTTCCCGCATCCAGCCCGGCGTTGATGATGGCGTTTACAGCCCGCAATACCTCCTGGCGCCCGCCGTAATTGATGGCCAGATTAACGGTCATATGGGAATAATCACGCGACATCTCTTCGATTTCGCTGATTTTCCGTGACAGTCGGGAGGGCAGGCGGGCGGGTTCCCCGATCATGCGCATGCGGATCTGATGGCGCTGCAACAATTCCGCTTTCTGTTCCAGGTTTTCGTACAACATGTTCATCAGGGCGTTGATTTCGCGAGGCGGGCGCTTCCAGTTTTCACTGGAGAAGGTATAAAGGGTCAAAAAAGGAACATTCAGTCGCGCGCAGGCTTCCACAACCAGGCGGGCGGTTGCGGCGCCCTGGCGATGACCTTCCAGGCGGCTCAAACCGCGGTTTTTCGCCCAACGGCCGTTGCCGTCCATGATCATGGCGATATGCGCAGGCATACGGTCGGCTTTTAACCCGGCCAGCATTTCCGCCGCCGCAGTTCCAGGTTGAACCAGGTTTGCCATATCTGCAAGCATGGGGCTGATTATAGGAACAAGCCTCGGGGATGTCAATTGCCCGCCGCACACATGCGTTCAGAAATCACGATGTTGACAATCCCTCTTCTGTTCATATAAAATGACCCATTCAGTACCCACACGGATTCGGGGTCGAAAATGGAAGGATTCAAACAATTCATTTACGAATACAGCAAAGGCGACATCGTCTTTACGGAAGGTGACGAGCAGAACCACTTCTACATAATCAGCAAAGGGCGTGTTCAGCTGAAGTTGAACCGCAACAACCTGATTATGATCGCGCTCGGCAAAGGCGATTTCTTCGGTGAAGAATGTCTCAATGAAGGGCAGGACGCCATGTTTACCGTAGAGGTCATGGAAGACGCCTCCATCATCAAGATCCCCTATCCCGCCCTGGTTGAGATGATGAAAAAAAGCCGCGAGATCTCGCTGAAGATACTGAAGAAACTATCCGAAAAAAACCTCAAAATCCTGGATTACCTCTTTCAGATGAAGGGCCAGGACATCACCAGCGACGAGCAGACTCCCGATGAACCACTTCCCGAAAGCAGCGACGCCGATCTGCTGGATCCGTCCATCCAGGCCTACCTGGTCATTCAGCGCTCCAACCGGGTGGTTCAGATCACGCGCAAGGCCACTTACCTCGGACGCAGGGATTATACCAGCGGTTTCACACCCGATATTGACCTGACCAAGGAAGATGAGGAGAAATACATTTCCCGCAAACACGCCAAGATCGAATTCACCAAGGACCGTTTTTACATTTCAGAAGAACCCGGCGCCATCAACGGCACGTTCATCAACGGCGAAAAAATGAAAACCGGGGTCAAGTACGAGCTCAACAACGAGGATGAACTCACCCTCTGCCACCTGAGTTGCGTGTTCAAGGTCTGAACGTTCACCGCATAACGTTCACCGCATTTCGAACCGGCACCCCCCAACTCCCCCACTCTCCAACTTTCCAACTCCCCAACTCCCCAACTCCCCAACTCCCCAACTATCCAACTATCCAACTATCCAACTTTTTTTAAATCCCTCCAGGTCTTCGGGAGTCGTTATTTTTATGTTCCCGAGCTCCCCGGGAACCAGCAAAACCGTCGCCAGTTTATAATGGTGGACCAGACCGGCATCATCGGTGGCCCGGATGCCGGCGGCATCATTCATCGCCCGTTCATGCGCCTCGCGGATCACGCTCAGTCGGAATCCCTGCGGCGTCTGCAGCCGCTTGTAGCAGAGACGATCCGGAAATGCATCCACTTCTCCCTGCCGCTCCAATCGTACCAGGGTGTCGGTAACATCAATGGCCGGAACCACCGCGTCTGCCTGCAACAGCGCATCGAGAATTCGATTGAGAAGTTTCCGGCTGAACCGCGGGCGGGCGGCGTCATGAATCAGCACATGGGAGATTTGCGCAGATACCGCGTGCAATCCGGCCCTGGATGAGCCCTGACGCGTATCCTTTCCCGCAACCACTTTCATGCGCTCTGGATCAATCCCCCGTGCGGCTTGCAGCATGCCGGACAAGCGATTTTCGGGAACCACCAGGATCACCTCATGGACGCGCGGATGCCGGAGCAAGCTTTCCACACTGTAGCGATACATCTCTTTGCCGCTGATCTTGCGAAACTGCTTTGGTTGATCTTTTCCGAAACGTTCGCCTTTACCCGCGGCCAGAACGATCGCGGCCACACTGATTTTATTCGTTCTTGCATGCATGCGGATTTCCCGGTCTCGATTATACGGGATATTCACGCCCGCCTCAAGGTCATGCCATCCATTGACACCCCCGGCGGAATCGTGCTACAATCCCGTCTTCGGAGGAATCCATGAAGAAAGATATTCACCCCGAATACATGGAGTGCACGGTAACCTGCGCCTGCGGCAACACATTCAAGACCCGGGCCACGGTAAAGCAGATCGAAGTCGAAATCTGTTCCGCATGCCATCCTTTCTATACGGGTAAACAGAAGTACGTGGATACAGAAGGCCGGATCGAGAAATTCAAGAAAAAGTATGGCTACAAGGAGCAATGACAACCTTCTTTCCTGCCTGCAAAACCTCTACGAAAAATCGCAAACCCTGACGCAGCGCCTGGCGGCGATCAATGCTTCCGCCAACTCCGAACTATTCCGTGACCTTTCCCGGGAATTGGCGCATATCCAGCCTCTCGGCGAGCTTTACCTTGAGCTTTGTCGCTTTGAGAAGGAACGCGCGGAAGCCCTGGAAATGGCCGCCGCGGAAGCGGACCCCGAGCTGAGCGCTCTGGCGCAGAGCGAAGTCTCGCGGCTGGACGACAAGCTCTCTGAACTCAGAATCAGGGTACGGCGGTTGCTGGTCCGGGATGCCACAACCGATCATCGCAATGTCTACCTGGAAATCCGTGCCGGCACCGGAGGAGATGAAGCTTCTTTGTTCGCGGCGGACCTGTTGCGCATGTATCACCGCGTCGCTGAACGCCGTCACTGGAAAGCGGAAGTCATTTCCACCGCCTATTCCACGATTGGCGGCATCAAGGAAGTCATCCTGCACATCCGTGGAAATGATGTCTACGGCCAATTGAAATTTGAAAGCGGCGTTCATCGGGTACAACGCGTACCTTCGACCGAGTCCTCCGGGCGCATTCATACATCAACCGCAACCGTAGCCGTGCTGCCCGAAGTCCGGGATATTGAAGTCAGCATCAATCCTGCGGATATTCGCATTGATACCTTCCGCGCTTCCGGCAGCGGCGGCCAGCACGTGAACAAGACCGAATCCGCAATCCGCATCACCCATTACCCTTCGGGGATCGTGGTTTCTTGCCAGGACGAATCCTCACAGCATAAAAACCGCGAAAAGGCTCTGGCAGTATTGAAGTCCCGCATTTATGAAGAAGAGATGCGGCGCCAGGAAGAGCACATCGCTTCGGATCGACGCGCCCAGGTGGGTTCCGGAGAACGTTCGGAAAAGATCCGCACCTACAATTTCCCCCAGAACCGGGCCACGGATCACCGCATATCCGGCCGTAACTTCAATCTGGAGACCGTCCTCGACGGCAACATTGAAGATCTGATTTGCGAATTGCGCGAACGCCATGAAGAACGTGTTCTTGAACAACGCTTCCGCGAATTGTCCTTGCCGTGCGCTACCGCGAATTGATCCTGAACGCCCTGGAGGAAGGGCGACTCGCCGGCATTGACCCGCTGGATGTCGAGTTGCTGGTCTGTCACGCTTTTGCGATCAGCCGCAGCCGCTTTCGTACGATCGGCCCGGAAGAGGTTCAAGACAAAACAAGCCTGCGACGCTTCCGCAGGCAATTGCGCCGCCTGCTGCGCAAAGAACCCCTGGATTACATCCGCAACGAGCGCGAATTCTTTTCCCGTAGTTTTCGCGTGGATCGAAGTGTCCTGATCCCCCGCCCGGAAACGGAAATCCTGGTTGAACAAGCCCTGGCACGGATCCGTCCCCGGGATTCGCTGCTGGATATCGGCGCCGGTTCAGGATGCGTCTCGATCACCCTTGCCCTGGAAGCCTCGGTAAAAGTAACGGCCGTCGAAATCAGCCGCCGCGCCCGCCGTTTAATGAATCACAACATCAACCGTTACCGCATCGGTCAATTGGTGGAGGTAAGCGCCGCGGATCTTTTCCCGCGTCAAGCCGGCCCCTGGCATTTGATTGTATCCAATCCCCCCTACCTGAGCCGCCAGGAATGGCATCGACTGCCGCCTCACATCCGCCTTCATGAACCCCGCCGCGCGCTGGTGGCCGGGAAAAACGGCACGGAAATTCTGCTGCGCATTGTAAAGGACTCCTTTCCACGGCTTCGGCCGGGTGGCTGGCTGCTACTGGAAACAGGGGCCGGACAGGCCGGACAGATCGCTGCGGCCATGAAATCCAGGGGCTTTTGTGACCTGGAAATCGCCATGGACCTGGCAGGTATTGAACGCGTGGTGATGGGCCGGCGGTGAATATCTTATTTCTTACCCCGTACATCACTGATTTCACGGCTTACGACCTCTGGGTACGCCCGCTGGGACTGATGCAACTGGCTGCATGGGTAAAATCCCGAACCGATTGTGATGTCTACTGGCTGAATCCATTGGACAGGTATGCCGGACCGGCCGGCCGCGAAGCGACCGGCGACGGGCGCGGCCACTTTCATCGCGTTGTCATCCACAAGCCCGAGTGTTTCCGCAGCATACCCCGGAATTATGCCCGTTACGGTTGGCCCCTGGAGACATTCAATTCCAGGCTCGCCGCGCTGCCGCGCATCGACCTGATCTGCATGACCACGCTGATGACTTATTGGGTTGAGGGTGCGCGCTTCACGCTTGACCTGGTTCGTTCCTGTTTTCCGCAGGCGACAACAGTTGTCGGCGGTATCCTTCCCACCCTCATGCCCATTGAAAGCCGCCGTGAAATCAGGGCGGATCACCATGTTTCCGGGCGCGGCGAGGCATGTCTGCTGAAGTTGATCGAGCAGGGCGGCGGCCATGTGCGCCCGCCTTCACAGGCCTTGCCTGCCGATCCGGGAGAGTTTCTTTCAACGGCTGACCCGGCCTACCCCCTGCTGACCTCGCGGGGCTGCCCGATGCACTGCAGTTATTGCGCATCCCGTTTGCTCAACCCGGACTTTTCGGAGCGGGCGGTGGCGGATGTGATCGACGAAGTTCGCTTTGCCAGCCGCAGCCGCCAGCACTTCGTCTTTTTTGATGATGCGCTGCTGATTCACAAAGAATATCGATTCCTCCCCCTGGCGCGCCTGGCGGCCGAACTCGGGTTGAAGCTGCATACGCCCAACGGCCTGCACGTTCGCGAAATCGACCGCGTTACCGCCGTTGCCCTGAAAGCGGCCGGCACGCAAACACTGCGATTAAGCCTGGAAACCACGGCCGGGGATATCGGTACCCGCGGCTCGAGTAAAGTCGATGCGGCAGCCATGCGCAATGCGGTTGAAGCGCTGTTTTCAGCCGGGTTCAGCCCCGCCGATCTGGAAACTTATGTATTATGGGGCTTGCCCGGTCAATCGATCGCATCGGTGCACGCCACGCTGGATTTTGTCGAAACCCTGGGTATTATTCCGCGACTCGCCGACTATTCTCCAGTGCCCGGAACAGCGGATTTCATGCGCCTTCAGAAAACCGGGCGCCTGAAACGGCCCGGAAACCCACTGCAGACAAACAAACTCTACCATCTTTTCCGCACCTGCGCATATTCCGCGCTTGAAATGGAAGCGGTGCGTAACCGCTGCCGCGAGATCGCCGCCAGTGTCAGGCAAGATTGAAAGGAGCCCTCTTCTCCGTTGGGACAGAAATCCATGATCCCCCCGAAACGTTCAAGTTGACATGAAATTTCAAATGACGCAAATTTCATTTTCAAGCGGTTTGTGCTATTTTGGGATTATCAGGAGGAAATGAATGGAAAAAATGGTTGGACAACTGGTCAATATGCTGGCAAAAGGCGGTAACCTTTCGCAGTTGAGCGACGCGATCGGAGGATCACCCCGAGCAACCCGCTCCGCTCTGGAATTGTTGCTGCCGTCGATGATTCATGCGATGAACCGCAACACCAACAGCCGCGACGGTGCCGATTCTTTGTTGAATGCGTTGAAGCGGGATCATGACGGCAGCATCCTGGAACGCCTGGGAGAAGCCATTTCCCGCCCGGACGAGACCTCTGGAACAGGTATCCTCGGACATCTTTTCGGTTCCAAGACCCGTGCGGTGGAATCCGGAGTGGGACGTGCCACCGGGCTCGATGCCGGACAGATCACGCGTCTGATGATCACCGTGGCTCCGATCGTGTTGGGCTTGCTGGGCAAGCTGCGCAGCCAGAAAAACCTGGACACGGACGCATTGAGCAACCTCTTGGGAAGAGCGGACGCCGAAGTCCGGCCCCGCACGCGCAAACGCCTGTCGCCGCTGATGCAATTCCTCGACCAGGACGGTGACGGCGATGTCAGCGGAGAAGTGATCCGCATCGGCACGGGCCTGTTGGGAAGGCTGTTCAGAAAATAAAGCGAAACCATTCACCAAGGAGGAGAACATGGGATTGTTTGATTTTATCAAGGACGCGGGGAAAGCCATGGGAATCGTTGATGAAAGCAGTGCCGGTGACCGTCTGATCCAGGAAATCCGCTCACTCGGCCTGGAGGTCGACGACCTGTCCGTCAGTTTCGCCGCAGGTACGGCCAAGGTATCCGGCCGCGTGGAAACCCAGGAAATCCGTGAAAAGGTCATTCTGGCCGCGGGAAACGTGGCCGGCGTGGAAAAAGTTGAAGATAACCTGACTGTGGAAAAAGAAGCCCCTGAAGCCACTTTTTACACGGTGGTCAGCGGCGACACCTTATCCAAGATCGCCAAACAGCACTACGGCAACGCCATGAAGTACATGGTCATCTTTAACGCCAACCAGCCGATGCTCAAGGATCCGGACCGCATCTATCCCGGCCAGGTCCTGCGCATACCGAAACTCGAAGACTGATCCATTCCCGGGAGAGGGCTTGCGCCCTCTTCCGGTTCATTTACTTTCACCCGCAGCGATTCCAGCCGGGGATTGTACACTACGGATTAATCCCGTTGCCCGGTTTTGCGGATCAAATGATACCCGAAGCGGGTCTGAACCACCGGGCTGACACCGCTGCCGGACAGTTTCTCCAGCGCGCGTTCAAATTCGGCAACCATCTTTCCCCGGGCCGAACCATCCCAGATCGCCTCCCTTTGCCTTGCTGGGGCAGACAGAGTAGCGTTTGGCCAATTCGGCAAAAGCGGCGCCGGACTGCAATTCACGCCGGATCTTTTCCGCCAGCCCGCGTTCCTTCACCAGGATATGACTGGCTCTCCATTCCATCATGACCTCCCCACAGATGGGTGCGCGGCAGGGATGCTTTATTCATCCGCCCGTTCACCTTGACGAATCCAGGATTCCAAAATGGGTTTTTCCGGATCCTGGGGAAAAAGCCGCAACGCCCGGCGGGCCAATTCCGCGGCCTCAACCGCGTCCCCGTCCCGATAGCGGCTCGCCGCCAGATTCTTGATGGCGGCCAGAAAATCAGGGCTCAACTCGATGGCCCGGCGGAAAGCCGCCGTTTCCTTCCGCTGCATATCCTGATCGCCGGTCAGGTTGTACCTGAACCGGTAAGCCATTCCCAAAAGGTTATGCGTAACCGGGTTTTCCGGCTCTGCATCGAGGGCTTGCCGGTAGTTCAGGATGGCTTCTCTGTACTTCCCCGCCTGGAAATCGTGAATTCCGCGCTGCATCCATTCCTCAGCCGTTACATCCGGCTTTGTACAACTCCATGTGGCCGGTAACAGGCAGAACAGGATCGTCCAGACAGCCCATGCCCGTGTGTTCCAAGTCCGTTTGAAGGGCGGGTTCATGCCTGGTGCACCTTGTCGGAATGGTTGGGAAAGCGGTTGCGGGTGTCCAGAATCAGCCGGGCGTGTTTGTGGATCTCCGTGTACGGCAGCAGTGAATGGTCGGTCAGCAGCAATACCAGGTCCGCCTGGGCGACTTTCCGGGGAGAATACGCGATCGACCGGATGCGCACTTCAGGAAAATGGCGGTGCGGGCCGGTCTCGGGAACCAGGGGATCGTAATACTCGACTACGGCACCCTGGCGCCTGAGCAATTCATAAATCTTCAGTGAAGGGCTCTCGCGCATGTCATCCACATCGCGCTTGTACGCCATGCCCAGAATCAGGATACGACTGTTCTTGACGGGCTTTTCGACCTGGTTGAGGATCTCCGCCACGCGTTGGACCACGTAATAAGGCTGATGGGTATTGATCTCACCGGCCAGTTCGATAAAACGGGTACGGAAATCGACCTGCTTGGCTTTCCAGGTCAGGTAAAAAGGATCAATCGGAATGCAATGCCCTCCCAGGCCCGGACCCGGGTAGAAAGGCTGAAACCCGAACGGTTTGGTGCTGGCCGCGGCGATGACTTCCCAGATATCGATCCCCATGCGCAAAAACAGCATTTTCAATTCGTTCACCATGGCGATATTCACGGCGCGGTACGTATTTTCGAGAATTTTGGAAGCCTCGGCAACCTTCATGGACGATACGGGAACCGGTTTCACGATATGCGCATACAGGGCCAAGGCTTTCTCCATGCAGGTCGGGGTGTGACCGCCGACCACCTTGGGAATGGATGCCGTAGTGAAATCCGGGTTACCCGGATCCTCGCGTTCGGGCGAATAAGCCAGGAAAAAATCCGCTCCACATCTCAATCCGGTTTCTTCCAGTATCGGCAGGACCACTTCCTCTGTCGTCCCCGGATAGGTCGTACTTTCCAATACGACCAACTGCCCGCGACGCAGGTAGCGGGCGATTGTACGGGCGGTATTTTCCACATGGGACAGGTCCGGCTGCATGAATGCGTCCAGCGGGGTCGGTACGCAGATCAGGATATGCTCGCACTCACTGAGCAAGGAAAAATCCGTTGTCGGCCGGAATCGCCTGGACGCAGACCAACTCTGGACCACCTCGGTCGGAAAGTGTTTCAAATAGCTGACTCCGTTCTCCAGCAGGGCCACTTTCTCTTTGTCGATATCAAAACCGGTCACGGTGAAGTCCCGGCGCATGAACTCACGAATCAACGGCAGGCCGACATATCCCAGTCCGATCACACCAACCGTGCGGACAGCCTCACTTTTCGGCATCTTAAGCGCCTCCCGGCTGACCGGCCGTCCAGGCCGATCGCAAAAAGGCATTAAACAGGAACTTGTAGGCACCGTGGCTCTGGGCCCGGCTCTGGGGGCGGAATCCGAACAGAACAATATGGCCTTTCTCGAATTCGAGGTCCACCATGGCGGCCCGCCGGGAAAGCAGGGATTCACCCAGCAACCAGCCGCTTTCGAGAATTCCCCTTTCGGGATAACGTGCCACAACCCTTCGCTGCCAGGGCTTTTGCGGAACCCAGGTTGAAAAAGCCGGACTTTGTGAAAAAACCACAGCGGTTTTCTTTTCCAGTCCCAGCCCCAGCGGATGCTCCGTATCGACTTCTACACCCAGGATCGACATCGGGCAGAAGAACTTGTCGCGTTTCACGCCTTTCAAGAGATCCGTGACCGGCGGCTGGAATTCTTCCAGCACCAGATCAGATGCGCGGTTCAAGCAGACCAGGTGCCCCCCGTTGCGTACGAACTCTTTGAGAGCGTCTACGCCCTTTTTGCCGATTCCTCCCTGATATTCCGGCGGCAATGGCGAATAGTAGCGTTTCCATGGGGAATCGGGCGCGGGTTCTCCATCAACGATCAAGTGCCTGTCTTCAGAAGGCAGGACAATCACGTCAAATGCCCCGCTTAAGCCCTTTTTCCCCGCATGACGGGAAATGTCCTGATTGTGCAGGGTCTGGAAACGGATACCGGCGTCATCGAGCATATAGCGGGTCCAGCCTTCATCCATGCTGGCGTTCCACGACTGATAGATCCCGATGCGCGGGTACCGCAATCGCATGATTTTCCCGCTCGGCGGCTGATCCATGAAACAGCAGGAGAAGCCGAATTTATGCTGCAGCTTTTCGACCTGCGGGCGGCTTGCAGGATTGAGTGGAACCAGGAAATCGCCGCCGTTCACATCTGCATCGTCGCCCGGTTCCGAGCCCGTGATGGCGCGCATCACGCTGACGCCGGCGTCGAGCAAAGCGAAAACCGCCTGATGTGCGCTGTTTTCACCCCCCCTCAATACCGCCCATTTTTGATCTTTTCCCATTACGATCCGGGGATCTTCTACCTGAATCACCCGCTCCATCTTCGCGTCGAGGGATTCCTCGAGGGGAATGCACTCCACACCCATCTGCAGGGGCAACGTCCAGCCGGCGTTGTCGTAAGGTGGAATCGGCGGCCCCCCGGGATAGAGGCGCATGTCCGGATAACGCTGCCGTTCCAGCAACGCCTGGGCGTAGGGCTGATATGGCTGATCCATGCGGACCACCCAGGTGCCGGCGGGGATCATTCTCTGCCCGGCCCGGGCTTCCGCGGTGGTCCGATGCACGTTTACGCCGCCGAACTGGAGGATACGCAGCATGCGCCGCGCGGTGGGGGCATCATGCTGAACGTGCGGAATCAGAAAAGCTGTTGGCTGACCTTCGCGCCTGTTTTCAGCCGCGTCCCGGCACATGCGGTAAAAATTCAACAGAAACGATTCCCGGTACAAGGCCGCGGCTTCGATCAATGCCATCGAAAGCGTTAACTCGTATTCCACGATATCCCGCAGGCGCCACCATCCACCCGGCCACGGATGGGGATACTGCATGCTTTTTTCCATGAATTCATCATGGATTTCACCGGATTCGATGAATACCGGAGAGGCAATCCGGACCGATGCCATCTCGCTGAGAATACCCACGGCGTTGTGCAGCCATGACGTGTCGTCACAGGCCCCGATCCACCATCCCGTAAAACTGCGTCCGTGAACCACGCCGCGTTTCTTCTCTTCTTCCAGGCGGTAGGCCATGTGACTGCCGCACAATGCGATTCCCCGCCAAACCAGCGGATGCACCGGTCCGGTCGGCGGATCATTAAAAGGTGGAATGAACAAACGTGCTCCGGATGATCCCATCTGGTGTTCATCAATGTGAATCTGGGGAATCCAGTCATGATACAGTACTTTAGTCAGGGCGCGGGTTTCCGGCAGGTTGCCCATGAACCAGTCCCTGTTGTTGTCATGACCCGCATAATGATGATACAGCCAGGGCATGCGCCCACCTTCGTAGCGCGTTCCGCGGTATTTTTCGTACCAATCCACAACCATCTGCACCCCATCCGGATTTGTAGTGGGGACCAGTAACACGATTACGTTGTCCAACACATCACGGGTGGTGAATGGGGTCTTCCCCGCTGTCAGTTGCCAGGCCAGTTCCATGCTCATCTGCGATGCGCCGATTTCAGTGGCATGCAGGCTGCAACTGATGAGCAGGATCGAACGGCCTGCTGATGCGAGTTCACGCGCGTCCGCTTCCGTCAATTCCCGCTCGTCCCGCAATCGCCGGGAAATATTCCGGTAGCCTTCAGCGTTTTCCAGATTGGCCGGAGATGAGATCACGGCCATGACAATCGGGCGTCCCTGAACGCTTCTGCCGATCTCCAGCAGTTGCAGGCCGGGTGATTCTCTGTCCAGCAACTGGAAGTACCGCAACACCTGGTTGTAATCCGCCAGTTTGCCGTCCTCCCCTACTCTGTGCCCCAGGAATTCGACAGGTGAAGTCTGGGCGGACAAAGAAAAAAAGCACGAAGCAATAAAACACACCGCCAACACAACAGGTCCGATTCGTTTGGTATGCATGGCCACTCCCGGCGGGGCTCTCACCCGCGATTGAGATTGTAAGAGAAAACGAACATGGTTGGCAATAGTCTCCACATGCCGCGTGCTTGAGAACTTTCCGGACGTCGGGGATGAGAACCAACCGCTCGCGCAGAGCGTATCTGGAATGGGTGGATTGTCTCGGCCGTTCCTGGCTGTGGCAGCCGCCGGGTTGATGACAGGAGGTCACAGAATGATTATTACCACCACTCCTTCCATTGAAGGCAAAAAAATCCAGGCTTACCTGGGAGTGATCACCGGAGAAGCCATCATGGGAGCCAACATGTTCAAGGACTTGTTTGCGGGAATTCGCGACCTTGTGGGGGGACGCTCATCCGTTTATGAACGCGAATTGACCCGGGCGCGACAGGTGGCCCTGCAGGAGCTGGAAGAACGCGCCGCTGCCCTGGGCGCGGACTCTGTTGTAGGCGTGGACATCGATTACGAAGTGCTGGGCCAGAATAACGGCATGCTGATGGTTTCGGTGAGTGGCACTGCTGTCCGGACTTCCTGAAAAAGGCCTCGACGGAGCGCGGAACAAGGCGGCGGTCGTCAACGGATATGCATGAGCCGGTATCCGTTCAGCGCCCGTTCAGGAGCCGCGAGACCGCCGCAAGGGAAGAATCCTGCCGGATCCGTACTGGACGTCCGCTCCGGAATGGCATACAATCTGGCATGAGCCTCCGATGAATGCAGAGAACCGGCTGATCCGCTTGCCGAACCGCCTGGTGCTGGGGAACTACCCCGACATCCGCAAAATCCTGCGTGAATTGCATTCCAACCAGGCGCTTACTCTGGATTTTTCACAGGTTGAGCAGATGGACTCAACCGGTGCTGCCGTAGTCAGTCATCTGCTGCGAACGCATCCGGGATCGCGCCTGATCGGGCTTTCTTCGCGCCTGCGAAACATGCTGGACGTGTTCAGCGGCAGTCGTATTCCCTTGCCCGACACCGGGGATGCAACAGCCGCTGAGACCGGAACGACATGGAGTGAATCATTCAAACAATTCCTGGTCCTGATGGCGGACGAATTCGCTCATGTCTGGCATTTTCTCTGGAAGCGCCGGGGAGTCTATCCGGGAGAAGTCCGTCATCAGCTCTACCAGATGGGTTATGGCTCTTACGGGATCGTCAGCGTGATCACGTTCCTGGTGGGTGTGACCATCGCCCTGACCACGGCCAAACAACTCAACGCCTTCGGGGCCGACATTTTTCTGGCGGATGTGGTCGGGTTCGGGATGATCCGCGAGTTGGTCCCGTTGATGGCGGGGATTATTCTGGCCGGCAAGGTCGGTGCTTCCATTACCGCCGAGATCGCTTCCATGAAAGTGCTGGAGGAAGTCGATGCGCTCCGGACCATGGGCGTGAACCCGGAAAAATTCCTCATGGTCCCCCGCCTTATCGCCATCGGCCTCGCGGTTCCGCTACTGGTCACCCTGGCCAATATCGTGGGCATTTTCGGCGGCATGCTGGTAGGCAAATTTTTCTCCGGCATTTCTTTCAAAGCCTTTTATCAGGAAATGCGCACCATAGTCGAATTGGAAGACCTTCTAATCGGCATGGGCAAAACCATGGTCTTCGGCTGGGTCATCGTGATCAGCAGTGGATTCAAGGGCTTCTCGGTGTCCCGCGGAGCTGTCGGGGTGGGCATCGCCACCACGGAATCCGTCGTGTTGTCCATATCTTTGATCATTATTCTCGACAGCATTTTTGCGCTGTTGCTCTACTGAGATGGTTGACCAGATGATTATCCGCACACATCAGTTGAACGTGGGATACAACGGATTTCCTGTTGTGTCGGGCATTGACCTGCAGGTCAGAAGCGGACGCATCATTGTGGTCCTGGGCCAAAGCGGCTGTGGCAAAACCACTTTGCTCAAAACCCTGATCGGCCTTTTACCCCCGATCTCCGGATCAGTCGAGTTTGATGGCCGGCCCGTCGATTTCAGGTCCGAAGAATCCCTGCAGCGGTTATTCTTGCGTATCGGTGTGTTGTATCAGAATGGAGCATTGCTGAATTCGCTCAACCTCTACGAGAATATCGCCCTGCCCATCACCATGCATCATCCCGTCATCCATCAGAATATCCGCGCCGAAATGGTGACCAACCGCCTGCGCCAGGTCGGTTTAGCTGCGGATATGGAGCGATATCCCGCGGAACTCAGCGGCGGCATGCGCAAACGGGCCGCCCTGGCCCGGGCGATGATTCTGGACCCGGAGGTCATCTTTTGCGATGAACCTTCCGCTGGACTGGACCCGATCACCGCCTCGGGTCTCGATGAATTGATGCTCAACCTGAAAGCTCTGCTGGGCATCACATTCGTCGTCGTCACCCATGAACTCGTCGTCACCCATGAACTCCGATCAATCGAACGCATTGCCGATGAGGTTGTGGTGATCGAGGGAGGGAGTATCCGCTTTAACGGGCCGTATGCGCAGTTACAGCACAGCGAGGATCCGTTTATCAAAGCATTTTTTCTCAAACAGCAGGCGGATTCAAGGGGAATGCATCCATGATCACCAAAGAGCAGAAAAAGCGTCTGGGCATATTTGTTTTCATTGCGACGATCTGCCTGTTGCTTGTGCTGGCTTCTTTCATCATCCCCTTGTTGATGGATCGCGGCAAGGCCTACACCATTGACTTCCGGGGCATATCCGTTGGCGGCCTGGAAAAGGGCGCCACGGTTAAATACCAGGGTGTACGCGTCGGCGCCGCAGAACAGATCCGCGTCAATCCCTCAGACCTGAACTCAATTCTGGTCACGGTGCGTATCCGGCGTCATTTTGACATTAAAGCGGATATGAGGGCAAAACTCATGTTCACCGGGATCACCGGCCTGAAGTACATCGAATTGTACGGAGGCAGCAATGAATCGCCCCGTATTCCTCCCGGAAGCCTGATCCCCACTGAACCCGGCATGGGGGAAAAAGCCGAAGACATCGTCAAAAACATTGACGAGGCGGTCAAACGCATCAACGAGGTCCTCAGTCCGAACAATCAGAAAAACATTGAGGAATTCGTGGTTCAACTCAATAAAACCGCAACGGTCCTGAGTGAAGTTTTCCAATGGCGCCGCGTCAACCTGGAAGAATTGTTGATCCAGCTGGATAACGCCTCGGCCAATATCGAGCACGCCACCGCTGAATTGGATCAATTCATGGTCAAGCTCAACCAGGCGCTGCCGACGGAGCGGTTGCAACGCATCGGTAGTGATCTGGAGACATCAATCAACCACTTATCCCAACGCTTCTCTGAAAACGAATTCGGCAAACTGATCCGTGAAACCGACACCGGTGTGCAACGTATCAGCCAGGCGATTGTTGAATTGAAACATGAAATCGGGGTTGCCGTGGATCTGATTCGAGATACTTTTGACAATCTCAGGGTCTTTACGCGCCGGTTGGATGAAGATCCCAATATCCTGATTCGCAAGAGCAAACGCAGGAGGTAGATACCCATGAAACGACCTCGCATTCTAATGTTGAGTCTCACCCTGCTGGTGCTGGGATGCACAACCGCAACTGAAAAACGGTATTTTCAGCTCTATATCCCGCCGCCGGAAACAATGCCGGACCGCGTTATTGTTTCCGGAACCGTCCGGGTCAACCCCGCGAACGTGGATCGGGTCTATGAAGGCTATCGGCTGGTTTACCGCCTTTCACCCTATGAACTGGATTTTTACAATTACGTGTACTGGGTCAAAAAGCCTTCGCGGATGATCAGCGAACTCCTGTCTGATTACCTCCGCGAACGAAACGTCTTCTCCCGTGTCCTGCATCAGACCGAATCGATCGAGCCGGACTGGGTATTGGAGAGCCATGTCTACGCTTTGGAAGAATGCGACCGCAGCGACGCACGCTACGCTCGCCTTTCCATGTTGCTGCGTCTCGTCAACAGGTCCGACAACCATGTCCTGGCTGAGCATCGCTTTGACCGCATGAACCGCTTGAATCGCCAGGATTCACGGTTGCTGCCCGGAATCCTGTCGTTGATTCTGAAGAGCGAATTGGATCAACTGGTGGAAAAACTGAAGCCGCAGAACCCGGCCTCGTCATGATCAGTGGCGCGGGTAACGGTTCTTCCGCCTTTGATTGAACGAGGGAAAGGCTTTCCGGCTGACGCTCTTGACAAGAGCGTTGCCATCCGATAGTTTCTAACGCATGACCCACGACAAAGCCATTGACGAGCCCAGCGTAGAGGTCCGCCTGATCCGTCAGCAGGACCCTTCCTTCCGCAGCCAGCTGCAAGACCTGTATCGACATACCGGGTGGCTGGAAGCTCACGATGAGTCCAACGACAATTGGATTTCTTTCCTGGTTTCAGGTAGTTTCTGCTGTTTCGGAGCCTTTCATGAAGAGCGTCTGGTCGGTTTCGGGCGCGCGATCTCAGACGGGGTATCGGATGCCTATATCCAGGATGTCATGGTGGCCGATGCTTACCGCGGCCTGAACGTGGGAAGCCGCATCGTGAGAGCGCTGCTGGATGAGCTTCAACAACATGAAATCAAGTGGATCGGGCTGATTGCGGCTCCGGGCACAGCCCCCTTCTATCGCCGCCTGGGTTTTCTCACACTCACCGGCCACGTTCCCATGCGTTACCAGGAGAAAGAAAACCATGCAGGTTGACGCGTCACGCTTTGCGCCGATCCATATCTCCGACCAGGCGAGATTTCATCAACACCTGGAAAGACACCCGACTCCGTCTTCACATTACAATTTTGCCGCGCTTTATTGCTGGCAGGATGAATACCAGACCACCTGGCAGATCGCTGACGATCAACTCTTGATCCTGAACGGCAAGACCCGCACGCTGCTCATGCCCCTGGGGCCGGAAATGCCGCTGAGCGCGCTGGTCACGCTTTCGCAAAGCCTGCGGAAACAGGGCTTATCCGGCCGCATCGCACTGATTCCACCGCATTACCTTGAACGTCATCCGGAGTTGGAAACCCATTTCATCCTCGAACGTGATTTGGATAATGCCGACTATATCTACCCGTGTTCGCAACTGGCTGAATTGAAGGGGCGGAAGTTTTCCCGCAAACGCAACCAGATCCATCAATTCCTGGCCAATCATGCCGATTTCATCAGCCGTACGCTTGATCCCGAGGAATGGCCCCATTGTCGTCAACTGGCCGCGGAATGGAGCCATAAAAAGCTCGAGGTCAGCTTGAATGATTCTCCTGAATTCAACGCGTTGCAGCGTGTGTTTCCGAATTGCCGCGCACTCGGTATTCATGGTTTCGGGTTGTTCTCGGCGCGAAAGCTGGTGGCGTTTTCGATCTGGTCGCGCCAGAATCACGACACGGCAACCATTCATTTCGAAAAGTTTGACCCGCATGAAAAAGGCGCCGCCCAGATGATCAATCGCGAAACCGCCGCATTCCTCTTGCCGTGGGCCGCCTGGATCAACCGCGAACAGGACCTCGGTATTCCCGGCCTGCGCAAGGCCAAATCGTCCTATCTCCCGGCCCGGCTTCTGTGGGGCTTTACCGCGACCCCCCGTGATGACATTCCACAGCCGGGTGGTTCAATCACCCTTGACAACCCGTCCCGCTCCACACATAATACAAGATGATTGAGAACGCAAACGCCGCTGTTTGACAAAGACAATAAGGAGAATATCATGGCATTCAGCACAACCAGAAAAGATGAAAACACGATCTCACCCATTGATTCCCCGCTCCCGGCGCACTCGGAGTCCACGATCGGAGATTCGCTGTCGATAGAGGGTGAGATCCACGCGGATGAACCACTGGTCATCAGAGGCAGAATCAAGGGCAATGTCCATGTCAACCAGCAACTAGTGATCGCTGAATCCGGTCAGGTGAACGGTGATCTGTACGGTAAGGTTATTATCATCCGGGGAACGGTTAAAGGGAAAGTGGTTTCCGCGCAGAAATTGATCATCACCGGATCCGGAACCTTCCACGGCGACATCGCCGCTGAAAAACTGGTGATCGAGGAAGGCGCCCGCTTCAAGGGCCATGTCACCATGGATTCGCAACAGCCTCCCCAGCCCCAGAAAACGGCTGCCGCCAAGCCGGCCGAAAAAAGTCCGGCCAAACCGGAACGATGAGCTGCGGTGTGCTTATGATTTCCGCAGCAGTTGCACATCACGCTGATTGAGAATGCCGCTGAGGCGCAACGCCGTCACGCTGCCGGCGATGTGCATGATTCCGTTCCACTTTCCCTTTGACGGACTGGTTGATTCCAGGCGGGTTTCCATTATGTTCAACCCGGTCCCGACCTGTTTTCGTGCCTCTCGCATGCGTGCCGCCAGTTTCCGCTTATCGCTGTCACGGAAAACCAGTTGAAACAGCTCCGTGTATGGGGGAAGATGAAACCAGCGCCGGTATTTCGACTCCCGCTGCAGGAAGTCCTCATGGGAATGGAGCGACCGCAACCCGTAATGGAAATGAAAGGCGGAAAAAACATCCACAACGCCTCCGTCAACAACCCATTCCCGCATGCGCCCGACCGCAGCATGGACCTGTTCGGCTGCGCTGTAGCCGGAAAAATGAAAATCCGATTCCGGACGAAAATAGATGATGGCCGAGAAAACATGCCGGAATTCCGGTCTCAGCGCCGCCCAGGTCCCCATTACCACGGCGCAACCGCCGGCTGAAGCGGCCGCTTCTACGACAGCAGGCGGAGAATCCGCCGTGATAATTGGAGGTGCCGAGCCCAGAATGCGTTTTTCGACCTGATCACGCAGGGATTCCAGGTTGACTCCTGGCACACGCAGCCACTCCGTCTGACAACGCGGGCATCGGGTTTCACTCTTCCAGGGGCTGTTGCAATGCGGGCATACCTGGGGGTGATCCCCCGCTTTTCCGGGCAACATGATATGACCGCAATGCGGGCATCTGGCTGTCTGGCGACATTGGGGACAGAAAAGAAACTCCTCTCCCCGCAAGCGGTTGACAATGATCAATACACGGCGGCCGGAGGCGATGTAAACGGAAATCCGTTGCAGCAGCGACTGGGGAATCCCCGGTATCCCGGCTTGCAGCGGCAGGACTTCGGTTTCCAGCGGCTTTTCACCACGGCGATCCTGCACACGCGCAAATGACCGGCGCCGATACACCGGCAAGGGATACGTGTGGTCCCCCTGGATGAAAGGAATCCTGAGCACGGCGGCCCGCAAACGCGCCAACTCCGGGCCGACTTCGCTTTCCCTCTCGGCGGGACGGGTCTGCCAGGCGGATGGTTGATCCACGACAATGGCTCCCAGTTGGGAAAACGGCAGCAATAATGCGGACTGCCCGCCCGCGACCGCCATCGGCTCCCCCGCGGCCGTCCGCGACCATATCGATTCCCTTTCCTTCACGGACACAAGCGAATGGTAAGCGACGACTCCGGGTAATTCGGCCATCCATGCCAGTGCGCTGCGCCGGTCCGCGGTCAACAGGAGCACGCTGAGCCCCATACTCAGGCGGGATGCGATCAGCTCCCGATAAAACAAACCGCGATCGTAAGCCAGAATCAGCTGCTCGCTGAATCCCGCTCCCGGCATCGAATCTTTATCGCTGTACGCGGGATCATCCATGCCACGCGAAGAAATGATGAACTCTGCCGGCAATTGCGCCGCGTTTTTCTTGATTGCCGGAAGGTTCAGAGATGACAGCGATGGGCCGGACTTGCCATTCACCAGCATGCGTATCTGGCGTCGGTTGCGGCGCCGTGGGGATAATGCGCCATCCATGAGAACTCCGGGGGCCAGTATAAAGCGTTGCGCCGCATGCGCGGCAAATGACAGGTAATGGGGTGACAAGCGGAATGAGTCCCTGATCCAACCCGCGACCGGTCGGGTACGTCCGCTGTACGTGGAGGACATGCCTGTGATCCATCCGGTCTCCAGCCGGTTTCCGATGGGGACAACCACGCGGCTTCCCAATCCGACCATCTCCATAGCGGATTCAGGCATGGAATAGGTTAAGCATTCACGCAGGTTCAGGGAAATGGCGATTTGTACGTGCACGGATCAGCGATTGAGAATTTTTAAAACTTCCTGCATGTCGGCCCAGACTTCCCACTTCGATTTTGAAACCGCCTCCGGTCCTCTCTGGTGCAGGATAAAGGAGGGGTGATAGGTACACACTACCGGAATCTTTTCAAAGGACCACACCCGCCCCCTGAGCCGGGAAATGGGCGTTTGGGATCCCAGCAGGCTGTTGGCGGCGACTTTGCCCAGGCAAACAATCACCTTCGGGGTCAGGAGGGCGATCTGGCGGCGCAGGAAAGGCAAACAGGCCGCCACTTCATCCATATTCGGATCCCGGTTCCCCGGAGGGCGACATTTCACGATATTGGAGATGAATACCGAATCACGCCCGTATCCCATGCGTTGGATGAGGCGGTCCAGTAACTGGCCGGCATTGCCCACAAAGGGCTTTCCCACCTGATCTTCCTGTTGGCCGGGGGCTTCACCGACAAAGAGGATTTCCGGATGCGAGGATCCTTCACCGGGAACGGCATGGTGACGGGTTTTGTGCAGAGCACAACGGCTGCAGGAGCGAATCCGGTTGTGCAGGTCCTCAAGCGAATCCGTCTGCTTGACAGTCAATACTTCGCTGGACAAACGCAGATTGTCGACCCCCATATCGCGGTAAAAACGCAGCCATTCAGCCAGAACCGCTCTATTCATCTGTATCCTTGGAACGATTCTTCCGCAAGTTGATGCGCACGACTTCGTCCGCGATCTTCTCAGCCAATTCGGATTTTTTGAGCCTGGGAAGTTTCACGACCTCATCGGCCGTTATCAGGAAAACCTGGTTGGATTCGACTTCAAAAGCGGGGTTGTCCTTGGTTATCTCGTTGACCACCAGCAGATCGAGGTTCTTTTGCCGGAATTTGAGCTTGCCGTTTGCGACTGCGTCACGTGTTTCCGCTGCGAAACCCACCAGAATCTGCTCAGGCGTACGCTGTTTCCCGGCCTGATAAAGAATATCCGGGTTGGGAACCAGTTTTAAAACTGATTCGCAATCCGCCTTTTTCAACTTGTGAGGGCTGGCCGTTTCCGGGCGGAAATCACTGACGGCCGCTGCCATGATCACCACGCCGGCATTCGCAAAATACCTGAAAACAGCCGCGTGCATCTCCCGCGCGGTTTCCACCTTGATCAACGTCACCCCTTCCGGATAGCGACACACCGGACCGGACACCACCACCACTTCCCCGGCGAATTTTTGGGAAAAAACCCGGGCCAGGTGCCATCCGGTCAATCCGGATGAACGGTTTCCCAGGAATCGAACCGGATCCAGGGGTTCACGGGTCGGTCCGGAGGTGATGAGGACGCGATCAAACACGCTCCGCTCCCAGGCAGTACGCGACAACGCGTTCCGGTTCCGCAAGCCTGCCTGAGCCCCGCGTTCCGCAAGCCAACTCACCTGCGTCGGGAGAGACGACTTCGACTCCCATCTCTTCCAGGCTGGACAGGTTACGCACGACAGCCGGATGGGCGTACATGTGGTCATTCATCGCCGGCGCCACTACCACCCTCCCCGGGAAAGCCAGAAAAGTGGCGGTCAACAAATCATCCGCCATCCCGGCGGCCATGCGTGCCAGGGTGCCCGCACTGGCGGGGGCGACCAGGAACAACTCATGCCCGCGCCCCAGGTTGACATGCAGTAACGGATCCTGGCCGGCTTCAAACCAACTTGAATGCACCCGGCCTTCAACCAGGGCGGAAAAGGTCAGCGGCTGAATGAATCGGCAGGCGTTACGGGTCATAATCACGGTGACCGAATGGCCCTGGCGCTGGAAGCCGCGCAGAATCTCCACGGCTTTGTAGGCGGCTATGGAGCCGGTCACTCCCATCAGGATGTTCATGAGCCTTCCTCAAGAATGCGTTTGACCCGCGCCAGTTGACACTGCGAGCGCTGTTCCATGGCGCGTGTGATATGAATCAGGGCTTCCAGGGCATTGTCCAGGATATCGTTGATCACGATAAAATCAAAGCGGGGATGCAGCGACATCTCATACAGGGCGGTTTTCAGCCGCTGTTCCAGTGACGGCGTCCATTGCGATTCGCGCTTCATCAGGCGCCTTTTCAATTCATGCACGGAGGGCGGCATGATGAACACGGACATAATCTCTGGCAGTTGGGTACGAATGGCTTCCGCGCCCTGAACATCCACATCCAGGATCAATGATCGGGATTCCCTGGCAGATGACCGCAATTCAGCCCAACTGGTTCCGTAACGCTCCCCGTGGACCTCCGCCCATTCCACAAAAGCATCCGCCTTTATCATGGCGGCGAATTCCGCGGCATCCACAAAATGATAATCCACTCCAGGAGTTTCCCCCGGTCTTCTGGCACGCGTGGTGTGGGAAACCGCGAAACTCATCCGCGGAATCTCCATCAGCAGGCGGCGCACAAGGGTTGTCTTCCCTGAACCGGATGGGCCGGACAATACCAGCAGGTTTTCCCCGCGTGACCCGGATTGCGATTCTGGGATCATGAAATCAGTCCTCCGTATTTCCTCGCACCGGCCTGGCCGCCGACTCTTCTCCCCCGGCTTCCTCCATGCGCGCGTTCAAGGAGGCCACCGATATCGCAGACAAAACCACCGGTCCGGATCGGGTGATCAAAACAGCCCGAACCTTCTTCCCCATGGTAGCGTCGATCAATTCACCCCGCTCACGTTTTTCACGGATAAAGCGTTTAATCGGCGCCGAACCGGGCTGAATAATCGCCAGCACCTGAGCGCGGGTCAGGCTGTTTCCGAAACCGATGTGCAACAGAACCCTACTCGACATTCTGAACCTGTTGGCGAATTTTTTCGATCTCGCGCCGGACCATCAGGATCTGGCGATGAATTTCCAGAGAACCCGTTTTGGACGCGATGGTATGCGTTTCCCGCAACATCTCCTGTGACAGGAAATCCGCTTCACGCCCTTTGAGTTGCAGGTCCGGATCCACGGTCAGGGCTTCCAGCCTCTGGGCATGCGTATCCAGGCGCCGGATCTCTTCACGGATGCAACTCTTCTCCGCCGACAGCGCGGCTTCCTGGGCGATCCGCCGCTCATCCAACTCGTATTCTTTTACAAAGCGCCTGATTTTTTCCTGCAATGCCGCAAAAACCTGGTTTTCGATCTGCTCGGCTTCGGCTTCGATCTCTTTCAGGAAAATCAATATCTGCCGCAACGATTCCAGCAGGCTGCGTTGAATGAACTCCCCCTCTTCGGCACGACTGGCCACGAAATCATCACAGACTTGATTGATTGCTTTGCGAATCATATCCAGGCTTGCCGGAGACATTTTTTCAAATTCGTAGTCAAGGTGAAAGATCATGGGGATTTTCATCAACGAATCAAGCGAGAGGTTGATGGGAAATTTGTGCCTGCGGTTAAACGGCGCCATTTTTTCCATGATTTCGTCCAGCAGAAATTCGTTAAACTGAATATTCCATTTCAACGGGTCCCGTTCAAACAGGTTGAAAACAATTTCCACCTTTCCGCGGAAGACTTTTTCCTTGATAATCTCTTTGATCAGTTTTTCCGAATTCGGCGTGATCCCGGTGCCCCTGAAACCGAGCTCAAGGAACTTGTGGTTCAGGGATTTTATGGAAAACGAAAATGAAAAATCATTGAAATCGAACCGCCCCTGGGCGAATCCGGTCATACTCTTCATGCGTCACATTATAATGTCCATCTCCGGGAATTGCAAATTATAAAGGGAATAGTAGAGTCCGCGCCGCTTCAGCAGATCACGATGATTTCCGGATTCACGAATACAGCCGTTTTCAATCACCAGGATCATGTCCGCTTCAATGATGGTTGACAAACGATGCGCGATTACGAAGGTTGTCCGTCCCTCCATTACGTCAAGCATGGCTTCCTGAATGGCCTTTTCAGACTCCGTATCCAATGCGGAAGTCGCTTCGTCAAACACCATGATCCGGGGCTGGCGATAAATGGCACGGGCAATCAGGATGCGCTGGCGCTGGCCGGTAGACAGGAAAACCCCCCTCTCCCCTACCCGGCTTGCGTAATTCCGCGGCAGTTTCTCAATAAAATCTGCGGCACGGGCGATTCGAGCCGCTTCACGGATCTCCTTGATTCGGGGCTCCCCGGAGCCGTAAGCGATATTATTGGCAATGGTGTCATTGAACAGAAAGACATCCTGAGTCACAAGGCCGATATGCCGGCGTAGAGATTCCCTGGTGATCCACGCCGTATTGATGTCATCCAGCAAAATCTGGCCACTGTCCGGTTCGTAAAAACGCATCAACAGATTCATCAACGTGGTCTTGCCTGATCCGCTCGCGCCCACCAATGCCACCACCTCGTTGGGCTGAACCGAAAAACTGACATTGCGGATCACGGGCGTATCCGGGGAGTAAGCGAAACAGACATCCCTGAACTCTATTTTTCCGGCCACATGATCCAGACTTCTGGCTCCCGGAGGTTCACGGGTGACGGAGTCGGTATTCATGATTTCCTGTACCCGTTCATAACCGGCTTTTCCCTGCTGGTAATCGTTGTTGGCCTGGGACAACCGCTTGATCGGGTTGTACATCAAAAACAGAGCCGCCAGGAATGAAGAGAACTGTCCCGGACTCATGACGCCTTGCGCAATCCGCCGCATACCCAATGTAAAGATGATGGCCGCCACCAATCCTCCGATGGTGTGCATCACGGGCGATGCCATGGAATAAACCAGGGCAATGCGTGAATTGATATGGTAATGGTCATGGTTCAGGCCGGAAAAACGCCGGATCTCTTCCTCCTCCATATTGTAGGCCTTTACAATCTTATTTCCGGTCATGGTTTCGGTAAAAGCATTGGACAACTGCGCCACGGCCTCCTGCGACTGGATCCCGCGCTTCTTCACCCGGCGTCCGAATATGGCTAGGAAGAAAGCCGCGACCGGCAGGATCAGCAACGAGATCAAAGACAGGTACCAGTCGTGAAAAAAAATCACAAAGAGCAGCGCAACCAGGGTCAGGCTTTCGCGCACGTAAACCGCAAGCGTTTCCGATACCGCGAACTTGATTTTCTCAATGTCATTGGTGAGACGCGAAACCAGGTCTCCGGTGCGTGATTTTGAAAGAAAATCAATCGACTGGTACATGAGGTTGCGATACAGGTCATTGCGGATATTGCGTACCACCTTCAAGCCCAGGGTTTTGGTATAGTAAAGGGAGAAGAACTGAAAAACCGCCTGCCCCAGAAATGATATAAAGAGCAATTGCGGCAGCAGCAGGGTCATTCCCTGGCGATCGACCTGGAACAGGTCCTGAATCCAATTACGCACCCTGAGACCTTTTTCAACCATGGCCGCGGTTCCGCCGGCACCCTGAATAAACAGTTCATCCATCAAAGGCTGGATGATCAGTGCGAACATGGCGGTGAAAGCGGCCACGAGGGTCATGAAAAAGAGAGCCAGGACCAGGCGCTTGCCGTAGGGACGGATGTAGGTGAAGATCGATTGCCCGGATGTCGTCACCGGATTTCATCCTCAGGTGCGTTTCCAGGTTTGTTGTCCGGGACTGAATCATCGGCGGAAGCGGATTCATGACGATGATACAAACCAACCAGAACAGGTGAAAACATGTACACCACGGTTAACACCGGTATGGTCTGCCTGGGATACACACTGCCGAAAGCAATCATTCCGGCCAGGATGAAAAGGAAGATCAGGCTGTGTCGCGGCTGGATGCGCTTCATGGTGCGATAACGGATATTGGAAATCATCAGGAATGCAACCAGCATGACGTAGGCGGCAAACAACAAGACATGCAGGGGATGAACCGGAGGGCGCTCGAATATCAGCACCACGGACAGCACACAGGACGCTCCCAGGGGAATGGGGATTCCAACAAACATATGCGATTCCGCACTCTTGGATTCCCGCAACATATTAAAACGTGCCAGGCGCATGATACCCGCGCTGAGAAACAAAAAACCGATCACGCGCCCGATCTGGGGATAGGTGTCTTGAAATCCCCAGACGTAAATCATCACCGATGTCACCAGCCCGAAAGTCACGCCATCCACAAGCGTGTCCAGTTGCATGCCGAATCGCGATTCCGTGTTGGTCAAGCGCGCAATCGTGCCGTCAAATCCATCCATCACAACGGCGATGATTACAAAATACACGGCCTGTGCGTAATTTCTCTGCATGATCTGCAACAGGGCAAGATAACCGAGCAACAGGTTGAATGTCGTGAACACGGAAGGCAGGAATGAAACCCGCAACCTGCGGTGGCCTTCCGCGGCTGACCGGTCGACCATCCGCCGGTCTTCTTTACTGCGTCTACGGCTGGGAATCATGGGCACCTGTCCCCTGGAGAATCGATACGCACGCGGTAAGCCGCAATCATTCGCTGCATGGCGTCCTTGATCAGGAGTTTGCGTTTTTTCAATTCCCTGACATGAATCAATTCCGTCTCGGTGCCGCTTCCGGCTCCGGACAAATCATCGATCTGCTGCTGAAACTCCTGGTGTTCTATAAACAAACGCCTGAATTCACTGTCTTTCTCAATCAGGATCTCTTTTATGCGCTGATCTTCCATGCTTAAATCTGCCGTTGCCGGGCTTCCTTCTTATTGCGGCAAAATTTCAGGTAATTCTGCAGGTTCCGGTCCCTGCCGATAATCGACAATGTCGACACGGTCGCTTCCTGCACCGATTTGTCCATCACGTTCAAAACGATATAATCCAGCCCCCGCGAGATGGCCAGAGACAGAAAATAGGCTGTGAGCATGAATCGACGCGGTAATCCGTAGGAAAGATCGGTCAGGTTTCCGATTGTTTTCACCTGGGGAAAATCCATTTTAAACAGATCAAGGGTCTTTAAAAAGGTTTTCCCATGGGAAAAGTTTTCTTCCAGCGGCTGAATGATGGGGTCCAGCAGAATCTGCTTCCTGCTGATCCCCCTGTCCAGCAGGGCATCCACATATCTCTGCGCCACCAGCAGGGATTTCTCGGGGTAAATATCATTATCCCGCGGATCTTCGCGTGTCAACGCCACGATATGCACGGTTTTCGGCGAAGCCTCGATGGCTTTACAGATGGCTTCGACTTTTTCCAAATTGAACTCGATGTCGCCCACAATGAGTTCATTACGGGCGATCTCAATGGCTTCGACCAGCGTCGCGATGTTTTCGCTGCGCACAAACACGCGCGCGCCCAAATCTTCGACCATGGGGATCACTTTGCGCAAGAAGGGCCTTTCCTGGTGCAGAAGCGGCATCGCATTGAGTTCGATGTACTCCGCCCCGTTTGCCAACTGGTGCTGGGTTTCTCGCCGGATGAATTCCACATCCATCTTGTTCATCTTGTCCAGCACTTTCTTGTTGCCTGAATTGAGTGAATTACCGATAATGGTGATCATTGTGCCTGCTTCCTAAACATTAAAGAACTCTTTTAGAATGGAAATCACATCATTGCTGGACTGTTCCAGTCGGGGTCCGCAAAGATAAGCGCCGCTGTTCACCGGATAAACCCCGGCGATTTCCGCCGCCGCCTCTCTCAAGTCCTGCGGCAGCGCGCAACCATCCAGAGCGGACGCCGACAACGCCCCCGAACGCACGGCATCCAACACCGCGCCGGCGTCAACGACACCGGGCGCAGAGAGGTCCACCAGAATGGCTGAAGGTTTCATGCGTGAAAGATTCATGGCATGGAGCAGGTTGCGGGTGTCGGGCGTAGAAGGCAGATGCAGACTCACGATGTCCGCGCATGCCAGCAGGTGCTCGAGCGGCAATCTTCTGGCGGGAAATCCGGGTTGAACTTCTTCGATATCGCAGTAAAGGATTTCCATTCCCAGGTTAAACGCCCTGCGGCCGACCTCACTTCCGATGCGTCCGAACCCGACTATCCCGAGGGTCAGTTTCTCTTCTTTCTGACAGCCGGAAAACGTATCATGAACAGAATCACTTTCGGCGTGCAAGTCATGGTAAGCGGGGCCGATTCGATAGAGACAGGCCAGAATCAACGCCAAGGTGTAAGCGGCCACCGATGCGGATGTCGCAAAAGGCGTGCAACGCACGTAAATGCCTTTGCCTCCGGCGTATTCCAGGTCGATTTCTCCCGGATTGCTCGCGGTTCGAATCAGCAGCCGCAATTGCGCGGCTCTCTGCAGGAAATCCCGCTTGACCGGAGTGCGGTCATCCACTACGACCGCATCAACATGCGCAAACTCTGATTCCGCTGCAAGATTGGAAAAGTCATCGATCTCCTGGATTTCAAATTCGGGAATTGATCTCAGGTCTTCTGCCATTCCGGCATTCAGGTTTCCTGCCAACAGGACTCTGATCACTTCCGATTTCTCCTGAAATCACTCGGATGTATATTCAGTCTTGCAATTTTCACAGGGTAGTGAGAATAGCAGAATATCGCCATGGAGTCAAGATAATCAGCCATTGTATCCAGTCGAATACTTGCAGCAAGCCAAAAAATCCCGTACACTTTTCCCCGGAGAAACCCGCCAGGGTGACTCACGGGAGTGGCAAATGCCCATGAATCGCATTACCGAAGATTTAAAACAAATGCGCCGTCCGGAAAGCCATATAAACCCTGATGTACTTGAGGCACTGCCGTTCTCTCCGCCGGATTCGCAGACCCGGATCGAGATCTCGCAACCGGAATTCACCTCATTGTGTCCCCGCACCGGGCTGCCTGATTACGGCACAATCCGCATTCGCTATGTACCCCGGGAAAAAATCGTGGAATTGAAATCACTGAAATACTATTTGCTGCAGTTTCGACAGACGGGGATTTTCTACGAGCGCCTGACCCGCCTGATTCGAGATCACCTGGTGGCATTGCTCGAGCCGCTGGAACTCGAAGTGGAAGCGGTATTCACCCCCCGGGGCGGATTGTCTTCCACGATTACGTCAAATTACCGATCCGCTTCAAACCGAAACACCTGAAGCGGATGATGCATTCTGCCCGGCGGCCAGAGTAGCGAAGATCTTTTTGTACTTGCCGCGAATCACCGGCCAGCTGTAGTGGCGTTGAAAAAAACCGGCGCCATTGCTTCCCAAGCGCGCACGCAGGGATTCATCGAGGCTCAATCGCTTCCATACGGCGACAAACTCCGCGTAATCGGTATACCATAGACCGGCATTGCTGCGAATGCATTGGCCGCGGAGCACCTCGGTGCGTCCGTTCACCATGGCGGGTTTTTCCAGCGCCCAGGACTCCAGCGTCACCATGGACAACGATTCAAACTGCGAGGGATTAATCAGGAAAAGGCTCCCTTTCAATGCATTGAATTTCTCATGGTCCGGCATGAATCCCAGATAGTGAATCCGGGGGTGCTCGGGAACCGGAATCCAGGCTTTTCCGATCAACACCAGGTGGCATTCCGGTTGCTGCTCCCGATCCATTGATGTATAAAAATCGAGCAGTTCCGGAACCCCCTTGTTCTCGTCCAGGCGTCCGATATAAACCGCGTAGGGCGCATGAATGTCATGGCGATCACGAAATCCCCGGACATCAAAATGTTGCGGGATCTCCGAACCGACACCAACGACCAGTCCCGGGACGTTCCTATTGTCGGATACGCGGTTGATCAGGGATTTTTCTTCAGGGGAATTGTATACGATCGCCCCCGGCAAGCGGAATGTATCACGGAACATACGCAGGTACAGCACGGGATCATGCTCGGCCGTGGGTACCAGGATGGCCTTGTCGCGAAACCGGTTTACGCCATGCCAGGAATGGTAGTAGCGGTAAGAGAAGAAGACAAACCAATCGAATTCATGCTGCCGCGCGGCGAGGGTTTCCAGTAGATCGGGAACCAACGGTCCCTCTTCTTCAAGCCAGGCGGATTCATCTTCCATCCGGTGTTCCCGCTCAAAAACCAGGGATTGGATCTCGCCGAAACGCCGCGGGTCCCTTTCGCGTTCAACCCGGAACCGGTGGACCGGTATGCCGTTTATTTCACAACTGCCCTCTGGATAATGATGCGCCCAGGTTACGTAATTAATGGCCGTGGTGGTAAACACTTCCACAGCCACATCGCTGCGTATCCTTTCAGCGATGAGGCGCGCATGATACTCAGCGCCACCGTTAATCTCAAGGCCGTAGCGCTGCACAACTATGCCGACTCTGTACATGATTTTGTCATTATAGCATATCCCGCCGGGCCCCTTAGTGACAAATTTTGTCACCTGCATCTGCTTTGCGTGTACTCATGACACCATCACGCCCGCTAATCAATTAGAATCCGGATTTGGCCGCAAAAATGCTTCAGTTTTTCACATGACAAACGGAGTGGAAAACATGATACATGATCAACGGGGATTTACCCTGATTGAACTGCTGATCGTGGTGGCCATCATCGGCATTGTGGCGGCGCTGGCCATCCCCAACCTGTTGGTCGCGCTGCAACGATCACGACAGACCGCCACCCTGAACGATATCCGTACCATCGGTCAGGCGGTTACATCCTACGTGGTCGACAACGCCAGCGTGCCCAATATCTCCGGAACCGTGTCCCAGTTGAACCAGCCCTGGTTCAACAATTACTACCTGAAAACGTTCCCCACCCGCGATGGCTGGGGGTTCCCGCTGCGATACTCCGCTGGAGAATTAACCTATTCCGTGATATCTCTGGGCAGGGACGGTAACACCGGCCCGGAGCCTCCCACGGACTTTTATCGCGTCAGCGATCTGAGTCACTTCAATTATGACATCGTGTTCTGCAACGGAACATTCACCCGCTCCCCCCGGGTCAAATCCGGCAACTGACCTGCATTTCGCGACAATCTTGTAAGCAACGCAGGCTAGACGGAACCGCCACAGATACACGGGGAAGAATCAGTAATAGATTGAGCTGGCGACCTTGTACTTGTAGTTTTCGTTGTTGAAGAGATATCCGTTGTTGTAAAGGTGAAGCGCGCGCATGACATCGCCCCTGGCCACCTGGAGATAATGCTTGAGGATGCGGACTCCAAGATCGATATTATAGGTGATTTCAAAAAGTCGCGTGGAGTTGATGGCCAATTCATCTTTCCATACTGAATAGTTGATCTGCATCAGCCCGTATGCTCCCGCATTGGATACGGCGTCGGGACGAAAATCGCTTTCCACCTGGATCATGCTCATGACCAGATCGGGGTCAACCCCGTATTGCCGGCTTTTGTGATAGACGACTTCAATGATATTGGCGAATTCCGGTTCACGCTTGCGGAACACACTGTCCCGATAACGGAGCAAACCGGTTTGAGCAGTTGTTGTACGCAGTGAGGATAATTCTTTCTCGGTTTTCTCCAGGCGGGCGCGCAACGCCTCCGCCGTGAAAAAATTTGTTTCATTCTCCCGTGCCACATCGACCAATGCCGCAAACAGAACGGCAAATGCCATCACACATGGCACCAACAGGTAAAGGAATTTCCTATTCCTCATTTCCACCTCCCTGCTCTCCCTTATGGTACAAATATAGTGTGAATTTTACCAGAACACACTAAATATGTCAATTTTTGTGGATTTGTACCGGAAGGATCTGGCGAGATCATACTTTACCACAGATCGATTCCGGATGCAAGTCATTGCAAACCACACGCATGCCTGCGCGGAAACGAGGCCGAAAGTTCATGATGCGACCACTTGCCGGATATGCTAGAATCAGGATGGCTCGCATCCTTCGATGCGAGATTTCCAAGGAGTGAATAAGATGCCGGCACAGCAGAAACGAGCATTGATCAGTGTGTATGATAAACATGATATCGAAACGGCGGCCCGGATCCTGCACGAGCATAATTGGGAAATTCTTTCCACCGGAGGGACGGCCGCGCACCTGCGTTCCCACGGCATCCCCGTTACGGAAGTGAATCAGATCACGGGATTTCCCCAAATTCTTGACGGACGCGTAAAAACCCTTCACCCGATGATCTTCGGCCCGATCCTGGCGCGTGATATTCCCGATCATCACCGGGCATTAGAGGAATTGGGCGGCGGCTTCATCGAACTGGTGATGGTGAATTTCTATCCGTTTGAAAAAGCTCTCGAGGACACTCGTGCAAAAGAGCCGGAAATGGTTGAAAAAATCGATATCGGCGGTCCTTCCATGGTTCGCGCCGCCGCCAAGAACCACGCGCGCGTAACCGTGGTTGTGGACGCGGCCGATTATTTACCCGTTTGCCGCAAACTGGCCGCAGAAGGAGGCCTGGATCCATTGTCGCGGAAACACCTTGCCGCCAAGGCCTTTGCGGCTACCGCTCACTATGACGCCCTGATCGCCGGCTATTTCGGGGCACTCGATTCCCCCGCCACATCCACCATGACCATCACCGGTCGCAAGCACTTGGACCTGCGCTATGGGGAGAACCCCCATCAGGCCGCCGGGCTTTTCCTCACCTCGGCCCGGTCACCCCTGAAACGCATGCGCCAGTGGCAGGGGAAAGACCTGTCCTTCAACAATATTCTGGACGCGACCATGGTTTGGGAGGTACTGAGCCGCTTTCAGCAAAGTGATCCCTTCAGCGTGATCGTCAAGCACCAGAATCCATGCGGCGCGGCAACCGGGAATCAACTGGCGTCCGCCTTCGCCGCGGCTCTGGAGGCCGACCCGGTTTCCGCCTTCGGCGGCATCGTCGGTTTCAATCAGCCTCTGGATGCTGAGGCCGCAAGCCTCCTGAAACCGGTATTCCTGGAAGTCGTCATCGCCCCGGCGTTCACTCCCGCAGCGTTAAAGATATTGAAATCCAAGAAAAACCTGCGCCTGCTGGAAATGCCACTGGATTATGCGGAACACAACGATATCCGTTCCGTTCCCGGTGGATTCCTGTGGCAAGAGGCCGATTCCGTCACTCTCAGCCCCGATCGCTTTATCAACCAGTCTGAGCGTCCCGCGACCGCTTCTGAAATGCGCGATGTCGAACTGGGCTGGAAACTGATCAAGTTCGTAAAGTCAAACGGCATCCTCGTGGTTCGGAATGGAGCTGTGATCGGCACCGGTGCCGGGCAGATGAGTCGAGTCGACTCCGTACGCATCGCATTGGCCAAATGCGGCGAGCGCTGCCGGGGAGCCGTGCTTTTGTCGGACGCCTTCTTCCCTTTTCCTGATTCAGTAGAAACGGCCGCCGAACATGGAATCAGCGTGGTCGTGGAGACCGGCGGCTCAATCCGGGACGCGGATGTCATCTCGACCGCCCGGAAACTCAATATAACGCTGTTGTTTACCGGGATGCGGCACTTCCGCCATTGATCATTCCACTGGGGACGGCTGCATCAGGTCGATACCGGCCGCGGCGCTCAACGTGTAAAAAAGCCGCAGGGGAAATCCCATCACGTTGAAATAGCAACCGTCGATGCGCTTCACAAATACCGCAGCCCGGCCCTGGATGGCATAGGCGCCGGCTTTATCCTGATAGTGTTCCCGGTCAAGATAGCGTTCGATCTCTGTGGCGGTCAGAGTGGCGAACCAGACCCGGGTTCTTTCCACATCCAGCCATTCCCGTCCGCTCCGGAACAGAGCCACCGCGGTCCAGACCTGGTGCATCTTACCGGAAAGTGCATGGAGAATCTCGCGCGCGTGATCCCGCGAGCGGGGCTTGCCGACAATGGTGTCATTGAGAATCACCACCGTGTCGGCGCTCACGACCAGCACGTCTTCCTCGCCGGCCTGAGCCGCGGAGCGGCCCTTTTCCAGGGTGACCCTCTGAATAAAGTCCATTTTGTCTTCACCCGCGCGGAGCACTTCGGCAACCTGGGGTGGTCTGACTTCCGGGTCCAGGCCGATCATCCGCATCAGCTCGAGACGGCGCGGAGAACTCGAGGCCAGAACGACTCGCGGAAGCGTCGCCATGCCATCCGTATGCTTCATTTCAAGCCGTATTTTTCAATCAGGTATCGCAAGGATCGGTAGCTCAAATGCAACATTTCGGCGGTCCGTTTGATATTGGATCCGTTCATCTCCAGGGCTTCCTCGATCATGCGGCGGCTGAGATCGTCGATGTATTCCGAAAACGAAAAATTCTCCCGCTGCAGGATGTCGCGGATCTCCTGATGCGCAACCAGGTTTTCGGATACATGATACAGCAGCTCACTGGGGAGTGAACGCATGGACACCTGGCTGTCTTTTTCCAGAGCCACGGCGCGTTCCACGAAATTTTCCAGTTCACGCACATTGCCCGGCCAGTTATACTGCATGAATTGAGATATCACTTCGTCGGAAAATCCCCGGATCTGCTTGTTGAAGCGGCGATTGTACACAGCGAGAAAAAAATTCATCAATGACAGGATATCGTCACGCCTTTCCCTGAGGGCGGGTACGCGGATGGATATCACGTTCAGGCGGTAAAACAGATCGGACCTGAACACACCTTCCTTCATGTCCTGAGCCAGGTCCCGGTTCGTAGCGGAGATGATGCGCACATCCACAGGGATCTCGCGCTCGCCGCCCACGCGGCGAATCGTGCGTTCCTGAATGGCGCGGAGCAGTTTGACCTGCATTTTCTGCGACATTTCGGCGATCTCATCCAGAAAAAGTGTGCCCTGGTGGGCCTGTTCAAACAGCCCCGGCTTGTCGCGGTAGGCATCGGTGAAAGCCCCCTTGATATGTCCAAACAATTCACTCTCAAGCAGATTCTCCGGCAGTGCGCCGCAGTTTATGGAGACAAAATGGTGGTCCGCGCGGGGGCTGCGATCGTGTATCGCCCGGGCGATCAATTCCTTGCCGGTACCGCTTTCCCCCGTGATCAGCACGGTCGAATCCGTCCGGGATATGGTATCGACCAGGTCGTAAATCTGCAGCATGCGCCGGTTGCCGCCGACGATATCCCCGTAGCGTTGAAGCCCCGACAATTCCCGGCGCAATTCAGTGTTCTCGACCTCCAGGCTGCGGCGACTGATCGCTCTTGAAACCACAACCTTCAACTCATCGATATTAAACGGCTTGGTCACATAGTTTTCGGCACCGATTTTCATGGCTTCAACCGCATCCGCGGTAGAAGCGTAGGCGGTGATCATGATCACGGGAATGGACATGTCAATGCCCTTGATTTTCTTCAGCAGCTCAATTCCACTCAGATCCGGCATCTTGATATCGGATATGACCAGGCCGATCTTTTCCGTTTTAAGTAAATCCAGCGCCGTACGCGAATCTTCCGCGCATAAAACCCCGTATCCTTCCTTTTTCAGGATAATCTGCAACATGTTGCGCAGGCTGGCGTCATCATCCACAATCAGGATGGTTAAAGCTGATGGGGAAAGCATACCGTCACCTCGGTACCCATGTTCTTTTGCGATTCCACCCGGATTTCACATCCATGAACATCCAGGATCCGTTTCACCAGGGCCATTCCCAGGCCGATACCGGTGCTGAACCGGGAAAAAAACGGCGAAAACAACTTCTTGCGGTCTTCAGCGGACATGCCGGAACCATTATCCTTTACAGTGAGGCGCACTTGATGATCCTGGCGGAAAACGGCCGCTTCAACATCGCCGCTATCGCCAACGGCTTTGACCGCATTGTTGAGCAGGTTCCATATCACCTGGGACATCTGGCGCGGGTCCGCGTCTACGTACAGGGTCGGATCGCAACGCCGGCGAAAGCGGATTCCCGGGTGGGTCGTCTGCAGCAACTCAATCACATCGTCCACCAGGTTCGACAATACCACTTTCTCGATTTCCAGGGGAGGGGTTCGGGTAAAGTTGAGAAAGTTTTCAATCGAACTGGAAAGACGGGAAGATTCCTTAACAATGATTTCCATCAGGTTCCCGTGCTCCCGGGCCACGTGCATTTCGCGTTGCAGGAATTGCACGGAACCGGAAATCGACGCCAGGGGATTGCGAATCTCGTGAGCCAGCCCGGCCGCCATCTCGCCGATCAGCGCGAGATGTTCCCTTTGTTTTAATTCATCTTCAATGCGTTTTTTCTCGGTCAAATCCGTGAAGATAAACACATACACCTCGGGAAGCGCGTACATCCCGGAAAGGCGGGTAACGCTGATGCCGAGAACCCTTCCGTGAATGCTCTTTTCCAGGTACTTGCCGGATGGTTCGGATGAATCGGCTCCGGCTCCCCGCTGTTCTTCCGGGGTCAACAACAGATTCAGCACATTGCTCTGCCGGTCCAGGCGCAGCATCCGGCGGGCGATTTCATTATAAGACAACACACGACCGTCTCCACTGCAGGTGACGAAACCGTTGTGCATCTTTTCCAGTACCGTGTTGTTCAGCTGCATCAGGTCTTCAAAGTTTTCGCGCACATTGCGCAGTTTCTCATCCGTAGCGCGGATTTTCTCAAAGTAGAATGAAGAAATCATGGCCACGGCGGAAAAGGCGATAAAACTCATCACCAGGTTATAGATGAAGGTGGCGGTTGACACCTTTTCCAGCGAAAGCCCCGGGTACATGGGCAACAGGTCCAGAAACATCAGGTCCGCCAGCAATCCGAAGAGGATAAAAGCGAAAGTGGCCACATAAACGGTTTCCGTGCGCTTCAGAAAGAGGGCGGAAACAATGATCGGCAGGATATAGAGAAAATAAAAGGGACTGCTGATACCACCGGAAAAGTAGACCAGCAGCGTTACCACCATCAGGTCCATGCCCAGTTGCAGGTAGATGGCCGTCCGGTAATGCAGTTTCCGGACCAGAAAAAACTCCAGCAGGCTGAAGCCCACCGCGATCGAAAGTGAAATCAGGATGGGTACCGTGGGAAAAGGAGTTTTGAAAAACAGTCCCACGAAAAGTGAGATCAACAACAAGCCGCACAAAATGGCGATACGGATGGAATTGGTGAGAACAAACTTGCGCGCGAGCTGCTTGTCCTCCAGCAGGATCAATGTGTTTTCCGCTTAAAACTGTCCGATAATGGCAAACATGGGCAGGTACATCGCGATGACGACCGACCCCACCAGGCCGCCGAGGAAAAGGATCATGATGGGCTCCATGAGTGAGATCAGAGCCGAAACCGCCTGGTCGACTTCTTCGTCATAGAAATCAGCGATCTTTTCCAGCATATTCGAGAGCGAACCGGTTTGTTCACCAACACCGACCATCTGGGTAACCATGAACGGAAACAGCTTGGTTTCCTCCCAGGATTCATAAATCGGTTTGCCTTCCTGGACCGAGGCGCGACTGTGCATGATGGTGTCTTCGATAATGGCGTTTCCCGCGGTTTTGGCGGTAATCGTAATGGCTTCAATGATTTCGACGCCTGAATTCAAAAGCGTGGACAGGGTTCGGGTCACGCGCGCAATACCGGTTTTCAGCAACAGGTCTCCAAATACCGGCAAGCGCAGCTTGAACCGGTCAATCACGCGCTTGCCTTTGTAGGTCTTGTTGTAACTGCGCAGGGCGAGTGCCAGCCCCACAGCGGCAATCAGGATGATAAAAAAGTTGTTCTGCAGAAATTCAGAAGCCGCGATCACGATCTGAGTGGGTACGGGCAGATCCGCCCCCAACTGCGTAAACAACCCCTGGAATGTGGGTACGACTTTCCACAGGATAACGCCGGTCAGCACGACGGCCGCAGTCAGCACCGCGATGGGGTAAGCCATAGCGGATTTGACCCTGCCGACGAGCTTGGTAATGTTTTCGATGTATTCAGACAGTCGCAGCAGGATGGTGTCAAGGTTTCCGGAAGCTTCTCCAGCCTGGATCATACTGGTATAAAGATCATTGAATACCCTGGGATGCTTCTGCAGGGCGTTGGAAAAATTGGCTCCAGCCTCGACATCGCGGCGCACATCCAGAATCACTTCCTTGAAGTATTTGTTTTTCTGTTGTTCACCCAGGATGCCGAGACCCTGGGTGATGGGCAGCCCCGCGTTGAACATCACCGACAATTGCCGGTTGAAGACGGAAAGCTCACGCATGGTTACTTTCTGCCTTCCTTTCTTGCTGATGAAGGGAAGTTTGAGGCTCGCCCGTTTGCGTTCGATGTTGAGCACCTGGATCTGTTCCCGTTCCAACGCCCTGGAGAGTTCCTGGGGGGACCGGGCCATGCGTTCGCCCGTAATGACATTTCCAACGCGGTTCTTGCCTTTGTACTTGAATATCGGCATTTTATCCCCCTAGAACCTTCCCGGCTGCATTCCCCCGGCCGCGCCGCCCCCGGCATAGCCCTGTCGCAGGTGGCCGGCGAGGGCGGTTGGCCCTCTACGGATCAGTTCGCTGAGTTCCTCGGGGTTGTGGGATGCACCCAGTGCGGTATCCATGGAAATCTCTTTTTTGAAATAGAGCCTGGCCAGTGACTGGTTGAATGTCACCATACCGTATTTTTCCTGACCGGTCTGCATGGAGGAATAGATCTGGTGAATTTTATTGTCCCGGATCAAGTGCCGGATGGCCGGATTCGGAATCAGCACCTCGTTGGCCAGAACGCGGCCGCGTCCGTCCGATCGCGGCAACAGTGTCTGGGTGATGATGCCTTCGATATTCATTGAGAGCTGGGTCCTGACCTGGTCCTGTTGATGGGGAGGAAAAACATCGATAATGCGGTTGATGGTCTGGGCCGCGGAATTGGTATGCAGGGTGGCGAATGTCAGGTGACCGGTTTCGGCAATGGTCAGGGCGGATTGGATGGTTTCCAGGTCACGCATCTCACCGATCAGAACCACATCGGGGTCTTCGCGCAGGACCGATTTCAAGGCCATGCCGAAACTCTTGGTATCGGCATGGAGTTCACGCTGGTTCACGAGCGCCTTGCGGTGGCTGTGGAGGTATTCTATCGGGTCTTCAATCGTGATGATATGAACCTGGCGTTCCTGATTGACCTTGTCGATCAAAGCGGCCAGGGTGGTGGTCTTTCCCGAGCCCGTGGGCCCCGTCACCAGTACGAGGCCCCTGGGTTTATCCGCCAGCGTGGCCACCACCGGAGCTACCCCCAGGCGGTCAAAACCCCAGATTTCGTAAGGAATACGCCTGAACGCGCCGGCAACGGCACCCCGCTGCATGAACACGTTGGCGCGGAATCGAGCGATCCCCTTGATGCCGAAAGAAAAATCCAGTTCCCAATTATCTTCGAACTTGTGCTTCTGGTTGTCGTTCAGGATGCTGTAAATGATCTGCTTGGTTTCTCCGGGGGTCAGGGGCGGGTGCTCGATACGCTTGATCTTTCCATGCACCCGGATGATCGGCGGTGCGTTCGTGGTAATATGAAGATCGGTTCCGCCTTCATCTACCATCAGTTTCAACAACTGCGGCAAGGGCAACGCCATGCTGTTCTCCTAAATTTTCGAGGTTTCCCGCAGGACCTCTTCAATGGAAGTGACCCCTTCCTTGATCTTCTCGATACCGCTGCGTCGCAGGGTCAGCATTCCCTTTTCCTTGGCTTTCTGACGCAATTCGGATGTGGAAGCTCCCACCATGATCAGCTCACGCAGTTCTTCGTCGATCTCCATGACCTCGAACAACCCTACCCTGCCTTTGTAGCCGGTATTGTTGCATTTTTCACACCCAGCCGGCTCAAAGATCTCCACTTTTTTGGCTTCATCCGGAGAGAAACCGATATCGATCAGGGTCTGAACCGGGACTTTGGCCGGTTTCCGGCATTTCTGACACAAACGGCGCACCAGTCTCTGGGCGGCTACCAGGCGCACCGCGCTGGACACCAGGAAGGGCTCGATTCCCATGTTGATCATGCGCGCAATCGTGGAGGGCGCATCATTGGTATGCAGAGTGGACAGGACCAGGTGGCCGGTCAAGGCCGCCTTGATCGCGATATCAGCGGTTTCGAAATCACGTATCTCACCCACCAGGATAATGTTCGGATCCTGGCGCATGAATGAACGCAGGGCGGCGGCGAAAGTCAAACCGATCTGCTCGCGGATATTGACCTGGTTGATGCCGAAAATATTGAATTCCACTGGGTTCTCCGCGGTAAGGATGTTCACGCCTTCATCGTTCAGCTTGGATATGGCCGAGTACAGGGTGTTGGTTTTCCCCGATCCGGTCGGGCCGGTTACCAGTATGATGCCCCAGGGTTCGGAAATGCTGGCGTCGAAACGCTTCAGGGAAAGCGGTTCAAAACCCAGCTTGGTCAAATCGAGCATTAGATTATCCTTATCCAGGATGCGGATGACGATTTTCTCTCCGTGGATGGTGGGAAGGGAACTGACCCGCATATCCACCATCTTGATCTGGTCGTTGATCTTGAGCTTGGTTTTGATGCGACCGTCCTGGGGTAACCGGCGCTCGGCGATATCGATTCCGGAAATCAACTTGACGCGAGCCAGCACTTTGTTGCGCAGATTCATGGGGGGAGTCATGTATTCATGCAGTACCCCGTCGATACGGAAGCGAACCCGGAACTGCTTTTCATACGGTTCAAAATGGATGTCCGAAACACCTTTCGAGATGGCGTCCTGAAAAATCAGGTTCACCAGTTTGATCGCGGGGGCGTCCTCATCCATCTCGGCTTCCAGCACTTCTTCGCTCGCTTCATCCAGCAACTCAATCGAGGCGTCATCGTCCATCTCGATTTCATCCAGGAATTTCTGGGCTTCGATCCCCTGAGAGGAACCGTAATAGCGGTCGATGGCTTCGAGTATGGAACTCTCCGGAGCGATCACCGCCTGGATGCGCAAGTTGGTGGAAAAGCGGATCTCTTCCTGGACAAAAAGATTGGATGGGTCGGCCATGGCCAGGGTAAGGATCGATCCGATGCGATGCACGGGGATCACGATGTGTTTGCGGGCGATATCGGGCTTGATCAGGTTGATAACCTTCTCTTCGATTTCAAACTTGGAAAGGTTGATGGAGGGATAGCCGAATTGCTTGCTCAACGCTTGGGCGATATCTTCCTCGGAGATATAACCCAGACGGATCAGGATGCTGCCCAGTTTGCCGGATTCGGTTTTCTGAACTTCCAGAGCGTGGGTCAACTGCTCCTGTGTCAACCGGTTGTCCTTGAGCAGATACTCCCCGATTTTCATGCTCATTTTGGCCTCATTGTAAGTGATGTCAACCACAAAGTCAAATTTTCCTCTGTCTATGGACGTTCAATCGGTTATTGGACCCAGACCGCCGCCCCGACCGCCAGGCCCGCGATTGACCCCGAAGCGTCCAATGCCAGCCCCAAGTCGAGTATGAACCGGCTCATGCGGAACCCGATCCCGACTCCATACTGGACATTGGACCGTTTCCCGAGAAAATACTTTTCCTGGAGGTCATTCCATATCCCCGCACGCAGAAAGATGCGCTGCTGATAAAACGCGGTCTCCACGCCCAACGATAACGGTTGTACTTTTTTATCGTCAAACCACATATTTACGGGCTTCAGATCGATGTTGAGATAGACAGCCAGACGCGGAGACGGCCGGAAAGCAATACCGGCGATCAATTGTTGCGGCAGGTTCAATATGTCCGCATCGAGTTCAATTCGGGGGTTCCCCAGGTTTTTCACCAGGACCATACCCTGGAATGTCTGGCCCATACTGACGACCAGTGAAAGGTCCGTCAGAATGCGGCTGAATTTCTTCCCCGCCTGCTCCCAGGCGTATCGACTCAGGTCGCGGATATCGGCATTCTCCGTAAAGGGAACCCCCGTCAAACCGGCATAGTGCTGGGAGCCTTTACCGGTCAGGTAGTGCAGACCCACTCCTAAACGCATCTCCCGCGTCAGATCCAGGGCATAGGCCAGAGAAAACTGACGGTAATCCAGGCCGATAAACTCCATCTTCAATGCATCGACTTCCGCAGAGCCCCAGGATGCCGCCGGGATGTCAAAGGCATTTGCGCGCTGCGGGTGCATGCGTCCCGCCCGTACCCATGCCACGGAAAAACCGAAGTTCCGGCCGATCAATGCAGGCAAACGTGCCGAAAACCCACTGATCCCGTGCGCGGAAGACCATAATTGCGCCAATTCATCCACGGCCTCCTGCTTCTGATCGGCATTCAGGGAACCGATGCGGGACAGGTCCCTTGCCAGCACCCCCTGCAGCTTGTCTTCAAAGCCGAGGTAATCCCGATAGGACTGCTGGAACTGGTATGCGGATAAAGACACCTGGGCCTCCGCCAGGGCGGCCGGATTCAGGAAAATCGCGGAAACATCCCAACCGGAAGCGAAAACGCTGTGACCCAGTGAAAGCGAACGGGCGCCGTAAAAATCGGGAAACACCGCGGCCAGATGGCTACTGGAAACCACTATCAACGCTGATAGTATCAGTATCTTTCTCATGACTTTCATCTTACCCCAACGTTCCGCTTTTGGCAACAAAAGCCGCCGGTCACGACTGCGTTCTCATCATGCGAATCCGCCCGCGGACGGATTCGTGGGTTCCCGGTCGGCGCAGGAGACCTTCGCGGTCCTCCTGATTGAGCAGCGGCAGCAATGAGAGCAGAATCTTAACCGGCGCTTGCGGGTCCCGGCTGATGACAGAGGCGACCGCCGGACGACGGCACCAGGCCGTACCGTCCAGGGCCTGATACAAACCCTGATGATCGCCCCTGCTCTGCAACATGCGCAACACGATCGGCTCCGTGCAGTAGGGATTGTTGAGAATGGCTTTCAACAGGCGCACGTCCGGAGTGGTTTGAAAATGGAGCAGTAATTCAGCCGGCGCGGTTTTCAGGCAGGAGAGTTTTTCTCCCAGAGGCAGGCGTTGAAATTTGTTGACAAACTCGATTTCACCGCGTTTGCGTACCAGTGGATTGGTGCGCTTGTTGCGGATGACGCGCATCAGGTCCGCGGGGAAAAGTGAGGCAAGGATATTCAATGCCCGCCGCTGTGGAAAGCGGGGATGTTGAATCAAGGCGATCTGAATACGCTGCCGGTGCGCGAACTCGTCACTCAGGCGGCTGAGTTCCTCCGCGGTTACCGAACCGCCGGCTATGCGCCGCAAAACGTCCAGCTCATCCTGTCCGCTTTCATGCATACATAATCCAGACGAATACACCCAGCCACAACAGGGCATTGATCACAAAAGGCGGATCCGTGATCACGACTTCTTCCGGATTCTCTCCGCGGTTGTTCACATAAGCCAAAAACAGGTAACGGAACACACCGAAAACCACAAAGGGAATGGTCAGGATCAACCACTCGGTGTGAAACTTGCCTTTGACTCCCGGATCCAGTACGTACATGAAGTAAGAAATCAGGGTAGTGGCGGTAGAAAGAGAAATCAACTGGTCCAGAAAAGGCAGGTTGTACTGACCCAGCGTCGATCGGGAACGCGGTTCCCCTTCCTGCGACAGCTTGAATCGAACCATTTCCTGGCGACGCTTCACCAGGGCCAGGAAAATCGACAATAAAAATGTGATCAGCAGAATCCAGGGGGACAGGGGGATATCGTTCACCAGGCCACCGCCCATGACCCGCAGTACGAACCCGGCGGAAATCAGCATCACATCGACGATCACCACCGCCTTCAGCCACAATGAATAAGCCAGGTTGATCACCGTGTAAACCAGGACCGTCCAGAAAAAGGGCCGGCTGAACACAAAGGCGATCCACAAGGCGGAAAGCATGATCGCCGCGGCCCAGAAAAGCGCGCTTCCGCAGCGGAGGCGTCCGGATGCCAGCGGACGATTGCGCTTGGCCGGATGATGGCGGTCCTCCCGCCTGTCCATTATATCGTTGATGATGTAGACCGCGCCCGCCAGAAAGCAAAAAAGCAGAAAGGCTACCGCTGCCCGCATCAATTGTCCGGGCTCAAGAATGTTCATGGAGAACAGAATGGGTGCGAACACAAACAGGTTCTTGATCCACTGGCGGGGTCGCATCGATCGCAACACCAGGCCTGTTGTTTCAGCCAGTCGACGAATCGGCTTCATCCCTTTTTACCCCTGCTCTTTCCCCTTGAAAAGCGATCCGCTGCTTTTCTCTTTGTCCCGCTTGAAATGCATGTATGCCTTTTCCGTGGCGACACGTCCCCTGGGGGTGATTTTCAGGAATCCCTGGCGAATCAGAAACGGCTCATACACATCTTCGATTGTATCCTTTTCTTCCATGACCGCGGTAGCCAGTGTCGACAAACCCACCGGACCGCCGGAGAATTTGTCGATCACCACATGGATGATGCGACGATCGATTTCGTCAAATCCTTCTTCATCGACACCCAGCGCTGAGAAAGCCATCTCGGCGACTTTGTCGTCAATGCTCCCACTGGCCTCGACCTGAGCAAAGTCGCGTACCCGGCGCAATAGTTTATTGGCCACCCGTGGCGTTCCCCGGGAGCGCGCGGCAATGCTGCGCACGGCCGCTTCCGTGATTTCCACTCCCAGTATCCCGGCGCTGCGCCGGATCAGGCGGACCATGTCGCCGGTTGCATAAAAATCCAGGTGCAGGAGAATACCGAATCGATCACGCAGGGGCGAAGAGAGCAGACCGGCACGGGTGGTCGCTCCCACCAGGGTAAAAGGGTTCAGGTCAAGCGCTACATTGCGGGCCCCCACCCCCTGGCCGATGATCACGTCCACCTGGTAATCCTCCATGGCCCGGTAGAGAATCTCCTCCATGGACGTGCGCAAACGGTGGATCTCGTCGATAAACAAAACCCCATGCGGCTCAATATCGGTCAGAATCGCGGTCAGATCCCCCTTGCGCTCCAGCACCGGACCCGATGTCTTGCGCAGCTCCACTCCCATCTCCCTGGCAATAATATGCGCCAGGGTCGTCTTCCCCAAACCCGGAGGGCCGTAAAGAAGCACATGGTCCAAAGGTTCATTGCGTTCCCGGGCGCCGCGGATATAGGTGATCAGGTTATCGAGTTTGCGTCTCTGGCCGATGAATTCATCCACCTGTCGGGGACGCAACGTGTTGTCGAGAAGTCCTTCTTCCACGCTGTTTTCTGGATTCATTGTCTGCTGATCCGTTTCAGGGCCTGCTTCAACAATACGTTGAACGATTGCTCGCTGTCACCCGGAGGTGGGAGCACTTTTCGCACCGCGTCCCGGGCCGCCCGGGCGGAAAACCCCAGGTTGACCAGCCCCGACACCAGGTCGTTCTCGACATCGGAACCCCGGGCTTTGAAATCCGTCTCCCCGAAACGCCCCAGCCGTCCGCTCATTTCCAGCACCACGCGTTGAGCGGTTTTCCTGCCGATCCCGGGCACACTGCTCAAACGCATGAAATCACCGGCTTCAACCATTTCCGCCAACTCTTCGTCGGAAAAGGCGGATATCAAGGCCAAAGCCGTTTTTCCCCCGATACCGGATATCGCGGTCAGTTCTTCGAACCAGCTGCGCTGCCCCCGTGACAAGAACCCATATAACTGAAAAATGTCATCTTTCAGGCGCAGGGTGGTAAACAGCTCCACATCCTCTCCCGGCGCGAATTCCGGAAAAGCGGAAACCGGCACCAACGCGCGAACAATCAGTCCGGACGAGGTTTCAACGGAAATTTTTCCGGGTTCGCTGTCCCGGATTCGTCCTTTTACCCCGGTAATCATGAGCGTCTCCCCGGCATCAACCGCCGCTCGCCCGATGCATGGCCACGGGGACGGCTTAACAGGTGGCAATACGCCACGGCCATGGCATCCGTCTCATCCTCTCCGTAAACTCCCCCGGCCAGATTCAACAGCCGCTCCATCACGCGTTGTACCTGATCCTTGGCCGCGTTGCCGTTACCGCTGACCGCCTGCTTGACCGTGCGGGGTGAATACAATGTAAGCGGAATCGAGTGATGGATCATGGACGCCATGACCAGGCCCCGGACCTGAGCCAGCACATTCTGAGAACGCGCGTTGACACCCAGAAAGCCTTCTTCGAGAGCGGAAGCATCCAAGGGGAAGCGCGGCAGTATCGCTTCCAGTTTGTGCCACAAAGTATGCATGCGTTGTTGAAGATCGGCATGCAGCAATGATATGGTCTCGCTGTGTAACATGCGGATCGTTCCTTCCCGATCCTCGAGAACCGCCAGGCCGAAACGCCTGGAACCGGGGTCACATCCGATAACGATCATGAACCGGACTGATACTCTTCCATCTCGGTTTCGTCGATATCGAAATTGGACCACACATTCTGTACGTCGTCCAGGTCTTCCAGTTTTTCGGCCAAACGCAGCATCTGCTGCGCGTGCTTGCCTTCGAGCTTGACCGTTGTCGACGGCAGCATGGAAATTTCGGCACTGGCTACCGGAATCCCCGCCTTTTCAATAGCGTCACGCACCACGTCGAATTCTTTGACGGGAGTAATCACTTCAAACACATCATCCTCGCTGCGCAAATCCTCGGCCCCGTTTTCCAGGGCCACTTCCATGAGCACATCCTCATCCGCAGCATCCCGCGAAACTTCGATCAGGCCGGTACGGCTGAACATCCATGCCACGCACCCGGACTCGCCGAATTTTCCGCCGTACTTGTCAAAAGTATGCCGCACTTCCGCTACAGTACGATTCTTGTTGTCGGTGAGGGTTTCCACGAGAATGGCCGCGCCCCCCGGGCCATAGCCTTCATACGTGATCTCCTCGTACGTGACGCCTTCCAGTTCCCCGGTTCCGCGCATGATCGCCTTTTTGATGTTGTCGTTGGGCATATTGACCGCCCGCGCTCCATCCACAGCATGGCGCAAACGCGGATTGCTTTCGGGATCCCCCCCACCCATGCGCGCAGCCACGGTGATTTCCTTGATGTAACGGGTAAAAGTCTTGCCCCGTTTGGCATCCGTAGCGGCTTTCTTGTGTTTAATGGAAGCCCATTTAGAATGACCTGACATGCTTACGCTCCTTTTAACCAATCTCGATACATTGATTTTCCCTGGCCAGAAAAGATGAAGGAAATTGAGTCCGGCAATGCTCCAGGTTCGATTCCAGGATCTCGTCGGTATGTCCCGGATCGTAGTGAAACAAAAACAGCCTGGCCGCATCCAGAGCGACAGCGTCGCGTGCGGCCATGGAAACGGTGCTGTGGCCGAAACCCTTCCTTGGGCGGGAAGTATCGAAATATTCGTTATCCAGGTATTGCGCGTCGTGCACCAGCACATCGGTTTCACGACACATCCGTTGAATTCCGGCATCCATTCCCAGGGGAAATTCGACGTCGGTGGCGTAGACCAGGCTGCTTTCGTTGACGCCGACGCGGAATAGCCAGATCCCATCGCGAGGATGGGTGGCGGAGAATGCCGTTTCCACGCGGGTGGTTTTTGACAGGGGAACAACGTTTCCCGCTTTGAGTCCGCAAAATTCCACATCAGCCTTGATCGATTCCCAGCCGATCGGCGAAAGCGGGGAAGAAAACAGGTGGATGAGCGGAGAACCGCCGTCGGAATCCGGATTGGGCGGGGCATGGATCACCACGCGGCAGCCGGGTTCATAAAGGGGAAGGAAAAACGGCAGCCCCTGGATATGGTCCATGTGATAATGTGAAATGAAAATGTGAATCTCCCGGTCCGTGTTGCGACCGGCGAGAAGTTGCCTGCCCAGATTGATGATGCCGGTACCGGCGTCCAGAATCAGGTTGGTATCAGGAGTGGAACAGAGCAGGCATGAAGTATTGCCCCCGTATTTCAAAAACTCCGCGCCGGCTACCGGATAGCTTCCGCGCACACCGTAGCAGGTAAACGAAAAATCACTCATCAGAGCTTGCCTTCCAGAATTTTATACACGCAGTAATCTCCGCACATGGAACAGGCGTCCGTCGCCGTTCCCCGGGCCGCTCGCACCCGGCGGAACTGCATCGGGTCCATTGCCAGTTGCTCCTGCATGGCCCAATCGAGATTGCGCCTGGCCATCCCCATGCGATGGTCCCAATCAGCGGCGCCGGGCAAATGCTTGGAAATGTCACCAGAATGCGCGGCAATCCTCGCCGCCATGATCCCCATGCGCACATCGTCCTCTCCCGGGAGACCCAAGTGCTCCGCGGGTGTGACGTAGCACAGGAAATCAGCTCCGGCGGCAGCGGCCACGGCTCCGCCGATGGCGGCGGTGATATGGTCGTACCCGGGAGCGACATCCGTGACAAGCGGACCCAGAACATAGAAGGGAGCTTCGTCACAAAGTGATTTCTGCAGACGGATGTTGGTCTCAACCTGGTCCAGAGGCAGATGACCCGGACCTTCCACCATGACCTGCACTCCGGCCTGACGGCAGCGCCGGACCAGATCTCCAAGTGTGATCAACTCTTCCACCTGGGCTCGATCCGTCCCGTCGGCCAGGCAGCCGGGACGCAGGCCGTCTCCCAGCGAGAGCGTGACATCGTACTCCGCGGCGATTCGCAATATGTCGTCGAATCGCTCGAAAAAAGGATTTTCCCTGCCATTGTGCAGCATCCAGCCCGTCATCAATGATCCGCCCCTGGAAACGATATTTGCCGTTCGACCCTGATTGCGCAGAAATTCCACCGCTCTCAGGGTCAATCCGGCGTGAACCGTCATGTAATCCACGCCGTCCTCGGCCTGGCTGCGGATATAAGCGAGCATTCCCTCGGCATCCATTTCCACAAAAGGAATCTGCCTGCGATTGGAGTCAACCACCATCTCATACACGGGCACATTGCCGAAGGGAATGGGACATTGGGCCAGTAATTTCCTGCGGATCGCCGTGATATCACCACCGGTGGAAAGATCCATGACCGTATCGGCCCGGTAACTGATGACCATGCGCAGTTTTTCCAGTTCCGCTTCAACGGTGGGGAAATCCCTGGATGTTCCGATATTGGCGTTTATCTTGGTTCTCAACCCTTTACCGATTCCAATCGGATCCAGGTGCGCGTGCATGCGATTGGCCGGGATCACGATCCGGCCTGCCGCCAGCTCAGTGACAATGTACTCCACTTCCAGGCCTTCGCGTTCCGCGACGCGAATCATCTGAGGGGTGATTTTTTTCTGCCGAGCTTGTTCCAATTGCGTCATGTTGTTGCCTTTTTGTGCAGTGTAGCCTATTTACCCGGGCAAATCAAGAGCACCGGGACACAGCCGGATTCCCCGCCGACAGGGGCCTTGAGAGAATTCTCACTTGAATCCGTTCAACCGCTTGTGATACAGTGGCGATGTGCCGGGATGGCGGAACTGGCAGACGCAAGGGACTTAAAATCCCTCGGGGAGCAATCCCTGTGCGGGTTCGATTCCCGCTCCCGGCATTTCTCTTGCTTCCGCCGGCCACTTCGCAGGCGGCAGGTTGACTTTTTGCCTTCATTTGCTAGAATCACGTTTCATGATTTCGATCGCCCTCTTTTACGTAGCCAGTTTTTTCATATCTTTTCTCCTCTGCATCCCCATCGGGCCGGTCAATCTGGAAATCCTGCACACGGCGTTGAAAAAGCACCACATTCAAGCGGTCAGCATAGCCGCGGGGGCATCCATCGGCGACGCCGTCTGGGCCACTTGCGCCTTTTTCGGCATATCGCCTTTCATGTCCTCGCGCTACATGGAAGCGTCATTTTTCCTGTTCACCACCGTCATCACCGCAGTGCTGGGTTTTATCGCGCTGAAAGACGCACGTTTCATTGAAAAAAAAGAAGAAGAACTGGTTACCAAAATCCGCCGCAAACGCTGGGCCGTACTCAAGGGACTGACCATGGTCCTGGTTAACCCCCTGGGGATTGTCTCCTGGATGGTCAGCCTTTCCTTTCTGCGCCGGGTAAAAGTCTATATTCCCATGGAATTGCGCTACGAAGTGCTGTTTTTCATCGTGGTCACGGCTGGAGCCCTGACCTACTTCTCGCTGATCGTGTTTATCGCCAGACGCATGCAGTCATTTTTTTCTCCGGGGCGTACACGCAGAATCATCCGCTTTCTGGGATTTTTGCTGTTGGGCTTTTCCGTCTATTTTTTCTACCATTCCATCGAATTGTTCTTTTTCAACGGCAACAGTTTCCACATCAGTTCCCTGGCTCGATAGCCGGGACACTTGTCCCTACAGGGATTTTCCGCTATACTGAAGTATGATACTCACCATCTTCGGCTATCCCAAGACAGGCAAAACAATATTATTCAACCTGTTGACCCGGCAACGTGAAATCGTTTCGAAATTCTCTTCATCGCACAATGAATTGCACAAGGCGGTGGTTGATGTGCCGGATTCACGGCTCGAAAGCCTGGCCGCCTACTTTGAAACGCCGCCCGTGTTCGCCAAGATTGAATACCTGGATACCGGATCGATGGGTTACGGAGAAATAAAAAACAGCACATTCGTGGACATCCTCCGGCGTGGAGACGGATTGGTGCATATTGTTCGCGGTTTTACCGACGCCGAAATCCCCCACCCTGCCGGAAAAGTGGATCCCGCCAGAGATATCGCGCAAATGGAATCAGAGCTGATTACAGTCGATTTTATTTCCCTGGACAAGCGCAGAGAAAAACTGACCGCCGAAATGCGGCGCACAGGATCCCGTGAGTTGAAAGAGGAACTCGACCTCACCCTGCGCCTGCAGGCTCACCTTGAAGCCGGCCATCCTTTGAGAGAATTCAACCTGACGGAGATCGAAGAATCGCGGCTCCGCGGCTTCGCATTTCTATCCCAGAAGCCACTGATCCACTTGATCAACGCCGACGAGGACAATTACCGCAGCTTCCAGAAGCTGGCCTGCCCTCCCGAACGGCGCCGGACCGTACAGGTTTTTTGCGGCCGCCTGGAAACGGAATTACTGGAACTTGATGCGGAGGAACGCGCCCTATTCCAATCTGAATACGGACTGGCTGATTATCATTACATCCGCGACACCTTCATCCAGACCAGTTATGAACTCATGAACCTGGCGTCCTTCTTTACGGTGGGGCATGACGAAACACGCGCTTGGACCATTTGCCGCGGAGATTCCGCCTGGGTTGCGGCGGGGAAAATCCACAGCGACATTCAACAGGGATTCATCCGCGCCGAAGTGATCCCGTGGAACGATTTCCTGTCCGCCGGAGGATTCCCCCAGGCCAAAGAAGCGGGAAAACTGCGCCTGGAAGGCAAAGACTACCCGGTTCAGGACGGAGAAATCGTCCATTTTCGTTTTAACAAATAGGATAAAGTTGGAGAGTTGGAGAGTTGGAGAGTTGGAGAGTTGGAAAGTTGGAGAGTTGGAGAGTTGGAGAGTTGGAAAGTTGCAGAGTTGACATTTTTTCCCGACTACTATACATTCAGCATAGAACTTGAGGATACGAGGGAAAAATGAAGAAAACCGCATTCATCATTGTGACGCTGGTCGTGCTGGGCTGCCTGGCGCAAACCCAGACCGTGACCCAGATCGGATTCATCATTAAGAACGCCATTCCCGACGTGGAAAACATTGCCGTCATTTACCCCGAGCACATGAAGTCCAAGTACACGGCCGAAGCCCGAACCGCCCAATTGGTTACCCGCAAGAACGTTACGATTTACGGTGTTTCCCGCATGAGTGAACTTTCTGACGCTGTCTTCAACATCCGTCGCATGAAGAACGTTGTCGCCGTTGTGATGACGGACGAATCGATCCTGACAGCCAAAGACGTGAAGTTCGTCATTGACAAGTTCACCTCTTCCAACATCCCGGTGGTCAGTAACCGCGACAAGGACACGCTCCTGGGGGCGTTGTTCAGTATCATTGTCCGGGACAACGTTGTCGAGAAACACATCAACCGCATCGTCGCTTCAGCCCTGAATCTGAACTTGTCGGAAGAGTTTATTGCTGAGTGCGTAATCGACGTTGAGTAGACAGGCCTGAATCATTTTTTCCAGGTATCCGGCCCGAATCGTTGTGAAACTTCTGGTGATTGTCTGCAATCAAGGGGAATTCCTGCACAAAATTCGGCGTAAACACACCACTCTCAAGTTGATCACGAATCTGGCGAATGCGCCAGAAACGCCCGTCCTCCACTTCATCCGGGTTTACCGCAAAGGGGCCGCATGCGCGCGTAATGAAAAGGTAAACCAATTCGGATTCCACTTCAGAATCCCAGCGATAGACCCCGAGTAAAGTCGCGTGAAACTCTTCCAGGCCGATCTCCTCTTTCGCTTCCCTTTTCAAGGCGTCGCCGATGCTTTCTCCGGACCGCACGTGTCCCCCGACCGCCGTATCCCACTTGCCGGGCTGGATCTGTTTGAAATGCGGCCGTTTCTGCAGGAAAATCCGGTCACGCCGGTCCAGCACATGCAGATGAACGACCGGATGAAGCAGACCGGGAGTTGAGTGACAGACCGTTCGCGGCGCTTTCCCGGTTACACGGCCGGACTCGTCTACCAGGTCGAACCATTCGTCATGGCGGTATTGATAGTTCCAACGCGACTTTCTCCAGTACTTACGCAAAACCCCGCTCAAGGCGAAGCCGAGAAACATCAGATAGAATACCCCACCGCTGATGACAGCCCAGGCGTGGCGGCTCATTGCCAGGGCCGCGTAAACCGTGAGCCCGGCATGGGCCAGAAGCATCCAGAACAACGCCCGCATGCCCCGGCGCATCCTTTTCATGGCGCCATGATCCAGGCGCAGATCCTTCAGGTAGCGGCGCGACATCATCCACACGATGTTCTTGGGGGACCAGATGGAGATGGCCAGCAAGATGGAAAAAATCAATTCGATCAAAGCGGGTTTCAACTTAAAGAAAAGGTCATTGCCCTGTTGCATGGATGCGGCGCCCAAAAAGATGATCAGGCCCAGATCCAGCAGCAGAAAACGATCCAGGACCCGGTTTCGCACCCAGTGAACCACCAGTTCGAACGCACCGAAAGTCACGGCCACCAGAAGTCCGATCCGTGTCCCCCACACGGCGTCCGCAAGGATAAAAACGATCAGCGGCAGAAAGCCGGGCGCGAGGCTTTGCAGCAATTGTCTGAGATTCATCGACGGGAATCACTGTGACCGGCAGCGGACAACCAGCCGCTGAACCGGCCGCTGAAAGAAAAAATCCGCGCCGCCAGGGAACGCGCGATTTCAACGTGGATGGGATGATTCGGTTGCCGATGGCGGAGAATGAAAAGAATATCTGCGGCGATCCGGGCCAAACCGCCGCCGGCACACAGGGGGAATCCCAGGAACAGGGCTGAAACGCGATTGCTGAACCGCGGAGTGGCTCGCGATATCGCGCGTTTCAAGCGAAAAATCTGCCGCGGAGAATAGAGATGTGAATGAAACACACGCGAGCGCGGCTCGTAAAGGATAGGGTACCCGGCTGCAAGTGTGCGTTGCGCCCATTCGACATCTTCCGCAATCGCAATCGTATCGCTGAAGGGGAACTCCTGCCAGATCGCACGCGGCATGGCCGCGCTTACGGTGGAAAAGGAAATCGCATTCACGCTCGCCTCCGGTTTCAGCAATATGCCTTCACCGGGGGGGAACGCGCGCATCAGATCGCGTTGCATGTATTGCGGACATTCCTCACGCGGCAGGTGACGGCTGAACACGCCGGCCAGGGCGTTATCCCGCCGCAGCGGACGCACCAGCGACTCCAGCCAATACCGGCCATCCGGTTCAGCGTCTCCGTTTAAAAACACGACCCACTTGCCCTGGCTCAGCCTGGCACCCAGGTTGCGGGTTTTCCCGTGTCCGAAATCGGCCTCGGTCTGGTGAATGAGGCGGACATTAGCAAACCGCGCCGCAATTTCAGGTGTGCCGTCCGTCGAGCCGGAATCGATGACGATGGTCTCGATTCCCATGGATGTGTGCTGAGACATCACCCCGCGCAGACAGGCCTCGATATGAGCGGCTTCGTTGCGTACGGGAATCACTATGCTTACATCCACCTGTGGTTCCTCTGATTCAAGCTGAACTCGGGAATCGTCTCGATCCCGGCTGTTATCCTACTCCACCCCACCCCAGCCTGTCAATGCAATGACCTTATCCAGACCCGCCCGCCGTGGTACAATCAGCCTGCATGCGCAATCAACGCGTCTTTCTCCGCGTGACGCCGCTGACACGGCTGAGCGCGCCTTTGCTGTCAAGTATCTGGGAAACGACCCCCGGAGCACCTCCTCTTCGCATTGTCAACACTTTTCCTGCCGATGCCGGGCGCGAAGACATCGTAATGTATTCTTTTCTGACAACTGAATTGCCGGACCTGGACCTTGAAATCAGCACCTTGCGGCAAAAGGGTGTCACGCTTGCAGCCGGGGGTCACCATGCAATGGCCGCTGCGGATTTCGCCCGCGCACTGGGCTTCCACACCGTAGCATGCGGCGACGGCGAAACCGCGCTGACACGAATGGCAACCGATCTGGCCGCCGGTATTCCCCTGAAAGCGGAATATCCCGGCGACCCGGGCCAGGATTTTTCCCAATGGCTCCCCGTCAGTCGATCCATACCGACACTACCTCCCCTGGAAATCATGCGCGGTTGTCGCCACAATTGCGCCTTTTGTGCCGTACATGGAAGCGGAAGGCCCCGCTTCCGGGGCCTGGAATCGATTCGATGCTACCTGGATCACCTCCGCCGTGTCCATGCCACACGCATCAACTTCATCTGTCCTTCCGCCCTGGAGTATCGTGACCCGGAATCCGGTGCGGATTGCAGGCAATCCGTGGCGAACCTGCTGGACGCAGCCCGATGCAATGGTTTCCGCCACATCGAATACGGAATCTTCCCCAGTGAAATCCGTCCCGAATCATTGAACCCTGAATGGGTGCGCCTGTTGGGGGAATATGTATCCAACCGCCGGGTGACGATCGGCGCGCAAAGCGGATGCGCCAAGCGCTTGAAATCTCTCGGTCGCGGGCACTTGCCAGGCGATGTGGAAAACGCCGTTGAATCCGCGAATGCCGGCGGTTTCACCGTGAACCTGGATTTTATTATCGGACTCCCCGATGAAACCGAACCGGAGTTGGGCGCCACCCTTGATTTCATTCAACGCCTGCATCAGAAATACCGCATCCACGCCCAGGTGCACCATTTCTTCCCATTGCCCGGCACGGCGCTTCATGAGCGGTTGCCCGCCTATCCGGGAACAGAGTCGGAAAAACGGCTGGGTCAAATGCACCAAAACGGATTGATCACGGCGCAATGGCGTTCGGGTCGCGATGACATCCGCCGATACCTCTCCTGGCTGAGCCGGCGCTTCCCCGGGCAGTACGCCCGCTTTCATTGATTGCAGCGGAAGGATCTCTTGACACATCACCATGATCATGGCAGAATCATGGCAAACCGGACATGTTTATCAATCACGCCGCAAAACAGGTTACCGCCAAGATCGTGTATTATGGCCCGGGGCTGTCCGGAAAAACCACTAATCTGCAGTATATCTTTTCCATCACCAATCCCAGAAGTCGCGGCGAGCTTGTCAGCATCGAGACGGACATCGAACGCACCTTGTTTTTTGACCTTTTGCCCATGAACGTCGGTCTGATCAAGGGTTATCAAGCGAAATTCCAGCTTTACACGGTTCCCGGGCAGATATTCTACGACGCCACCCGCAAACTCGTGTTGAAGGGAGCGGACGGCGTGGTTTTTGTGGCCGATTCTCAGGAACTCATGGGCCAGGCCAACACGCAGAGCCTCGAGAACCTGAAAGTCAACCTGGCGGCTTGCGGAAAAAACATCGACGAAATTCCGCTGGTTTTTCAATACAACAAACGCGACCTGGGCAGTATCATCCCCACCTTCGTACTGAACCAGACCCTGAATGTATTCGATGCGCCCTATTTTGAAGCGGTGGCCACCAAAGGAACCGGAGTGATTGAAACCCTGCGTGAGATTTCCGGCAAAACCCTGGCACTGATCAAATCCTCCATCCACGCACAACAGGACATGGCCGTGTCAATCACCGCCCCGGTCCAATTCGACACCAATACCAGCCAGCAGATCATTGAAAAGGCAGCCCTGCCCGTGCGCAAATTGTCCGTGGAGCGCCTGGACGAACTCAAATCACCTCCACTTTCGCAGCCGGGAACGGATTCCATTCCCGCCGTCGTTTCGGCGGATCAGAAACCGGCCAACGGTAACGGCAAGGAAACCACCCTGCGTTCCATCCGCGATATGGCGGCACAATTTCTCGACGGGTTTGAAGACAAGTCGCGCCTGACCCTGATTCAGAAGCTCCCAATCACCGATTCACGTTTGAAGGTGGATATCCGCGATGCCCAAGACAGTGTCATTCAAAGCATTGACCTTCCTCTCGAGCCGGAAACCCGCAAAGTGACGCTGGTATTCGATTTAAAGCGCTAGCCTGCATTTCTCCAGGGAATCTGCTGCAATGGCGCACGTGGCCGTTTTGAATTCCGCATCAAGGCATGGACGCAATTCCTGCGTCTCGGTTGACAACTCATCCCGTCGATCCTAGAATGGAAATGGACGCACGGCGGCTGACCGGGGGGAGGGCACATGATCAGCCGCATCCGCAGCGCCGCAATCTGCGGAATCGAAGTAATTCCCGTAGATGTTGAAGCCGGCTTCTCCAGAGGCATTCCCGGCATGACCATTGTCGGACTGCCCGACAATGCGGTTCGCGAGAGTCGGGAGCGGATCCGCTTTGCCGTGCGTCATGCCGGCTACGAATTCCCCGCCGCAACCAAGATTGTCATCAATCTCAGCCCGGCTGATCTGCGCAAAGAGGGTTCGGCGTTTGACCTGCCCATCGCGGCGGCGTTGCTGGCGCACCAGTTTCGCATCCATGCCGGTCCCCGCCTCAGTGATTTTCTCTACGCCGGCGAACTGGATCTGGACGGCTGCCTGAAACCCGTGCGCGGCGCCTTGAACCTGGCCATGTTCGCGCGCAGAAGTCGCCTGAAGGGTATCGTACTGCCGGCCGCCAATGCCGCTGAAGCCGCTTACGTAGAGGGAATTGAAGTGTACGGATTCAATGACCTGCGAACCGTGATGGCCTTCCTGCTCAATCACGGTGAATTTTTTCCGGAAGCCCCGCGCGCATTTGCGGCCCGGCCGGAAACTGCGGCGGATTTCAAGCATATCCGCGGCCAATACACGGCTAAGCGGGTGCTGGAGATCGCCGCCGCCGGATTCCACAATGTGCTGATGGTCGGCCCTCCCGGATCGGGCAAATCCCTGCTGGCCAAGTCCTTGCCTTCAATCCTTCCGGACATGACGCATGAGGAAATCCTGGAAACTTCACTGATTTACAGCGTGGCGGGTATGCTTAATAACCGCGGAAACGAAATGAAAAACCAGCGTCCGTTTCGCTCTCCCCACCACACGATCTCCGATATCGGCATCAGCGGCGGGGGAAAATCCCCGGTTCCCGGCGAAATCACACTGGCACACAACGGCGTACTATTTCTGGACGAACTTCCCCTTTTTCGCAGGTCGGCGCTGGAAGTGCTGCGGCAGCCGATGGAAGATGGTTGCATCACGATTTCCCGCGCCCTGACCTCGGTCACATTTCCCGCCCGCTTCATGCTGGTCGCCGCCATGAATCCGCTTTCCGAAAGCGGCCGGGATGACTGGGCTTCCGCTTCCGGCACGCAAAGGTATTCCTGCTCCAGACGCATCAGCCGCCCTCTGCTGGACCGTATTGACCTGCAGATTGAAGTCCCACGCGTTCCTTTGCAGGACATCGCATCCACACGGCCCGCCGAAGCATCCAGCCGGGTTCGTGAACGCGTGAATCGCGCCCGCAAGATCCAACTGGAGCGCTTCCACGGACAAATTGAAGCAGGCGTTTTTGCCAACGGCCGGATGGGAAATCCCCTGGTTCGCCGCCATTGCGAGTTGAATGCGGAATCCGCACGCTTCCTGCATACTGCGGTCGAGCGTTTCGGTTTGAGTGCGCGGGGATATTTCCGCGTACTGCGAACCGCGCGCACGATTGCCGATCTGGAAAACTCCACTCAGATCCAGACCGTCCACATTCAGGAGGCATTGCAGTACCGTTGCAGGCGGTTTTTCGATGGTTGAGTGTCAACTCCTGGCAGCGGGAAAAACCCGCGCAACCAGAATCAAGATAAAGACCGGTGCCACCGCGCCGGCGGCGAATCCGCCGCCGACGACAATCGCGCTCAACACCACGTAAGCCAGCAAGGGCCGGGGCGCGTTCCAGGCCAGCGCCAGGGCCGTTAAAAGAAAAGGCGCCATGATCAGCAATTCCACTGCCAGGCGCTGGAGGCGCCACAAACGGATGAGATGGTTCTTCTGCGGGGTGGATTGCAGTGAGGGGCATTCCGCCTCCAGAAACGCGAGCCGGCTTCTCCACCCGGCTGCGACACACGTTCCACGTTTCGGCATGGGAATCGGCTCTCCCGCCAGAAAAATCGATATCCAGCGCCACTCACGCCGAGACAACACCTGCCGGGACAGGCAGTAGGCCGGCAGAGGGAGGATCAACATGGCATACAACCACCCGTTCGGACCGGATCTTGCCCCCATCATCAGTAGAAAAATCACAGCCGACGTCAGCAGCACCAAGAGTCCGCGAACGGCCAGGTAGACCATCCACCCGGAGATGTCTTGACTCAAGAAATGCAGGGCTTTCTGCAGCGGAGAATGGAGTTTATCCATTTTCATCGACACTCAGCGCAATTTGATGCTGATCAGGCTGACCAGCGCAAACAAAATCGACACGATCCAGAAACGGATCACGATTTTGGGTTCGGCAATGCCCAGAAATTGAAACGAGTGATGGATGGGAGCCCGGTAAAAAACCCGGCGTTTCAACCACTTGATTCCCACATAATCCTGAATGAACACGGACAAAAATTCCATTACGAAAACACCACCCGCGATAATGAAAAGCAATTCCTTTTTCAACAACACGGCGGTGGTTGCGATCACGCCGCCGAGAAACATCGCTCCCGTATCCCCCATGAAAATCTGCGCCGGATAGGCGTTAAACCACAAAAAAGCAGCCAGCCCGCCTACCAGGGCCGCCATGGCTACGACCAGCTCCCCCGTGCCGGGTATGTATGGATACAACAGGTAGTCCGCGATCACCGCATTGCCGATGATATAGGCGAAGATGCCATAAACCACGGCCAGCAAGGCCACGGGAACCGTTGCCAGACCGTCCAGACCATCAGCGAAATTGATTGAATTGGAAATTGCGATCACGGTCAGGATCACAAAGAGATAGTAAAAAACCCCCATGTCCAATACCGGATTTTTCAAAAACGGAACAAACAGGCTACGGACGATATCCGCGGGAAAGGGCGTGCTCTCTGGCGACAAAACCAGCAAGGCCAGAATCAATCCGAAAACGGTCTGAAAAAAGAGCTTGGTCGTACGACTGAGCCCGGCGTCGCTGTTCCCGCGCATGTGTTTCAGGTAGTCATCCAGAAATCCCAGGGATACGAACCAGAAGGAAGCGAACACGATAATGCCGACAAACACATTGTCCAGGCGACACCACATCAGCAATGCCAGCAGAAAAGCCAGAAATATGATCAGGCCGCCCATCGTGGGAGTGCCTTCTTTGTCGCGACTCGATATATCGCCGTAATTGCGGATGCGGTCACGGAAACGCAACTGAAAAATGATGTTGATCAGGTGCCGCCCCAGGAATACGCCGAGAATGAACGCCGTCAGCATGGCCAGCAATGCGCGGAAACTGATGTATCCGAAAAGACGCTGCCCGGATTGAGACCCCATCCACTGAAAGAGCCAATGAACCATCTCTATTCAATCTCCTCGTAAACCTGCCGAATCAGGGCCTTGAGCCGGAATTCAGGTTGCATGTTGTTTGATGTAATCAAAATGCGGGCAATGGATTCTTTGACCTCTTCACCGCTGATCAGCCCGCGACGATGAAACGCCCGCAATAATTCCACCAGGCTTTCCCGGATGCGTGAATTCGGGTGCATGAAAAACAATTCCAGAAAATCGAGATCATCTCTTGCCCCGTGAGCCGCCACAAGCGCCATCGCGGCCAGGCATTCCTCTACCCCTCCGCGTCGTAAGCGTTTCTTGGCCAGGTCGCTGAAACCGGAAAAATCATCATCGGTCAGGGTCAGCGTCAAGTGTTTCAAGGCGGCCACCCGCACTTCATAATAGCCATCCTGAAGCAGGCGCCTGAACAACGGGCGCCATTCCGGATCCCAGCTTTTCATCTGAGAAAGAGAAATCAATGCGTTGCGGCGGATAAAACCTTTTTCACGCGGATTCTGCAACAGGTTGATCAAAAAAGATGTCTTTGACGTATCCTGAAACAATCCAATCAGTTTGACCCCCACATTGCGGATCTCCCAGTCCGGGCTGGAGCCGTACAGGTTGATTTTGTAATGGAAATCTCGGCGATACGCTTCCGGGTCGGTTGAGACCCGTTCCAGGAAGCGGAACGGAGAAAGCATGGAAATCGGCGGTTGGGCTTGAGACCGCAACCAGCGTCGCCGGAAAAAGAGCACTTCGGTATTTTTCATCAGTAAAGAAGACAGAAAATAAACCGCCAGGCCCACGAACGAGAGACCGAGCAGGGTAACCGAATGCTCCAGAATCCGTGAACCGAACGCAATCCTTGAGAACAATTGCCTGGACTCGGCGAGTACAATGACCATCATCAACGCGGCTCCCGTTGTTTTTGCCAGGCTGATCAGCAATTCTTTCTTCTCCACGCTGATTTCTTCACGTGACAAGCGGCGGCGCAACACGGCGATACGGATGAATGCAAACGCCATGAAAGAAATCGATGCGGCAAGCGCAAGCCCCGCGTAACCCAGTGAGGTCCTCACCAGCAATACCGCCAGCACAATGTTGACGGCCAGCATCAACAGGTTGAGTTTCATGGAAGTCTTGATGTCGAGGCGCGCGGAAAATATCCTCACCGTGAGGGAATGAATTCCCCATCCCACCAGGCCGAGGGCGTAGAACTGCAATGCGTATGCCGTGCGGCTGACGGCCAGCGAATCAAAACTGTGCCGTTGCAGGAGCAATGAAACCAGGGGAGTGGCCAGGTAGATCATCAGAATCGATACCGGAACCAGCAGAAAAAGATTGATACGGATTCCGTCCAGGAACAGCCGCTTGGCTTTTTCGCGATCGAAAATGGCGATCTTGGCGGAGAACTGACGCAGGATCACACTGTTGATGGCTTGAGAAATCACCGCGAAAGGCAGGCTGAAAATTCTGCGGGAAAAATACAGAAAAGAAATCGATCCGCTGGGCAGAGTCGATGCCAGAGACTGATTGACGATCTCTGACGTGTTGGATAAAAACACGTCCACGGAAATGGGCCCCAGTTGCCGGTAGTATTTCTTGTTCACGCTGCTCGAGAAATGAATCCGGGACCGATGAAAGTACCCCAGGGACGGTTGACGCAGGATGCGCATGGTGAATGGTATTAAAAAAGCGATCTGCAACAGCCCTCCCAGCAACACACCGGCCGCAAGTGAATAGACACCCAACCACGAGTGTCCCATGATGATCCCGGCGATGGCGCCGATGGAAAACAAAGCGGCGGATGATTCCGCCAATCCGAAACGGTTGAATGCTTTCAGCCACACCGCGAGTACGGCGGCCACGGTGACCAGGAATAAATAAGGGAACATCAGGCGGGTCATGTTCACGGTCAACGGCACGATGCCTTTGGCGGCAAATCCCGGATACAGCCATCGAATCAACATGGGAGTCAACAGTATGCCCGCCACGGTCAAAAGCAAAGCGGACAGCAGCGTGAAATTGATGAGGGAAGATGATGCTTCCCAGGTTTTCTTGCGCGGGCTGCGGTGGAACAAGCGCAGAAAAATGGGCAGGAAGGCGTTATCCAGGGCGTTTTCAGCCACGACACGGCGCATGAAATTCGAGATTGTCAATCCGACCGCGAACACATCCATCGCACGACCGGCGCCGAAGACCGCAGCCGAGACCATCTCGCGTAAAAACCCGCTGACACGCGAAAAAATGATTCCCAGAGAAGAACCCATCATCATCGAAGTGGTGGATTTCAGGTCACGTAAACTGTGGATTTTTTCCTGGTAACTTTTTAACTGCAGTAAAGATGGACCGATCTCGATCGTATCTCCCGCCACCACCTCGGTCCATTGCGATACGGCCTCCTGATTGACACGGAGCGTTCCCCGCAGGGGCTTGATGACCAGGCGTTCTCCGTTCCCCAACTGGCGGATCTCCGCCATTACGTCCATTCCGCGCACATCCAGTGTAATATCACTCCAGAGAGTGTTGCCCACTGTGGTGGCTTCAAAAATCAATTCATGCGTGATTTCATTCTCGGATTCCTGCAGATAATACACGCGCACGTCTCTTTCTTCATCTTCCGGGGAACCACTGACCAGTCCTTCGATCTCGCTCAGGATTTTCTGATTGCTCTCACGCGAATCGGATGCTTTCAACGCTTCCCGCATGGACTTGAGGATGTTGTCGTCGCCCAACAAATTCATGATGCGTTCGAAAAGGGTGGTTTCAGGTACCTCCAATTCCCTTCGTCCCGGTGAGGGGTTGACGACTTCATAAACGACGCGGCAGCCACCGGATTTCTCGACTTCAATGGCGTTTAATATCTGATGATCTCCGGGCAGGTCGGTCTTGGGAATAACAACCGAAGGCAGGCCGATCGTGGTGATTTCCTTGATGGTCCCGGCACCGGCCCGGCAAACCACCAAATCGGCAATCGCATAGATCTCATCGATATTGTCGAAATATTCACGGATAATCAGGCGGCCGGAGATTTCAATGGGGCAATGGATTCGCTCCAGTCCCCGTATCGTATCGTCATAGGCCTTGTATTCGCGGGAATACCCCCTTCCGGTAGAAAGAATCAGCGTCAGTCGCGGCTGAGCTACCAGCATGGGAATCAGCTCGATCATGGCCTGGTTGATGGTCCGGGAGCCCCCGCTGCCGCCGAATACGAAAACCACCCGGTTTTCCTGCGGAATCCCGAGTTTCCGCCGCAAATCATCGCCGCTTGCTTCCGTAATCGAGCGGCGCAGCGGATAGCCGGTAACCGCTACTTTCTCGCTGGGGAAAAACCGGGCGGATGAAGCGAACGATACGCCGATACGGGTAGCAAAGCGGGAGATCATGCGGTTCAAACGTCCGGGAACCGCGTTCTGCTCGTGGACAAATACTTTCAGTTTCAACAAAGATGCGGCCAGCAGCACCGGCGCCGCCACATATCCGCCGCTGCCCACAACCACATCGGGTCGAAAACGTTTCAGGATAAAATAGCTCTTAATTGCTCCGGCAAAAATGACCGCTATGGCCCATAAGGTTTTAAAATTGCGGATTCGGCCCGGCAGCCCGCGCGAGGGTACGGTGACAAAGTCGATCGGTTGCGGAATCTTGCCAACGATCCGGGACTCAGCCCCGCGCCGCGTGCCGATATACAGGAACTGCGCCTGCGGATGGGCGGCCTTGATGGTTTCGTATATGGCGATGTTCGGGTAAACATGGCCGCCTGTACCACCGCCCGTGAAAACGATCTTCATGGCATTCATGCTGGCTGCCAGTATACCACAGGCAATGGCGTTTTCACACGAAATCGACGATCCCGGCAGGAACCTCCCGGCATCCGATTCAAATCCAGAACCGCGGATTTGAATCAAGTTGTCGGGTATCAGTTGACGGGAGGCGGGAAGGCAAATGACAGGGAGAGCGTGGATAAGGAATAAAGGAGAAGGAATCAGGCAACCGGGTTCCCGCCCTCAACTCCCTCGACTGAGGATCTGGCAAGGACGAGTGGCGATTCGCAAGGGGAAAGAAAAATGAGGTCACAGGCGTGCGGGCGGTTCGCGAACCACCCTTTTTCAACTTCGTCCCTTTTCAACTTTTCAACTCTTCAATTTTTTGTTCCATACCATCCGCCAGGGGCAGAAACTGAGCGATGTAGTCCGCATACAAGCGGGCAACCGGTAACATCGAGTGCGTAAATTTCTGAAAAAGTGGATTGAAAAGTGCCACGCGCCGGATCAACTCCGCGGGCTCATCCTCGAGCGACATTCCACGCAGTCGATGCGCATGGGGTTTCAAGTCAACCAGAACCGACCTGATCCCCCTGTGAACACGGCAGGATTCCATGCTGCCTTCCCGCTCAGCCCGCAGCACTCCATGGGCCACGACGTTGACGGGTAACACTTTCACCAGCTCCAGACAGGCGGTTCGCACCTGTTCCGCCAATTCACGCCGGTCCAGATGGATCAATTCACTCACGTTCATGGGAGCGCCGAATGAAACATAAACATCGCCGATATGACGGATCATTTTTAATGAATCCAGCAGGTGCAGCGTCAACGGGCCGTTCCTGCGCCGGATCATCTCACGATCCTCACGGACCTTGGCGTAGTCGACGTTTACCGGGACGATGAAAACCGCTGGTTTTCCGCTGTCCCCGTGATCGGCCAGGTCCCGGGCATATTCCAATACGGCCGCGAATACAGCCGGGAAAAAAGGCCCGTGGCAATGATGGTCGGGGATCCCGCGACGAGTGCCTTCCGGGAAAACCAGCACCGAGCGCCTGGTTTCCAGCAAGGACAACACCGAATCGCGCAATTGCCTGGCCGAAACAATCAGGTCCCGGCGCCCGCGCGGACGCCGGATCAGGAATCCCCCGGCGCGCTCGACAATCGCTTGAAAAAAACGACCGCGCACCAGGTTATCGCCCATCCCCACCCAGGGCACATCCATTCCAGACAGGGTCAACGCCACCTGAATGCCGGTGGTTTCCCAGAGGCTCTTGTGCAGAGCGGCATAAAGAAAAACCGCGTTGCCTTCTGCCAGCTTTTTCAATTCCGGGTTGAATTCGATATGCGGGCGACACCAGAGGCGAAAACCCATGATACCGAAGCGGCGCGCAAGACCGAAAACCAAGCGACTGCGCGGCGGCACATGAGCTTTGCGTTTTCGATGCATGGAACCTCTGATTTGCAATGATTATAGCATCTCCGGACTTACCGGCAAAGCCGGTTTTCCCTCACCCGGACTTCTGCTATAATCGATTTCCGGATCAAAGAGGAGGCACGCATGACGGCATTCATCGAACCGGCCGCACTGGCTGCCTGGGCGAATTATCTTCTGGATCATTCTCTGGGAGGAATCGCAAGCGGCGACCGGATCATGCTTAAAGGAGAACCGATAACCTGGCCGCTGATGGATGTGTTGCAGCAAGGGATTATCCGGCGGGGCGGCGTTCCCGACCTGTACCTGGTCCCCCCTGACAACAATCGCGGCCAGGTCTGGGGAGCGGCGATGGCCCGTTTGGGAACGCCTGAGCAGATCAGGGCCGTTCCGGTATGGCATCGGCAGCGCTACGAATCCATGACCGGATACATCGAGATTCTCGGTGCAGAAAACCCCGAATCTTTCACGGGCTGGCCTCCTGAAGCTCAGGCGGCCATCGCGCGTGCGGATGAGCCGTTCAAATCCATCCGCCTGGCGAAGAACTGGGTGCTGACATTGTTCCCCACCCCCGCTTTTGCAGAGATCGAGGGAATGAGCCTGGAAGAGTACACCCGCCTGGTTGTGCAGGCATCAACGACCGACCCTTCTGAACTCGAATCCCTTGAAGAACCGATCTACCGGGTAATGGAGCAGGCCGACTGGATATCGATCCATACCCGTGATCCCCGCGATGGACGCTTGTTGGAGTTGCATATGGATATCGCAGGCCGGCACGCAGTCAAATGCACCGGCAAACGCAATTTCCCGGACGGCGAAGTATTCACCTCGCCGGATGCACGCACACCGGAGGGAGAAATTTTTGTCGACCTGCCGGTTTTTTACAACGGTGTCACGCTCCAGGGCATTTACCTGAAACTGGCACAAGGACAAATCATCGATTTCTCTGCCCAGCGTGAAATGGAGACCCTTCGCCGTATCATCGATACCGATGCCGGCTCCCGTCGCATCGGCGAAGTCGCCCTGGGCATGAACGCCGGCCTCACCCGGGCCCTCAAGCATCCCCTTTTTGTGGAAAAAGTGGGTGGCACGCTGCATATCGCTATCGGCGCAAGTTACCCCGAATGCTATGTACGGGATGCGAATGCTCCTGAAGCAAAAGCCATCCTTGACTCCCTTGCCCGGGAGGGCATTTTGAACCGGTCCGCCCAGCATGTAGACATTGTGGTTGATTTCCGCCCCGGTGGATGCGGCGCGGAAGTAATCATCGGAGGCAACCGCCTCGAAGTGGAAAAGGGGATCTGGCGCGTAGCCGGTTAGTCGCTCCTCATGGCTCCATTGGTAACCTGCCCCTCCTGCGGCATCCGCAACCGCGTGGACCCGCAGCGCGCGGCTGTTGCCGTTTGCGGCCGCTGCCACCAGGCGCTGCCCCAGGGCGCTCCCGTAATCCTTGATGCACCCAGATTTTTCGATTTCATCTCGCGCCATCAGCGCCCGGTCCTGGTAGACTTCTGGGCTCCCTGGTGCGCGCCTTGCCGCATGATGGCCCCTGCCCTCGACCGGGTTGCGCGCAGCCGCACCGACCTGGTGGTAGCCAAAGTCGATACCCAGCAAAATTCCCAACTGGCTTCGCGTTACGATATCTCCGCCATCCCCACACTGATCCTGTTTATGCATGGCCGTCTCGTTCAACGCCACAGCGGGGCATTGACGCCCGTCCAACTGGAGGACCTGCTGTCCCGCTGGCTGCCGGTCACACCATCAGCAGGGGTACGGAATCATCGGAGCTGAAGAACGCAAACGCCGGCTGCGCCAGAAAGCCCCAGCGCAAAACCATTAGCAAGAGAATAAAGATCAGGATGATCACCGGCTTTTTCATGTCCGGACCCCACCTGGAATAACGGGTAGCTTCAACCTGTTCCAATCCCGATGAAGGCGCGGAAGTGAGCCCGGCCGGACCATGAGGAAAAAAAACCGGACCCGCGGTTCCATCACTTTCCTGCGCTGCGCCTGCGTCTCAATCATTCCTGCCGGTCCGATTGATCCACCGCCGGGCAGGCATTGGAAAAACGGGCGCACAAGACCCCGGCTCCCGAGCGAGCCGAAACGGCAAAACACTGCTGAACAACCGCGAAAACATCGCTGTTTTCGCCACTGATCACGGTGCTCATGGGGCCGGGGAACACGCGGATCCGCGGGTCTTTGAGCCCCTCGATAAAGGCATTCACCCGTTCACCCACCGCATCCGTTCCCAGCGGGTAAAAACTCAATTCGGCTTGGATTTGCACAATCTCACCTCAATCGCCAGAAACGCATTATCGCGGGACCCGCTCCATCTCAACAGCGAATCGATCCATGCAGAGACGGGCTCGGGAAACTTCACGGCAAGGGGAAACGCACATGGGATCATGCGTATAGCACCCATGGGGGCCAGCAGCGTGCGCAATTGCGCAGCGGTCATCAACTGGGCCGCCGCGAACGGGGATCCCGGCACCTTCATGCGCGCGCGGTTGAGCGAAGACTCCGCGTTCAAGATTCCCAGAATCAGGCGGCCCCGGGGACGGGCGCAGCGCGTCATTTCTCCCAGCACCCTGACCGGATCTGTGGTGAACTCCAGCGATGTGATGGCCGCGACAACATCAAAACGATCGTCCGCAAACGGCAATTCATGGGCGTCGGCCTGCTGGAAATCCGCTCCGCCAATGGATTTCTTTCGGGCCGTTTCCACCATTTCCGTGGAGATATCCACGCCGGTGACCAAAAAGCCTTTTTCGACGAAATATCGACTCCACCAACCGGTTCCCGTCCCGACCTCCAGCAGATCGGGACCGGAGATTTCCGGCTTCAGCAAGCGGCTGACGGCGCTTTTTTCCAGGCGGTCAAACCGCCTGCCTTCGCGGCTTTCGTACCATTGGTCGTATTCTTGTGCCACGGGGCCGAAATCATATCTCGGTTTCACGATCGTCACCATCCTCCAGATTCCGCGCACTGCACAACAGCAGGCCCCCATCTTCCACGCGCACCCAGGCGCCGGCCACCGCCACCCGGTTGCTGATGCCCCGCGTACCGGCATCCAAACGCTCCCCAGCCAGCGGATATTCCAGTCCCCAAGTGGTTACTTTGCCTGCGGCGGGAAACGGCACCAGCGACACCAGCATCCCTGCACCTGCATCGATTCCGGCCGTTACGCCCGCTTCGACAAAGCGGATCACCATGCCATGTTCATGGATTTCCAGGATGCCGGGGTACCGGGCCAGCAACGAGATGTGGCCGATGATGTGGTCGGGGCGGCCGCCGAATGCGGCCGCCAGAATCACCCGGCTTGCGCCGCGATTCACGGCCAGTTCGATCCCCAATTGCGTGTCGCTTTGATCCTTTCGTACGGGGAAACGAACGCATTCCGCAGTGGGAAAAGAACTTGAGCGGGACGGTTCGATTGAATCCATGTCACCGATGATCACATCCGGACTGCAGCGCAAAGCATGCAGATGACGGGTACCGCCGTCTGCGGCGATCACCAGGTCGGCCCGCCTGATCAGCCTGAGGGTATGTCTGGCGTCGTCAAGCTCGCCGTTGCATATTACAACCGCCGTTATCGGCCTGTTTTCCACATTTCCTTCCTGTTTTCACCGGGGTGATGCAGACAGGAAAAGAGTACCATGAATCCGTGATCCGTCCAAGCCGTCTGATTGTCAGGCTGAGCGGGCTTTGCTCTCACGCTTGCGCGCGTGGATATCCAGCAGGCGCTTGCGCATGCGTACATTGTCGGGCGTGATTTCCAGCAGCTCGTCGTCATTGATGTACTCGATCGCCTGCTCAAGCGAAAACCGCCGCGGCGGTGCCAGTCGAACCGCGTCATCAGAACCCGCTGCACGCATATTGGTCAATTTCTTGGTTTTGCACACGTTGACGACAAGATCGTTTTCCCGACTGTGTTCGCCCACAATCATGCCGGGGTATACCGGAGTGCCCGGTTCGATGAATATGGTTCCACGTTCCTGCAGGTTGTTCAAGGCAAACGCGACCGCGACACCGGATTCAAGCGCGATCAGCACGCCCTTGACCGTCCGCCGGACATCGCCCTTGCAGGGTTCATAGTCAGAAAACAGATGGTTCAGAATCCCCGTCCCCCGGGTGGCGGCCAGGAATTCACCGTTCATTCCGACCAGGCGGGTGTACCCGCCGCTGCCGTTGCTCATGTGAACCAGCTCACCCCTGCGCTGACCGAACATTTCGATCACGACTCCGGCGTATTCCGCAGCCACATCAACAGTGGCGGTTTCCACCGGCTCCAGCAATCCTTGAGGCGATTCCTTGTAGATTACCTCCGGACGGGAAACCTGAAACTCGTATCCTTCACGGCGCATTTTTTCCATGAGGACGGCAAACTGCAGGGCTCCCCTGCCCTTGATCTGAAAAACGTTCTGCGAAGCGGTCTCTTCCAGGCGCAGATTCACGTTGTCACGCTGTTCACTGCGCAGCCTGGCCAGAAGGTGCCTGGAAGTAACGAAACGTCCCTCATTCCCGGCAAAAGGCGAATCATTGACCATGAAAGTCATGGCCATCGTCGGCGGATCGATGTGGATGACCGGGATCCGGGCGGCATGATTGCGCAGGCAAATCGTCTCTCCCACGTCGATATCATTGATACCGGCCACGGAAATGATCTCACCCGCACCGGCCGATTCCACTTCCTTCCGCTCCAGGCCCTGGTAGGCGAACAACCTGGATACACGGAAGGAATCATATTCACCACTGCAACGGATGCGCATGACATCCTGGTTACGACGGATGGTGCCGTTATGAATGCGGCCGGTACCGATCCTTCCCAGAAAGGGGTCATAAGCGATGGCCGATACCAGCAACTGCAACGGAGCGTTTTTGTCACCGCCGGGTTCGGGGACCCGTTTGACAATCGAATCCAGCAGGGGTGCCAGATCGAGATTTCCGTCATGCGGGTCGAACCGGGCGTAGCCATCCCGGGCAGATGTGTACACCACCGGAAAATCCAGTTGCTTCTCATCCGCATTCAACTCCACGAAGAGGTCGAATACTTCGTCCAGAACCGCGTCCGGACGTGCGTTGGGTCTATCGATTTTGTTGATGATGACAATCGGCGCCAGTCCGAGCCGCAACGATTCCTTTAACACATACTTGGTTTGCGGCATGGGTCCTTCAAACGCGTCCACCAGGAGCAGTACCGAGTCCACCATGCGCAGGATACGCTGGACCTCCCCGCCAAAGTCGGCGTGTCCCGGGGTATCCACGACATTCACTTTGTATCCCCGGTAAAAAAAGGCGGCATTCTTGGAAAAAATGGTGATCCCCTTTTCCCTTTCCAGGTCCGTGTTGTCCATGACACGCGGAACGACCGTCTGGTTCGTGCGAAACACTCCGGTCTGGCGCAGGATGGCGTCAATCAGCGTGGTCTTGCCATGATCAACATGTGCAATGATGGCGATATTCCTGATATTCTGCATTTTCAGGGTTCCTTGATTTCGGGGATCCAAATGAATGGGGAATCAGAAAAGAAATCCGATTATATCACATTTTCGCTCATTCCGCGACGAATACGCCAAAGACACTTATTGCCGACCGGTCATTTCCACGATTGCGGCACGAATCGCGCTGATGACCCGCTCCCAGTTAAAGTATGTATGCACGTATCCGCGCCCTTTTTCTCCCATCCTGAATCGCAATCCCGGGCTGGATAAAAGTCGTGCCGCAGAGCTTTCCAGTTCAGCGGAATCGGCGTAAAGCAAGCCTCCCCCGGAAAGATTCACGTGTTCGCTCAGCGCCGCACTGCGCTGATTGGCCAGCACGGGTGTCCCTTGTCCGAAAGACTCCAGTGTGGTGATGGAAAGACTTTCCAGTGCTGATGGTTGCAGTGAAAAAGCCGCGCCCCGAAAAGCGGACAGTTTTTCGGACTCGGAAACGAAACCGGCATAACGGATCCCTTCCAGATCGGGGATCTCCATGAGCTTGCGCCCCAGAAGAACCAGATCCACCAGGTGGCGATTCCGCAACGAAGGATATACCTCAAAAATTTCCGCAACGAAGGATATACCTCAAAAATTTCTTCCAGGCCTTTTCCGCGTTCGATACGCCCGGCATACAGCATGTAAGCGCCAAAGATCAAGTGCCGGCGACGGAACGATTCGCCGTCAACGCCGGCCGGAATGTCCAGGCCCGTGCGCACCAGCTCCATTCCCGGGCGTGGCCCGAAAACGCGCTTCACCAGTTCCTGTTCCGCCCCGGTCAGAAAGAAAAGTCGCTCGGGACGTGAAAAAACCGGACGCATGATCTCAAGGTAAAGCGGCGGCTCATCATGGGCCGTGGGAAACAATGCAATCGGACGATCGATCTTTTCCATACCCAGCACGGTCGGTAGATACAGGTAGGTAAAGAACAGGAAAGCGTCGTAATGGCGGTACTCACTTTCGAGCGCTTTCAGCAACTGCGGGCTTTGCGGGCCCTGTTCAAATATCCACAGCAACTCGTCGCGTTCGCGGGCAGGACTCTGAAAGAACAACTCCGAAAACCGGTTGAAGGCGGCGATATCCCGTTGCCTGTCCACCGGGAAACGCAGGATCCGCACGCCCCGCAGCACCGATTCCCCGGGCGCGAATTCATTCGCCCAGGTAATGTAATCGGTCGCGGTCGTGGTGAAAACGGTCACGTCGCATCCGGAAGCATTGAGCCGTTCGCATACATCGCGCGCAAGAGTTTCCGCGCCGCCGACGACTCCGTCTCCATAGCGCTGCACAACCGCGCCGATACGGATCATTTTTCCGCCAGCCACTCCAGGAGGCGTTGCGGATTGGACTGGCGGCGATAGGCCGCCATGCGCTCATCGGCAGCCTTTTTCAAACGGGCGCGCAATTCCTGGTCACCGATCAGGCGTTGCGCCATTCCCGCCACCATTTCCACGGATTTCTGCCGGAAAAGAATCCCCGCGCCGTCAAGAGTCTCGGCCACCGCGCCCGCATCATAGGCCAGCACAGGCACCTTGAAGAGACAACTTTCAATCAGGGGCAGGCAGAACCCCTCGTGTTCACTCATCGACAGGAATACGTCGCCGCTGCGGTAAACCGCCAGTAATTCGCTGAAAGGGATATGACCGGTGAAGAGAATGTCTTCCGCATCCAGATAAAAGCGTCCCGCCAGATCCCTGAGCGCATAAAAATATCCCGGCAGGGTATCGGTCTTCCCCGATACCACCAGGCGAATCGCTGGAGAAATGTATTTCTTGTAAAAAAACAGCACCTTGATCAAGTCCTCGATCTTTTTATTGGGGGAAACCCGTCCCACGAAAATAATGGTATCGCGCTCATCGCTCAGCAATCGCCTGTACGCACTGGATTCAAGATGATCGTACTCAGCGGGGTCAATCATGATGGGAAAGACACGTATATCGCATTCATAGCCGATTTCAAGCAATTCGTTTGCGTTATACCGCGAGTCGGCCACACACAGATCGAAAGTTCGGCTCAGTTTCTGTAAGTGATCCCTCCCCGTTCGGGTGAACCGGGTCAACTCCGGAGAGAAGTTCACGAAAAACTCGGGCGGGGTGACATTGTGGTAGATCATTACTTTGCGTCCCCGTGCCGAGATAAAAAAATCCGTCAACACCGAGGGAACGGCAAAATGCAACACCTTGATGGAGTCGGCGCACTCGCTGTACTGATTGAAATCAAGGGCGATCTCCTGCAAAGCCGCGTCAATCGAAAGCGCCACAATCCGCGAATCAACTCCCTGCGATTTCAGAAAGCGGTGGAAATGCAACGTGGAGTTGCCGATGGCGTCACCCCAATGAAGGGCCGGCAGGAATTGTTCTACAATCATCTCGTGTCCGAAAAGCCTCCGCTGAAAACGGATAGTGGATTCTAGCACGGCCGCGGCAGGCGTTCAAGCTCCCTGATTGCTGTAACGAATACAATCTTGTTGAAATTTCAGAGTTGTTATGCTATATTCTGCATGAACCCAAAGGAGGTATAAATGGCTTTCATCAATGACAGTTTGCGCAAAGAGCTGCAACCGTTCCTCGCCGAATTGGAAGGGGAGGTGAAGCTGGTATATTTCACGCAGAAAACCGAATGCCGCTTCTGTTCGGAAACCCGCGAATTGCTGACCGAAGTAAGCGGCCTTTCTGACAAAATCAAGCTGGAAATTCTGGACTTTCAGGCCGATGCGGATCGCGCCGCGCAATTGGGCGTGGATAAGATTCCAGCTACCGTAGTAATGGCCGGAGAGGACCGGGGAATCCGCTTTTATGGGATACCCAGCGGTTACGAATTCTCTTCATTGCTTGACGCGATCCGCATGGTCAGCCGCGCTGACGCCGGCTTGAGTCAACAAACCCGGGATTTTCTGGATCATCTGAAAAACGACATCCATCTCCAGGTATATGTCACCCCGACCTGCCCTTATTGCCCGGCTGCGGTGACCCTCGCCCACCGCATGGCGCTATACAGCCCGCGCGTCACCGCCGACATGGTGGAAGCGACGGAATTTCCCCATTTATCCCAGAAATACCGCGTCATGGGCGTGCCCCGCACCATCATCAACGAAACGGAATTCCTGGAAGGCGCCGCTCCTGAATCAATGCTGGTCGAAAAAATCCGCTCACTCGTTTAATCCCGTCTGTGCTTGATTTTGCAGGATTTGATTTTTATAATGGTCAAACCCGACGTAAAGGAGATAGAAAATGAAAAAGTACGTTTGCACGGTATGTGGTTACGTTTATGATCCGGAACAGGGCGACCCCGATTCCGGTATCGCCCCGGGTACTCCGTTCAGCGACATCCCGGATGATTGGGAATGCCCGCTTTGCGGTGTCGGCAAAGAAGATTTCGAGCCCATGGAAGATTGATTGCGGACCTCACCACATTCTTTATTCCGTCAAGGAGACTGAAATGATGAAGACTACGGTTATAGATGCCCTGAACCAGCAGATCAACGAAGAGCTGTTCTCCGCTTACCTGTACTTGTCGATGAGCGCGCAGTTCGCGGACATGAACCTCGGTGGGTTCTCGCACTGGATGAAAAAGCAGGCCGAGGAAGAGGTGGAGCATGCCATGAAGTTTTTCCACTTCATCAACGAGCGCGGCGGCCGCGTCGAGCTTCAACCCATAAAAGGCCCCCAGAAAGAGTGGGAATCGGCATTGCAGATGATGAGCGAATCTCTGGCTCACGAAGAGCACATCACCGCATGCATCGACAAATTGATGGACCTGGCCGTAAGGGAAAAGGACTACGCCACAATCAACATGCTGCAATGGTTCGTCAACGAACAGGTGGAAGAGGAAGCCGGAGTTTCTGAAATCGTGGAGAAACTCAAACTCATCGGAGATCGGGGTCAGGGACTGTTCATGCTGGACCGCGAATTGGGCGTCAGGGATTGACCTCTTTTTCGCAATCGCCCGCTGTGCGCTATTGATTCAGTGGCGGTTTTGGGTTACAATGCGGCTGAATGGCGGTGTAGCTCAGCCGGTAGAGCAGTCGGCTCATATCCGATAAGTCGGGGGTTCAAGTCCCTCCACCGCTATTCCAACCGCCTGCCATGGAGATCCTGCTCCCGTCTTTCCGGGACCGCTTGCTTCAACTGCTTCCCGACATTCACGCCACCACGATTTTCGTCGCTTTCTCCGGGGGAAAGGATTCAGTCACCCTGCTGACATTGTTGTCCGCGCTGACCAGCGAGTTGGGCTTCACCCTCAAAGCCGCTTACTTCAACCACGGCATTCGCGCTGACGCGCCCATGGAAGCCGAATGGGTTTCGCGATTCTGCGCAGACCGTTCCATCCCCCTGCTGACCGAGGCGGCGGACATTCCCGCGCTGGCCAGGCGGGAAGGCCTGAATCTGGAAGCGATCGCCTCCCATGCTCGTTACGCATTTTTCTCCAGACTTGTCAATGCTGCCGATGCCAATTGGGTGGCCACCGGCCACACGCTTTCCGATCAGGTGGAAACGTTTTTCATGCGCCTGATGCGGGGAAGCGGAACCGCAGGCCTGTCAGGCATCCACCCGCTTCGCAAAAAAAGGATCATCCGCCCCTTGACCATTTTTTCCGAAGCGGATGTGCGCGCGTTTCTCAAACGCCGCGCACTGCGTCATTACGAGGATCCATCCAACCATGATCGCGAGCTGTTGCGCAACCGCCTGCGCCATGAAATCCTGCCGGCCTTGCGGCGCCATTTCCCCTGCATGGATCAGCGTATCCAGGACACCACGCGAATTCTGAAAGACGAGGCGGATTTTCTTCAGATTCAGGCAAGCCGGGTACTGAAACAGGTCATCCTGCAGGGCTGCATCCTTCCGCCCGGAAGCCTGGATTCACTTCATCCCGCCCTCCAGCGCCACGTGTTGCGGGAATACCTGCGACGCCTGCGGGGAAACCTGTGGGGCATTTCCCTGGCCCATATTGAAGCCCTGATGCCCTCCAACTCACTCCGCCAGCAGCGTCTGAGCCTTCCGGGTATTTCCCTCGCGCGCAAGAAAGGCTTCCTGTTTCCCGAAGACTATTCGACCCCGGATTACCATCATCACCTTGCCGCCTGCGGAGAGTACGTTATTCCTGAAGTCAGTGCGCATATCCGGATTGTTCCGGGGGCAAAAGCTGCATCTGCCCCATCGCTCCGGCGTGATCGGTCCGTTTTTGCCATAGAAGTCGACGCACAAAGTATGCGCTTCCCTCTGCGTGTCCGGTCGCCGCGGAGTTCAGACCGGTATCGCAAACAGGGAAGCGGCTTTTCCCAGCGGGTGGTTGAGATGGTTCGCGCAGCCGGATTGCCGCCTCCGCTGCGATCCCTGCGCCCCCTGTTCTGCGACGCAACGGACCGCCCGTTCTGGCTTCCCGGCCATGCCCCCGACGCCGATGCGGCCGCACGTACGGGGCATCCATTCCTGGAAATCCAGGTGAGCAGAATCTGGTCCCGAGATGATCGTCAGGGAATTGATTCGTAGACCACCTTGCCGCCCACAATGGTAAACGCCACTTTCCCCATGCCTTCCCAATTCAAAAAAGGGCAATTGTTGGCCTTGGAGCGAAAATCCTTTTCCTGAATGGAAAAGCGCCTGTTCAGATCGAGTAGGGTCAAATCCGCGGGTTTTCCCAATGTGACCTGACCGCGGTCCTTCAAATTGAGCACGCGGGCCGGGTTTGTACTCAACAGTTCAACCATGCGCTTGAGGGAAATGGTCTTGGTGCGCACCAGGCGATCGTAGACTACCGAAACGGTTGATTCCAACCCGATCACGCCGAAGGGAGCGTATTCAAACTCCTTGTCTTTTTCATCACGGGTGTGGGGAGCGTGATCCGAAGCAATGCAGTCGATGGTCCCGTCCTTCAGTCCCTCGACCAGAGCCAGGCGGTCGGCTTCCGTTCGCAATGGCGGTTTCACTTTGTAAACCGTATCATAGGTGGTGATCTTTTCCTCGTTCAACAACAAGTGGTGGGGGGTCGCATCAGCGGTCACCGGAATTCCGCCGGCTTTGGCATCCCGGATCAGCTCTACGGCCCTGGACGTGGAGATGTGCGTCAGGTGCAGACGCGAACGAATCCGGTCCTGAAGGATGATATCCCGCGCGACGATCACTTCCTCGGCCGCATTGAGGATTCCCCGCATGCCGTATCTGTAGGATATCAGGCCTTCATTCACCAGGCCTTCTCCGGATATCGAATGATCCTCCGGATGCTCGATGATGGGCAGGCCCAGCATGCGGCAATATTCCAACGCCTTGCGAATCAGGTCAGCGCTCATCACGCAGGAGCCATCGTCGGAAAAACCGACTGCGCCGCCCTCAGCCAGGTCGGCCATCTCGGTCAAGTTCCGCCCCTCCAATCCTCGCGAGATGGCGGCCACGGGGAACACGTTAGCCAGTCCGACACTGCGTGCCCGGGCGATAATGTACTCAGTGACGGTGCGGTTGTCGTTTACCGGGCTTGTGTTGGGCATGCAGGCAACGGAAGTAAACCCGCCGTGGACCGCGGCTTCAACACCGGATTGAATGGTTTCCTTGTTTTCATTTCCCGGTTCCCGCAGATGTACATGCATATCAATGAACCCCGGGCAGACAACCAGGCCGGCGGCATCGATCAAACGGTCCACTTTCCCGGCATCCAGCCGTGGCTGGATGTCGGCAACGCTTTGCCCGTCAATCAGGATATCCACAGTATCGTCCGTGTGGTTGAGGGGATCGACCAGCCTGCCGTTCTTAATGAGCAGTTTCATTGGATTCTCCCTTGAGCAGATACAGCACCGCCATGCGCACGGCGATGCCGTTATTGACCTGTTGCAGGATAACGGATCGATCGGAATCAGCCAGCGAAGTCTCGATCTCCACATCGCGGTTCAACGGTCCCGGATGCATGACGATGGCATGAGGAGCGGCCTGGGCGAACACTTCGGCGTTGATTTCGAATAACCGGCGGTACTCGCGGATGGAAGGAAAATAATTGCCGGCTCCCCTTTCTTCCTGAACCCTCAACATCATGACGACATCCACTCCCGACACACCGGCTGAGAGATTGTTGAAGACCCTGGCTCCCATGCGTTCAAACTCCGCTGGAACCAGGCTCGGCGGCCCAACCAGGTGGACGGGATTCCCCATTTTCTGATGCAGGATCAGGTTGGACCGGGCCACGCGGGAGTGGAGGATATCTCCCACTATGGCGATTTTCAGCCCGCGCAACTTTCCAAAACGCTGGCGGATGGTCAGGGCGTCCAGCAGGGCCTGGGTGGGATGCTCATGAAAACCATCACCGGCATTGACGATGGAAGAACGGGCAAAAGTAGTGAGGTACTTGGGCGAGCCGGCGGCACTGTGACGAATGACAATGATACGCGGATTCATGGCTTCCAGGGTCAGCACGGTGTCCTTCAGCGATTCCCCTTTTTTCAAACTGGAAACGGATGAATTGAAATTGATCAGGTCCGCGCTCAAGCGTTTGGCCGCGATTTCAAAAGAACTGCGCGTACGCGTGGAGTTCTCGAAAAACAGGTTGACCACGGTACGGCCTTTCAAGGCCGGCACCTTCTTGATGCTGCGGGTGGAGACCTCGACAAAGGAGTCCGCAGTGTCCAGGATGTGATCGATCTCTGAGGCGTCCAAGTGCTCAATACCCAGTAAATGACGTTGATTGAATGCTGCGTTCGCCATTAAAACCTCGTGGGTTCCATGATCAAAACCTGGTCGGAACCATCTACTTCCTTCAGCATCACGTTAACCCGTTCCCGCCGTGCAGTCGGCAGGTACTTGCCTTTGAAATCCGGACAAATGGGCAGTTCGCGATGACCCCGGTCAATGAAAACCGCCAGTTGAATGCTGGCGGGGCGCCCCAATTCAAAGATCGAATCCATGGCGGCGCGGATGGTGCGACCGGTAAAGACCACATCATCGATTAATACGATGTGGCGGTTCTCAACGGAAAAATCGATTTCCGTCTTTTCCACTTTGGGATGGTGCTCCTGAAGATGCAGATCGTCGCGAAACAGCGTGATATCCAGAATGCCCAAAGGCAACGTCACGTTCTCGAGCGCCTTGATCTGGGCACGAATACGTTGCGCCACAAATACGCCCTTGGTCTGGATTCCGATCAGCGCCAGGCTGCCTGCATCACGATTGCGTTCCAGGATCTCCATGGACATGCGTGCCAGCGCACGTTCCATTTTCCGGGAATCCATGATTTTGGCCTTGATTTTTTCCTCCATGCGGACTCCTCCAAATCTCTGTGATGATCAGCACCACATTACCACGGGGGTCTGCGGGTGTCAATCCGGAGCGACGGCCGACTCGCGCCGCAACTGGTCTTTCAGGTCTCGGCGCAATTGCGTAAAAAAATTCATGTAATCGATGGAACGGAAATCCGGATATGTCCAGTCCAGCGGCTGCAGACGGCCGTTTCGGACCACGTACTCAAGGTGGGCATACACGCCGTCCCGGAGTGGAATTCGATGGCTGTGGTTCTTGGCGGTCGCGATCACCACTGAAGCAAGCGATATATACCCCGGATCCAGGTTGACACGGCGCCGATTCGCAACCGCTAACCCGGCTTCCAACTCCTGGGTCAGGCGCTTGCAGGCCGGCAAGAACTGCGGATCGATCAGGTCGCGAAAAGAAACGAAACAACGAAACAAGGGCTTGCCCATCTCCGCGCAATAGTAGTCCGTGTACGTGAACGGCATGAAATCCGATCGCCGCTCCTGCGGGGACAGAAACTCTTCCAGGCGCTTCAGGCTTGAATCCAGCATGGACGGCTCGGCGAATATCAGGCCGCAGAACGGCTTGACCCTGTCAAAGGGCTGCAGCAGCGACATGCGTCATCCGCCCGGTCGAGGGATCAACACCAGGCGGTCGTTGATAAAGGCGGCACGGGCACGTTGATCGGGAGACACCGCATGCAGTGCCCCCTCCAGGCTGACACCCAGGTATTCTTCTTTTTCCGGCTCCTTGATGCGGACGATTTCCCCATCATGGGTGAGCGCGTCCACATACCCCTGCGCATCAACTTCCACCAGGCGTTTCAGGTTGGTGCGAGCGGTCATGGCGTTTACGACAGGGGGGGACATGTTGACTTCGTCCAGGCGGGTCTCCGACGCGTACTTGCGACTGCCCGTTTCCTTCAACAGGTAAAGACGCCGCCAGGCCGTATCCCGCAGGACATCCATCACTCCCAGACCGAGGCTCTGATACAGTCGCGACCGGTAATGAAAGAGAATCGCTTCGCGGTCTTTATCCCGCGTTACCAGAAGCAGCCGATGGCGAACCGGATCAATGCCTTTTACATCCACATCCGCAAATGACTTCGCGCCCAGGAACATACGCTGGCTGCAATGAACCGTTTCTTTCGACTTGCCGTTATAGATCACCGCCTGAAAAGCATTTTCCAGGTCCGCCAGATACAGCAGCAACGTCTGGTTATCCGGCGCAACCAGGATCCGCACCATCTCCGGCGAGGCGATATCGAATTCCATGCCGCGTTGAATCAACGCGTCCACGTCCCGGCTTTCGCTTCGGGCACGCTGAACAAGGCGATACTTTTTCCAGATGGGAATCGGCACTGCATCCAGCATCTCAGCGGATTTCAATTGCGTCCAGCGTCCGACGCGCCGGTTCAGCATGAGCATGGGAAAAGGAGATGCCGGATAAAGCGGCTTTTTTTCACCCAATTGCGAAGTGACGGCAAACGGAGACGTGAAGGCGAGTTGCCCCAGGCGGGAATCCGTGACATAGATCAAGGTTTCCGCCGCGTTGGTCCCCAGAAGAATCGACGGGAACGGCAGGGGCTGCGGTGTCAAGAGCAGCGAACGGATTCTGGCTTTGTGGAGTTCCAATTGATAGAGAAAGGTACGCTCTTCGCCGACCTGACTGGTTGTAAAAAAAACGCTTCCGGTCGCCATGGGGCGAAAGAAGGCCTGAAAACCGCCGCGGAAACTGAAGGTGGCCGTCAAACGCATGGTTTGGGGATTCACCACATAGAGTTGCTCGGATTCACGGTTCGAGCGTTTGCCGACCAGTACCAGTTGATCGGGAAACGGCCAGGCTATGGCGCGGACACTGAAGAAGCCGATCGTCTGCGGCGGATCAGTTGCCCGTTTTTCCCCGGTCAAGGACTCCACTTCAGCTTTTCCCGCTCCGGCCAGGAGCGCCCGCCGTGCCCAATGCCGAAGCATTCCCGCTTCCTGGGGCCGGAATGCGCGGGTATATTCCCCCAACAACAGATTGACTTCCGCATCCCAGGGCAATTCGCCGAACAACTGGTACAGCATCGGCCTGGCCTGATGGGATTCTTTCAATGCGATCAGCACTCGCGAATAGATTTTGAGGTAATCTTCATGAAACTTTCCCGCCTGGATGCCGGACAGCAGTGACCGCGCCTCAGCCAGTTTTCCCTGCCGGTAAAGGTAACGTGCCCTGAGCACACCCAATTCACGGTGTTCCGGCTGAATTTCCAAAGCGGTTGCGAGATAACGTCCCGCCTGCTCGGCCTGCCCCGCGTTCACCAGGGCGAGCGCGGTCATGTAATTGAAGTGGAAGCTGTCCGGATGCGCGTCCGCTTCTTCACGCACCTGGGCCTCGGCCAGATCCGGGCGCTGCATGTGAACAAACAATCCCGCCATGAGAATCCTGATATCGGCCACCGCGGAACCGCTCAGCGCAGCCTGGTAATTGGTCAGGGCCTGGTCGTAATCCCGGGCCTGCTGAAAATGCCATCCAAGACAGACATGTCCGGCGGAAAACCCCGGTTCAAGGCGTACGGCGCGAAAAAAATTTTCAGCGGCGTTGCTGTTTTTTGTGTTCCTGGTAGACAGTCCGACTCCCACCAGTGCCATTGCGGAGCGATGATTGATTTCCAGGTAGGAGCTGAAACGGCGGGTGGCCTCCCAATGCTTGCCGTCCAGCAGCAGCATATACCCTTGCCGCACCTGGGGGTTGACGTGGTTCTGGAAATGCCGTTCCAGAAACATACGTGCCGCGGGCATGTCATCAACCAGGAAATAGACGATGCCCCGGATCAGATCGTCGTTTCCGGCCGCCTCAACCTGGATCGGAGCCCAGCAAAACAGCAGAATCAGAATGAACCATCTTTTCATGGCTGACTATCTCCTATGCACAACCCGCTGACAGCAGTATAACAAACCTGGGAAAAGCCTGCCGGGGATCCTTCTTCCATAACACCGGATCTGACGGCGGAGCAAGCAGCGGCAAGATCTTTCACATTCATTCACCCGGCTTTCGGATCACTTGTGAAAACCCCAGTTGAGTTTTTCCGCCAGCAGGCGGAAATAATTCATTTCAGGAGATTCAATCATCTTCAGGCGTTTCTCGTCCACACTGACCTGGATGATCTGTCCCGTTTTCATGGGCATCACTTTCTGTCCGTCAATCGTGACAAACACTTCGTTATCACTGTCATCGCGGGCGACAGTCAGCATCAACCCGTCGGGAATCACCAGCGGGCGCAGGTTGAGTGAATGGGGGCAGATGGGGGTAACGACCAGGGCGTTTACTTCCGGGTTGACAATGGGCCCGCCCGCGGAAAGAGAATAGGCGGTAGATCCCGTGGGCGTGGATATGATCAGTCCGTCTGCGCGGATCTGCGTGATATGGGTATGGTTTACCGCGAGTTGCAGTTGAATGATGCGTGCGATATTACCTTTGGAAGTGACGACATCGTTCAGGGCCAGGTATTGAGCACCGGCGAATTCCACCCGCAGAACCTTGCGCTCGGATACACGCATGCCGGTTGTCAGCAAAGCATCCAGGGAAGCGCGGATCGAATCGGTCCCCAATTCCGTCAGAAAACCGAGCGTACCCAGGTTGAACCCGGCCACGGGCACTCCATACCGTACAGCCGCAGGGGCGATAGACAAAAACGTGCCGTCTCCCCCAATCACGATGATCATGCCGCATTCAGCCGCCAGCTTGTTTCGTTCGAAGCCGTCACTCCTGCCCAGGAGCCTGGCAGCCTGCTCTCCCAGGAGACAGGGGACATTGTGAGAAGCGCATGCCTCGATAGACGCCCGGATATAGGGCAACGCCTGGGGATGGGGCTTGGCGATAATGCCTACTTGATCAGGCGGAAACGGCATTTGCCAGTATTGTATCACTCACGCCCGGAGATTTTCCATATTCCAGGCGAAAAAAATACTCCTGGTTACCCCGTCTACCCTTCACCCCGGCCGGACATACCCCGGTCACCCACCAATTGAGAGATTCCAGCCGTGAACGCACTTCGCGCAGAATGTTCAGCCTCTCATCCCCGCTTCGGACAACCCCGCGTTTGAGCCGATGGTGTTTTGCCGCTTCGAATTGCGGCTTGATCAGGCAGATAACGAGCGCACCCGGCCAGGCGGACAGGCGTTCCACCACCTTGGTGACTGATATAAAAGACAGATCAAGCGTAATGATATCGGGAACAGCCATCACTTCATCCGCATTCAGATGGCGCGCATTGCGTTTCAGCAGGGTCACGCGGGGATCCCGGCGTAATTTGTCATCCACCTGGTCGATGTTCACATCGACGCCGATCACGTGGCGGGCGCCTTTCTGCAACAAAAGATCCGCAAAACCGCCGTTGGAAACGCCCACGTCCAGAACCACCTTGTCCCCGGGGTCAACGCTGAACTCTTCCAGAGCGCGCGTCAGCTTGTACGCGCCCCGGGATGCGAATGGATATCTTTCCTGGATACCGATTGCATCACCGCTACCGACCCTGCGATCCGCCTTATCGCATCTCTGCCCGTTCACCGATACCTCACCGGCCATGATCATTGCCCGGGATTTTTCCCGTGACGGCGCCAATCCGCGCTCAACCAGAGCGATATCCAGGCGGGTACTCGATGTCTTCACTCCACGGCCTCTCCAGGCGGGGAAAATTCAGGAATATGGAAACGGTTCCACAAAAAATTGCCTCGGTAAACTTTCTCAACGGCCGCCAGGCGCAATTGCGCCGAAAGGTTCTGCATGAATATGCGCACGCGCAGGTTCAATTCCTCATCTTCCCTGAACAGTTTCACCAGGTCGTTCTTCAAGCCGTCCAGGTCGACCTTCTCGCCGCGGTCGTATGCCTGGGCGGCGGCTTCAAAACGCATTCGCAACGGTTCCAATTCCGCCGGGTAATCCTGCATGAAACGCCGCACGGGATCCGTTCCGGTCCGGGTCCCGCTGCCGCCGCCCACTCCGCGTTCCAACCAGGCGCCATGCTGTTTGCGGACCTCATAACGAAACGGAGCAAACGAATCAATCGAAAGCCTTTTTGCGCGCCGGCGTTCGACCACCCGATCGATCGCTTCACGGACAATACGAACGGGTATTTTCTTCTCCCACCAGCCAACCAACAGATCATAATCCCGACTGGAAATCATGAAGCGAATTCCGTGTCGCGACGACAGGTACTCGATCAGATCGATCATGTACGCATAATCTCCCCCGTTCATCATCAAGTCGACCCCGCCGCCGGGTTTTCCCAGTTCTCATGGATACGGCGTAACCCGTGGTGGATCAGGTCAGGGACAAAGTGAGTGATTTGGGAAAAATCCCTGCGAAACAGACCGGCGGCACCCCCGGTAGCCACCACGGCCGCTTTCTCCCCCACCATGCGCCGGTACTCTTTCACCAATAACTTCAACCCTCCCAGGTGGGTGTAATAAACTCCCGCGCGGATGCAATCAGCGGTATTGCTGGCCAGCGGCGAAGCCGGGATTTTAAAATCCACAGGTTCCAGGCGGGCGGCATGGGCGGCCAGGCAACGTATGGAGAGTTCCGCGCCCGGAGCGATCACTCCGCCCAGATATCGCAGGTCCGCATCCACCACGTCTACCGTCAGCGCAGTCCCGGAATCAATCACGAGTAACGGCGGCGAGGCGAATTCCAGCGCTCCGACCGCGTCGGCGATGCGATCCGCCCCCACTTCTGCGGGGTCATCCACCGCCAGGTCGATTTCCAGCGGCGTGCAATGGTCAAGGAAGCGTGGATTGACACCCCTATCCCGCAGAAAGCGAGTCAGCCCGTCATTCAGTTCGGGAACAACTGAAGAAACGATCGCGGCACCGATCGCCGCCCCGGGCCAGGCCTGCGACAAAACGGACCAGGGCTGTGATGTTCCCGGCCCCGGAGTGGCGAAACGGAAAGAATGCACGGCGACCCGATCGCGAAACAGCATTCCCCCCACTGAAGTATTGCCGATATCGATTGTGAGAAGCATACAGGCGATTATAGAGCATCCGCGCCTTCAATTCAAAACCACGTCGGCTTTACCTGATGAGAAGATTGGGCTAAAATAACCTATGATTATCCGCGAACACCTCGAAGAACGTGAATTGAGTCTGCATCTCCGGGCCGCCCGCAGTTGCGAGGCATCCCGGCAAAGGCAAGAAGGAAAATCCGCGGTTCGGACAGAGTTTCAACGGGACCGGGACCGCATCCTGCATTCAAAGGCTTTCCGCCGCCTGAAACGCAAAACCCAGGTATTCATCAGCCCGGAAGGCGATCACTACCGGACAAGACTGACCCATACGCTTGAAGTCAGCCAGATCTCCAGAACCATTTCCCGCGCGCTCAACATCAATGAGGATCTCACTGAAGCCATCGCCCTGGGGCATGACCTGGGACACACTCCCTTCGGCCATGCCGGTGAACACGTCTTGAACGAATTGTCACTGGAGGGCTTCCGCCATAATCAACAGAGCCTGCGGGTGGTCGATCAATTGGAGTACCACGGTAAGGGGCTGAACCTGACCGACCCTGTCCGCGACGGCATCCTGCGCCATTCAAAGGGAAAAGGCCCGATTCTGGCTCCCGGAAATGCGGAAATGCCCTATACCCTGGAAGGCCAGGTTGTACGCATCTCCGATATTATTGCCTACGTCAATCATGACCTCGATGATGCCATCCGCGCGGAAATGATCACCCGCGAGGATATCCCTGAAAACGCCCGCCATCTTCTGGGAAACACTTTCGCGAAACGCATTGACAGCGTTGTCAAAGATGTCATCTACCGCACCCTGGACAACGATCTGAAGCATATCGCCGTCAGTCCGGAAATCCTCAATGTACTCGAACAATTGCGTGACTTCCTGTTTGAACGGGTATACTGGGTGAAGGACGCGAAGAGTGAAATGGATAAAATCCACCACATCCTCTCCACCATCCATAAACACCTTACCGTCAATCCCGGCCCCTACATCAACCCCTGGCCGGAAAACGACCCTGAAGAGCGCCGCATCATCGACTTTATCGCAGGGATGACCGACAACTACGCGATCAACCTGTTCAAGAGCATTGTCACGCCCCGCTACCGCTTCTGATCCCCGATGCATTCGCTCCGGTTTGACTTCTCCGGCAACGGCGTGGGAGAATAAAGGCTGGTACGCCTCAGGAAAATACGCATGAATGAACACATCATCACAAAAGAACTTCTGGCCGTCCTGGCTTGCCCGGTCTGTCACGGAGACCTGCAGGAAATCCCGGGGCCACCGCCGGAACTGCGCTGTACAGATTGCCGCCGAATCTATCCGGTGCGGGATGGAATCCCGGTCATGTTGCCCGAAGAAGCCCGGATCGAAAACGGGTGAATGCCTTGAATACCCGCCCCGATGCGGATGCGACCATTCTATCGAAAAATGAAACCGGCTCATGTGTACTCTTTCTGCGTCCGCGACTGCTGGGTGACATCATTTTTACTTTACCCGCGCTGGAGTTGTTTGTCCGGCATTTTCCCGGCGTGAAAGTGGTTTTTCTCACGGAGCCGGCGTTTGCCGACCTCGTACGGCTTTTCCCCCCAATTCACGAAGTGCTGATCATGGATCGCCGCCCCAATGCAAGATCCCTGCTCAATTTCCGGCGCCGCGTGCAACGCCTGGGATGCCGGGCGGCGGTGGATTTTCACTCCGGTCCCCACAGCGCCTTGCTGACCCGGGTCAGCGGTGTTCGCTATCGCATCGGTTATCATACCCGGAACCGGAACTGGGCCTATACTCACCTCACCCCCCGCCACCCGCAGAATGCTCCCAGCCATTCAGTAGCGAATCAGGTACGCCTGCTGGAGCATTTCGGCATCCCGCATCGACCGATCCCGTTTTACCCGCGCCTGTCGTCCCCTGTTCTGAGAGAAGATCTTGCTCTTGGACATGACCCCGGCCGGGTCGTGATTCACGTCGGTGCCGGGAACCGCTTTCGTGACTGGGGCGCAAGCAATTTTCACACCCTGATTGACGGGATACTCGAAAGGGGGCTGCGAGCGGCGTTGATCGGTCATTCCGACCTGGAACGGGCGACCGCCGCGGAACTGTCCCGCCGGTTTACGGTGGATGACCTTACAGGGAAACTCTCGCTGCCTGAAGTGTATGCATTCATTGCCGCATCTGGGGTGTACATCGGCGTCGATTCGGGACCGCTTCACCTGGCGTCGCTCACAAAAACCCCGCTTATCGCCCTGTATGGGCCCAACCTGCCCGCGATCAGCGGTCCATGGCGCAACGCAAACGTCACCATTCTCCAGGTTGACCTGCCCTGCCGCCCCTGTTCGCAGCATCGCTGCCGCTATGATAGAATCCGATGCATGCAGGAGATTTCGCCCCATGACGTACTCAAAGCCGTTGATCACTATATCCGCTGAACCGGTATGGTGGACCCTGTTGCTGGCCTTGTTTCTGATTCCCTTTTCCATGGCGGCATGTTCAATCCTGTTCAGCCTTTCGCTGGCCGTGCTGCTCTATGCCGTGCTGCGCGGCGAACCCCTTGCCCGTCCGCCCGCCTACGTCTTCTGGCTAGCGGCTTACGCCGCCCTGACCCTGATTTCCACTGCTTTTTCCCGTTCTCCGCTGTCCAGCCTCACCGACAACCGTGAACTGCTGGTCTTTCTGTTGATCCCTGTCTTTCAGAAAATCATCAACACCCCAAGGCGCCTGCGGACCGGCCTGGCCGCCATACTTATTTCCGCTGCACTCTCAGCCGCCACAGGGATTGCAACAGCGGCCATCAGCGGGATCAGCCTCGACCACAGGATCCGGGGATTTACATCTCACTGGATGACATGGTCGGGGCTGCTGATGATGGTTTTTGTGTTCTTTACCGTCTGGATCACCCAGACGCATGAACTGCGCCCGCCCCGCCTCTATGCGCATGCAGCCGCATTGGTGCTGATCCTCGCAGCCATCCTGTTTTCCCTGACGCGCTCAATGTGGGTCGGCCTGGCGGTATCGCTCGGTTTCTACATCATAGTCAAGCGTCCCAGGGTTTTATGGGGAATCATCCCGCTGATTGTCATCACCTGGTTTCTGCTTCCCCAATCCGTATCCAACCGCGTCCGCTCCGTGCTGGACCCATCCGATCCCACCAATCGCGACCGGATTCATATGGTATACACGGGCTGGCGGATTTTTCTGGACCATCCACTGACCGGCTCCGGCCCCAACACCATCAAAGCCCTGTATCCACAATACCGCCACCCCGACACGGATCAGGACAACCCTCACCTTCACAATAATTTCCTGCAGATCCTTGCGGAACGCGGGCTTCCCGCCGCCTTCGTCTTGCTGTGTTTTTTCATTTCACTGCTTCTTTCCCTGCACAAATGCAGACAAAAAGACAACCCGCTGCAGCGTCACGTGGCTGCGGGTGCGTTTTTCATGGTGATCGCATTTCTGGTGGCGGGAATGTTTGAATACAACTGGGGAGACACGGAGATCCAGTTTCTTTTTCTTTTCCTGATCACCCTTCCTTCTACAACCGCCTGGGTTCCGGATGCGCCGGCTCCTTCGCAGTTACGGAGTTCTCATGATCTCACGCAAGCGTCTGGCTGAACTGACGAATCGTTTTAGCGGCCGCCGCATCCTGGTGGCCGGTGACCTGATCCTCGATCGCTACCTGTTCGGAAAAGTAGACCGTATTTCCCCTGAAGCACCGGTTCCGATCCTGCGTGTCAAACGTGAAGAAAACCGCCCCGGTGGAGCCGGCAATGTGGCCGCCAATATCCTTGCGTTGGGGGGTGACGTTCAATTGATGGGGATTGTGGGAGATGACGAGGCCGGTAAGACCTTGCGCCACTTCTTTCACGACCAGCGACTGGTCATCGAGGATCCCGCATTTACGACCATCACCAAGACACGCGTCATCTCTCAGCGGCAACAGATTGTGCGCATTGACCGGGAAAGTGACGGCAACATCCCCGCTGCCGGAGCCATGCAACGCCTGCTGAATGCCACCCTCCCAGCTGCATTTGATGCCATCGTGGTATCCGACTACGCCAAAGGGACCATCACACGCGAACTGATGCACAAATTGGCCGCAATCGCCACGGCGGCCGCCATCCCCCTGTTGGTCGATCCGAAACCGGCCAACGCCCATCTGTACAAGGGGGTAACCGGGATCACCCCCAACCTGGCCGAAAGCGAGGCCATGCTGGGCGAAGCCATCCGCGACATCGAAGCATCCGCGCGTCGCCTGCGTCGACGTCTCGGATGCCGCTTCGCGATCATCACCCGGGGTGAAAACGGCATCACCGCCGCGGAACGCAACCGTCGCACATTTCACGTCCCCGCCTGGGCCCATGAAGTCTACGATGTGACCGGAGCCGGAGATACCGTGGCTGCGGTTATCGGACTGTCCCTGTCTGCTGGCGCTTCGCTGAAAGAAGCCGTCTTCATGGCAAATGCGGCCGCTTCGCTGGTCGTGGAGAAAGTAGGCACGGCAAGTGTCACGCCCGGGGAACTGCGGCAACGCATTCTGGAACGTGGCCGCGGCGATTGCGAAAATTCCCGGTAGATATTTTTCCGGGATTGAACTATATTGGTATCATGGCGTTCGCGATTCAGCGGACATTCCCTGCACTCTCTGAAACTCGAGGAGATAACAGCGGCGACCCCCACCCGGCCGTGGGGTCGCGGAGAGTTTTATTGACAGGAGATTGGCCCGATGATAGAATCATTACCTGTTTCACTCCATTTCAATTGTGATCAATGAAGATACTGGAAGGGATTCGCATAAGCAAATCGTTCAAGGGGAGGCGGGTGGTCAAGGAAGTGGATTTATGCGTGCGCGCGGGGGAAATCATCGGCCTGCTGGGTCCCAATGGCGCCGGTAAAACCACGACATTCCGCCTCATGCTCGGTATGCTGAACCCCGAGTCCGGCTCCATCCGCCTGAACGGAGACGATATCACGCGCCTTCCCGTATACTGTCGCGCGCGTTTGGGAATCGGTTTTCTCCCTCAGGAACCTTCGGTTTTTCGCAATATGACCGTCAGGGAAAACCTGCTGGCGGTTGTGGAAATGCATCGTCACATCGACAGGGGTGCAATCGATCGCGCCCTGGCTGAAATGAAACTCACCGCCCTGGCCCATCGGCGTGCCGCCCTGCTCTCCGGCGGAGAAAGACGCCGCCTGGAGATCGCGCGGGCATTGATTCTCACGCCTGATTTTCTTTTGCTGGATGAACCTTTTGCCGGTATCGATCCCCTGCAGATCACTGAACTCCAGCGCCTGATCCTGGAATTGCGCGAGCGCGGCATGGGCATCATCATCACGGATCACAATGTTCGCGAAATCCTGAAAATCACGGACCGTTCGTATATCATCAACCGCGGTGACGTCATTTTTCATGGAAACTCCGCGGCACTGATTCACGATCAGCGGGTCAAATCCGAGTACCTCGGGCACGATTTCAGGTGGAATTAGCATGGGGACACGGCTCCATCTCAAGCAGACCACCAGCATCATCCTCAACCCCGTGGTGCATACTTTCCTTGAATTGCTGCCGCTGAATCGGCTTGAATTCATCGACCGCATCCAGAACGAAGTGGATTCCAACCCCATGCTGGAAGTCGAAGAACCGGTAACCAAATACAATGATGCTCCCGCCAGGGAAGAAGACGCCACCCTGTTGGAAAGGAAATTGGGAAAAGCCGATGATTCGTTTGTATCGCAATACGAAGAAAACGGATTTCTCAAGCCGGACCCGGACCGTATCGACAAGAACCGCGCCATCGAGTTATTCAGCACGGACCGCGAATGCCTTGCCGATCATCTCATGGCTCAGGCCAGAGCTGAATTTTCAGCGGAAGAGTTGCGCATTGCACGCCATATCATTTTCAATCTCAACAGCGACGGCTATCTGGATTTATTGATCGAATCGGCTGCGAGCGCGTTGGGGACCACGCCGGAAACCATAGAGCAGATCCGCCGCCGCATCACCGGCTTCGACCCTCCGGGAGCCGCTTCTCGCTCGCTCAGTGAATGCCTTCTGGCCCAGGTGCCGGAAGAGCCGGAAAATGAAAAATTGCGCGGCTTGATCTTTTCCCATCTCGATGACCTCGCCCGCTCCCGATATGAAGAGATCATGAAAGCACTCGACGTCGACAGGGACGAACTGAATCGCCTGATCGAACGTTTGCGCCGGCTGAACCCCCGTCCGGCTTCACGCTTTGAAAAAGACGAAACCGAATACGCCGAAGTGGATCTGCTCTTGATCAAGGATACCCAGGGATACCAGGTTCGTTACATTGAAGAGGGCATGCCCCGGCTGTTGATTTCTTCTTACTACCAGGAAATGCTGGAAAAGCCGCTGGATCGCAAGACCCGCTCCTACCTGAAGGAGCGGCAACGCAACGCCGCTCTTTTTATCGATGGCCTTGAACTGCGGAAAAAAATGATCGTACGTATTGCGGAATACCTGGTCACCCAGCAGAAAGACTTCCTGGACTTCGGCTCCAGGTGGAAGAAACCCCTGACCATGAAGGAAGTGGCCCAGGCGTTGAATTACAACGAATCAACCATTTCCCGGGCGGTAAAAAACAAATTCATGGCCTCGGATCGCGGCCTGATTTCGCTGCGCAGTTTTTTTTCCTACGGGATCAAAGGAGAATTCGGCTTCAAACATTCGGTTGAAACGGTCAAGGAAAAGATTCTGCGCATCATTGAATCCGAACCCCGCGATCACCCGCTCTCCGACCAGATGATCGCCGAGCAGTTGAATCGCCTGGGGATCCGTATTTCACGCAGAACCATACGCAATTACCGTGAGGAGATGAACCTTTCAAACTCCTCTAAACGGCGCGAAGAATACAAGTTAAAAGGAGAATAACATGAGCATCACTTTTACGGCGAAAAGTACCAAAATCCCCGGACCCGTGAAAGCATACGTGGAAAAAAGCCTCGGCCGGGTCGAACGCATCAGCGGCGACATCATGGAGGCGGACGTCATCGTGCATCAGGAAAAACTCGGTTTTCGTACGGAATTAAGTGTGAAAACCCGGAATTTCTCTTATCATATCGAAGCCCAGGATCCCATACTGAAACAGGCGTTGCGCAACGCGCTCAACACCTTTAAATCCCAGGCCAAGAAAAACAAGGAAAAAATCAAGGAAGAAAAAAAACGCTTCAGGCGCTCCGGGAACATGGCCAATCCCGACCTGGCACCCGCCGCCATCGAAGCCGAGCAACCGTCTGAAGCAATCGCGATATCCCACAATTTCTCCCCCAAACCGCTTTCTTTAGAGGAAGCCGTATTCTACCTGCGGGAAAGCAACGATAACGCTTACCTGTTCATCAACGCGGACACCAATACCATGGCCGTTCTCTACCGCAATCGTGAAGGTAAACTCTCCATCATCCAGGCAAACCAGTAGGCATCGTGAAACTCAGCAGCGTTTTAAGACCCGAGTTTGTCAAGATCGACTGCAATGCGGAAAGCAAAGAAGCCTTGCTGTCGGAAATGGTCCATGATTTGCAGGCGCAAGGGGCGATCAATAACGATCGCGCCATTATCGCCAAACTGCTGGAACGTGAAAACATGGGTTCCACTTCAATCGGACATCACGCGGCCGTTCCCCATACCAAGATACGCGGGCTGGCGTCACCGATCGTGTATATCGGCCTGTCCCGCAAGGGCATCTGCTACAGCGAACAGGATAAGGAACGGGTGCACCTGGCCATCCTGATTCTCTCCCCCAGAGAATCGCCCATTGTTCACCTGCAGATCCTGGCGGCAGCGGCTTCACTGGTCAAACATTCCCGGAACCTGATCCGCGAACTTCTGAATGCCGGCAAGCGCGAGGCGGTGATCGAAATCATCCGCCGCAACGAAAACAAGAATGATTAAAAAGACCGGGATTGAACTGAAAGTAATCAGCGTTCAGAAGGATCTGGATATACATAAGATTCACAACGACCGCTGGCTGGAAAACCAGACCCGGCACCCGCGTCCTCAGCGTCCGGGCCTGGCGCTGGCCGGCTACCACCGCTACTTGAACAAACTTCGCGTCCAGATTTTCGGCAAAACCGAGGTCGGTTATATTCACCAGCTGGACCCGTCTGAGCGTGAAAAACGCCTGCGACAATTCTTTGCCGCACGCATTCCGGGCCTGATCATCTCTGAAGGCCAGACCTGTTCCAAAGAACTGATCGACGCCGCCCAGCGCTACCACACTCCGGTATTGATTTCCGGACTGACAACATCGGTGCTGGTTTCAAGGCTTTCCTCATTCCTGTACCGCCACTTCTCGCAGAAAATCCGCGTCAACGGTGTACTGCTGGATGTCAAGGGAGTCGGCACTCTGCTGACCGGCGATTCCGGCATCGGCAAAAGCGAGTCCGCCCTGGAACTGGTCAACAAAGGCCACCAACTGATTTCAGACGACCTGATTGAGTTCTACCTGGATCCCTACGATCAGCCTGTGGGACGTTCAATTGAAAAAATCAAGCAATGGATCGAGGTCCGTGGCCTGGGTATCATCAACATCGTGGATATCTTCGGTATCGGCGCCCTGTTGCCGGAAAAGAAACTGGATCTGGTCATTCGCCTTGAAAAGTGGAGCCATCGAAAAAAATACGACCGCCTGGGAGAAGGCCGCCTGACTTTCAACATCCTCGGCAAGGAAATGCCCATGTTTGTGATCCCGGTAGCCCCTGGACGCAATGTATCGACATTGGTTGAAGTAGCCGTCAAATATTTCATGTCGCGAAAAAACGGCAGCAAATCGTTCATAGAATACCTTGACGAACAGCAGATTGAGCAGGACGACAATGAATAAACCCATCCGCAGTCTGATGATCACCCACGGCGACCTGGGCCGGGAATTAAAGGAAATCGCGGAAAAAATCCTGGAACGCAACCTTGAAATGGAAACCATCAGCATTCTCTGGGGAGAAGACGGCAGCCGCATCCTGGCCAAGATTGAGGCCTTCATGCGCAAACACTCCGGCGAACCCGTCATCATCTTTACCGACATGTTCGGGGGTTCTCCATCCAATGTCTGCTTTCCATTTATCGGCGCGGATGTCGAGGTCATCACGGGGATCAACCTCCCGGGATTGCTGAAATTTCTAACCTACCGTGACAAGGATATCCCGTTTCCGGAACTGGTTCGAACGATCCGAAAAGGCGCGATCGACGGCATCAACATCATGGGTGAATACTTAGGAGAGAAATCCGATGGTCGAAGAAAGAATTGAAATAACAAACAAGTTGGGCCTCCACGCCCGTGCAGCGGCCAAGCTTTCCCACCTGGCCAACAGCTTTCAGTCAGACATATTCCTGATCTACAACGATGACCGCGTGAACGCCAAGAGCCTGCTGGGTATTCTCACCCTGGCGGCGTCCGTGGGCACGGCAATCACCATATCCGCCTCCGGAAAAGACGAGAAAGAAGCGGTCGCGACTCTCAGTGAACTGTTTCAGCGCAAATTCGACGAGGAAAACTAGCCACAGAGACGGATAGCGTGGATACCGTACGGAAACTCAAAGGAAAATCGGTTTCCCCGGGAATCGCTGCGGCGGTCTGCTTCATCTACAACCCGGGTAACCATATTGTGCCTCAGCGTGCCATCGCGGAAAAAGAGCGGGAGCGTGAAGTCCGTCGTCTGCAACGCGCCATCCAATCCACACGCAAACAACTCAAGGCGATTGCGGCAAATCTCAAAGACGCCATGGGAGACGATTCAGCCCTGATCATTGCCACCCAATCCCAATTGCTGGAAGAAGGCAACCTGGTCGCGGAAATCGAGAAATCGATCCGTACGGAAAACATCAATGCCGAATGGGCCCTGAACCGGGTTGAAGAAAAATATACCGGGATATTCAGCGCTATTGAAGATCCCACTTTCCGCGAACGGGCGAACGACATTTCCGACCTGCTGAAGCGCCTGTTACGCAACCTCTCACGCAACCGGGATGAGGCCGCGCCGATCTTGGAAAATGTCATTCTGGTGGCGCGTGACATTCCACCCTCGGAAGCCGCCCACCTGATGTCGCGCGGCAACCTGCGCGGCCTGGTTCTGTCCGAAGGCGGAGAAACTTCTCATACCGTAATCCTGGCGCGCACATTGGAAATCCCCGCGGTCGTCAATGTTGAAGATGCGCATGCATGGATTCGTTCCGGAGACACGCTGATTGTGGATGGACTGTCCGGAGAAGTACTGATCAATCCGGACCCGCGGACCCGTCAAGCTTACAACATCAAACGCGAAAAATACGCCAGCTACCTCGAACGCAGCCGCCAGGTACTGACCCAACCGGATTGCACCCTTGACGGCCGTGAATTCACACTTTCCGCCAATATTGAACTCCCCATGGAAGTCGACCTGTTGCAGGCGTACGGATCCGTCGGCATCGGCCTGTTCCGGACCGAATTTCTACTGACCGACCCGGGCCTGGCCCATTCCGAAGAAGAGCAGTTCCAGATCTACCGCAATCTTGCCCGGCGTGTCTACCCCAGGCCACTGATTCTTCGCAGTTTTGATGTGGGCAGAGACAAGCAATACGGAACCTTTTCGCAGCACCCTGAACCGAACCCGGCTCTGGGAACCATGGCGGTGCGCCTTTTTCTCAAAAACCCCGACATCTTCCGCACTCAACTCAAGGCCGCGCTGCGGGCCAATGAAAGCGGCAATCTGCGCATCCTTTTTCCCATGGTTACCGAGATTGAAGAGGTCCACTCCATTCGCCGCATCGTGGATGAATGCCGCCGCGAACTGAGCCTGGAAGGTAAAGACAACCTGCGGCATACGCCCCTGGGAATCATGATTGAGATCCCGGGAGCGGTTCACTTGATCCCCCACCTGAACAGCGCCGTGGATTTTCTTTCCGTGGGAACCAATGACCTGATCCAGTATCTTCTGGCCGTAGACCGGAACAACCCAGCGGTATCCCACCTGTACAACCCGTTTCATCCGTCAGTAATCCGTGCACTCCTGCAGATCGCCGCCTCAGCAGCCGCAATCGATAAGGAAGTCAATGTATGCGGTGAGCTGGCCGGGCAGGGCTTTACCGCGCTCATGCTGCTGGGCATGGGTTATACCCATCTATCAATGAACCCGGTTTCCATCATCGAAATCAAACGCCTCTTTACCCACGTGCATTACAAGTTCCTGCGCCGGGTTGTGCGCAAACTCAGCGATTTTGCCTCTCATGCAGATGCCGAAGAGTATTTTATCGAAGCGATGGTCGGCAAATACCCCGACCTGTTCACCCAACAGTCGTTATTTTAAGACTCCCAAGCCTTTTGCTTGTAGAAAGTGGAAAAAACAAAGTTGGAGAGTGGGAAAGTTGGAGTGGAAAGAAACAAAAAAATCTATAAAGATTTCACTTTCGACTTCCTGAAACCTGTTTTCTTTTCCTGTGATGAAGTAACCGGCCGGGAAACATTTCCAGTTCGCGGCCGGACGGTGATAGAGAAACTTGCGGTTCTGTGATGAAGTACTTGGGAGAACTGTGATGACTTTTTTTTCTACGTTCTACTTTTTACATTCTACAGGGCGGTTCGCGAACCGCCCCTGAATCCCTGACACCTGTCACCTGATACCTTCTTTTCACTTTCCACTTTTCACTTTCCACTTTCCACTTTCCACTGTCATCCTGTCACCTGTCACCTGGTACCTTCTTTCCACTTT